>Ga0209050_1003131_pt1 | contig 12637 bp, 8 predicted proteins | sample Araplavi_mTSA_r2_FD_184276 | JGI IMG/M metagenome (GOLD analysis project Ga0209050, IMG submission 184276) | Arabidopsis root microbial communities from North Carolina, USA - plate scrape MF_Cvi_mTSA_r2 (SPAdes) (version 2) | ecosystem: Host-associated > Plants > Roots > Endosphere | place: USA...
GGGCGGCCGCCTACTGCGCTTGGCGCCCGGCGCCGACTGAGGCCACCCGGCACGGGATCGAGAGTTTCTGCTCCACAACAAGGAGCAGCCATGGCTCAGTACGGCGTCAATACACCGGTCGGCGTGATCGAAGGAAACACCTCCTCCAGCGGTGTTTCATGGGGCGCGATCTTCGCGGGTGCGGCGGGGGCCGCCGCGCTGTCGCTCGTGCTGTTGCTGCTGGGCACGGGGCTGGGCATGTCGTCCGTCAGCCCCTGGGCGAGCCAGGGCGCCAGCGCGGCCACTGTCGGCATCGCCACGATCCTCTGGCTGAGCTTCACCCAGATCGCGGCATCGGGCATGGGCGGCTATCTGGCCGGACGACTGCGCACGAAGTGGGCCGGCATCCACACCGACGAGGTCTACTTCCGCGACACCGCGCATGGCTTCCTTGCATGGGCGGTGGCCACCCTTCTGACTGCAGCGCTGCTCGGCTCCGCCGTGGCCTCGATCCTCGGCGCCGGTGCACAGGCAGGCGCCACGGTGGCCGGCGGCGCTGCGACCGCGGCGGCGACCGCGGCGGGTGGAGCGGGCATGGCAGCGTCGCGCTCGGGCTCGGACTCGGCTTCTGACCCCACCGGCTACTTCATCGACTCGCTCTTCCGGCGCGATCCGGCCAGCCCGGCGCCGGCCCCAAGCGATGCCACCGGCACACCCGGCACATCTTCGACCTCGTCCATGCCGTCTGCATCGGGCACGCCGTCCATGGCGCCCGAACGCGGCACGGCCGCGACCAGCGCCGAGGTCAGCCGCATCTTCCTGAACAGCATCCGCACCGGCGCACTGCCGCCCGAGGACGCGAAGTACGTCGGCCAAGTCGTGGCGCAACGCACCGGCTTGAGCCAGCAGGACGCGGAGAAGCGCGTGAACGACACCTACGCCAAGGCCCAGGCCGCGCTCAGGAATGCAGAGACCAAGGCCAGGGAGGCGGCCGATGCCGCACGCAAGGCGTCCGCCTATGGCGCGCTCTGGCTGGTGGTGTCGATGCTCATCGGGGCATTCGTCGCCAGCTTCGCAGCGACCTACGGCGGCCGCCGCCGCGACCTCTGAACGAACACCTTCAAGGAGACCTTCATGCGCTCACTACTCTTGCTGTTCCTTGGCGTGCCGATCCCCGTGATCATCCTGATCGCGCTCTTCTTCCACTAGGCTCCGCCGGGCTTCGGCCGGCAGGCCGCGGGCCTCGCTTCTCGGGGGTCGCCCGCCGCGCATTCGGGCACGAGCCTCATCGTTGGAAAGCGTCAGGCCGAGACTCCGTTCATCTCGGCCTGCTCGATCCAGGCGATGCACTTCCGCCGGAGTTGCTCGAAGCCGTCTGCACCGGCAGTGTTGGGAAGGCAGAGCACCAGCTTGCATTGCAGCTGCCCGTTGCGTGCGATGTCGGCGGAAGCCGAGAAGCCGGCTTCCGGAGCACTCACGCTGCGGAGTGTGCAGACCCAATGACCTGATCTGCCTTCGTGGACGAAGGTGATGCCATCCATGACCCACTCCCGTACCGGGCGTGGCATCGTGATTGATGTTTGGCGCTCGTAGAAAGTGATGTCGAAGGTACCCGTGCGGCGGCAGCGTGTCCAACGCAATGTCGACAGGCGGGCTTTTTGACAGCCGTCAAGCCCGGCAGGAAAGGTGGCTGTCCTACGTATCGCGACATCACCATTACTTATTTTTGCTTCGAGGCAGCATCCGACCACTTCCAACCCTGCGCTGTCTCATTGAACCCGCACTGCGGGTTCTCTTTTTTTGGCGCCTGCCACGCGAGTGTCCAGTTCACACCGCGTTCGCGTGGATACAGCGTAACGTCTGAAGGATTCCGCTGCGCAGCAGGCGCGGCGAGCCACACGTGCCCGCCGCGATCAAGCCAGGATGTCGTCGCGCGTTCCGCTCAAGCGGCGGGGCAACTGGAGCGCATCGACCGGTCGCTCGCCGTGCGACCGGTGCGCCTGCCGGAAACAGGCCAGAACGCTCTCCGCCTCGATCGCGAGCTGCAGCGCTTGCGCGTGCAGATCGTTCGAGATGCCCGCCCTGCCGCGCGCGACACGCCCGCCCCCTCGTTCCGGGCCGATGCGTCGCGCCGGCGTTCAGGCCTTCGGGGGATCGTTCTCCCGCCCGAAGTGACGGTGCTGGCCCATGGCCGCGATAAACGCCTCGATCGCATCGTCGGCGCCGGCAGCATCGGCGAGGATGAGGCCGGGATCGGCCGCTCCGTCGGGCATCGTGAGCGGTATCTGCGCCTCTGCCAGGAGCGCATCGGACGCGCCCAGCGCCAGGATGGTCTTGCAATGCCAGTACTGGTCGCGCAGGAACTCGAGCGTGTGTGCGTCGGCGTCGAGTGCCTCGACAGCGGGCGCGCCGTCCGGCAGCACCAGCGCGTCGAACAGGAAGCCGGGCGAGTTCTCCATCGTTGCGTCGACGGCGAACTTCTCACCGCCCGCACCTGCGCAGGTTCCCAGCCGCGCGCCGACGAGCCGGGGCACCGCGCCGGCGGCCACCAGCGCCGACACCAGCTTCTGCAGCGACGCGCCTTCCACACCGTTGGCCACGAGCACCGCCACCTTGCGCGTGCGAATGCCGCCGTCGCCGGGACGTGCCATGAGCGACAGCGCGGGCGACTGCTCGACCTCCGGCGCGGCCGGCGTCTCGAGCGCCTTGGGCATCGGCGCCGGCAGCTGCATGCCGAGGTCCTGCGCGAGGCGTTGCGCCAGTTCGGGCACCGCGTTCAGCAGGCTCGCCACCACGCGCTCGCGGATCGCGGGCACGGTGACCTTGGACAGCTCGAAACGGAACGCGTTGCCGATGTGCGCCTGCTCCACCTCGGTCTGGCTCTGGAAGAACAGCCGCGCCTGCGTGTAGTGGTCGGCGAACTTCTCGGGCTTGATGCGCACCTTGTCCGCGCTTTCCTTCGCGTCCAGGCGCCGCGCGATGCTCGCGAAGCCCTGTGCCGCACCGGCCTGGAACGGGCAGCCGCCGGCCAGCGAGTTCGGCTCGTAGGCCACGCGGCCGCGATGGATCGCCTGGCGGTGCATGCCGTCGCGCTGGTTGTTGTGCACCTGCGCGATCGGCGCGTTGATCGGCAGCTCGTGGAAGTTGGGACCGCCGAGCCGGCTGATCTGCGTGTCCACGTACGAGTGGATGCGCCCGGCCAATAGCGGGTCGTTGGTGAAGTCCAGGCCGGGGACGATGTGCGCGGTGCAGAACGCCACCTGCTCGGTCTCGGCAAAGAAGTTGTCGGGGTTGCGGTTGAGCACCATGCGGCCCACGATCTGCACCGGCACCAGTTCCTCGGGAACGATCTTGGTCGCGTCGAGGATGTCGAAGCTGAACTGCTCGGCCTGCTCCTCGGTGAAGATCTGCAGGCCCAGCTCCCACTCGGGGTACTCGCCGGCCTCGATCGCCTCCCAGAGGTCGCGCCGGTGGAAGTCCGGGTCGGCGCCCGAGATCTTCACCGCCTCTTCCCACACCAGCGAATGCGTGCCGAGCTTCGGCTGCCAGTGGAACTTGACCAGGAAGCTCTCGCCAGCCTCGTTCACCAGCCGGAAGGTGTGCACGCCGAAGCCCTGCATCATGCGGTAGCTGCGCGGAATGGCGCGGTCGGACATCTGCCACATGAGCATGTGGGTCGACTCGGGCATCAGCGAGACGAAGTCCCAGAAGGTGTCGTGCGCGCTCGCGGCCTGCGGCATCTGGTGGTGCGGCTCGGGCTTCACCGCGTGCACGAGGTCGGGGAACTTCATCGCGTCCTGGATGAAGAACACCGGCATGTTGTTGCCCACGAGATCCCAGTTGCCCTCGTCGGTGTAGAACTTCACCGCGAAGCCGCGCACGTCGCGCGCGGTGTCCTTGGAGCCGCGCTCGCCGGCCACGGTGGAGAAGCGCACGAACACCGGCGTGACCTTGCCGGCCTCCTTGAAGGGTGCGGCCTTGGTGTATTGCGTGAGCGGCTCGTAGGCCTCGAAGAAGCCGTGCGCGCCCGAGCCGCGCGCATGCACGATGCGCTCGGGAATGCGCTCGTGGTCGAAGTGCGTGATCTTCTCGCGCAGGATGAAGTCCTCGAGCAGGGCCGGGCCGCGCGCGCCGGCCTTGAGCGAGTTCTGGTTGTCTGCGATGTGCACGCCCTGGTTGGTCGTGAGTACCTGGCCGGTCGAGTCGACGCGCACGCGGTCGAGCGTGCCGATGGTCGCGTTCACCGCCTCGGCCGCGGGGCCGCCCGTCTTGTCCGACCGATTGACCTCGGACAGCGTGCTCACGCCCGGCAGGTGCGACGGCGGCGCCACCGTCACGCCGGCAGGGGTCGACGCCGCATTGCGCTCGCCATGCTCGAGCGGCTTGTTGACGTTGGCGGGCATGCCGGCGGCAAGCGCCTGCGTGTCGATGGCCTTTTGAGCAGGCGCATCGCCCTTGCCCGCGGCCGCGGGCGCCGGACCCGCGGGTCCGCTGTCGGTGTTGCGGGCTGCGGCGCGCGCCGCGTCGATCTCGGCTGCGCTTGCAACGGGTGAAGCAGTGGGTTTCTTGGCCATGGTTTGCTCGTGGGCTGGTGGAAAGGCGGCGATGCTGTGTGCGGCATTGCTGCCGCGGTGTAGGAGACAGCCGCGTGGGTGCCGATGACTCGCGAAATCGTGCGCGCCTGCCTTGCCCGGCGCGCGTCGGTGCGCATCGCCTGCCGCCCGCCGGCCCCCCGCGCGAACCGTGTGCGCACCTACAAGCGCACCGCGCGTACGCTGACGACTGCCGCTGCGCCCCGGCCCAACGCTACGGATGAACCAGGCGCAACAACCTCACCGCTGCAACCCGCAGCAGATGCGTCGAAGGAAAAGGCCCTGTCAGATGATCGGCATCGTCGTACCCGCCCACAACGAAGAAGCGCTCGTTCGCGACTGCCTGCGTTCGCTGAAAGAGGCTGCAAGCCACCCCGCTTTGGCGGGCGAGCCCGTGGAGATCGTGGTGGTGCTGGACTCGTGCACCGACGCCACGGGCGTGATCGCCAACGCGAGCGGCGCGACCACGCTGAGCATCCGGGCGTGCAATGTCGGCATGGCGCGCGCCGTGGGCGCGCAGTTGCTCATTCTGCGCGGCGCGCGCTGGCTGGCCTTCACCGACGCCGACACGGTGGTGTCGCCCTCATGGTTGGCCGACCAGCTGTCACTGCAGGCCGACGCCGTGTGCGGCACGGTCGGCGTTGCCGACTGGACACCGCATGGCCGCCACGCGGCACTGCTGGCGTCGCACTTCATGCAGACGTACAACGACGACCATGGGCACTCGCATGTGCACGGCGCCAACCTCGGCGTGTCGACCGAGGCCTACCGGCGCGTCGGCGGCTTCAGGCACCTCGCCTGCAGCGAAGACGTGGCGCTGGTCGATGCGCTGGTGGCCAGCGGCGCCTCGGTCGCATGGAGCGCGAAGCCTCGCGTGACGACCAGCGCGCGCAAGGACGCAAGGGCCGTGGGCGGTTTTGCCGACGCACTGCTGCATGCCGTGGCCCAACGGCTTGAGGCTGCCTCGCAGCCGCTGTTCCTGCCGGCGCCTGTGCTGCAGAACACCTGACCTCGCTGCCTGATCGGCGTTGCACGTCGAGCTCAAGGGGACCGTCGACGCTCATGTCTGCTGCGCCGGCATGGCGACCTCGTGGACCGGGGCCAACGGCAGCTTCGCGTTGCCTAGCGAAGCAGCTGCAGGTAGCGCCACGTGCCCCAGCCGACGCCGACGGCGATGCCGATCCCGATGCTCAGGCCCGCGGGCAGGCCGAAGCCGAGCGACAGAAGCAGCATCAGTCCGGCACAGGCCATCCCGATGACGATCATCGTGACGAAGTCGAAGCGTGCGACCTGGAACGCGTCTTCGCTCATGCTGCGTTCGCGGCGCCCGCGCTTGCTGCGCACGCGGCGCAGCAGCAGGACATCGAGAATGAAATCGAACACGCCGACGAAAAGATCGGCCAGGATGCTCCACATCGATCAGACTCCCAATGATTCAGGCAAGGACGCCGCCTTAAATGGCGGCGTAGGACGGGGCTTCGGCCCGCCGCGCACGACCGCCGGGATCATAGAGGCACGAACGTGCCGTCGCGCATTCAGAGCGCCCGAAGCGCGGGATCTTCGACAGGAGTGCGCGGAAGGTGCAATGCGAGCGTGACGCGCGTGCCTCCCTGCGCGGGCTCGTCGATCTGCAGCGTCGCGCCGATCAGGTTGGCCCTGAAGCGCATGTTGTCCAGGCCCTGCCCGCCTTGGGCCTGCGCTGCATCCGCGGGCTCGCGGTGCCTCCGGACGCCGAGGCCGATGCCGTCGTCCGCGATCGAGATGGTCGCAACCGTCGCGCTGCTCGCGCGCGGTGCGTGCGGCGACACGTGGGCTTCGCTGTGCAGCCTCGCCTGCACCGTGATCTGCGTCGCCTGCGCATGCTTGAGCACGTTGGTGAAGGCTTCGAGCAGGATCCGCTGGATGTGCATGACCACGTTGGGCGACAGCTCGCTGACTTCGGAGAGGTCCACCACGTCCCATTTCACCTCGATGCCCGCCGCCTCCAGCCGCGACTGCAGCCGGTAGCGCAGCGTTGCCAGCACGGTCATCAGGTCGTCGTTGGCCGTCTGCATCGAATCTATGGCCATGCGCATTTCGTCGAGAGCCAGCTGCACATGCTCGCGCAGCGCCTGCGAAGGCGTGCCGGGCCGCCCCACCATGTTGAGCAGGGCCACGAGCTGAGAGCCGACGCCGTCGTGGATCTCGCGCATGATCCGCTGCCGCTCGTTGGACACGGCCTGGTCCTGCTGCTGTGCGCGCATCACCTCGAAAGCCTCGGTCAGCTGCCGCTCGCGCTCCTCGACCCGTTGCGCGAGGTGGGCGTTGAGCGCGTGGAAGCTGGCCGCCGTGCGGCTGTAGCGCTCCGCGATGAGCCAGCCCATGATGGGAACGAAGGCGAACATCGCATGCTGCAGATAGGTGTGGCGCAGCCCGCTGGCGCTCGAGATGCGCACCGCCAGCAGGTCGTGCAGCCCCGCTGCGATGGAGCCGGCGAGCGCCAGGGTCAGCAGCCACGCGCCCACCCCCGTGTCCGGACCCGACCACGCCCGCCGCGCGCACAGCCAGAGCGAAGCCAACGAAACGGGCACGACCGTGCAAAGGCCGAGCGTGAACAGCACCGGCCTGTGCAGCGCGAACGAGGAAGCCGTGAGCGCCGCGCCGAGGAAGATCGCCGCGTCCATCGCACGCTCGAGCCGGCGCGGCGCGGTGCCGGTCGCGAGCACGGAAAAGCGGCACATCAGCACCATGTGCGACAGGTAGCACATCGCAGCCAGCGCGCCCAGCATCGGCCATGGCACCGGAATGTCGGCCCAGGCGCGATCGACGATGCGCAAGGTGCCGATCAGCGCGCCCAGGCTGAACCATCCGTACATCGGCTGCCGCTGCCGCAGCCACAGCGCGCCCGTCAGGATGCCCATGCCCGACAGGCCGACCGCGAACACCAGCCAGGCGAGTTCGCGCCAGCGCCGGCTGGTGTCGTAGACGGGCTCGATCAGCGCGCGCGGCCCGTAGTGCAGGGTCGACAGCCCGCCCAGGCGCTGGGGCTGGATGGTTACGTCGACACGCAGTTCGTTCGGCCGGTCGGCGTGCAGCAGCGCGGCGGGCACCACGGCCATCACCGGATGCTTCGAGGCATCGAAGAGCGGGTCGCCGAGCTGGCCCCAGCGCTGCACGAGGCCGTCGTTCACGCGCACCTCGACCTGGCTGCCGACGCGCGAGAACAGGAGCGCCATCGGCTCCGGGCCGGTGTGCGCCGGCAATTCGATGCGGTAGGTGGCGCTGCCGCCGAGGCCGGGGTACTGCGCGTCCCATCGCCTGGAGAGGCGCACGGGCCCTTCGTGCGGCGCGCGGCCGTCGGGCCGCAGGACGGCGCTCGCCTCGTCCAGCATCAGGATCGCGCCGCTGGGCAGCGTGGGCGGCTCCATCAACGCCGCCACCCAGACCGCGAGGATCAGCGCCACTGCCAGCGCGAGCGGCCAGCGGCCGACGCGGAACGCCAGCCGCCGCAAGCTCACGGCGCTTGCCATCGGTGCCGACATTCCGGGCTGCAGTTCTTCTGACATCGAAGCCAATGGTGGGTTGTCTGCGGCGGCGGCGACGCATGTCGCGCCGGTGCTGCTGAAGACCGACTGCCCCTGCACGGCGCTGCCGCAAGGGATGACCGGTCGTCGCCGGATTCTGCCGCAGCGGCGGGCGGGCCTTGGCGGCCCTGTCCTGTCACGGCGTGCCTGCGCACCGGAGTGCTCGTTGCCGCGAACAGCCGCAAGCGGTTGCACGAACTCCAGCGTCGCGGCCCGGGTGGATGCATCAGCGACGCGGGCGAGAACGCGGCGCGACTGACGGTGCAGCTGTTACATGTGCACAACATTCGGCCTGCATCTCGTCTGGGATTTCCCGTCCTGCAGCATTCAAAACTTACAATTGAGAATGATTGTTATTTGCTCTGAACGGCAACTGGCAATGTCCGCGAGAAGCCGTCCTTCGCGACGCGAGACGCGCTTCCTTCTTCTTGCCGCACAGGCGGTTTTCACTGTCCCCCTTTAGCTCTACTGATGCCTTCTTCGCTCGGCCGCGCTCCGCGCACAAATTCCTTCTTTGCACTGAAGCCCTTGGCGCAACTGGCACGTCAGTGCCTCGGCGGTTCGCTCGCATTGCTGGCCGTCGGCGCCATGGCACAGACCGCGACCGGCACCGCTGACAACGCGGCCACCACCAGCAGCACGGGCACCAGCCTGCAGGAGGTCGTCGTGACCGATCAGGCCCAATCCATCGGCGGCCTGCAGAAGACCTACTCGGGCGGCCAGCTCGCGCGCGGCGGCAGCCTCGGCATCCTGGGCATCACCGACCTGATGAACGTGCCCTTCAGCACGACCAACTACACCTCCGAGCTGATCGAGAACCAGCAGGGCATCACGATCTCCGACGTGGTGATGAACGACGCGTCGGTGCGCACGCTCCAGGCACGCGGCGGCTACGGCGACGACTTCCAGATCCGCGGCTTCTCGGTCGGCTCACGCGACGTGAGCATGAACGGCCTCTACGGCCTGGCCCCCTCGACCCGCATGCCGGTGGAAATGCTCGAGCGCGTCGAAGTGCTCAAGGGCCCCGGTTCGCTCACGAACGGCGTGGGCCCGAACGGCAGCGTCGGCGGCAGCATCAACGTGGTGACCAAGCGCGCGGCCGACGTGCCGCTCACGCGCCTGACCGGCACCTACATGGGCGACCGCCAGTTCGGCACCCACCTGGACGTGGGCCGCCGCTTCGGGCAGGACAACCAATGGGGCGTGCGCGTCAACGGCGTGTGGCGCAACGGCGAAGGCAACATCGACGGCGGCCGCCAGCGCCTGGGGCTCGGCTCGATCGGGCTCGACTACGCGGGCGACCGCCTGCGCTGGTCGATGGACGGCCTCTACACCAGCGGCCGGACCAACGAATTCCGCCCCCAGAGCGCATTCCTCGCGGGCATCACGCAGGTGCCGACCCCGCCGGACAGCCGCTCGACCTTCTATCCGGGCGCACAGCTGACGGACAAGGCCAAGACCGTGATCTCGCGGCTCGAGTACGACATCAGCGACAGCACGATGGTCTACGGCAGCGTGGGCTACAGCGACGTGACCAGCAACCAGGGCTTCCCGACCGCCGTGCAGCGCATCAACACGCTGGGCAACTTCACCGTGCGCAACGGCTACTACGACGAATACAACCAGACTTCGTCCGGCGAGATCGGCATCCGCACGAAATTCAAGACCGGCAGCATCGGCCACACCGTGGTGGTGGCGGGCAACCGCATGGAGCGCGAAACCGGCTACTTCTACCAGCTGACCACCGCCGCAGCCGCTTCCAACATCTACAACCCGTCGCCGCTGCCGGCCATCAACTTCCCGCGCGGCCAGCCGAGCAAGTCGGCCGAACTGGTGCAATCCAGCGTCGCCATCGCCGACACGATGAGCTTCTTCGGCGACCGCCTCCTCGCGACCGTCGGCCTGCGCAACCAGACCATCAACCAGAAGAGCGTCAACGGCTCGACGGCCTACGACGCCAGCTCGGTGACGCCGCTGGTCGGCGTGGTGTTCAAGCCGCAGCAGAACATTTCCATCTACGGCAACTACACCGCGGGCCTGACAGCCGGCGGCGTTGCGGGCCCGACCACGGCCAACCGCGGCGAAGTGTTCGCACCGCAGAAGTCGAAGCAATACGAAGTGGGCGTCAAGGTGGACTGGGGCACCCTCATGACCCAGGTCGCCCTGTACGACATCCGCAAGCCCAACGCGCAGACCGATCCGACGACCCTGGTCTACAGCTTCGGCGGCGAGCAGCGCAACCGCGGCATCGAGTTCACCGCGTACGGCGAAATCCAGCGCGGCCTGCGCGCCATGGCCAGCGCATCGTTCAATGACGCGAAGCTCACCCGCACGCCGGGCGGCGTGAACCAGGGCAACGACGCGAACGGCGTGCCGGACCGCACCTTCAACATCGGCCTCGACTGGGACCTGCCCTGGGTGCCGGGGCTGAGCCTGAACGGCCGCGTCATCAACACCTCGTCGCTGTACTACGACGCGGCCAACCTGCTGCGCATGCCGAGCTGGACGCGCGTGGACCTGGGTGCCCGCTACGTGGTCAAGATGGGCGGCAAGCCGGTGGTGCTGCGTGCCAACCTGGAAAACGCGACCAACAAGTCGTACTGGGTGACGACGACCGGCTATGCGACCGTGGGTGCGCCCCGCACGCTGATGCTGTCGGCGTCCATCGACTTCTAAACCCGCTGGCCCGCGCCCTTCTCGCTCGAAGGGAGGCCTGCGCCGCTGCGGCGCCACCGAACCCGAAGCCACGCAGGACAGCTCCTGCATGGGCGGAGTTCACGCCCCGGCATTGGCGACCACGTCGATGTCCGGTCGTGGCGGTGGAGCGGTTCTCGAGCCACGCGCTGCTGCCCGCGCGCGAGCGAGCATCGAATCCGCATCCCGCGCACAGGCCTTGCGGGGCCCGTCGTCGATCGCGCTCATCTGCAGCCACGCCCCCGGGCCGGGCCGCGCCGCGTCGTCAACCGTGCATCACCGACGCGACGCAGCGGCATTCGAACGGGACCGCCTCCATGAAGTCGTCGGCCCAGAACACGTCGCAGAGGCCACTCCAGACCAGTTCGATGTGTCCCTCGCTGAAGCGTCCGAACGTCAGTGTCGCGTCGTACACAGCGTGGTGGCCGAACACGTACATCAGGGCCAGTTCCGGATGCGGATACGCGGCGTCCGAGCTGCTTCTCCACGAGGTGGTCGCGCCCGCCAGTCCGGCCGGTGCATGCGCCGGCAGGCGCAGCCCCTGGTGGGCGAGCGCAGGTGACCACGTCTCACCGTCGAACTCCTTCGGCGCGGTCTCGATCTCCACGCGCCAGAGTCCATCGGACTTCCGCACCACCGCCGAGGTGACGTCGAACTTCCGGTCTCGAAGGGCAAGGTAGCTGTTCATGGATGGGGTTCCGGGCGCGCAGACACAAGGATGTTTCCGGCCGCATTCTCCCCGGTGCCGAGCGGACGCCCCCGCCGGTCCGGGTGCGCGCCGCTGCGGGACTACGACGGGTCGACCACCATGATGGGCGCGCCTCGCGCCTCGATGTCCGCACCCGCATCGAGGCAGAGGTCTTCGCGGAACCGCGGGGCCACCAGTTGCACGCCGACCGGCGCAGTGCCGACGGAACCCGTGGTGACCGCCAGCCCCGGCAGGCCGATGGCCGGAAAGGCGCGCATGGGCAACTGCGCATCCCACACGCGCTGGAACCCCGCGCTGCCCTGCAGGTCCAGGTCGTCGGCAAACGGCAGTTCGGTCGACACGGGCAACAGCATCACCGCGTAGTCCTCGAAGAACAGGCTCCAGCGCCGGGCCTCGGTCGCGCGTCGCAGCAAGGCACTGGCCACGATGTCGGGCGGCATCTTTTCGACGGCACCGCGCACACCTTCCACCACGGCGCGCGCACCCGGATCGCCGTCGCGCTCGACCGCGTCCGACAGGTTGGCGAAGCCGTCGCCGAGCCACAGCTGCTGCTGGATGTCGGCGAGCGCCTGCAGCGAAGGGGTCTGCTCCACTTCGACGACGGTCCATCCGGCGTCTTCCAGACGGCGCGCCGCGTCCCTGAGCGCCGACTCGACCTCCGCGGCGACGTCGATGCCATCGGGACGCACGCAAAGCGCGACGCGCCTGGGCATTGGCTTGCCGGCCAATGCGAGGGACACGTGCCAGGGATCGCGGATGTCGGTCATCGACATCGCGGCCAGCGCGAGCCGCAGGTCTTCGACGCTGCGCGCCATCGGGCCCGTGCTCGACATCAGCTGCGGGCCGATGCCGCGCTCCGGCGACGACGCGTTGTACGCCGGCACCCGGCCGAAGCTGGGGCGCAATCCCTGGATGCCGCAGGCATACGCCGGGTAGCGCAGCGAGCCTCCGATATCGCTGCCCAGCGCGATCGGGCCGATGCCTGCCGCGACGGCCGCAGCGCCGCCGCCCGACGAGCCGCCGGGCGTCAGCCGCGGGTCGCGGGGGTTGACCGTCTTGCCATGGACCAGATTGCTCGTGAACCAGCGCAGCGCGAACGT
>Ga0209050_1003134_pt1 | contig 12625 bp, 9 predicted proteins | sample Araplavi_mTSA_r2_FD_184276 | JGI IMG/M metagenome (GOLD analysis project Ga0209050, IMG submission 184276) | Arabidopsis root microbial communities from North Carolina, USA - plate scrape MF_Cvi_mTSA_r2 (SPAdes) (version 2) | ecosystem: Host-associated > Plants > Roots > Endosphere | place: USA...
GCCCTGGGCCTGGATCTCCTGGTTCTGGGCTTTGATCTCTTCGTTCTGGGTTTGGATCTCTTCGTTCTGCGCCTGGATCTCCTCATTGCTTTTTTGCAGCGCGAGTCGCGCCTTGATCTCGCGGATGGTGAGATGGTAACGCGTTTGAATGAGCATCGTCATAAAGGCGAACGACGAGAGCAGGATCAGCCCGCCCTTCACAAAGAACGCATTGAGTTCAAGGGCTGGATTGCGCTGGATGAAGTAGGCGGTAGCCACCAGTGAAAGCGCGGTGAGCACCGCCGAATAGGGCCAGTCCCAGGCCACGAACAGGGCCGCACCGATGAGCAAGGCAGTGTAGTTCAGGTTATGCCCAACCAGGTTCGCATCGCCGATGAGGCTGTAGGTGTAGGCATTCTGCAGGGAAATGAGCAGGAACGGCACGACGGCGATGATGTAGGACGGTAAGTAATAACGCTTGCGCAGGAATAGGGTGGAGAGTGTGATGAGGGATACGCAGATCCGGATCGAGAACACATATTGCCAGCTCCCGGGAATGTTGAAATAGTCGGTGATGGCAAACAGGGGATCGAAAATGATGGCAGCCCAGGCCGCCACGATGTGATACTTGGTGGATGACTTCTCCAACTCGTACCTCCACGACGCACTCGGCACCTGCGAAATCAGGGCCTCCTCCTGAAGCGGCTTAAACTTTCTCATCCCGGCCGAAGTATAGTAAAAACTAAACTGCGGTAATAGTTTATGTAAGAGATATGATCAGAATGCACGGCAGCCCGGGATAACCCGCCCACCACACGACATGCTGGATACAAACCCGGTGCCACAAACGCTTTGTGCTTCTGTTAGCGTCTTTCCTGCCCGCCGTAGCTTTAGCGAAGGCGGCGCGGTAAAAATATCCCTGGCCGCTCTCCCAATTTGAATCGAATACCTATATTCGGTATCCTTAAACCGAACAAGCTCTCCATGAAAAAGGACCTCCTCATCCTGCTCTTATCGTTGTTCGCCGTGTGTTGGTCGCCGACGGTGCGCGCGCAAAAAATAACCCCGGCTACTAGCCCCGAAGCTGCAGGCTTTTCTTCCGAACGCCTCAAAAGACTCGACGCCAATTTCAACGACTGGGTGGCCAAGGGCTGGATGAACGGCGCCGTCGCCCTGGTGATCCACGACGGAAAGATCGCCTACTACAAAGCCTTTGGTTATAACGACATGGCCACAAAAGCGCCGCTCGCCAAAGACGGCATCTTTCGCATCGCCTCCCAAACCAAGGCCATCACCAGCGTGGCCGTGATGATGCTGCACGAAGAGGGCAAGTTCCTGTTGGATGAGCCCGTCTCGAAATACATTCCCACGTTTGCCAAGGCCAAGGTGCTCGTCAAGTACAATGCGAAAGACACCACCTACACCAGCGCGCCCGCCAAACGCGATATCACCATTCGCGACTTGCTCACCCACACGTCGGGCCTCGACTATTCCGACATTGGCAGCGACACCGCGAGAGCCCTCTATGCGAAAAGCAAGCTGACCGCCGGCCTGTATGTGACCAACGACAACCTGGTTGCCGCCATGACACGGCTGGGCACCTTGCCCCTGATGCACCAACCCGGCGAACGCTGGATCTACGGTCTGAACATCGACGTGCTCGGCGCGTTGGTAGAGATCTGGTCGGGTATGTCGCTCGACGACTTTTTCCGCACGCGCATTTTCGAACCACTCGGCATGAGCGATACCTATTTCAACATCCCTCCATCCAAGGCCAGCCGCCTGGTAAATTTCTTCCGGGAAGATTCCACGGGCCACATTGTGAAGGAACCGTTTGCCTTCGGCCAGCTGGACATGAGCTATCCCCTCCACAAGAAGACCTATTTCTCCGGCGGCGGCGGATTGTCATCGACCATCCTCGACTATGGCATTTTCCTTCAAATGATGTTGAATGGAGGCGCCTATAACGGGGTGCGACTGTTGAGTCCCACCTCGGTGCGGCTGATGACCATGAACCAGATCGGCAACCTGTCGCTGGGAGATGGCAAGTTCGGTCTTGGGTTTAGCGTGCTCACGGAAGCCGGCAGCCCGCGCACACCCGCCAAACCGGGAACATACGGGTGGGGCGGAGCCTTCTCCACGACCTATTATGTGGATCCGGCCTCCAAGCTCGTCGTACTGCTGTACCGGCAAATGTGGGGCTCGCACATGGGGGAGATGTCCGGAAAATTCGATGTGCTCGTTTACCAGGCGCTGAAAGAATGACCTCCAGCCGGCGGGGATTCGGTGAAAGTTCGGCCGGGCGAATGGCCCTTGCTTGCCGATAATTGCTTACCTTGCAGAGATTTAGACGACGGCAGGCCATCTCAAACCCGGTTTTCGGAGCGATGGCCGAAAACAACATAAGGTACTTATATTTTTTCCGGCCGGATTGCGTTTGTCCTCCTGACGGCGCCATCACATTTTTTTAAACGGAAACGTATGGACCGGAATTTGTGCAAACTCCTTGTCACACGGAACAGACACAAACTTATTTTTTAATAGTTTAGCATCAGAGCCTAGAAACACAATTTTTTAAAACATGAATCTCCTACTCGGTATTTTACTTCAGATCACCACAGAACCCATCGTAACACCCGAAGCAACACCAGAAGAAGGCTTGTCCATCGCCAGTTTGCTGATGAAAGGCGGATTTATCATGATCCCCATCCTGTTGTTGTGGTTTATCGCTACGTATATTTTTATCGAACGCTTTTTGTATTTGCGCACGGCGGCAAAGGTGAGAAAGGATTTCGTGTCCCAGATCGCGCGCCGCCTCCAAGTGGGCGACATCAGCGCCGCGCGCGCGTTTGCCGAACAGGATTCGTCCGCCACGGGCACCATCATCAAGAGCGGCCTGGACTATGTGGGCAAGCCCTTGAAAGACATCGAGTCCATGATGGAATCGGCCGCCAACATCGAGCTGGCCGAAATGGAAAAGAACATGGGCTACCTGGGCATCATCGCCGGCGTGGCACCCATGCTCGGTTTTATCGGAACGATTTCGGGGATCATCAACATCTTCTACAGCATCTCGCTGTCCGACAACATCAGCATCGGCATCATCGCGGGTGGTCTGTATGAAAAGATGATCACCAGCGGTTCCGGACTCATCGTAGGGGTGTTGGCCTATTCGGCCTATCACTTGTTGCAGCAACGCATCGCACGCTACACCCTGCAGATGCAAAAAGACGTTTTTGAATTCATGCGCTCCATCCTAAGCCCGGCGAAATGAAAATAAAAAAGCAAAATCATTTTCAGGCAGAAGTGGCCACGTCGTCATTGAACGACATCATGTTCTTCCTGCTGTTGTTTTTCCTCATCATCTCCACGGTGGCCAACCCCAACGTGATCAAAGTGCTGTTGCCCAAGTCCAACTCCAGCCAGGCGCTCAGCAAGCAACAGATCTCGCTCACGGTGACGGAAGACAAACATTTTTATATCAACAAAAAGGAAGTGCCACGCCCCCAGCTGGAGCAAAGCCTGGTGGAAGCCTGCGCCGGTAAGGAAGAACCTACCGTGGTGATCCGGATGCCGCATTCACTGTCCGTCCAGGACCTGGTGGATGTGATGCAGATCGGGGCGAAGCACAAATTCAAAATGGTATTGGCTACGGCAAAGAATTAAATGACGTCTACGGTTTTTATCATCCCCGGACTAGGCAATTCCGGCGAAGGCCACTGGCAAACCCTTTGGGAAAAACAATTCAACTTCACGCGCATTCAACAACGCGATTGGGAAACACCCCGCCGCACCGACTGGATCGACGCCATGGACAAAGCCATCGCGCCACACGATCCCGTCAAGGTGATCCTCGTGGGGCATAGTCTGGCCTGCGCCGCCATCGCCTTCTGGAGCGAGCAATACAAACGCAAAATAAAAGGCGCCCTGTTGGTGGCACCAAGCGACACGGAAGCCGACACCTACCCTCCGGGAACTTCGGGGTTCACCCCCGTGCCGCTGACTCCGCTATCGTTTCCATCCATTGTCGTGGCCAGCACCAACGATTACTATGTTCGCTTCGAGCGGGCCCAACAATTTGCCAAGGCCTGGGGCAGCAAGCTGGTGGACATCGGCGACGCGGGCCACATCAACGTGGCCGCTGGATTTGGAGCCTGGGAGCAAGGACTCGGATTTTTGAAAGAACTCGATCGCTAAGAAACTATAACCCCGGGCCGCGGGTTGTCTATCCATATTTCAAAAGACTATGGATTTACAACTCACCCAGAAGACCGCATTCATCAGCGGCTCAACCGCCGGCATCGGATTCGCCACAGCAAAAAAATTAGCCGAGGAAGGCGCCAACGTCATCCTCAATGGCCGCACCCAGGCTGGGGTGGAGAAAGCCGTGCAGGAATTGAAACGGCAAACCGGCAAAACAAACGTGCGCGGCATCGCAGCCGATTTCTCCAAGGCCGCCGATGTGACCAACCTCATTCAGCAACTTCCCGACGTTGACATCCTCGTCAACAACGCGGGCATTTTCGAGCCCAAGCCCTTCGCGGAAATTCCCGACGAAGACTGGTTCCGTTTTTTTGAAGTCAACGTCATGAGTGGTGTGCGCCTGTCGCGACACTATTTTCCGCTGATGTTGAAAAAGAATTGGGGCCGCATCATCTTTATCTCCAGCGAATCCGGGGTGTTCATCCCCGAAGAAATGATCCACTACGGCATGACCAAGACCGCGCAACTGGCCGTGAGCCGCGGATTGGCCGAACTTACCAAGGGCACCAATGTCACCGTGAATGCCGTGCTGCCCGGACCAACCAAGTCCGACGGCGTGAATGTTTTTATCAATGACCTGGCCAAGGCCGGCAACTCCACCGCCGAACAAGTCGAAAAGGATTTCTTTAAGAATGCACGGCCCACGTCGTTGTTGCAGCGTTTTGCTTCCGTGGAAGAAGTGGCCAACATGATCGTATACCTCGCCAGCCCTTTGGCCTCGGCAACCAACGGTGCGGCTGTGCGGGTGGAAGGAGGCTTGATCCGCTCGGCGGTGTGATCTTTTTGGTCAGGATTTTTTCCGGAGCACGATCGGTTCCGTCTGTTTGGCGATGATGCGCGTGTAAAATTCCCGCAGGCTCACATATTCGTTCGGGAGGAAATAGGTTTCGTTGATCTTGAGGTTGCTCACCACCGAAAGCCGGTTGCCATCCAGGGAGATGTTGAAAGAACACTTGGCGGCATTGTTGGGCAAGGTGATGTTCTTGTTTTCGGGAAGCGATTCCACTTCATATCCTTCGGGTATAGTAATATGGCACAATAGGATCTTCTCTTTTTGATAGGGGAAATCCAAGGGGTGTATGCGAACGGCTTCCGGAAATGGATTGGCATCCTCGCGCAGCGCGACATAAGGATTGATATACAACTTGTCGTCGGAAACAATCACTTGATTTGGGATGGACAGTTCATATTGCTCACGCACCGCGGTGTTCACATCCTCGATTTGCAGAACCTCTTTTTTGGACACGGTCCATGATTTTTGAAGGAGCGTGTGCTCAAAGTACTTTTCCTGCTCTGTGCCCTGGTATTGGCTCCGGGCCGCAAAGGCATCATAACCAAAACGATCGACGGTCAACTTTCCATGGAGGTTCTCATCACCGGTCAGGGCAAGGTCGGCGGTAACGATCGTCTTGTCTTTGGCAGGGGAGGTCACGGGAAGCCATCGGTAGCCCATATAAAGCATGTTGAAGCCTTTGCCGTTCAGGCAACGTTCCGGCAGCGCATCAAAGGGTAACAAGGGTTCGGTGGCGTCGAGGAAAAGGTCTTTTCGTTTCAAGCGGACCGCGTACACTAGGTAGTCGAACTGGGATGCATCCGGGTACTTGTCGATGAAGGTCCCGTGATCACGCGTGCTCAGGAGCGTGGGCACTGGCTTAAACCCCGCGGCCTCCAGCAAGCATGCCAACAGAAAGTTGATGTCGGCAGCGGTGCCCTTCTTTTCCTCCAGGACTTCCTGCGGACTCTCCGGTACTCTATCGCACACCCCATTCCACTTCACCTGGGTCTTGACATAGGCGGAAAGCGCCTTGATCTTTTCCGTGGAGTCGGTAAGGGCGCCGGTGAGGGCCAAGGCTTTTTCTCTCATCGCTTTCGCGCCCTTCGTTTGAGGCAGATAACCGACAAATTCCTGGGCCCCTGCATGCACGTGTCCCCACGTGACGCCTTCGGGCCAAAACATGATCTGCGCCTGCCGGTCTTGGGGGGAAACCATAAAGGGTTCGTCTTTCAGCGCGGGTATATCCTTCAGTACCCACCGGTGGTAATGCCCGTCGTATTTGCTTTCGCTCTCCGCGGGCTTGATGTCGCCTAACAGCACCGGTACGTCCGTTAACAATGAAGCATGAAAAGAATATTCGCTCCAAAGCGTCGGAATGGACCGCTGGAAGATCCAGCCTGTCCAACGCGTCTTTTCCGTCGATTTATAACGGAAGTCAATGATGGACCCTTCATGAAGATTGGGAAAGGTGAAACGTATTTGAGTGCGATGCTTGCCGTAGGGCACGCGATAGATGGCATTGTCCTCCAATTCGGTTTTCACGATCTGTCCATTCACCAGGTTGTAGGTCGTGCCCTGGATCTTTCCAACGTTCGTACCACTCTCCCATAAGAAAATCGTGCCCCACGAATTAAAAGCACTTTTCTTCAGGATCTTCACCCGTTGATGACGCTTAAAGGACAGGTCGCCTAGTAGAATGTGCTCTCCTTTGTCGAACAATATTATGGCTGAGGCACTGGTGTCGCCCGGAAAGGTTTTCATCTGCAGCTCTTCAACGGTCACCTCTCGTTCGGTGGGATCGTTCTGAGCAAAGAGTGGGAAAACGAAGAGCAGGGAGAAAGGGATGAGGATGGATTTCATGCTAACCGGGGGATTTCGAATCCTTAAAATAAGGATTAAATGCTTGCGAAGCCATTCCCCGGCTGGAACATGATAATGCTTGCTATGCATTCTTCGATTTCCATATATTGCTTTCATGGAAACCCTCACCGACAACCAAAAAACAAAACTGCTCAACTCGCGTGATGTCTACGCGGTGATGCAACCGCTGCTGCTCCGCGAAAATGCCATCCGGAAAAGTAAAGGCCATACCTGGGCGATCGGCATGAACAGCGCGCACCACATTCTTTTTGTCGAATTGATCAGCATGGGTCCCGTCAATCGCATGAGCATCGCGCCAAAAGAGATTTTTCGGATGGCGATCTATAAAATGGCCGTGAAGATGGTGCTCGTCAACGGCCGCCCCGAAGGAACGATAGAAATTTCGGAAGCCGATAAAACGATGACCGCCCTCCTGATCAAAGCGGGAGAGCGCATCAACATCGAGGTGGTGGATCATCTCCTCATCACTGAAAAAGATTTCATCAGCTTTTCTCAGAAAGGATTACTGTCCAGACTAAAGCGTGGCAAGCTCCCGGTGCTGACCGAGGCCGACCAGGAACAACTGGAGGAGCTTCAATCGGGAACAGAAACCATGCTGGCGCTGGCCATCAAGATGAAGTCGAGGGGCTATGATGTGGAAGAGATCAAGGAAATGACCGGTCTTCGAAAAACCACCATCGCTAAGCTTTAAGCCTTCACGATTGAGGCTTCATCAGGTTGATGTTGTAGGTTACCATCACCTGGATGCCGGTGTTGTTTTCCTGCAGGGCACCATTGGATTTGATCAACATATGGTATAGAAAGCCCGCTTGGATGGAGAGCGGTGACTTGAACTGATAACCGATGCCGCCAAAGAGTCGGTTTTGGTCGGGCTCATGAAAAGTAACAGGCTTGCCCCAGTCCAGGAAAGCTTCGTCATAGACGCTTGCAAAAAAAGTCTTGGCTTCGATCTTATGGTGATTCAAGGGAAGCATGGCCTGAAAGCGATACCGTACGCGATTCATGTACATATCATACCCGTGGTTGACAACTCCCTCTTGGCCGTCGTTGGTGTGCACCTGGAGGAAGCGCTGCTCCAATCGCGCCCGGTGACTGAAAACGAACCTGCCAATGGCATGCTTGTAGGTAATTTGCTCGAACAAACGGTGCTCGTTATTTTCAAAAGCCGCGGGCTGCTTGCCATACTGGAAATTCCAGGTATACACATAGCCCAAAGGGATGATGAAGAAGTGCTTGTTCAGGCCGATCTCCGCCCCGGTGCGAAACTGGTATTGCATCGGCTGCATGTTCTGGGCCTGGCGGAACTGTCCTTCCAGGATGAGCGACGTGCGCTTGGAAACTTTCAGGTTGGTAGTGAATGAAAACCACTCGATGGATTGATTCACGACCTGGCGACCTTTGGGTTGCGCTAAACTTAATTGGGCGGACGCAACCACTATCAGGGTGCAAATCCAACGTGAAGTTAACCTTAACACTGCGCTATACTTTTGTTATGTTTCTACAAAAGAAGCGACTCTAAAATTACCGTAGCTTTACGTTTTTAACACAGTATTAACATTGGCTTAACATTGGCGATTTACTTCGAATTTGGCCTAAAAACGCTACTTTTTGGCCGATAATTTCTGAGATTTTACGGTCACGGCCTGTCCGTTTCGCAGTTCTTCGCTGGCTTTCAACACAATGTTTTCACCTTCCTGCAACGGACCAAACACCTCCACCAGGGAATCGAGACTGTTCCCTTTCTGAACACCGAGCCACTCGGCCACATTCTCACGGAGACGGATCACAAACACTCCTTCCGTGGATTGAATGAGCGCCGTGCGGGGTACAAACAGGGTGGCCTTGTTGCGCGTCACCGGCAGCTTCACCTGGGCATACATGCCGGCCTTCAATGCATTATCGGCGTTGTTCACATCAAACTCGGCCATCATCGTACGGTTGTTTTCCGACAAGCTGTTGGCACTGCGGGCAAACCGGGCTTTGTATTCTTTCTGAGGGTCGGCTTGCACGGTAAAGGAAACTGCGCTGTTATCGGTGATAGAATTGGAAAGGTTTTCGGGCACGGCCACCGTGAGCCTGAGTTTGGAATGGTCTTCCAAAACAAACATCGGTTTGACATTGCCGTCAGGTCCCACCAGTTCGCCGGGGCTGATGTTGCGCTCCGTCACCGTGCCGTCGAATGGTGCGCGCACCGTGAGGTAGCTGACCAGTTGGCTTTGTGAAGCGTGCTGCGCTTTCGCAGCCAGCAGGTTGCTCTGCGCTGCCCGGGTCAGCGCGCTGTCGGCCGACATGCGCGAGAGTGCCTGGTCCATCTCATTGGCCGACACCGCGCCTTTTGTTCGACTGGTTTCCTTCATGCGTTGGTAGTTGAGGGTGCTGGCCCTGACCTTGGCACCTTGCTCAATCAGCGTAGCTTCGGCCGACGCCACTTGCGCCTGCGCGTGATTCAATGCCGACACAATCTCCGGCGCTTCCAGTATGGCGAGTACGTCGCCCTTCTTCACAACCGTACCTCTATCGGCTTTTACAAGGCCCACATAACCCTTCACGCGGGGAAACATCGGCGTTTTGTTCCAGGGCTTTAATTCGCCCGGTAAAGCCGTTTGCAGGGCAGGCTGCAGACTTTTCACAGCGATGACCTCCACCTCGGGCGCGACGGCCGTGGTGCTTTCCTGTTTTTTTTCTGAATGGCACGAGGCCAGTACGACGATGCCCAATGCGAGGGGAAGGTGTGTTATTTTCATAGGGTTCATGATGCTCATTTTGCCTTGTTGTTGAAATATTGACTTTCGCGATCTTCGGGGTCGAGCGACACCGAGACGAGCGATGCTTTTTGTTGTACGAGGGTAAAGACGCCAGGGAGAATAAGGAGCGATGCCAACGTGGAGGCGATCAGGCCGCCGATAACCGCCTGACCCAACGGGGCCACCTGGTCGCCGCCTTCGCCCATGCCACTGGCCATGGGGATCATGCCCGCGATCATGGCGATGCTGGTCATCAGGATCGGGCGGATCCGGCTGCCGGCGGCCATCAACCCCGCCTTCCGCGCATCTTTCACTTCCAGCCGCAGGTTCTCGGCATTGGTGATCATCAGGATGGCGTTGGCCACCGAAACGCCCACCGACATGATCATGCCCATGTAGGACTGCAGGTTTAGGGTGGCCCCAAACAACAACAGCATCAGCAGTGATCCTGCCAACACCGCAGGCACAGACGAAAGAATGGCCAGCGACAATTTGAACGACTGAAAATTCGCCGCCAGCAACAGGAAGATGATCACGATGGCCACCACAAGACCACCTTGCAAACTCGTGAGCGTCTCCGCCAGCAACTTCACTTGTCCTTTGAATTCGATGGCCATACCGCGCGGTGCCTGGCCTGCGTCGTCGATGGCTTTGCTCACCGCCTTGCTGGCCGAGCCGAGATCTTTTTTGTGGATGTTGGCCGTGATGGTCACCAACCGATTTGGACCGGAGCGATCATATTGACCGGGTGCAATTTCTTCCGAGAACGTAGCCACGTCGTTCAGGGTAGGGTGGAGGTTGCCGCTTTGCAGCGGGATGTTGGCAATGTCATTGATCGAATTCATTTTATACTCAGGCACTTGTACCTGCACTTGGTAGGCAAGGCCTTTGGTGTTGTCGAGCCAGAGATTTTTATCGGTGAAACGGCTGGAGCTGGTGGCGGCTACCAACGAGCGTGCCACTTGCGTTGGCGTGACCCCCAGTTGTCCCGCGCGCTCGCGATCCATGTCGATTCGCAAGATCGGGTAGGCCATCGGTTGTGCGATCTGTACGTCGCGGAGGTAGGGGATCGTTTGCATGTTGGCCATGATCTTCAACGCAAACTTTTCGGCTTCCCGGATATCTTTGGCGGCCACGTTCACCTCGATGGGCGTGGCGGCGCCCTGGCTCATGATCTTATCCACCAATTCGATGGGCTCGAATGAAAGACGCAACCCTGGAATTCTCTGCGCAAGGCTCGCGCGAAGCCTCTCCTTCAAGGCATCCATGCGCACGGGAAACTCTTCCGACAACGACACCTGCAACACAGCCTCATGCGGCCCGCTGTTGAATACGAAGATCTGGGATGTTCCATAGCTGGTGGGCACGTTGCCGACATACGCAGAGGTGATGGCGATGTTTTCCGCGCCAACTTCCTCCTGAATGATGTTCAATACTTTTAACGTGATCTCCTCCGTGCGCTCCACCCGTGTTCCATCCAAGGCCCGCAACCGAAGTTGGAATTGGTGACTGTTCGCTTTGGGGAGAATGTCGGTGCCGATAAAGAAGAAGGCGCCGGCGATCAGAACGAACGAACCGATCAAGTAGACCGTCGTCCAGAATTTTTTGCGTTCGATGATTTTTTCCAGTGTGTGGATATATTTCAATTTGAATTTGTCGAAACCCGTCACCGGGTGTGGATGACGATTTTCTTCGATGATGCTTTCAGACTCTGCGTGATCAAGGGCCAGTGTCGGCTCTTCAGGGTAATGGGTATGTACTTTCAGCAGCCAGTTGGACAACACCGGCACGAAGGTTTGTGATAGCAAGAAAGACGCCGTCATCGCAAAGCCTACGGCCAGCGATAACGGAAGGAACATGGATTTCGGCACGCCACTCATGACAAACGCAGGAGCGAATACGGCCAAAATGGAAAGGAGGATAAGCAACTCCGGAAACGCGATCTCTTTACAGGCATCCCAAATGGCTTGCGCTTTTGGTTTTTTCATCTCCAGGTGTTGGTGGATGTTTTCAATGGTCACCGTGGCCTGGTCCACCAGGATCCCCACCGCCAGCGCCAGCCCGCTCAACGTCATGATGTTGATGGTCTGCCCGACCAGGTGCAGCAGGATCACGGCGCTCAACACGGAGATGGGAATGGTAACGACCACGATGATCACACTGCGCCAATCGCGAAGAAACAACAGCACCATCAATCCCGTGAGCAACGCTCCGAGCGCGCCCTCCGTGACAAGGCTCTTCAATGAATTGGTCACGTACGACGATTGGTCGAATTCATACGAGATCTTCACGTCTTCGGGAACAGCGTTTTGCAACACCGGCAACGCTTCGCGAATGTTGTTCACAACCGAAAGGGTGGAGGCATCTGATTTTTTTACAACCGGGATGTAAACCGCGCGCCGTCCTTGCACGAGGGCGAAGCCCACGGTAATATCGGCAGCATCTTCTACGGTGCCGATGTCACGAATAAAGACTGTAGGTCCGGAACCGATCCGCACAGGAACATCCAGAAAATCGGCGGGCTTGTCGATGAGCGAGTTCACCGGGGTCATCAGGGTCTGGTTGCCGATGCGGATGTTGCCGGCCGGCGAAGGTTGATTGTTCACACCAATGGCGCGGATCACTTCTTCCGGCGTGAGCTTGTAGCTGGCCAGGCGCTGCGGGTCGACCCGGATCACGATGGTGCGCTGGTTCCCGCCAAGCGGGGGTGGACTGGACACGCCTTCGATCTTGGAGAACATGGGGCGTATGCGCGAAGAAGCAAAATCCTGAATTTCATTCAGCGAACGCGTGGCACTGGAAAACACCAGCTGACCCACGGGCACGGAACTCGCATCAAAGCGAATCACCTGGGGAGGCACGGTGCCCTCCGGCATGTAAGCCTTGGCGCGTGAAATGTTGTTGGCCACCTCGGCAGCGGCTTGCGCCATGTCGGTGCCGGGATAAAACTGAAGCTTGATGAGCGACATCCCCTGTATGGTTT
>Ga0209050_1003136_pt1 | contig 12623 bp, 10 predicted proteins | sample Araplavi_mTSA_r2_FD_184276 | JGI IMG/M metagenome (GOLD analysis project Ga0209050, IMG submission 184276) | Arabidopsis root microbial communities from North Carolina, USA - plate scrape MF_Cvi_mTSA_r2 (SPAdes) (version 2) | ecosystem: Host-associated > Plants > Roots > Endosphere | place: USA...
GGCGGAGGCGGCCTGGGCGGGCGGCTGGACCTGCGCCTGGGCCGCCCCCATGGCGGCCAGCGCGGCGATCGCCGCGGCGGCCACGGGCCGCGGCGCGACGCCGGCGATCGAACGGAAAGACAGGGGAGCTCGCATCTCTTGGTTCCTTGGTGGTCTCGTCTGCCGGCCCCTGGACCTCGAACCGGCTTGGCGCAAGTCTACGCAGACTTTCGAATGATTTCGCATATCGTTTTTACCGACGATTGTTCTTTCGTTTAAGTTAATTTCGAAAGCATTGTGGTGCGATGTCTGCCCCTGGCGAATCCATTCAGCGCTCGTACCCAAGGGTTTTCCCTGGAAATCAGTCCAATTCCAGCCCGCCACGGAAACTTCCGTTGTCTTTCCGCTTTCGTTCCCCTATTCTTTCGTTCGAAAGCTCAAAACACCTTCTGCCGAAACGAAAGCGATCCATGCAACGACATTGGCTGACCTACGCGCTGATCACGACCCTGTTCTGGGGCGCGTGGGGCGCGCTGACGGGGCTCTCCGCGGAGCGCGGCTTTCCGGACACGCTGGTCTACGTCGTGTGGGCGCTGACGATGATTCCGCCGGCCGTGGTGGTGCTGGCGCGCGCCGGCTGGCGGCTGCAGCGCGACCGCCGCGCGGTGATCCAGGGCCTGACCGTGGGCCTGCTGGGCGCGGGCGGACAGATGCTGCTGTTCCGCGCGGTCGAGTCGGGCCCCGCGTATCTGATCTTCCCGATCGTGTCCCTGTCGCCCGGCGTGACGATCGCGCTGTGCTTCGGCCTGCTGGGGGAGCGCACCGGCCGGCTCGGCGTCGCCGGCATCGTGCTGGCGCTGTGCGCGCTGCCGCTGTTCGACTACCAGCCTGGCCAGCCGGCCCAGGCTCAAGCGCTGGGCCTGTGGTTCGTCCTCGCGCTGATCGTGATGGCGGCCTGGGGCCTGCAGGCCTATTTCCTGAAGACCGCCAACAACGCCGCCAGCGCCGAGAGCGTGTTCTTCTACATGACCGTCAGCGCGCTGCTGTGCATCCCGGCCGCGCTGTGGATGACGGACTTCTCCAAGCCCATCCCCTGGGGCTGGAACGGTCCCGGCCTGGCCGCGCTGATCCAGCTGCTGAACGCGGTGGGCGCGCTGACGCTGGTCTACGCCTTCCGGCATGGCAAGGCGCTGGTCGTCTCGCCGCTGGTCAACGCCGGCGCTCCGCTGCTGACGGCGCTCGCGTCGATGGCCATGGGCGGCACCGCGCCCGGCGGCACCAAGCTGGCCGGGGTCGCGCTGGCGCTCCTGGCCGCGCTGCTGCTGGCCCTGCAACCCGAGGGCGACGCCGCCGCCACGCCCGATTCCCCCCAGCGGCTCGATCCGGCCGGCGACGGCAAGGCCTGAGCCCGCGTCCGCCGGCCCCGGCCCGATCCCCGCTCTCTCTTCGACAGGAAGGATTCCCCTTGAAGCTCATGCTCGATCTCGTGCGGCGCCACAAGCAGCCGGCGCCCGGAGCCCCCGAGGCCGCCCGTGGCCGGATGGCCGTGGGCATTCCCTCGGTCTGCTCGGCCCATCCGGTGGTCATCGCCGCCACGCTGCGCGAGTGCGCCGCGCTCGGCCGTCCGGCGCTGATCGAGGCGACATCAAACCAGGTCAACCAGGACGGCGGCTACACGGGCATGACGCCCGCCGGTTTCCGCCGCTTCGTCGAGGCCATCGCCCAGGCCGAGGGCATCGACCCCGGCCTGCTGGTGCTGGGCGGCGACCACCTCGGCCCCAACGCCTGGCGCAAGTGGCCCGCGGCGCAGGCCATGGCCAAGGCGGAGGTGATGGTCGCGCAATACGTCGCGGCCGGCTTCCGCAAGATCCATCTGGACTGCTCGATGTCCTGCGCCGATGACCCGGTGCCGCTGCCGGAGGCCGACATCGCCGCGCGCGCGGTCCGGCTCTGCTTGGCGGCCGAGCGAGCCTGGCGCGACATGCCCGGCCGCGGCGAGCCGCCGGTCTACGTGATCGGCACCGAGGTGCCGGTGCCCGGCGGCGCTCACGAGGACCTGGAGGAAGTGGCGGTCACCTCGCCCGACGCCGCCGGGGCGACGCTGGCGCTGCACCGCGAGGCCTTCGCGGCGGCCGGCCTGGACGCGGCCTGGGAACGCGTGATCGCGATGGTCGTGCAGCCCGGCGTCGAGTTCGACCACCACAAGGTCATCGACTACCGCCCCGAGAAGGCGCGCGCGCTGAGCGCGTTCATCGCGTCGCAGCCGGGGCTGGTGTTCGAGGCGCACTCGACCGACTACCAGACGCCGGAGCGTTTGGCGCAACTGGCGCGGGACCACTTCGCGATCCTGAAGGTCGGCCCGGGCGCGACCTTCGCGCTGCGCGAGACGCTGTGGGCCCTGGCGGCCGTCGAGCATGAATGGCTGGGCCGCGATGCCGCGCACGGCGACGGCCTGATCCCGACGGTGCTGGGCGTGATGCGCGCCGAGCCCGAGCACTGGCGCCCCTACTACCAGGATCCGGCGCGGCTGCAGGTCGACCTGGCCTACAGCCTGAGCGACCGCATCCGCTACTACTGGGCGCATCCGAAGGTGCAGACCGCCTGCGCCGCGCTGCTGGACCGGCTGGAGCATTCGCCGCCGCCGCTGACGCTGCTGAGCCAGTTCCTGCCGCGCCAGTACGACGCGATTCGCGATGGCCGTCTGCGCAACCGGCCGGCGGAGCTGCTGCGCGACGGCGCGGCGCAGTCGCTGCGTCCCTACCTCGCCGCCTGCGCCGCCTGAGCGCGGGCGCCTCTTCCGACAGAACAACCGACAGAACAAGACCTGCACGATGACCCTGCTCCACCTCGACGCCGCCGATCTCGACCGCCGCGGCGCGGCCCATACCGCGCGCGAGATCGCCCAGCAACCCGCCGTCTGGCAAGCCGTCCATGACCTGGTGCGCGCGCGGCGCGCGGCGCTCGACGCCTTCCTGCGGCCGCTGCTGGCGCTGCCGGAACTGCGCATCGTGCTCACCGGCGCGGGCAGCTCCGCCTTCATCGGGCAATGCCTGGCGCCGGCGCTGCTGCAGCAGCTCGGCGCGCGACCCGGCGTGCGCGTCGAGGCGATCGCCACCACCGACATCGTCTCCAACCCCGCGCAATGCCTGCAGCCGGGCGTGCCGACGCTGCTCGTGTCGTTCGCACGCTCGGGCAACAGTCCGGAAAGCCTCGCGGCGGTCGAGCTCGCCGACGCCACCCTCGGCGCCTGCCATCACCTCGCGGTCACCTGCGCCGCGGAAGGGACGCTGGCGCGCCGCCTCGGCGATCGCGCGCGCGCCCATGTCCTGCTGCTGCCGGACGAGACCAACGATCGCTCGTTCGCGATGACCTCGAGCTTCACCGGCATGCTGCTGGCGGCCGCCTGGGCCTTCGAGCTGCCGCTGCCGCCGGTGACCGTGCTGAGCGAAGCCGCGAGCGCGCTGCTCGCCGCCGAGCCCGCGCGGCTGGCGGCGCTGAGCGCGCAGCCGGTCGAGCGGCTGGTCGTGCTCGGCAGCAACGGCCTGCAGGGCCTGGCCAAGGAAGCCGCGCTGAAGATGCTGGAGCTCACCGATGGCCGGCTGGTGGCGCTGGCCGATTCGCCGCTGGGCTTCCGCCATGGGCCCAAGACGGTGCTCAACGAGCGCACGCTGGTGCTGCTGCTGCTGTCCAACGACAGCTACACGCGGCGTTACGACCTGGACCTGCTGCGTGAGCTGCGCCGGCAAGGCCGCGGACGGGTGATCGCGCTGAGCACCTCGGCGCTGAACGGCGAGGAGGGGCTGGCCGAGGACGACGTGCTGATCGCGCTGCCGGTCAACGCGCCGGACCTGGCGCTGGCGCCGGTGGCGCTGGTCTTCGCGCAGTGCCTGGCGATGCTGGCCTCGCTGAAGCTCGGCATCACGCCCGACAATCCCAGCGCCTCGGGCACCGTGACCCGCGTCGTCAGCGGCGTCATCATCCACCCGCTCAACCCTCCGGCTCCATGAACGCCATGAGCTCCGCATCGCTGGACCGCGCCGGCCGTCCCGTCTTCCTCGGCATCGACGGCGGCGGCACCAAGACCTCGTTCCTGCTGCTCGACGGCGAGGGCCGCCTGCTCGCGCGGCATGTGAGCGGCACCAGCTACTACCTGGAGATCGGCTTCGACGCGCTGCGCGCGCTGCTGCGCGAGGGCGTCGCCGAGACGCTCAAGCAGGCGCAGCTCGCGCCGGCGCAGGTCACGTCCGCCTTCGCGGGCCTGCCGGCGCATGGCGAGGACAGCGCGCTGCAAGGCGCGTTCGACGCGCTGCTCGAGGGCGTGCTGCCCCGCGCGCGCATCGGCAACGACATGATCTGCAGCTGGGCCGGCTCGCTCGGCGGCGAGGACGGCATCAGCCTGGTCGCGGGCACCGGCTCGATGGCCTACGGGCAATGGGGCGAGCGCGATGCGCGCAGCGGCGGCTGGGGCGAGGTCTTCGGCGACGAGGGCTCGGCATATTGGCTCGCACGCGAGGGATTAGCGCTCTTCGCTCGCATGGCCGATGGGCGCGCGGAGCCTGGGCCATTGCTGGAGCTCGTGCGCGGGCATTTCGGACTGGCGCAGGATCTCGATCTCTGCGCGGCGATCAATGGCCACGCGGCGCGCAGCCGGCTGGCGCAGTTCGCGCGGCTGGTGTCGGCCGCGGCGGCCGATGGTGACGCGCAGGCAGGCGCGCTGCTGACTCGCGCGGGCGAGGAACTCGCGGCGTTGGCCGGCGCGGTGGCGCGAAGGCTGGAGCTGCCGGTGGGGGCCGGCGTGCCGGTCTCGTACACCGGCGGCGTCTTCGAGGCGGGCGCGGCGGTGACCGATGCGCTGCGCGCCGCTCTGACCCGCGCACTACCGGGCGCGATGCTGATGGCACCGCGGTTCGGGCCGGAACTCGGCGCGGCAATGCATGCGGCGCGGCTGGTGGGCGTTCGGCTGGTGCCCGTTGCCGCTGCCGCCGCAGCCGCATGAGCCGTCGATATCATTCGAAAGTTCGCGACTTCCGATTTCCATGACCATGCCCACGTCCACCTCCGCCGACAAGGCGGACGCCTCGCTGCTGATCGACGAGCGCCGGCAGCTCATCCGCGAGCAGGTGCAGGCGCAGGGCAAGGTGACGGTCGAAGAGCTGGCTGAGCGCTTCGGCATCTCGGTCGTGACGATCCGCAGCGATCTGAACGCACTGGCCGCCACCGGCGCGCTGCTGCGCACGCATGGCGGCGCCCTCGCCCACCGCGACACCGAGGAGGTGCCGATCGGCGTCAAGCAGAAGCTGCACCACGAGCAGAAGGTGCGCATCGCCATCGAGGCGGCCCGGCTGATCCGCGATGGCGAGACCATCCTGCTCGACTCCGGCTCCACGACCGAGGAGATCGCCAAGCAGATCCGCGGCATGCGGCTGCAGTCGCTGAACGTCATCACCAACGCGCTGAACATCGCGGTGCTGCTCGCCTCCGTCCCCAACGTCAACGTGATCATGCCGGGCGGGCTGCTGCGGCAGAACTCGTACTCGCTCTCCGGTCCGCAGGCGGTCACGGCGCTGCAGAGCCTCTACGCGGACCGGCTGTTCCTGGGCGTGGACAGCCTCGATCCCGACATCGGCCTGATGACCCCCCACCTGCTCGAGGCGCAGCTCAACGCGCAGATGATGAAGATCGCGCGCCAGATCGTCGCGGTCGCCGATGCCTCCAAGCTGATGAAGCGCAACCTGTCGGTGATCGCGCCGGTCGAGCAGATCGACATGCTGATCACCGACAAGGACGCCGACGACGCCATCGTCGGCGAGCTGCGCCGCCGCGGCGTCGAGGTGGTGCTGGCCTAGCGCCCGGGCCGCCCGCGGCGGCTAGCGCTTGAACTGCGCGCAGGGATCCTCGCGCGGCGGCGCCGGGGCGCGCTCGATGCGGTCATAGCCGCCATCGGGCACCGCGCTGCCTGGTTCGAGATAGGCGATCGCATCGATGTCCGAGGCCGGCACGCCGGCCGCCCGCAGATAGACCGGCACGGCGACGTCGCGCCGCACATGCCCGTTGCCCGCGATCAGCACCACGCGCTTGGCGCCGGACCGCCGCGCGTCGAGCATCGCCTGCGCCATCGCCGCATCCCGCGCGCGCTGGGCCTGCACCATGCCGGGCAGCATCGCCTCGGGCATGGCGCCGCAGTGGCCGTCCTGGACGTCCTTGCGCAGCGCGTCCTGCTGCGCCTCGTTCCAGCTCACGCGCGAGCGCAGCGCGAGCAGCTCCGCGGGCCAGGCCGCGTCGCCCTCGCGCACGATGCGGCGCGCCTGGTCGCGGTCGAGGTTGCCGCCACGCACGCTCGCTGGCGACTGCAGCGCGGCCTCGAACAGCGGTTGATGCAGCGGCCAGCGCCAGCCCTGGCGATCGAGCTTCGCGGCATCGATCACCGCCTCGACATCGCCGGGACGGTCCTGCCGGGCCCGCGCGACCGCCGCGTCCTCGGCGCGCGAGAACTGCTCGAAGACCACGACCGTCTGCGGCTCCCGCGCGATGAGCTCGCGCAGTTGCGCGGCGCGCGCGCGGTGGTGCTCGGGGTTGTCGTGCAGTTCACCGAGCAGGACGAATGCCGGCTCGGAAGCGGAAGCGGAAGTGGAAGTGGAAGCGGAGGCGGCCCGGGAGACCGGCGCCGCGCCGGGTGACGCGCCGGGTGACGCGCAGGCGGCGACCAGCATCGGCAGCAGCGCCAGCGCGGCGCCGCGGAAGGCAGTGTTCATGGGTTCGATCCTGAGGACAGGGGAAACGGAACGGCCTGCCGAGCGATGGCTGGGTCGGGCGATGACGCGGCGCGAGCTTACCGGATCGTCGCCATCGAGCGCATCGCCTTGACCGCGCCCTCGCCCAACGACGCGCCAAAGCGCTTGGCGATGCGCTCGGCCACGTTGTCGCGCGGCGTGTAGTCGATGACGTCCTCGGCCTTCACGACCTCGCGCGCCACGTAGTCCAGGTTGCCCATGCCGTCGGCCAGGCCCATCTGCACTGCCTGTTCGCCGTTCCAGAACAGGCCCGAGAACATCTCCGGCGTCTCCTTCAGGCGGGGACCGCGGCCCTCGCGCACGACCTTGATGAACTGCTGATGGATCTGGTCCAGCATCGCCTGCGCGTAGGCCTGCTGCTTGGGCGAAACCGGCGAGAACGGATCCAGCATGCCCTTGTTCTCGCCCGCGGTCATCAGCCGGCGCTCGATGCCGACCTTCTTCATCACCTCGGTGAAGCCGAAGCCATCCATCAGCACGCCGATCGAGCCCACCACCGAGGCCTTGTCGACATAGATCTCGTCCGCGCCGGCGGCGATGTAGTACGCGCCCGAGGCGCAGATCTCCTCGACGACCGCGTACACCTTCTTGTTGTGCAGCGCCTTGAGCCGCTTGATCTCGTCGTTGACGATGCCGGCCTGCACCGGGCTGCCGCCCGGCGAGTTGATGCGCAGCACCACCGCCTGCGAGCCCTGGTCCTCGAACGCCGCCTTCAGCGCCGCGTTGATCAGCTCGGCGCTGGCCTCGGTGTCGGGGGCGATCTCGCCGCGCACCTCGACCAGCGCGGTGTGCGGGCCCGAGGCCGCGCCGCCATGGTGTCTGGACGCGAACATCGACCACACCAGCAGCAGCGCCAGCGTCACCCAGATCAGCCGGAAGAAGGTCTTCCAGCGGCGATCGCTGCGGCGGTCGCGCAGGTAGTCATGGGCGAACTGCTCGAGCACGTGCTCGTAGCGGCCGGACGCGGCTTGCGTCGCTGACGCCGCTGGCGCCGCCGGTGGCGGCTCCTGCTTCAGCATGTCCTCGGGACGGGGCGTCGCGTCGGGGATCGGACGCGGCAGATCGGGGTCGTTGTCGTTGCTCATTCAGTCCTCGAAGACGGGCCGCGTGTCGCGGGAAGGGTACCAAGTGATCTGTCCGTCGCGCTCGCGCACATCGAGCTTGGTCAGGCCCATGCGGCCGCACATGCCGGTCACGCAGCGCCCGTCCAGCGGGTGGTAGACCGCGCCGTGGATGCTGCAGATGATGAATTCCTTGCGGCTGTCCAGGAACTCGCCTTCCTGCCAGTCCATCTCGGTGGGCACGTGCGCGCAGCGGTTGAGATAGCCCACCACCTGGCCGTCGAAGCGCAGCACGAAGGCCGAGGCCGGCTGGCGGAAATGCAGCACGTCGAAGGTGTGGGCGCGGCCGCGCTCCTCCAGCTCGGAGGAGGCGCACAGCGGCACCGGGGGCAGTTCTTGCTCGGGCGTCATTCGGTCGGCGGAAAGGGGTCAGGCGTTGGCCAGCAGCCAGTCGCGCAGCGTGGGCACGTCGTGTGCGACCAGCAGCGGCGCGAAATCGAGCAGCGACTCGTGCGCATGCGCGCCGTAGGTCACCGCCACCGCCGGGCAGCCGGCATTGCGCGCCAGCTGCAGGTCATGGGTGGTGTCGCCGATCATCAGCGTGCGCTCGGGATCGGCGCCGAACTCGCGCATCAGCTCCAGCAGCATCTGCGGATTGGGCTTGCCGGCCGTCTCGTCGGCGGTGCGGGTGCCGTCGAACAGCGTCGTCATGTCGACCGCCGCCAGCGCCTCGTCGAGCCCGCGCCGGCTCTTGCCGGTCGCGACGGCGAGCCAGTGATGCCTGGCCTTCAGGTCCTGCAGCAGTCGCGGCACGCCCTCGAACAGCGTCACCTCGTGCGCCGACGCGAAGTAGTGATGCCGGTAGCGCTGGCCCAGCTCCGGATAGCGCGACGGGTCCAGCCCGGGCAGCGCGTACTGGAGCGCCTCGATCAGGCCCATGCCGATGACGTAGGCGGCGCGCTCGCGCGAGGGCGGCGTGAGGCCCAGGTCCGCCGCGGCGGCCTGCATGCAGCGCACGATCAGGGCGGTGGAATCGAACAGGGTGCCGTCCCAGTCGAAGACGATCAGGTCGAAACGTTGAGGCATGGATGAAGGACTCGTGAAGGCCGGCCGGTCAGGACGCCGGGCGGCGCAGCGCGGCCAGGAGTGTCTCGCACTCGGGGGGCAGCGGCGCGGTCAGGGTCAGCGTGTCGCCGGTGGCCGGATGCGCGAAGCGCAGCTGCCGCGCGTGCAGGAACATCCGGTCGAAACGCAGCGCGCCGCGCGCCAGCGCGCGGTTGGCCTCGAAATCGCCATATTTCGGATCGCCGACGATGGCATGGCCCTCGTGGGCCAGGTGCACGCGGATCTGATGCGTGCGGCCGGTCTTGATCGTGACGTCCAGCAGGCTGTAGCCGGGCAGCGCCTCGGCCACCGTCACCAGGCTGATCGACCGCTTGGCCTCGCCGGCCTGCGGGTCCTTCGGATTCGTCACCGCGCGCACCCAGCGCTCGCCGTCGCTGCCGACGAACTTCAGCAGCGGCACGTCCACCACCTTGCGGCCCTTGGGCCAGGCGCCGCTCACCAGCGCGGCGTAGGTCTTGCCGGTCTCGCGGTCGCGCAGCTGGTCCTGCAGGCGCGTCAGCGCGCTGCGCTTCTTCGCGATCATCAGCAGGCCGGAGGTCTCCTTGTCGAGCCGGTGCACCAGCTCGAGGAACTTGGCCTGAGGTCTCGCCCGGCGCAACTGCTCGATCACGCCGAAGCTCACGCCCGAGCCGCCATGCACCGCGACCCCGGCCGGCTTGTCGACGACGATCAGGTGTTCGTCCTCGAACACGACCGGGAACTCACGCGCTGGCACCGCCGCGTCGGCGGGCTTCTCCGCCAGCCGCACCGGCGGCACGCGCACGACATCGCCGATCTCCAGCCGCGAGTCAGCGGCGCAGCGGCCCTTGTTGATGCGCACTTCGCCGGACCGGATGATCCGGTAGACCAGCGTCTTCGGAGCGCCCTTGAGTTCGCGGATCAGGAAGTTGTCCAGGCGCTGGCCGGCGGAGCCTTCGTCCACCGTCAGGAGCCGGACCTGGGCCGGCGCGGGGGCCGCCACGGAGGCGGACGCCGGGGCCGCGGGGGCCGCCGGCGGGGCGGCTGCGGGGCGGGCGGCGCCCCTCGTGGCACTGCGGGCAGTCCCTGGGGCGGCCTTGCGGGCTTTAGCCCCTATAATGCTGCTTGCCACGTTTGCGTTGTAAGTATTTGATTTTTCTCATTTTACTCGGACGACAGCGTTCGAGCTCGACAAGAACGTGGCAGTGAGTAGCCATTGTGAGTAGGCTACTCATTACTTTTGGTGATGCAACATCAGGTCAGCGTCGTCGGGCCCGCTTCCCAAAGCGAGCGGGCAGGCACGAGGGCCGGATGGCAGAGCAACGTCGTCAGAACCATGCTCACGCGGTCCTCTTCATCCTCGGATGCGGGCGGGCGGCGCGGGCAGCACAACAAGGTTTCACGACGTCAGCGAGGGGGCCGCAAGCCCCGGCGCTGACGTCAGCACCCAGGCTCCGTTTCCGGATGTTTTCTTCGGTTCATTCCACCCCCCGCCGCCTGCGAGCGCGTGATGGCTTCGTCCACACGCCGGGCTCCGGCCGTGGTCGGGTCGCGCCTGAAGCGGCGCGCATGAGGACCGGAACAGCCGATCCGGGGCCTGCGGCGCACGCGCCAACGCTGCATCGCTGAACGGTCAACGCGCCGTTCAATTGCAGTCCAGGGCGATCCTTTCATTGGTTCTTTCGCGTTTCTCGTGCATCGGTCGAATCGCCCGCCGGTGAATCTCCGGCAGCGGTTCACTTGAATGCGCGTCAGCGGCAAACACGCTGGCGTGGAGGAGAACTGATGAAACGCATGCTGATCAATGCGACGCAGCAGGAAGAGCGTCGCCTGGCCATCGTCGATGGACAGAAGCTGCTGGACTTCGAGACCGAGATCGAAGGCCGCGAGCAGCGCAAGGGCAACATCTACAAGGCGGTCGTGACGCGCGTGGAGCCGTCGCTGGAAGCCTGCTTCGTGGATTACGGCGAGGACCGCCACGGCTTCCTCCCGTTCAAGGAGATCTCGCGCCAGTACTTCAAGGACGGCGCCGATGTGCGCTCGGCCAAGATCCAGGACGTGATCAAGGAAGGCCAGGAGCTGCTGGTCCAGGTCGAGAAGGAAGAGCGCGGCAACAAGGGCGCGGCGCTGACGACCTTCGTGTCGCTGGCGGGCCGCTATCTGGTGCTGATGCCCAACAACCCGCGCGGCGGCGGCGTCTCGCGCCGCATCGAGGGCGAGGACCGCGAGGAGCTCAAGGAAGCGCTGGATCAGCTGGACTACCCCAAGGGCATGTCGCTGATCGCGCGCACCGCGGGCATCGGCCGCAGCGCGGCCGAGCTGCAGTGGGACCTGAACTACATGCTCAAGCTCTGGACCGCCATCGACGAGGCGGCCCGGGGCGGCAAGGGCGCGTTCCTGATCTATCAGGAGTCGTCGCTGGTGATCCGCGCGATCCGCGACTACTTCACCGCCGACATCGGCGAGATCCTGATCGACACGGACGACATCTTTGAGCAGGCCCATCAGTTCATGAGCCATGTGATGCCGGAGACGGCGCACAAGGTCAAGCGCTACCGTGACGACGCGCCGCTGTTCAGCCGCTTCCAGATCGAGCACCAGATCGAGACGGCCTTCAGCCGCACGGTGAACCTGCCGTCGGGCGGCGCCATCGTGATCGACCACACCGAGGCGCTGGTCTCGGTGGACGTGAACTCGGCGCGCGCCACCCGCGGCGGCGACATCGAGGAAACCGCCACCCGCACCAACCTGGAAGCCGCCGACGAGATCGCGCGCCAGATGCGTCTGCGGGACCTGGGCGGCCTGATCGTCGTGGACTTCATCGACATGGAGGAGTCCAAGAACCGCCGCGAGGTCGAACAGCGCCTGCGCGACGCGCTGCGCCAGGACCGCGCCCGCGTGCAGTTCAGCTCGATCAGCAAGTTCGGCCTGCTGGAGCTGAGCCGCCAGCGCCTGCGTCCGGCGCTGAGCGAAGGCAGCCACATCACCTGCCCGCGCTGCAACGGCACCGGCCACATCCGCGACACCGAGTCGTCGGCGCTGCAGATCCTGCGCATGGTCCAGGAAGAGTCCATGAAGGACAACACCGCGGCCGTGCACGTGCAGGTCCCGGTGGAAGTGACCAGCTTCCTGCTCAACGAGAAGCGCACCGAGATCACCAAGATCGAGCTGAAGCAACGCGTGACCGTGCTGCTGGTGCCCAACAAGCATCTGGAGACGCCGAACTACAAGCTCGAGCGCCTGCGCCACGACGATCCGCGCCTGGAGAACCTGCAGGCGAGCTACACGATGATCGAGGAGCCGCAGGAAGAGGTGGGCATCACCCGCCGCGGCGCCGAGAAGAAGAACAAGCAGGAGCCGGTGATCAAGGGCCTGCTGCCCGAGCAGCCGGCGCCGATGCCGGTGGCGGCTCCGGCGCCCAAGGCCGCGGAACCGGTGGCCCCGGCCCCGGTGGCGGCCGCTCCGGCGGCCCCGGTGGCCGCCAGTGGCGGCTTCTTCGGCTGGCTGAAGAACCTGTTCGGTGGCGCGCCAGCGCCGGCAGCCGCGCCGGCTCCGGAGGCCAAGACCGGCGAGCCCGCCAAGAAGGAACGCGGCGAGCGCGGTGAGCGCGATCGCAACGCCCGTGGCGGTGATCGCAACCGTCGTGGCGAGCGCGGTGAGCGGAGCGAACGCGGCGAACGCCACGATCCGAAGGCCCACAACGGCAAGC
>Ga0209050_1003137_pt1 | contig 12622 bp, 10 predicted proteins | sample Araplavi_mTSA_r2_FD_184276 | JGI IMG/M metagenome (GOLD analysis project Ga0209050, IMG submission 184276) | Arabidopsis root microbial communities from North Carolina, USA - plate scrape MF_Cvi_mTSA_r2 (SPAdes) (version 2) | ecosystem: Host-associated > Plants > Roots > Endosphere | place: USA...
CGCAGCATCTTTGCCTTGCCCAGCTCGAACCGGTAGCCCTCGATCTCGTCCAGCACCAGCGGCACCTGGCCGCGCAGCAGGCGCATGTACACCGGGCCCTGGTGCTCGGCGAGCTGCGGCACGGCCTGTTCGATGTCCAGCGCGTCGCACGGATCGACGATGGTCAGGCCCGGAATGCCGCGCATCATCGCCAGGTCTTCGGTGGCCTGGTGGCTGGGGCCGTAGCCGGTCGTCAGCCCGGGCAGCGCGCAGCAGATCTTGACGTTGAGGTTTTCCTCGGCAATGACCTGATGGATGAAATCGTAGGCGCGCCGCGTGCCGAACACCGCATAAGTCGTGGCGAACGGCACCAGGCCTTCCTTGGCCATGCCGCCCGCCGCGCCCATCAGCAGCTGTTCGGCCATGCCCATCTGGTAGAAGCGCTCGGGATACGCCTGCGCAAACAGGTGCAGGTCGGTGTATTTGGCCAGGTCGGCCGTCAGGCCCACGACGTCCGGACGCGATTCCGCGTACGCGACCAGCGCCTTGCCGAAGGGCGCCGCGCGGACGCGCTGCCCCTCCGAGGCAATCGACGCGATCATCGCGGACGTGGTGAGGCGGGGCTTTTGCTGGGTGCTGGCGCTGCTCATGACCAGGCTCCTTCGGTCGTGGGGGTGGGGCGGTTCTGGTCCAGGATGTCGAGCGCCTGTTGCCATTCCGGCGGGTCGACGCGGATGAAGTGGTTTTTCTCGCGTTGCTCAAGAAACGGGATGCCCTTGCCCATCCGGGTATCGAACAGGATGACGCGCGGCTTGGCGTCGGGCAGCGCGCGCGCGGTATCGAACGCCTGCACGACGGCGGGCAGGTCGTTGCCGTCCACGCGCTGCACGTGCCAGCCAAAGGCCGCCCACTTGTCAGCCAGCGGCTCGAATCCCATCACCTTGCCCGACGGGCCGTCCGCCTGCTGGTTGTTGATGTCGACCAGGCAGATGAGGTTGTCCAGTTCGTGGTGTGCGGCGCCCATTGCCGCTTCCCAGGTCGAACCCTCGTCCAGTTCGCCGTCCGACATGGAGTTGTAGACGAAGGCCGGATTGCGCTTGTGCTTGAGCCCCAGCGCGATGCCGACGCCGATGGACAGACCCTGGCCCAGCGATCCGCCCGAGATCTCCATGCCCGGCGTGTAAGTCGCCATGCCGGACATGGGCAGGCGGCTGTCGTCGCTGCCATAGGTGTCGAGTTCGCTCTCCGGGATGACGCCGGCCTCGATCAGCGCCGCGTAGTGGGCAATGGCGTAGTGGCCATGCGACAGGAGAAAGCGGTCGCGGCCTTCCCATTGCGCGTCGCCCGGCTGCACGTTCATGGCGTGGCGGTAGGCGACGGCCAGCACGTCGGCCCAGCCGAGCGCCTGGCCGATGTAGCCCTGGCCCTGGACTTCGCCCATGCGGACCGCGTAGCGGCGGATGCGCCAGGCGGCGGACGCCAGGTCGCTCAAAGATTTGGACTGCTCCATTCGAAGCTCCCTATTCATGGTGTGGGGTTCATTTCAGGATGCTGGCGGGCACGTAGGACACCAGTCCCAGCACCGCAAAGGCGACCAGATAGAAGGGCGCCAGCTCGCGCACGGTCTGGCCGACCTTCACTTTGGCCAATGCACTGGTGATGAAAAGCGTGGTGCCGACGGGTGGCGTGTACAGGCCGATGGCCAGGTTCACGACCATCATCACGCCCAACTGCGTCATGTCCATGCCGATGCTCTGCGCCAGCGGCACGAACACCGGCGCCAGCAGCAGCACGGCGGCGGGCAGGTCGATGAACATGCCCAGAAACAGCATCATCAGGTTCATCAGCAGGATGACCAGCCATTTGGCGTGGACGTTTTCCTGGACCCAATGCGCGATGCCCTGCGGCGTCTGGTCGAAGGTCAGCAGCCAGCCGATGGCCGAGGACGCCATGATCACCAGCAGGACCACGCCGGTCGCCAGCCCCGCGTGGACGATGGCGGCATTGAGCCGCGACCACGACAGATCGCGGTACATCACGGCCGACACCAGGCCCGCGTAGAACGTGGACAGGACCGCGACCTCGGTCGGCGTGGCAATGCCGAACCGCAGGAACACGATGATCAGCAGCGGCAGAACGACGGCGGGCAAGGCATACAACAGGTGCCGGCGGAACGCAGCGCCGTTGAAGGGCGACGTGTCGCGGGGAAAGTTGCGGCGGCGGCCCACCCACCAGCAGGCCAGCATGAAGCCGCCGCACAGCAGCAGGCCGGGCAGAATCCCCGCAACGAACAGCGACGCGATCGACGCATTGGCGGCAAGGGCAAACAGGATCAGCGGGATCGACGGCGGAATCAGGATGTCGATGGTGGCGGCGGCGGCCAGCGTGGCGGCCGAGAAGGCGGCCGGGTAGCCCAGCCGCTTATGCCACGGAATCATCAGCGAGCCGATGGCCGACGCATCCGCCACCGCCGAGCCCGACACGCCGCCGAACAGCGTGGACGACAGCACGCCAACCTGCGCGGGTCCGCCGTGATAGCGGCCGATCAGCGCGGACAGCACGCCCACCAGCGCTTCGCCGAGCTTGCCGCCCATCATCAGCGACCCGGTCAGCATGAAGAACGGAATGGCGATCAGGGGAAAACTCTGCACCTGCGAGACCATCTGCTGGACCACCACATCCAGCGGCACGCGGTCCGTGCTGGCGACGGCCGCCATGGCGGCGACGAGCAAGGCGTGGGCGATGGGCATGGCCGCGACGGCGGCGCCCATGAAAACGATCAGAATCAATGCACTCATGGCTGTTCTCCCGTCACCAGTGCACGGCGGGCGCCTGCGGCTCGCCGTCGGGCTGCGCCGCGGCGTCGCGGCAATGCCAGCTCTGCCACGCCGACTGCCCCGCCAGCACGGCGAGCAGCAGCATGCCGCCCATCACGCACCCGTAGGTGAGCGAGCCGGGCATTTGCAGGATGGGGGATTTTTCGTCGTGGACGATCTCGATCATGTTGAACGTTGCCCAGGACAGCGTGGCGTACAGGACGGCGACCACGCTCCAGGCCACGGCCGCGACCACGCGGCGGGCATGAGCCGGCAAGGCGTCCATCAGGAACGTGGTGGCGATATGCGCGTTGTGCAGCGCGGCCAGCACGACCCCTGACATGACGAGCCAGGGAAAAAGCAGTTCGGGGATCTCGTTGGCCCATTCCAGGCTTGAACCGGTTGCGTATCGCAGTGCGGTGTTGACGACGAGGATCACGAAGATCACCGTGGTGGACAGCCACAGGATCACGCGGCATATGCCGTCGATGACCTTGCCGACCAGTCCGTGTCGATCGGTATTCATGTTGTCTCCTGCCTTGTGGCCGGTCCGCCGCCGTGCCGTCGCGAGGGACGGGACGGGGCGGCCGAAAGGACATATCAGTTGCCGCGCGCCGCGGCCAGAACCTTCTTCACGTACGGGCCGATGGGACCGGCCAGCCATTTTTCGTCGACCGGCGCGGTGGCCTTGGCGAATGCGGCGGTGTCCGGCGTCGTGACCTGCACGCCCTTGGCTTTCAGATCGGCCAGCAGCCGCGTGTCGGCGTCCCGGCTCAGCTTGCGCTGAAAGGCCGACGCTTCGTCGGCGGCTTCACGCACGGCCTTGCGGTCGGCGTCGCTCAGCCGGTCCCAGGTGCGCTTGCTCATCAGGAACGGCGTCATCTGGAACTGGTGATTGGTCATCGCCAGGTGCTTCTGCACTTCGTACAGCTTGCTGGCCTCGAAGTTCACCAGCGGATTCTCCTGGCCGTCCACCACGCCCTGCTGCAACGCCACATACAGTTCCGCGAACTTGATCTGCTGCGCCTGCGCGCCCAGGGCGTTCATGATGTCGACCAGCGTCGCGTCGGGCGGCACCCGCATCTTCAGGCCCTTCATGTCCTCGACCTTGTTGATGGGATGCTTGCTGTTGGTCATCTGGCGGATGCCGTTGTCCCAGGTGCCCAGCAGGATCAGGTTCTTGGCGGCCGATTTTTCGGCCAGCTCCTTGCCCAGCGGCCCGTCCAGCAGCTTGAATGCCGCGCTGGCGTCCGGGAACAGGAATGGCATGCCGAAGGCGGCGTACTCCGGCACGGCGGCGGCGACGGCGCCCTGGGAGTTGGCGCTCATGTCCAGGGCGCCCGTGCGCAGCGCAGTGACCATGGCGGCGTCGTCGCCCAACTGCGCGGACGGCGCGACCTGGACTTCGATGCGCCCGCCTGTCTTTGCCTTCAGCACCTCGGCAAACTTCACCGAGGCGTCGTGGCGGGGATTGCCGACGGCTGCGCCGTGGCCCAGCGTCAGCTTGAGGTTTTGCGCCTGCGCCGCCAGCGGCAGCAGGGTGGCGGCGGCCAGGACCAGGCCCGCCTGAAGCATTTTTCTGCTTTTCATGATGTCTCCTCCAATTTTTTGTGGGGTGCTGCGGATCAGTGAATCAACATGCCTCCGTTGACGTCCAGCGTGATGCCCGTGCAGTACGCCGACAGGTCGCTCGCCAGGAACACGCACGCGCCCGCCACGTCGTCCGCCCGGCCCAGGCGTGCCAGCGGGATGGTGCCTTCGATGTCGGCCTTGCGCTCGGCGGACAGCTTGCCTTGCGTGATGTCGGTTTCGATCAGCCCGGGTGTGATGCAGTTGATCCGGATGCCGTCGCCGCCGAACTCGCGCGCCATGGCCCGCGCCAGGCCCAGCACGCCTGCCTTCGCGGCGGAATAGTGCGGTCCGCCAAAGATGCCGCCGCCGCGTTGGGCCGATACCGACGAGATGCAGACGATGGACCCCGAACGTTGCGCCTGCATGGCGGGCAGGACGGCCTGCGACAGGTAGAGCGTGCCGCGCAGGCTCACGTCCAGGATGCGGTCGTAGTCCGCGCCGGTGATCTCCAGCGTCTTGACCGGCTGCGTAATGCCGGCGTTGTTCACCAGGATGTCGATCCTGCCGAACGTCTTGACGGCCTGTTCGATGGCCGCGATGCAGGCCGTCTTGTCGGTCACGTCCGCTACCAGCCCCAGATGACCGTCGCCCAGCCGGGCGGCGGCGCGGGCGGGCTCGGCGCGTTCCAGGTCCAGGATCACCACGCGCGCGCCGTGCGCAGCCATCTGGCGGGCGGTGGCAAATCCCAGTCCGTTGATTCCTGCGCCGCCGGAAATCACGGCCACCTTGTCCTTGAGCAACATCTGTCTTCCTCCTGTCCTTGTTATGGAATCGATGCGGACCATTCTGGAGGCCGTCTAGCATTAAGACAAACGATGTGTCATCAGTCTAAGATGACGGATCGTCATCTGAAGTCAGGGACAACCCCATGCCTGCGCTGCCGCCCATCGTCAACCTGCTGGCGTTCGAAGCCGTGGCGCGCCGCCGCAGCTTTGCCATCGCCGCTACCGAATTGCACCTGACTGCGTCGGCGGTCAGCCACCAGATTTCGCGGCTGGAATCGGACCTGGGCGTGCGCCTGTTCGAGCGCAGTGCACACGGGGTGCGGCTGAGCAGCGCGGGCGAACAATATCTGGTGCGAATCGGCGGGGCGCTTGCGGCGATCTCATCGGCCACCGAAGACCTGCGCCAGGGCGTCAGCAACAGCCTGTATGTGCACTCCGCGCCCAGCATCGCCAGCTTGTGGCTGATGCCGCGGCTGCGGCGGTTTGCCGAGGCGCATCCGCACGTGGCGCTGAACCTGTCGGCCGCGCATTCGCACAGTGATTTCGCGCTGGGGCAGTCGGACATCGACATCCGCTACGGCGTACCGCATTGGGATGATGTGGTGGTGGAGCCGCTGTTCGAAGAACGGATACTGCCGCTGGCCAGCGCGGCGTTCATTCGCGAACACGGCATCAAGCGCATCGACCAGTTGCTGGACGTGCCGCTGATCCAGAGCAACGTCAGCGTCATTCAGTGGTCCGACTGGTTCGGCCGCTATTCGGAGCGGCGTGCGCCGGATCACTTCACGATCCGCTTCGACCGCGCGCAGATGTCGCTGGACGCGGCGGCGCAGGGATTGGGCGTGGCGCTGGAAAGCGCCACCATTGCCGGCATGCATCTGGCGCAGGGCAGCCTGCAGCCGGTATTTGGAATGGCCAAGGCCATTGCGGTGAAGGCGCACTTTGCCGTCTACCCGGCGCGGCACGCCAAGCGTCCGTCCGTGGAGGCTTTTCTTGCCTGGATCCACGCCGAGGCGGCCGCGACGACGATCACCCGCTGAGCCCGGCCCGCGCGAGCAGGCCGGGGCAATGCGTCACGGCTGCACGTCGTACTCGGCTGTGCCCAGCACGACCGCCGCCAGGCCCGGCGCCTGCGTCAGCTTGTGCAGCGCAAAGGCTTGCGCGGTGGCGATCTTGGCGTTGTGGAAGTCCGGGTCTTCATCCTGCAGGTCCAGGCTGGCAAGCAGGGCGCGGGCCATCTGCCAGCCGGCGAACGTCGTGCCCGCCAGCAGCAGGTAAGGCACCGCGGCGCCAAAGACCGCATTGGGATTGCCGGCCGCGTTGGCAAGAATGAACTCGACCGCGCTGGCCAGCGCTTCGCGGGCCTCGCGCAGCGGCTTGAGCATGCGGCCGGCGGCCGGCTCGGTGCGGGCCTGAAGGTCGGCCTCGGTCTGGCGCACCGCGTCCAGCAGCGCGCGCGCCACGGCGCCGCCGTCGCGCAGCGTCTTGCGGCCAACGAGGTCGTTGGCCTGGATGGCGGTCGTGCCTTCGTAGATGGTCAGGATGCGGGCGTCGCGGTAGAACTGCGCGGCGCCGGTCTCTTCGATGAAGCCCATGCCGCCATGGACCTGCACGCCCAGGCTCGCGACATCGATCGACATCTCGGTGCACCAGCCCTTGACGATCGGCACCAGGTATTCCTGGATCGCCAGGTGGCGCTTGCGCGTGTCGGCGTCGGGACTGGCGTGGGCCAGGTCGGCATGGCTGGCGGTCACGTAGGCCAGCGCGCGGCCCGCTTCGGTCAGGGCGCGCATCGTGCCCAGCATGCGGCGCACGTCCGGGTGCTGGATGATGGGCACGGCGTCGCGCGACGAGCCGTCCACCGGGCGGCTCTGCACGCGCTCGGCGGCATAGGCCAGCGCGTGCTGGTAGGCGCGGTCGGCGATGGCGATGCCCTGTACGCCCACCGCGTAGCGGGCGGCGTTCATCATGATGAACATGGCGTCCAGGCCGCGGTTTTCCTGGCCGACCAGGTAACCCAGCGCGCCGCCGGCGTCGCCGAACTGCAGCGTGCAGGTGGGGCTGGCCTTGATGCCCAGCTTGTGCTCGATGGACACGCAGGTCACATCGTTGCGCGCGCCCAGCGAGCCGTCGTCATTGACCAGGAACTTGGGCACCAAAAAGAGCGAAATGCCCTTCACGCCCTCGGGCGCATCAGGCAGGCGGGCCAGCACCAGATGCAGGATGTTCTCGGCAAGGTCGTGCTCGCCATAGGTGATGAAGATCTTGGTGCCGGACAGGCGGTAGGTGCCGTCGCCCACCGGCTGGGCGCGCGTGCGGACCATGGCAAGGTCCGAGCCGGCCTGCGGCTCGGTCAGGTTCATGGTGCCGGTCCATCGGCCGGAGATCATGGGGCCGATGAAGCGCTCGCGCAGCTCGGGCGAGCCAGCCGTCATCAGGGCTTCGATGGCGCCGTTGGTCAGCAGCGGGCACAGCGCGAACGACAGGTTCGCGGCGTTCAGCATTTCAGAGCACGGCGAGCCGATCAGGCCGGGCAGCCCCTGGCCGCCGTATTCGGCAGGGTGGGACAGGCCCTGCCAACCGGCGTCTGCATATTGGCGGAAGGCCTGCTTGAAGCCGGGGGCGGTGGTCACCGCGCCGTCCTGCCAGGTGCTGGGCGCCTTGTCCGCCGGGTGGTTCAACGGCGCCAGGACTTCGGCGGCGAAGTGGGCGGATTCTTCCAGCACGGCTTGCGCGGTGTCGGGCGTGGCCTCCTCGAAACCGGGCAGGGCGGCCACCTGCTGCAGACCGGCCAGATGGTTCAACACGAACAGCATGTCTTTCACGGGGGCTTGGTACGTCATGGCGTAGGCGCTCCTGGTTTTATGGGTTAAGCGGATCAGGCCGGCTTGCCGGGGTCGGCCACGTCGATCGCCGACGTGGCGCCGACCGCGGCGCGCAGCTCGAATTTCTGGATCTTGCCGGTGGAAGTCTTGGGCAGGTCACCGAAGCGTACCGCGCGCGGCACCTTGAAGCCGGACAACAGCAGCTTGCAGTGCGCGATGATCTCTTCGGCGGTGGCGGTGCAGCCGGGCTTGAGCTCGACGAAGGCGCAGGGCGTTTCGCCCCATTTGGGATCGGGCATGGCCACCACGGCTACCGCCGCCACGGCGGGATGCCGGTACAGCGCGTCCTCGACTTCGATGCTGGAGATGTTCTCGCCGCCCGAGATGATGATGTCTTTGCTGCGGTCCTTGATGCGGACATAGCCGTCGGCCGTCATCACGCCCAGGTCGCCGGTGTGGAACCAGCCGCCTGCAAAGGCGTCCTCGGTCGCGCGCGCGTTCTTCAGGTAACCCTTCATGCAGATGTTGCCGCGGAACATGACCTCGCCGATGGTTTCCTCATCGCGCGGCACTTCGGCCATCGTTTCCGGGTTGCGCACCGACACGCCGGCCTGCAGGTGATAGCGCACGCCCTGGCGCGCGGTCAGCAGCGCGCGGCGCTCGGGGTCCAGCGCGTCCCAGGCGTCCTGGTGCGCGCAGACGGCGGCCGGTCCGTAGACTTCGGTCAGGCCATACACGTGGGTCAGCTCAAAGCCGATCTCCCGCATCTTGTCGATGACGGCTGGCGCGGGCGCGGCGCCCGCCACCATGGTGCGCACTGTGTGCGTGATGCCCGCGCGCAGCTCGGCCGGCGCGTTGGCCAGCGCGCTCTGCACGATGGGCGCGCCGCAGTAGTGGGTGACGCCTTCGTCGCGGATCAGGTCGAACACCGTCTTGGGATCGAACTTGCGCAGGCACACGTTCACGCCCGCACGCGCCGCGATGGTCCAGGCGAAGCACCAGCCGTTGCAATGAAAGAGCGGCAGCGTCCACAGGTAGACGGGATGCTTGGGCATGTCCCATTCGAGGATGTTGCTGACCGCGTTCAGGTAGGCGCCGCGGTAGTGATAGACCACGCCCTTCGGGTCGCCCGTGGTGCCGGACGTGTAGTTCAGCGCGATGGCGTCCCATTCGTCCGCGGGCGGCTTCCAGTCGAAGGTGGCGGGCGCGGCGGCCAGGAAATCTTCGTAGTCGGCGGCGCCCGGCAACGTGGCGGCGGCGCCTTCCAGGTCGTGCACCGAGATGATTTTCAGGTGCGGGAATTCGGCGCGGGCGCGCTGCGCGACGTCGGCGTATTCGGTGTCGATGATGAGCGCGCGGGCCTCGCCGTGGCCCAGCATGAACAACACGCTGGGCGCGTCCAGCCGCGTGTTCAACGTGTTCAGCACGGCGCCCAGCATGGGCACGCCGAAGTGCGCTTCCACCATGGCGGGGATGTTCGGCAGCATGACGGCAACCGTGTCACCGCGCTGGATGCCCGCCTGCGCCAGCGCGCCGGCCAGGCGCTGGGCGCGTTCATACGTTTGCGCCCAGGTGCGGCGGATCTTGCCGTGGACGACGGCCAGCTTCTGGCCATAGACCTGCGCCGCGCGGGCGATGAAATCCACCGGGGTCAGGGCTTCGTGATTGGCTTCGCGGCGCGCGAGGCCGTGATCGAACATGCCGGTCATGCTTGTCTCCAATGGGGCAGGGTGGCCCCTTATCCAGGTCTGCGGGGTTTGATTCCCGTCGCTTGCCCTAGCTTATGGCCGGCCGGAAAATGGCGTCTGTCGCCTGCATGACAGACGCCCGGCCGGCGGCGCAATCCCCAAGTTTTACACGGTTCTTCCCATGTCCGATGTTTCAAACACAGTTTCCCCCGACGAACTGCCGGCGCTGTTCCGGGCCTGTCCGTGGTTCGGTGCGCTGGAGGCACGGCACCAGGACCTGGTGCTGGCGACCTCGCGCGCGGAACTCGTCGGCAGCGGGGCGTGGATTGCGCGGCGTAATGCGCCGTCGGACTACTGGCTGGGGGTGAGCCGCGGGCTGCTCAAGCTGGCGATCTACAACGAGTCCGGCCGCAGTTGCACGTTTTCCGGTGTGCCGCCGGGCGGCTGGTTCGGAGAGGGCAGCGTCATCAAGCGCGAGCTGCGCAAGTACGACGTGGTCGCCATCCAGCCGTCGCTGGTGATGCTGGTGCCCGCCGCAACCTTCCATGCGCTGCTGTCGGCGAGCCTGCCGTTTTCGCACTTTGTCATTGGCCAGTTGAATGACCGCATGGGCGAGTTCATCGCGTCCATCCAGAACCACCGTTTGCTCGATGCCGACGCGCGCGTGGCGCAATCGCTGGCGCAGCTCTTCAATCCGCAGCTGTATCCGTCCACCGACCTGACCTTGGCCATATCGCAGGAAGAATTGGGATATCTGACCGGCCTGTCGCGCCAGCGGGTCAACCAGGCGTTGCAGACGCTGGCCGACCAGGGAATGTTGGCGCTGGCGTACAACCAGATCAAGGTGCTGGATCTGGGCCGGTTGCGGCAGTACGGGCTGGATCAGCTCTGACGAAAATCAGGGCGCCGTGCCGCTCCGCGCAACGTCAAAGGCGGGGGGCCAGCGCACGGCCCAGCGCGGCGCGCGCCAGCAGGCGGGTCGAGTCGAGCGTGGGCAGGGCGCAATTGCCGTCGTTCAGCACCAGCGGCAGTTCGGTGCAGCCCAGCACGACCGCGTCGCAGCCGTCGTCTCTCAGGCGTTCGACGATGCCTTGCAACTGCGCCACCGACGCGGGCTTGATCACACCGTAGACCAGCTCGTCCATGATGATGCGGCCTAGCAGCAGGCGGTCGTCCTGCGGCGGCCGCGCGTAGTCCAGGGCACGTGCCGCCAAGGCCGCGGGGTAGACGTCGCCGTCCACCAGCCAGTGCGTGCCCAGGATGCCGATCCGCCGGTAATCGCGCGCCGCCGCCACGGCGGCGACCTCCTGCGCGATGTGCAGCCACGGCCGCGGCGAGTCCGCCACGACGCGGTCCATCGCCTGGTGGATGGTGTTGTCCGGGCAGATCAGGAAATCCGCGCCGGCGCGGGCCAGCTTGTTCGCCGACGACAACATCAGGGCGGCAACGCCGTCTAGGTCGCGGGCGTCCAGGCAGGCGACGTAATCCGCCAGCGAATGGGTGTGTAGCGAAATCTCGGGATGGGCGTGCGGGCCCATGCGCTGCGCGCCTTCGGCGCACAAGGTGCGGTAGCAGAGCGCGGCGCCCTCGGCGGAGCAGGCGACGATGCCGATGTGCAGCGGCGTGGCGTTCATCCAGTCGATTCCTTTTTCAGGGCCCGGTAGCCGGACGGCAGGGAACAGGTCGGGCGTGATCGATTGTAGGGGGGGCGGCCGTTAGGGTATTGCAGGGTTAAATTCACCCTGTGGCGGTGATTAATACCCGTCCGGCCAACAGTAAAAAACACCACGCCGAATCCAAGCTGTTGATTCGGCGTGGTTTTTTTCTGGCACGGATTTCGCATGAGGACACGTACCCAACCAACCGCAATACAGGAGGGCGTTCCCATCATGGGTCCGTATCGGAAATTATGGTTCACGTTGATCGCCGTGGTGGCGATCACATTTGCGCTGCTAGGCTTCTACGGCGGCGAGGTCTACCGCCAGGCGCCGCCCATTCCCGGGCAGGTGGTGACGTCCGATGGCCGCGCGCTGTTCGGCCGCGAAGACATCCTGGACGGGCAGACCGCCTGGCAATCCGTCGGCGGCATGCAGCTTGGCTCGATCTGGGGCCACGGCGCGTACCAGGCGCCTGACTGGACGGCCGACTGGCTGCATCGCGAACTGACCGCCTGGCTGGACCTGGCCGCGCGCGACGAGCACGGCCAGGCCTACGCCCAACTGCCCGCGCCGCAGCAGGCCGCGCTGCGCGAAGCGCTCAAGGCCGAATACCGCGCCAATCGCAGCGACGCAGCCACCGACACGCTGACCATCACGCCGCGCCGCGCGAAGGCCATCGAACAGACGGCCGCTTACTACGAGCAGCTGTTCTCCGATGCGCCCGCTCTGCAAGGCAGCCGCGAGAGCTTCGCCATGAAGGAAAACACGCTGCCCGACGCCAAGCGCCGCACGCAGCTGACGCATTTCTTCTTCTGGACGGCCTGGGCGGCAGCCACCGAACGCGAAGGCATGTCGGTCACCTATACCAACAACTGGCCGCACGAGCCGCTGATCGGCAACCAGCCCAGCGCCGAAAACGTCATGTGGTCCATCATCAGTGTGGTTGTGCTGCTGGCGGGCATCGGCTTCCTGGTCTGGGCCTGGGCCTTCATGCGTGGCCAGGAAGAAGAAGAGCCGCAAGCGCCCGCGCGCGATCCGCTCACCGCCTTTGCCCTGACGCCCTCGCAGCGCGCCCTGGGCAAGTATTTGTTCCTGGTCGTGGCGCTGTTCGGCTTTCAGGTGCTGCTGGGCGGTTTCACCGCGCACTACACCGTTGAAGGGCAGAAGTTCTATGGCATCGACGTCTCGCAGTGGTTCCCGTACGCACTGGTGCGAACCTGGCATATCCAGAGCGCGCTGTTCTGGATCGCCACCGGCTTCCTGGCCGCGGGCCTGTTCCTCGCGCCGCTGATCAACGGC
>Ga0209050_1003141_pt1 | contig 12613 bp, 11 predicted proteins | sample Araplavi_mTSA_r2_FD_184276 | JGI IMG/M metagenome (GOLD analysis project Ga0209050, IMG submission 184276) | Arabidopsis root microbial communities from North Carolina, USA - plate scrape MF_Cvi_mTSA_r2 (SPAdes) (version 2) | ecosystem: Host-associated > Plants > Roots > Endosphere | place: USA...
AGCTCACGCGGCTGGCCGACCAGCACGGCGACCACGACACCGCCTTCGAGGCGCTGAAGACGCAGTTCAGCGACCAGGAGATCGTCGACCTGAGCTGGACGATCGCCGCGATCAACACGTGGAACCGCCTGGCCGTCGGCATGCGCACGCCGCCATCGGACAAGCCGCTCGAATAAGCGCGCGGAAAAGAAGAAAGCCGCCGGCGTCGCGAAGACGCCGGCGGCTTTTTTTTTCCTGTCGGCCCGCGCGAAGGAAAGGGACTCAGCCTGCCTTCAGGTGCCGAGCCAGGAACGCGTCGGTCCTGCCGTTGGCGAGCGCGGCGGCCCGGGCGTCGTAGCTGATGCCGCGGTGCCTTGCGAAGGCGTGCCGGCAACCGGGGTAGGTGTGTACCTCGACCTGCGCGCGGCCCTTCAGCGCGGCGACGATCTGCCGGCGTGCGTCGGACGGAATGTATTCGTCCTCCTCCGCCAGATGGACCATCAGCGGCCCGGCGATGCCGACCGCTTCCTGCAGATGCCTGTCGGCGTTGCCGGGGTAGTAGGCCACTGCCGCGTCGACCACCGCACGCGCGGACGACAGGTAGGTCAGCAGGCCGCCCAGGCAGTAGCCGACCACGCCCGCGCGCCCGTTCGATCCCGGCGTCGCGCGCGCAGCGCCGATGGCGGCGGCGATGTCGCGCACGCCGGCATCGAGGTCGAACGCGGCGTACAGCTCGTTGGCCTTCGCCCGTTCGGCTTCCGTGCGATCGGTCAGCGACAGGCCCGGCTCGATGCGCCAGAACAGGTCGGGGCAGATCGCAAGGTAGCCCTTCGCGGCGAGCTCGTCGCACGACTGGCGCATGTCGGCATTGACGCCGAACACTTCGTGGATGACGACGATCGCGGGGGCGGGTGCCGCCTGCGGCCGCGCGACATAGGCGCCGAAGGCGCCGTCGGCGGTGGTGATTCGCATGGTGTCCTGCATGGTGCTCTCCATTGCGTGTTCAGGCGCTGAGCCAGAAGGCGACATTGCTGACGTACTGCTTCGTCGACCGCAGCGCTTCGGGGAATCGCGCGATGCCGTCGCCCGGTGCCTCGCCCACGAAAGTGGGACAGCCGGCGGCCGGGTCCCAGTTGTAGTCGGCGAAGTGGTGGAAGGTCGACTGCGCGATGGCGCGCCCGCCGTGCTCGGAGCGCTCGAATGCCACCGCGATGTTGAAGCGCCGGCCCGACGCCGCGCTCTGCCCTTCCACGACCACGCGGCCGCTCGCGTCGTTCGCCGGTGCGCTCACCACGCCTTCGTGCGGATGCGCCGGCAGGTACTGGATGACGCCCGTGGGCGAATGCCGGTCGCGCATCACCGGGTGGATGCTGCCGACCGAGCGCACGCGCTGGTAGTCGCCGTTCGCGCCGGAGTGGTAGTTGGGCCAGGAGATGTGCGTCGCGAGGGTGTCGTCGATGCAATGACGGCTCTCGTCGGGCTCGCGGTTGTGGCTGTGGAAGTGGTGGGCGGCCCCGATGCCGCCCAGGTTGCAGATCGAGCTGCCCACGTCCATGTGGTCGCGCGTGACCATGAGCGCGCCGCCCCGGCGGCGGAACTGGCTGATGCTCGCGCAGTCCTGTTCGGTCAGTCCGTCGCCGCCGTCGACGGCGAACAGCCAGAGCTGGTCGACGCCCGATTCGTGCAGTGTCGACAGCATCGGGTCCGGCGCGCCGCGCGGTGCGCGGTCGCGGGCCGTGACACGGAAGGCGAGTTCGCCGTCCTTGTCGCGCAGTTGGGCAAGGAACGCGGCCAGGTGGCTGAATCGGGAGATGTTCCAGTCGTCCGGGTCGCCTTCGATGGTGGTCTGCAGCAGCAGGTTCAGCATGACCCGGCCATGGTGGTGGATGAACGGTCCGGCATGTCGATCAGCTGCGCAGGAAGGCGAGCAGGTCGGCGTTGACCTTGTCCTGCATCGTCGCGGTGAGGCCGTGCGGCGCACCGGGGTAGTAGATTTCCCTGGCGCCCTTGATCAGCTTCACGGACTTCTTTGCGGAGTCGTGGATGGGCACGATCTGGTCGTCCTCGCCGTGCATGATGAGCGTGGGAACGTCGATCTTCTTCAGGTCCTCGGTGAAGTCGGTTTCCGAGAAGGCCTTGATGCACTCGTAGGCGTTGAGCTGGCCGCTTTGCATGCTCAACCGCCAGAACTGGTCGAGGATGCCCTGCGACACCTTCGCGCCCGGGCGGTTGGCACCGTAGAAGGGCAGCGCGAAGTCCTTGAAGAACTGCGAGCGGTCGCCGGCCACGCCGGCACGGATGCCGTCGAACACCTCCAGCGGCAGGCCTTCGGGGTTGGCGGCCGACTTCAGCATGACCGGTGGCACCGCGCCGATGAGCACCGCCTTGGCCACGCGCCGCGAGCCATGGCGCCCGATGTAGCGCGCCACTTCGCCGCCGCCGGTCGAATGGCCGACCATCGAGACGGCCTTCAGGTCGAGCGCGTCGAACAGCTCGGCCAGGTCGTCCGCGTAGCCGTTCATGTCGTTCTTCGACGAAGACTGCGTCGAACGGCCATGGCCGCGGCGGTCGTGCGCGATCACGCGAAAGCCGTTGCGCGCCAGGAAGAGCATCTGCCCGTCCCACGCGTCGGCGTTGAGCGGCCAGCCGTGCGAGAAGGTGACGACCGGACCGCTGCCCCAGTCCTTGTAGTAGATGCGGGTGCCGTCCTTGGTGGTGAGGGTGTCGCTGGTCATGCGGGGGCTCCGGTTCTTGGGGTTGGAAGTGGGGGCGGATGTGGCTGCGCCGGCGGCGTCATGGATGCCGAAGGCCAGCGTGCTGGTGGCGACGGCGGCGCCGGTGGCGATCAGGTTGCGCCGCGAGGGGTTCTGCGAGAGCGTCATGAGGTTCCTGTGGAGGGGGCTGATGGTGAATCCATCGTAGGTTTTGCCTGCGCCTGCCGGTAGGTCCGCGCAAGGACTCACGCTGTTGTCGGGGCTGCACCAATGCAGGCTCAGTCGCGCGCGCCGAGGTCGGTGAGGCACTGCAGATCTGCCGCGCGGATCTTCGTCGTCATGAAGTCGATGAACACGCGCATGCGCGTGGGCAGGTGCTGCCGGCTCAGGTAGCAGATGTAGTGGCCGTGGTCGTCGGGCACGTGCTGCGCGAGGCAGGGCACCAGCGCGCCGTCGCGCAGGGGGTCGCAGATCAGGTAGCCCGCCATCTGCGCGATGCCGTGGCCGTCGAGCACGGCCTGCAGCACGAGGTCGGCGTCGTTGTAGGTGAGCTTCGACGGCGGCAGCAGCTTGCGCTGCTGGCCGTCGACCTTGAACTCCCATTCGCTGACGCGCCCCGAGGCGGTGCGGAAGTTGATGCACTGGTGATGCAGCAGGTCGTCCACCGTCGCGGGCAGGCCGTGCGCTTCGCGGTAGCCCGGCGAGGCGCAGACCAGCATCTGCATCGGGATGATCTGCTTGGCGATGATCTGCGCGTCTTCCATGCGGCCGTTGCGGAACGCGATGTCCACGCGGTCGGAGGTGAAGTCGGTCGGCTTGTCGTTCAGCAGCAGGTCGATCGAGACGTCGGGGTAGGCCGCGCGGAACTCGCCGAGCAGCGGCGCCACGACCCGGCGGCCGAAGCCGACGGCGGAGCTGATGCGCAGGTGGCCGCGCGGCGGGCCCTCGCGAAGGTCGCGCATCTCCTCGACGGCCTGCACGATCCGGTCCACGCCGGTGTGGCAGTTGGCGTAGAACAGGTCGCCCTCGCGCGTCAGCGTGGTGCTGCGCGTGGTGCGGGTGAACAGGCGCACGTTGAGCTGGTCTTCCAGCTTCTGCACGCTGCGGCTCACCGCCGAGCGGCCGATGCCGAGCCGGTCGGCGGCGCGCGCGAAGCTGCCTTCGGTCACCACGGCGATGAAGGCGACCACGCCCGCGTAGCTGGTGGCGAAGCTGGAGGCGAGCGGGTCGGCACGCGTCGCGAGCGGTGTGGACGAGGGATAGGGCAGGGCGGAATTTGTCATGGAGCGGCGTCTCGGTTTCACGGAGGCCTCGGCATGGCCTCCTCACGACGACAACTCTGCGCGCTCAACCGGACAAGGGCCAGTTAATGCCTGTCAATGTTTGTTATGACCGGCGCGCCGCCCGCGGCTCCAGGGAAGCTACGGCCGCAGGACCGAGGCCAGCGCGGCCAGCTTCGCGGGGTTGCGCTGCACCTGCATGCGCACGATCCTCGTGCCGTCGGTTTCGACCGAATGCACCGATTCGAGCGTGCCGTCGATGAAGCGCAGCAGGCCCCATTCGCCGTTGACCGGCGCCATCCGCATGCGCGCCCGGTCGCCGTAGCGCAGCCTGGTGGCGTAGAAGAGCCGGGCGACGCGGTCGGCCCCCCTGAGCGGGGCCGCGAAGCTCGGCACCTGGCCGCCCCCGTCGCCCATGAGCTCCACGCCGTCGGCCAGCAGCGAGCGCATCGCCGCGAAGTCGCCGCGCTGCGCCGCTTCCGCGAATTCCTTCAGCAGGCGGATGTGGTCTTCGGGCGCCACGCGGTAGCGCCTGCGTTTCTCGAGGATCTGCGCCTTGGCCCGGTGCACCAGCTGGCGGCACGCGGCCTCGCTCTTGCTCAGCGTGAGCGCGATGTCTCGGTAGCTCGCCGCGAAGACCTCGCGCATCAGGAATGCGGCGCGGCCCTCGGGCGACAGCCGCTCGAGCATTGTGAGGAAGGCGATCGAGATGTTCTCCACCTTCTCCAGCATCTGCTCGGGCGACGGCGATGCGTCGGGCGTCACAGGCTCGGGCAGCCATGTGCCGATGTAGTGCTCGCGCTCCACCTTGGCGCTGCGCAGCCTGTCGATCGACAGGTTCGTGACCACCGACACCAGCCAGGCCTCTTCGTTGTCGATCGCGACGCCGGCCGTCTGGCGCCATCGCATCCAGGCGTCCTGCACCACGTCTTCGGCCTCCTCGTTCGAACCGAGCATGCGGTAGGCGATGCCGTGCAGCCGCGGGCGCAGGCCGGTGAACACGTCGTTGATGTCGTCGATGTCGTCCGTGGGATTCATGGGGTCTGTCCAGGTTGAACGCTGCGCGGGCCCGCGGCCTGCACCCTTCCAGACGTGACGGCGCTGCCTTTTGTGACGCGGGCGCCGGCCATCTCCTGCTCATTCCTCAGGGCACGATGAACGCCGGCAGTCGCCGTGGTGCCGGTCCGTCTGCGTCTCGTCGAGGCCGTGCGGCGCCATGCGCGATGGCGCGATGGCGCGATAGCCCTGCCCGGCCGGCAACAGCATCCGCTGCGCCCGGCTGTGGATGCGGGTGCGGTCCCTTGTCCTCGGGGTGTTGCCCATGTCTCTGTGTCTTCCGTCGGATCGGCCTGTGCTGAGGGGTCAAGGGTAGGAACGAAGCGGCATCCGGACACCGGGTATCGGCGATAGGCGTTCCTCCTCCTTCCGGAGGGGGTGCGCGGGCCGGCGCAGTCCGGCGCTCGGCTCGCGGCCCGGTTGCCGGCACAGCGCGCGATGCAGCGCGCGGGCCTGCGCGAGGCCCGGGCCGCCGCCGCAGGAAGCCGCCCTGCCGCAGAGTTCGCCGAGCAGCGCGACCGATTCCCGGGTGCGGCCCGTGCGATGCCACAGCCTCGCCAGGTTGCACGCGGCGCGGAACTCCCATCCGGTCGCCCCCTGCTGCCGCGCCGTCGCGATGGCCTTCGTGTAGAAGGCCTCGGCCTCGCCGGGCAGGCCGCGCCGTTCGCTGCGCCGCCCGGCCGCGCGCCACACCTCCGCCGCATTCCACTGGCCGCTGCCGCTCCATGCCCGCGTCACCATTTCGTCGTCGAACCAGTCGGCGCAGAGGGTCACGAGCATGTCCTTCTGCGGCGCAGCGAAGCCCGCGAGCTGTGCGGCCACCTCGCGCACATGGCGCTCGCGTGCCTCGCCTTCGGCTTGCGCCGCCTCCAGGCCGAGCGAGAAGCATTGCGCCCAGCGGTGCCAGTACACGAAACCGCGGCGCTGCGCCTCGTCCAGCATCAGGGGAATCCATTCGCGCGCGAGGGCCAGCTCGCCGGACCACAGCGCGACGGGGCATGCGCCGAACAGCGCGAAGCACAGCGAGATCGCGTTGCCGTCGGCCCGGGCATGCGCCACCGCACGCCGCGCCGCCTCGAGCGCGCGCGGGGCGTCGCCCTGTATCCACACCGTGCGGGCCAGCAGCACATGGGCCGCCACCCGCGCATCGATCTGGAAGACGTTGCCGCGCGTGCGCTGCACGCCGCTGGCGCCGGTCCGCATCGCGGCCTCGGCGCTGTGTGCCGCGGCGGCGAAGTTGCCGCTGAAATGGCTGGTCAGCGAGACGATCCGGTGGCACAGGTTGAGCGTGGTCGGGTCCTGCGTGGTGCGGGCGAGGGCGGCCAGCCGCTCCGCCTGCCGCAGCGCCGCCGCATGGTCGCCTCGCCCCACCAGCAGCACGCACATGCCCCACCGCGCCTGCAGCTCGAGTGCGAAGGCGTCGACCGAGAGCGCGCCCGCCAGCGCGCGCTCGCAGGCCTCGTTCATCTCGGGGCTCGGGCCGCGCGTGTGGAACAGCGCGTTGGCCAGCGCCACCTGCAGCCAGGCGGCCGTCTCGGCATCGGGCTCGGGCCGGCCTTCGACGCAGGCGATGGCGGACCGTACCCGGTCGCGGTACTCCTCGATCTGCGAGACATGGAACCACAGCGGTGCGGAGGCGATGGTGAGCGCCGCGCCCGCGTGTGCATCGTCCGGCTGCGCCAGGCAGGCATCGAGCGCGGCGCGCACGTCGTCCAGGCGGTGCGCATGGCGCTCGGTCCATGCGTGCACGCCGAGTTCGCCCAGCTGCGCGGTCGCCGTGCCCATGAGGTCGTGCATGAGGTCCGCGTGCCGCCGCTGCAGCGCGGGCGCCTCGCCGCTGCGCGACAGCAGCGCGCCGGCATAGCCGCGCGTGGTGTCGAGCAACCTGTACGGCGCGACCCCGTCGTTGTTGTCGAACGCGACCAGCGACTTGTTCACCAGCGAGATCAGCGCGTCGAATGCGGCCTCCGCGTCCATGCGCCCATCGGCGATGCGCAGCGCCGACTCGACGTCGAAGCGCCCGCGGAAGACAGACAGCCGGCGCAGCAGCTGCAGCTCGGCGTCGTTCAGCAGCGCGATGCTCCAGTCCAGCGCCGCGGCGAGCGTGCGGTGCCGCGGCAGCACGGCACCGTTGCCGACCGAGTACAGGCGCATGTGGTCGTTGAGCCGCAGCGCGAGGTCACCGATCGACTGCACGCCGAGCCGCGCCGCCACCAGCTCGATGGCCAGCGGAATACCGTCGACCTGCCGCGCGATGCGCGCGAGCAGCGGCGCGTCACGGTCCTCGAACGCGCGCGAGCCTGCTGCCTGGGCGCGCTCGACCAGCAGTTCGACGGCGGGCGACTGCACGGCCTTGGCCAGCGTCAGCTGCTCCGTGCCGGGCACCGCCAGCGCCGCGAGACGCAGCACATGCTCGCCTTCCATGCGGAACGCCTCGCGGCTGGTCGCGAGAACGCGCAGCCTCGGCAGTGCCGCCAGCAGGCCGTCGATGAGCGGCGCCAGCGCGTCCACCACGTGCTCGCAGTTGTCGACCAGCAGCAACGCATCGCGGCCGGCCAGGCGCTGGTGGATGGTCTGCATGGTGTCGGGCGCATCCGCGGGTGCGCCCAGTGCGCGCGCCATGGTGCCCAGCACGTGGTCCGGCGAGACCAGTGTCGAGAGATCGACGAAGGCCGTCTGCATGGACCGTTCCGACTGCAGGCACTCCGCCGCCCGGATCGCGGCGCGCGTCTTGCCCATGCCGCCCGGCCCGACCATGGTGACGAGGCGGCCGCCCTCCAGCGCGGCCAGCACGCGCAACACGTCGGCCTCGCGTCCGATCAGGCGCGTGAGCCGCACCGGCAGCCTGGTGAACGCCGGCGCACGCGGCGCCTCGGCCGGTGCCGCGTCCCGCGCGGCGGGGTGGGACACCTCGCGGCGCACCGCGCCGTTGAAACGGTAGCCGCGCAAGGGGATGTTCGAGATCCATTCGACGCAGTCGTCGTTCTCGTCCGGCTCTCCCAGTGCCTTGCGCAGCGCGGACATCTGCACGCGCACGCTGGCCTCCTCGACCACCACGCCGGCCCACACGGTGGACAGCAGTTCGTCCTTGCTCACCACTTCGCCCACGCGCTTGACCAGCTGCAGCAGCAGTTCGAACGAGCGCGAGCCCAGCCGCACCGCCTGGCCGAGCCGCTCGATGCGGCGCTGCGTTTCCCAGACGATGAAGGGGCCGAATCGCCAGCGGACCTCGGGCCGGGCCTGCGTGGCATCGGCGGCTGGGAAGGCAAGGGCTGCTGTCATGGGGTCCGGGACGAAGAGCCGAAGCTCGGGTACGGACCATAAGACGCGGGCCGGATTGCGCCTTGATCCAATATGCATCGCGGTTTGCACGGCGCCGCACAGCGGCGAAAGAGCGGGCAGGTGCGCGCACAGTCAATCCGGCGAAGCCGCTCTGTTCGGCGAATCGGAAGCGCAGGGCGCGCGATAAGGTCCGGCGCGATGCGAAGCGCTCCCGCTTCGCCAACCACCATGACCCATGGAGCGAACCTGCCGATGAGACCTGTCAATTCATTCCAGTACTTCCAGACCGCCATGCAGTCGCCCTACGGCGGCAAGGCGGCGTCCACCGCGCAGGCCGGCCAGTCCCTGGCGGGCCTGCTCGCGGGCGGCGCGGACGCCGGTACGGCCGCCGGGCCGGCGGCTTCCACCCAGGTCGTGCTGAGCGCCGACGCGCGCGTGCTCGCCGACTTCGCAGGCAAGGGCATCGCGATGACGATGCGCCGGCTCGATGCGCCGCTGGATGCATCGCAGTCGCCGGCCGTTGCCGACCCCTCGGTGACAAAGGACGACTTCGAGCGGCTGCTGGCGCAACTCAGCGCCACGCAGCAGGAAAAGAACCAGATCCAGGCCGGGCTCGACACCGACCGGAGCGGCAACATCTCGCGCGACGAGCTGCTCAAGGGCCTTGCGGCCACGAACGGCGCGACCTCGGGCAGCCAGACCTCGCAGGCGCTGCTGCACCTGATGGACCGCAACGGCGACGGCAACGGCCGTGTCGATGCGCAGGAGTTCGGCGGCTTCACCGCGGCCTTCCTCGACGCCGAGAAGCGCGCCTGACGCGCCTCGGCCTGCTGCCCTGCGCGGAGCTCAGTCGCCCGAGGGCTCCGACGGCTGCGCGAGCGAGGCGGCCATCAGCCGGAAGCGGCCGGGCGGCATGCCGTACGAGGCCTTGAACGCGCGCGCGAAATGCGCGTCGCTGTTGAAGCCGTTCTCGAAGGCGATGGTGCCCACGGGCCGATGCAGGTTCTTCGGATCGAGCAGCGCCTGGCAGCTGCGCTCGAGCCGGGCGTTCCAGATCAGCTTCTCGGGACTGAGCGACTCTCCGGCGAAGGCCTTGTAGAGATAGCGCGTCGAGCAGTTCATGGCGCGCGCCACGGCCTCGACACCGAGCTCGGCGTCGGCCGCATGGGCGCTCACGAACTGCGACGCGCGCAGCCGCAGCATCGCGAGGCTGTCCGGTGGCGCGCGGTTGCGCCGCCGTTCTTCCTCGAGCACCGCGGCGAGCAGGCCGATGGCGGCATCGGCAAGCAATGCCGCAGCTTCGCCCGCGATGTGCGAGAGCTGCGCTTCCACGGTGCGCAGGAAGCTGCTCATCACGCCGTCGATGCCGTTGCGCGGCTGTGGGTCGGCGCCCTGTGCCCCGGCGCCGCGCGATGCCAGCATCGGCGCAACCTTCATGCGCCCGAGCCGGCGGCGCGGGATCTGCAGTCCGAAGAAGACGGCGTCGGTGGCCACGTTCCAGGTGCAGGCGCGGCGCTGGTCGCGCACGACCCAGTCGCCGTCGCCCAGCGGCGCGGATTGCTCTCCCGCGGTGAGCGTGGCCGTGCCTTCGACCAGCACGGCCAGCAGCACGTCGTCGCTGCCGGCCTCGCCGGAATCCCGGGGAAGCTGCGTCACGCACGAGGCCGGCATCGCCATGCGCACGGCGGTGATGCCGCCCATGTCGTACACGTCGCAGCGGGTCTCGCGAGAGAACAGGGCGGGCGTGTCGGTGTGCAGCAGCCCGAAGAACGGGTTCGCCGAGAGCGCCCGCGTGGGCGGATGGCCGTTTGTGTCCGCGGATGGCGTCGGGTCTGACTCTTCTTTCATGATGGCGTTGTCCGTTGTGCTGCGTTCCGGATCGCCCCCGCTGCGACGGCGGCGGCGCGCCGGCCCCTGTCGCTGCCGGCGACGCGAACCACCCTGCCGGTGAACTGCTTCATGTGACGATCCTGTGCATTGAGATGGAAAAGCCGCGGTCCGCCGATCCGTGCAAGACGGCGGCCGGGTGCATGGCGGCTGGAGACGCGTTCGCGTCTCACGAAGCAAGGACGGATGAGCCGTGTGTTTTGTGACAGGTTTTTTCGGCCCGCCCGTGCCCGCCTCGCGTCAGCCTTCACTTCGTCATCGGGTCGATTCCATGTTAGGGACGAAGCCGCCCCGGTCAATCGCGCGGGCCTGGGACGAAGCATCCAGAAACCCCGAACGATCGAGGTGCCGAAGGCCCCGCCGGCGCGCCGATTGGTGCGCCGCCGACAACACGGTGCGCCGCTGCACAGGCCTTCCGCCGGAAGGGGGCGCTGCCTAGCATCGATGTGTTCGCAACACCTCCGGCCACACCCGATGCGGCCATCCGCCCGGATCACCATGAAGCCTTTCCACATGCCCGGCACCAGCCGGCCCCTCGACTCCCGTTTCCTCGCGCGGCCGCTGTGAACACGACCGCGTGGAGCCCCTGCGGCATGCAGGCAACGTCCGATGCGGCCGCGCCGGCCCGGCGCGATCCGGGTGCGGCGGTACGCCTGCGCTGCGCCACCCGGGACCGCGCGCTGGCCGTGGTGTCGCACGAGCTCAAGCAGCCGCTCAACGTCATCCAGATGAACGCGAAGCTGCTGCAGCGCCTGCCCGCGTCGACCGCCCACATCCGCGGCATTGCCGAGTCGATCCAGCGCGCCATCGAGAACCAGACGCGGATCATCAACGACCTGCTCGACTTCTCGCGCGTGCGGACCGGCAAGCTGGCGCTGCATTGCGCGCAGGTCGATGTCGCCGAACTGGTGCTCGGCCTCGTCGCGGCGCTGCGCAGCAGTTGGACGCGGGGCAGCATCCGCACCGAAGTGCGCGCGGCTGGGCCGCTGCCGTGCCATGCGGATGCGGTGCGCCTCGAACAGATCGTGGGCAACCTGCTCGACAACGCCATGAAGTTCTCGCCCGAAGGTGCGGAGATCGTGGTGCGCATCGGCGCCGAGGACGGTTTCGCGAGGCTGTCGGTGACCGACTCCGGCTGCGGCATCGCACCCGAATTCCTGCCTCACGTCTTCGGCCTGTTCAGCCAGGCCGGCGCCGCCGCCGAAGGCTTCCACGGCGGCTTCGGCATCGGTCTGGCGCTGGTGCACGGCCTGACGGTCGCGCATGGCGGCTTCGTGAAAGCGACGTCGGCCGGCATCGGCCATGGCGCCGAGTTCAGCGTGTGGCTGCCTCTTCATCGCAACGGTCGTGCCTGAGCGGCGCGGTCGATTCCTTTCCTCCACTGCCCACCGGCGCACAACCGATCGAAGCCTCATGAAAATCTCCCTCGCTCCCTCCCTCGACGCGCGCCATCAGGGCGCGCTTGCATCGAGCGTCCTGTCGGCGTGGTACGACGCCACCCCCGCCATCCTGCGCCTGTGGGCCATCCAGCCCGCGGGAGAAGACGACGGCGCAGGCCTGCGCGTGGTCGTGATGCTCGCGCCCTCGATCGACGGCGACGAAACCGACCTGCTCTGGATGGCGCAGGGCCCGGGGTGGGCGCAGGAACTGCGCCGCCAGCTTGCAGGCGCCGTGCAGCTCGAATGCATCGATGGCCCGCTGCCCGAAGAGTTCGAGATCGACGGCGACGGCGTGGTGCTGTCCACGCTGCACTGGCGCGACGTCACCTCGTTCCAGGATTGAGCGCGACCGACTTTTCCAATCCTCGACCAATCACTCACGCGAAGGAAATCCATGAGCAAGATCCTCGTTCTCTACTACAGCATGTACGGCCATCTCGAGCAGATGGCGCAGGCGGTCGCCGAAGGCGCGCGCAGCGTTCCGGGCAGCGAGGTCACGCTCAAGCGCGTGCCCGAGACCATGTCCGCCGACGCGCTGCGCCAGGCGGGCGGCAAGGCCGAGCAGGCCGCCCAGATCGCCACCGTGGCGGAACTGCCGGGCTACGACGCAATCCTGTTCGGCACGCCCACGCGCTTCGGCAACATGGCCGGGCAGATGCGCACCTTCCTCGACCAGACCGGCGGGCTGTGGGCCGCGGGCGCGCTGGTCGACAAGATCGGCAGCGTGTTCACTTCGACCGCCACGCAACACGGCGGCCACGAGACCACGATCACGTCGTTCCACACGACACTGCTGCACCACGGCATGGTCATCGCGGGCGTGCCCTACTCGTGCGCCGGCCTGACGAACATGAACGAGATCACCGGCGGCTCGCCCTACGGCGCGGGCACGCTCGCCGGTTCCGACGGCCAGCGCATGCCGACGGCCAACGAACTCTCGATCGCACGCTTCCAGGGCGAACGCGTGGCGCGGCTC
>Ga0209050_1003144_pt1 | contig 12600 bp, 8 predicted proteins | sample Araplavi_mTSA_r2_FD_184276 | JGI IMG/M metagenome (GOLD analysis project Ga0209050, IMG submission 184276) | Arabidopsis root microbial communities from North Carolina, USA - plate scrape MF_Cvi_mTSA_r2 (SPAdes) (version 2) | ecosystem: Host-associated > Plants > Roots > Endosphere | place: USA...
TGGGCAATACATTGCTGTTGAAGATCTGTTTTCGCAACCTCATCGCCAACGCCGCCATGTACGCTTCCACACCGGAGCTGAACATAAAAATATCCGAAGCGGGGCATGCCTTGCAACTCACGTTTGCCAACGCCGGCGACGATCCCATTCCCGACACGCGCATTTTCGAACCCTTCTACCGCCAGACCCAACAGCAGGAAAAACCCGGTCACGGGTTGGGTCTTTCCATTGTCAAGCAGATCATCGAGCTGATGAAAGGCACCGTTGGTTATTATTTTGAAAATGAAAAACACCATTTCCAGGTCACGATCCCGCACACCTGAAATTTTAAGGTTTATTTAAGGACCCCTTTAAGCCCCCCTAAAGTCTGCACGCGTTCATTTGTATGACTTAGAAATGATGCATTTTATAAAATGATGCGTTTTATTGGATTTGTGGTGGCGCTCTTGTGTATAACAATCTCACTTCACGCTCAGGACACTTTACGGGTTTCCATACAGCAGGCCGACAGCTTGCTGGTGATGCGCAACCTGTCGTTGCTGGCGTATAAATATGAAGTAGACAAGGCAGAGGCCAGGAAGGTACAGGAGAAGTTGTTCAATAACCCTCAACTGTATACAGAATGGAATTTATATAACCCAACGGCACAGAAATGGTTTGACACCGGCAAGAACGGGCAGAAGATCGTGCAATTGCAACAGGTCTTCCGCATCGCCGGACAACGCAAAACAGCCATCCGCCTGGCGGAAGAGGAGAAGCGTATGACCGAGTGGCAATACTATGAACTGGCGCGAAGCCTGAAGTACGAGCTTCACGTGAGCTTCTACCGCTATTACTACCTCAACAACGCTATCGTGAACATCCGCTCGCGACTGGACCTGTTAAAAAATCTTATCTCCATCTACGAGCTGCAATACAACAAAGGGAACATCTCGCTGCAGGAACTCACGCGATTGAAATCGACCTATTTCGAGATCAACAACAAAGTGAACGACACGCAAACCGAGTTGGTGCGGCTGCAGGAGAGCCTGAAAGTGCTGCTGGCCGACGATCGCCCCGTTGCGCCGGTGCGCGGTACCTCCGATGCCGTGGTCGCCGTATTGCCAGCCGCGACACTGCCCGAGCTGGTGGAGAAGTCGATGGAGAACCGCCCGGAGATTAAAGCGGCGCAAAGCATACAAGCCCAGACGCAATTGCGCTATTCATTGGAACGCAAAGAGGCCATTCCAAACCTGATGGCAGGGGCCGTGTATGACCAGGCCGGCAGCTATGTGCCCAACTACAGCGGCGTATCGTTCGGGTTGCAACTCCCTTTGTTCAACCGGAACCAGGGACGCATCCAGGAAGCCAAAGCGGGCATGGCCCAGGCCAACGTGCTGTTGCAAAGCCGTCGCCAGGAAATTAGTCACGAAGTAGCAACCGCGTGGAAGGTCTTTCAATTGTTGGATGCCCAATACAAAGCCTCCGGCGGAGACTTCGAGGCACAGCTTGATTTGTTGAGCAAAGGGCTGGTGAGCAACTACAGCAAGAACAACATCTCCCTGCTGGAATTCACCGACATGTTCGAGGCCTACAACTCCAGCATCATCGAATTGAATCAACTCAAAGCCGATTTAAATAAGTCATATGAAGAACTCAATTATGCTGTGGGTGAAGATCTCCATTAAAAATTGCCCATGGATGCCGTTGGTGTGGTTGGTTGTGCTGTTGGCGGTGGGATGTGATCCAAAAAAGACAGAAGACCCGGCCGAGAACAAGGCGTTTGCCTTGAGCGACACCATGCTGAAAAGCATAAAACTGGATACCGTCACCGTGAGACCGGTGAACGGCACGCTGAACCTGAATGGAAAGATCGTGGCCGACGAAAACCGGCTCGTGGAAATATTTCCCATCGTCGGTGGGAATGTTGTGGAAGTGGACGCGGAGTTGGGTGACTATGTGAAGAAAAATCAAACCCTGGCGACCATCAAAAGCGGTGAAGTGGCGGAATACGATCGCCAGCTCATCGAAGCGCAGTCGGATGTGCTGGTGGCACAAAAGAACCTGAGCGTAAAACAAGATCTCTACGATTCAAAATTGTCATCCGATCGCGAACTGGTCGCCGCACAAAAGGAGCTGGAAAAAGCCGAAGCCTCGCTGCGGCGGATCACGGAAACATTCTCGATCTACAATTTCAACAAGAAATCGGAATATAGTCTGAAGGCGCCCATCAATGGTTTTGTGATCTACAAGAACCTGACGCGCGACATGACCCTGCCCGCAGGCCATACCGAAAGTGTGTTTACCGTGGCTGAGCTCGATGAAGTGTGGGCCATCGCCGACGTCTACGAAAGCGACATCTCGCGTATCCGCGAAGGCATGGACGTCTGTGTGACCACCCTAAGTTATCCCGGCGACTTGATCCGCGGCAAAATCGACAAGATCTTCAGCGTGCTGGACCCGGAAACAAAAACCATGAAGGTGCGTATCCGCATCCCCAACCCGCAGTTCAAGCTAAAGCCGGAAATGCTGGCCACGATCAAAGCCACCTACCACGAAGATAAATCGATGACGGCCGTACCGTCGTCGGCCATCATATTCGACAACAGTCGCCAGTTCGTCATGATCTTCAAAGACCGCTTCAACATCGACACCCGCGAGGTGGAGGTGTACAAAACCGCCGACGACATCACGTGGATCACCGGCGGCGTGAAACCTGGCGAAATAGTGATCAGTCATAATCAGCTATTCATTTACGATGCCCTTAACGACTAGCGGATGATCAAGCTGATAAAAAATATCGTCGCGTTTTCATTAAAGAACAGGTTCTTCACGTTCTTTTGGGTGGCCATCATGGTGGTGGCTGGCGTGGTAAGCTATAAGAACACGTCGATCGAGGCATTCCCCGATGTCACCAACACGCAGATCATCATTGTCACGCAATGGCAGGGGAGAAGCGCGCAGGAAATAGAGCGTTTTGTGTCCATCCCCATCGAAGTGGCCATGAACTCCGTGCAGCGCAAAACCAACGTGCGATCCATTTCCATGTTTGGCCTGTCGGTGATCAAGATTATTTTTGAAGACAACGTAGAAGATTTCTTTGCCCGTCAGCAAGTGAACAACCAATTGGTGACGGTAGGGCTTCCCGAGGGCGCCGAACCTGAGGTGCAGCCGCCCTATGGCCCAACCGGCGAGATTTTCCGCTATGTACTCACGTCCAAAACGAAAAACACGCGCGAACTATTAACCGTTCAGAATTGGGTTATCGACCGTCAGCTCCGCGCCGTGCCCGGTGTGGCCGATGTAGTAGCCTTCGGCGGCCGTGAAAAGATCTACGAGATCCAGGTCAACCCCGCACAGCTGAACCGCTACGAAATCACTCCCCTCGACGTGTACCAGGCCGTGACAAAAAGTAACATCAACGTCGGAGGCGACGTGATCGAGAAAAACGGGCAGGCCTACGTGGTACGGGGCATGGGCTTGCTGAACTCCATTGAAGACATCGAAAATATTATTATCGAAGACCGCGCCGGCGTGCCGGTATTGGTAAAAAATGTGGCGAACGTTATCCAGTCCGACCTCCCCCGCGTGGGCCAGGTGGGGTTGAATAAAAAGGACGACGTCGTGGAGGGCATCATCGTCATGCGCAAGGGTGAAAATCCCAGCGAGGTCTTGAAGCGCGTCAAGGCCAAGATCGAAGAGCTGAACACCCATATTCTCCCCGGAGATGTGCGCATGGCCACGTTTTACGATCGCGATGTGCTGATGAACTACACCACGCATACCGTCATGCACAACCTGGTAGAGGGCATCATCTTCGTAACGGCCATCGTGTTGTTGTTCATGGCGGATTGGCGCACCACATTGATTGTGTCGATCATCATCCCGCTGTCGTTGCTGTTTGCGTTCTTTTGTTTGAAGATGAAAGGCATGAGCGCCAACCTGCTCTCGTTGGGGGCGATAGATTTCGGGATCATCATCGACGGTGCCGTGGTGATGGTGGAAGGCATCTTCGTGACCCTGGATCACACGGCAAAGCAGTATGGCATGGAGCGGTTCAACAAGATCGGGAAGCTCGGCATCATCAAGAAGACCGCGTCGCGCACAGGCCTTGCTGTGTTCTTCTCCAAACTCATCATCATTACGGCGCTGTTGCCTATTTTCTCTTTCGAAAAAGTGGAAGGGAAAATGTTCTCGCCGCTGGCCTACACCCTTGGGTTCGCGTTGCTGGGCGCGCTGATCTTTACGCTCACGTTAGTGCCGGTGCTCAGCGCCGTGCTGTTGAATAAGAATGTTAAAGAAAAACATACGTTCATCGTAACCTTCTTCGATCGCATTGTATCGAAGGGATTTGCCTGGACATTCTCCCATAAAACCATAAGCCTCACCGTGGCCCTCACGATCGTGGCGGCAACCTTGTTCTCGACCAAATGGCTGGGGACGGAATTCTTGCCCCAACTGAACGAAGGCGCGCTGTGGGTGGAAGCAAAAATGCCCATGAGCATGTCGCTGAACGAAACGGTGAAGATGGTGCACACCCTGCGCAATGAACTGAGCTCGTTCAAAGAGGTGAACGGTGTGCTATCGCAAACCGGCCGCTCCAACGATGGCACGGATCCCAGCGGGTTCTATTATGTGCAGATGCAGGTGAACCTGAAACCGAAAGAGGAGTGGGGCCGCAAGATCAGCCTCGATGGCCTCATCGGTGAAATGGACAAAAAGCTGAAAAAATACCAGGGCATCAACTACAACTATTCGCAGCCCATCATTGACAACGTGGCCGAAGCGGTGGCCGGCATGAACGCCAACAACGCTGTGAAAATATTCGGTCCCGACCTGGCGGAGCTCGACAAGTTGGCGTCGCAGGTGCTCACCAGCATTCAAGACGTGCCCGGCATCAAAGACGCCGGCATCTTGCGCAACGTGGGTCAGCCCGAGATCCAGATCAAACTTCACGATCACGAAATGGCGCTCTATGGCGTCACCACCAGCGATGCCCAGGCTGTGATCGAAATGGCGATCGGTGGAAAGACAGCCTCCATCATGTATGAAGGCGAAAAGAAATTCGACATCCGCTTGCGCTTCCCCTATGAATACCGGAAGTCGGAACAGGAGATCACCAACTTGCTGGTGCCCACGCTGAAGGGAAGCAAGGTTGCCTTAAAAGAGATTGCAACGGTCACGGCCATCACCGGCCCCGCGTTCATCTACCGCGACAACAACAGCCGTTTCATCGGCGTGAAGTTCACGGTGCGCGAGCGCGACCTGGGAAGCACCATCGCCGAAGCGCAGCAGCGTGTTAAGCAACGCCTGCACATACCGCAAGGCTACACCGTGCAATGGACGGGAGAGTTCGAGAACCAGGTGCGGGCCACGGCCCGGCTGGCACAAGTGGTGCCCCTGAGCCTCATCGCCATCTTTGTGCTGCTGTTCATCACGTTCGGCAATGCCAAAGACGCAGGGCTGGTGCTCATCAACGTGCCCTTTGCGCTCATCGGTGGCATACTTGCCATTCATGTCACGGGCATCAACTTCGGTATCTCCGCGGGGGTGGGATTCATCGCGCTCTTTGGCATCTGTGTGCAAAACGGGGTGATCCTGATCTCGGAATTCAATGAAAACTTAAATAAAGATATGAGCTTGGCCGAGGCAATTGCGCTCGGGATCAAGCATCGCACTCGGCCCGTCGTGATGACGGCGCTGATGGCGTCTATAGGTCTTATGCCCGCGGCGTTGTCCACGGGCATTGGGTCAGAAAGTCAGAAACCGTTGGCCATAGTGATAATCGGGGGGTTAATCACGGCCACGGTTCTGATTTTATTGATCTTTCCAATTTTTTACGAGCTTGCCAATCGCCGCAACCACGGTCGTCGGTATAAACCTCAAAGCGTATGAAACGAATAGCGTATTTCCTTTTCCTGTTGCTCTTTCCGTTGATCACGGTCAGTGCCCTTAGCCAGCATGCTGATGGGAAAATATTGAGCAACGGCATCTTCATCACAGCGCAGGATCTCGCCACCAACAACGTCTCCGAACAGCGCAAGACCGACGCGCTCAATACGGTGGTGGTGAATCTCGATAACCATGTGCTGCTCATCCGGCAGGGTCGCGAACAACGCTATAGATTCGGCACGCTCTCCGGCTATTACAAAGACGGGTATCGTTACCGTGCCTTCGGTAAAAAAAGTATTTTCTCGACGTCCGGATACTACAAAGTGCTCGACGACGCCGGCCTGATCATTTATTCGAAACGCTCCGGTAATCACAAGACCGGTGGCAAGACATTTTACTATTACAGTACCGGATGGGATACACCCGTGCGCAAGCTCACCCGGAAAAATCTGGAGGAAGACTTCTCAAATGACCCTGACTTTGTCAACGCCGCCACAAGCACATTGCAGGGTCAGGTCTTCCTCACGGAAAAGAATGGTCGCACGCTCATCAACGACCTTTACTTGTCGCGAACAAAATAAGGCCCATCTGTTAATTAGTTTCTCACGCCCCGGCTGCCGATGCAGTTGGGGCGTTTCTTTTTTGTCGGGGAGGTGAGTTTTTCGTGGCTAGTAGATTTTTACCGCAAACTAATTGGGTTTGCTGTGCATTTACTTTGCGCCGCCGCGTCTTTGCGGTGAAACCGCTGATGTTTTGCATCGTTCGGACGCAAAAAAATGCCCGTGGCGATGCGTGCCACGGGCGGGGAAGTTGGACTCCACGGTCCCTTATCGGGAATTGGGTTGTGGGACGAGATACTTTCGTATCCTAAACAAGAATACGCAAAGTATAGCTAATTTGCTATACCCCGATCGAAAAAAATATAGCAAATTCGCTATATATCCCAATACCGTTAAAATGACCCCAAACACCAAACAGCGTAACCTCAAAAAGCTGGCTGCTTTCGGCATCAACCTTCAACGCATCAGGATCGGAAAAGGAATCTCGCAGGAAGACCTCGCCGACCGGGCCAGTGTAGCTTTTTCAACAATAAACAAATTGGAGAACGGACACCTGAATACCGGCGTATGCACGGTCTTTGACCTGGCGCGCGCGCTTAAAGTGTCGCCAAAGGAACTCTTTGATTTCTGACCACCTTATCTGCAGGTCGTGCTGATCTGCTTGCGGCGGTCTTCTAAGCCCCGCTGTCGTCGCCGGCCTTTTCTTCGGCGTGACTGCCGCGTTCTACCCACCAGTACAGCGGGGGGATGAGTATCGGAGCGAAGATGAGCGTGGAGGTGAGGCCGCCGATAATTACAGTGGCCAAAGGTCTTTGCACATCCGATCCAATTCCGGAAGACGTCGCGGCAGGTATTAATCCCACGATGGCCACAATGAGAATGGACAGGATAGCGCGCATTTGTTCCTCAGCCGTCTTTTGCACCGTGTCGACGTTAAACGAACTTTCCAGGGCCGCGCGATTCAGAGCGGAGACGAGCAGAACGCCTGCCATCACCGAGATCCCGAAAATACTGACAAAGCCCACACCACCGGATACGTTGAAGTAATAGCCGCGGAGCAAGAGTGCAAGAATTCCTCCCGCAAGCGCAAACAAGATGCAACTCATGGTGACCAGGGTGTGCTTGAGGCTTTTGAAGAGCATAAACAGGAAGAGGAACACCATGACGATGGTCAGCGGTATGGTGATTAAAAGTTGCTTGCCCGCCCGCTCCAGGTTTTCGTACTGGCCGCCATAGATCACGCTATAGCCTTTGGGAATTTTGATAGACTCGTGGATCTTTTTTTCGAGATCTTTTACAAACCCACCTTGGTCGCGGCCGCGGATGTTGGTCCGTACCGTCACCATGCGTTTGCCGCTATAGCGGTAGATGTTGGTCTGTCCTTCCACAAAGGTGATATCGGCCAGTTGGCTCATGGGGATGAGCGCCCCGGCAATCGAGGACACCTGCAGGTTCTTGATCACTTCGACATTGTTCCGGAACTCCGGCAGATAGCGGATCACGATGTCGTAGCGTTTGGTGCCGTCGTAGAGAACGGAAATTACTTTTCCGCCCACGGCAGCTTCGATCATGTTTTCGATATCGGAGATGTTGATCCCAAAACGCGCTGCATTTTCACGATTGATTTTTATGGCCAGCTGCTCTTGAGGTCCCTCTTGCTCGATGTTCACCGACTCACTGCCTTTCATGTTCTTGACGATGGCGGCGATGGAATCCGCTTTCGGTCGCATCTTCACCAGGTCGTCGCCAATGATGGATACGGCCAGATCGGCGGCGCTGCCCGTCACGATTTCCATGACCTGGTCGATGATGGGCTGACCGCTCGAGAAACGGACACTGGGGAAAGCACGCTCCAGGTCGACGCGGATCCGCGAAACCAATTCTTTTTTCGAAACCGTGTCGCTCCACAAATGATAATCTTTCAAGCCGACGAGGATCTCGTTCCGGTTGGCGGGGAACGGATCGGTGCCTTCATCGTTCCGGCCGGTTTGTGTGATCACGAAGGCGATCTGCGGATAGTGCCGGATGATCGCCCTGATCTGGGGTGAGTACTGTGCGTTTTTCTGGATGGTTATCCCGGAAGGAAAATTACCCCGGAGAAAAATGGAGCCTTCATCGAGCTCGGGCAGAAATTCAGTTCCAAGTTTGGATCCAAAGCCCACCAGGATCAGCACGATGGTGAACCCGATCAGCACGGTCAGCTTTGTTTTGGAAAGGATGCCTTTCAGCAGGGCGCCGTATTGATTTTGCAGGAAGTCCAGAACTTTGTTTTTGTGCTCCTTGATCGGCTCGTCCACATTGGCGATCGTTTTTCCATAGGCAAACGACACCAGTACCGGGATCAGCGTGAGGGCAGCCAGCATGGAACCGATAACGGCAAACGCCAGGGTTAGCGCCATCGGCGAAAAGAGCTTGCCCTCAACCCGGGTCATCAGCAGGATCGGCATGTAGGCCAGGATGATGATGGTGACGGAGAAAAAGATCTCCCGTCCCACTTCCTGGGCGGCGAGGTTTGTGATCCTGATGATGCCCTGACGGCGGTCGGCCGCGCTCGACGATCGGTATTTTCGCACGAGGTGCTCCACCATGACACAGGCTCCATCCACGATGATCCCGAAGTCGATGGCGCCGAGAGAAAGCAAATTGGCCGGGATGCCGGTGAGCCGCATCAGGATAAAAGCAAATAACAAAGAGAACGGAATGGTCAATGCCACTACCAAAGCGCTTCGAATGCTTCCTAAAAACAAGACGAGAATGATAACGACGATGCTTACGCCTTCTACCAGTGTCTTTCCCACCGTTTGAAGCGAGTGATCAATAAGGAAACTCCGGTCATAGAGCGTACGGATGCGGATGCCTTCGGGCAACTCGTGTTCCTGCAGGTCTTTGAGTTTTTGTTTTAACGCTTTTAACGCATCACTGGGGTTTTCATAGCGGCGCAACAAAACAATACCCTCCACGCCACTGTTGACGTTGGTATTGTCTTCGGCAACCGAATAGCCCAACACACCACTCGGTGGCGGCGGAGCAATTTCCACACTCGCCACGTCGCGCAAAAATATCGGCACGCCGTTTTCGGATTTCAACACTATGTTTTGAATGTCGGCTTCGGATTTGATCGCACCAAGACCGCGAATGGCATAGCCTTGTTCACCCTGGTCGATCAAATTTCCACCGGTGTTTTGGTTGTTGGCCTCGACCGCATTCTCGACATCAGAAATCGCCAGGTCATAGCGGCGGAGTTTTTCGGGCGACGCCAGGATATGGAACTGTTTCAGCGGACCACCAAACGTGGTGATGTCGGCTACGCCGGGTGTTTGGAGCAAATAGGGTTTGATCACCCAATCCTGCAAGTCGCGTAACTCGGTGGGGGTGAACGATGGTGGGCCCTCCACGACGTATCGAAAAATTTCGCCTACGGCCGTAGACAGGGGTGCGAGTTCGGGCGAAACGCCGCTGGGCAATTGTGCGGATTCCAGACGCTCCAACACTTGCTGACGGGCAAAATAGTCGTCGGTGCCATCCTGGAACGTCAGTTGAACAACGCTCAAACCAAAGATCGTCCGGCTTCTTCTGTCCAGCACGCGGGGTGTGTTTTGCAGGGCGCGTTCAACGGGGACCGTCACTTGCTGTTCCACTTCCTCGGCCGCTCTGCCGGGGTATTGTGACACGATGATCACGTTCGTATCGGCAATGTCGGGATATGCCTCGATCTTCAATTGGGTAAAGCACCAATAGCCGATGGCCATCATGGCTACACTGATGCCGACAACGATCAACCTGTTTTGAAGCGAAAAAAGTAAAAGCCCTCTGATCATGGGTTAGTGAATTTCTACCGGGTGGGTAATGATCAATCCATTCTTAAATTCCTTGCGAAGCAGGGAAACGGTGCGGATCACCTTTTCATCTTCGTCTATAAACGTTATCATGATCGGGGGCTCATCAAAACTAAAGAGATCATCGGGACGCTTCAGGTGTTGGTTCGAGCCAAAGCCGATCTGGCCCCGAAACGCTGTAGCGCCTTTTATTTTGTGGCGGATGAGAAATCTTAAAATGTATTCGAACAGGGGCTGCGATCCGTGGAGCTCATCCTTGTCGATAAAGATTTGTGCCTGCAGCATGCGTTGGGGGGTTAATAGCCGAATGATAGACCTTTTAACTGAATGGAACCTTCCACCACCACCTTGGCGCCCAGCGCGATCCCGTTGCTGATGAGGGTGCGGTCTCCCACCTGCGCGCCAATGCTCACTTCCTGGCGCTGATACTGCAAGCTATCCGATTTAACAAAAACATAGTGTTTCCCCTGCACGGTGATCACCGCCGATTTGGGAACGCTGATCACTTCACCTTCGTCGACGCCAAAAGACAACAACGCAAACATGCCGGCTTTCAACTTGTTTTGGGAATTCTTCAAGGTCACCCGGAGCTTCACCATGCGGGTGGCATTGTCTACGACATCGGCGATGTCATCGATTTTTCCGTGGAACGTTTCCGTGGGAAAGGACGTGAACTGTATGGTGCACGGTCCGCCCTCCGTGATCCGGCTGAGTTGATTCTCCGGCAGGTCACAAGTAATATACGCCATGCCGGCGGCTGATTTTCGCAGCGCCTCGGGATTGAAGCCGTTCGACTTCAATTTGGTTTCATGTTCGATCAGGGCGGCGCGTTCATTGGCCAGGTTGGTCTGCTCCATCGACAGGGCCGTCTGGGCGTCCAACAAGTCTTTGCCGGTAGCCACACCGTGGGCCTGCAAGTCCCTGATCCGGTCCAACTCGATTTGTTTTTGTTTGATGTTGATATTTTGGATCTGGTTGATATTGATCTGGTGTTGGATCAACGACGTGTAGTTGCCTGCCAGGTCCGGGTTTTCGAAGAGCACAATGTTTTGTGTGGCTCCCTCGCCCGAGGGGATGACGGTAGCCGAAACCTTGGCCGGTATCGTGAGGTTGGCCGTGATGCCTTTTTTTCCAATCACCTCGGTTTTAAAGAAATTAATGCCCAGCGTGTCGTGAAACACAATGGTGTTGCCATGGTCCTTGACTTCAGGCGCATAGCTGACGACCGGTGTTTGCTGATCTTTTTTACCACACGACACCAGCAGCAGGAAAACTGCCGTGCAGGCCCATGTAAAACGTCGAGATATCATTGTGCCAATTGGTTTATTAAGCCTGAGACAAACAAGAGCTGGATATAGCTTTGCCGGTATTGTTGCTGTGCGTCGTAATATTGCTGCTGCGTTTCCAGCCAGCTTCTTTGTGCCTCCAGAAAGTCGATGATCGTGGTGCCGCCGCGCAGGTAAGCATAACGGACCCGGTCGAGAATGGACTGCGCTTGCTGCAGGATGCCGGTGAACCGGTCCACATTTTGTTGTTGAACGATAAAACTTTTATAGGCCGTGTTGATCTCCGTCTGGATCTGCGTTTGAACCGTCACGTAGTTTTGCTCGGCCTGTTTTTTCAAGATGGTCGACTTTTGAATTTCGCCTTGGTTGCGGGAAAAAATCGGCAATTCGATCGTACCAAAAAAACCGACGTAAGGCACGGTGTTTTGGGGGTTCCAGATCATGCCAAGCTCCGGCTGTGGAAGCGCCATCGACTTCTGGAATTTTATGTTGCTTTCCGAAAGGGTTATCATGGACTGGATCTGCTGGATGTCCGAACGGTTGGCGAGGGCGTATCGCATAAGGGTATCGATGTTGACGGATTCGGGAAACAGAAACTCGTTGGTCAGATCCACATCCACAGAATCCGTTGCTCCGATCAAAAAGCGCAATTGGCTTCGCTTGTTCAACAGATCTTGCCGAACGGATTTCAATTGAACCGCATACTGCTCGGACAGCAGTTGGGTCCGGATCAGGTCGGTCTCCGAGATCACCTGGTTTTTCAAACGGAGCGCATTGATCTTGGCGAGTGTATCGGCATTGTTCTTCGCTATTTCAATAACGCGAATCTGATTTTGGGCGATCCACACATCAAGCCATTTGGAAGCAACATCGAAAAATACATTTCGCTCCAACTCCAGGAAGTTCTTATTGATGACATTGTAGCCTTGATTGGCCACATCGATCCGGTACTTCCGCTGGTTGGGCAATTGAAAAGGTTTGGTCAGCTGCCACCAGACCTGGCGGTTATGGGGACTGTTCCAGGCAGTGTTCTCCTGGTAGTATTTA
>Ga0209050_1003154_pt1 | contig 12562 bp, 17 predicted proteins | sample Araplavi_mTSA_r2_FD_184276 | JGI IMG/M metagenome (GOLD analysis project Ga0209050, IMG submission 184276) | Arabidopsis root microbial communities from North Carolina, USA - plate scrape MF_Cvi_mTSA_r2 (SPAdes) (version 2) | ecosystem: Host-associated > Plants > Roots > Endosphere | place: USA...
ATCAGCACAAAACTGCTTTCCCCATAGCTCAGCCCACGATCCCCGCGGTTCGGGCATCGAAGACTTTCTGACGCCTAACGGCGTCTGAAACTCTCAACGCTTGAAGACAGTCCGCTTCGGGACGCGGATAGAGAATAGCGGACGCGCCGATTGGTAATTTCTGATAGAAGGAAGACACCCGTTTCCGGCGCTCCCTCAAGCCATGCATCGACGAGCGGTAGAGAAGCGGAAGGCAATCGGGTATGTGAAGACGATGAAGACCAAATCCTTCTCTGATATGCGATGCTCAATCGCCCGCACTCTCGATCTTGTTGGTTCTTGGTGGGCGTTATTGATCATTCGAGACGCCATGATGGGCGCGCGGCGTTTCAAGCATTTTGAGGCGTCGCTCGGAATCGCGAAGAACACGCTCGCCACCCGTCTTAATCAGCTTGTTGATGCTGGAATTTTCGAGAAGGTTGCCGGCTCAAATGGTTCTGCCTTTGACGAATATGTTCTCACTGAACAGGGCCGTGAGCTTGCCCCGGTTATGATCGCGCTATCGCAGTGGGGCGATAAATGGGTGCCGCACGCAAAGGGCTCATCAACCGAGATTATCGACGGTCGGAATGAAAAGCCGCTACCACAGATTTGGCCGAGAGGTTCGGAAGGGGAAGCGTTGCCGCTCGACGAGATAACTATACGCCGGGCCGACAATGCTCCCCCCTTAAAGTGGACAGAAGATTGAGAACCGTTGGCCGCGAAGTAGCGTAAACTTCATGGCCTGGAGCCGGTCAGCTACGCAACGGGGGCCTCGGGCCTGTCTTGGTGCGCCGCCAGCCACGCCGCCTCCTCGCCTGGTTCTGGCATGATCTCTCCGCCCTCCATCGCCCAATGAGCAGGTGTATCGAAAATCTTGACGTCCACGGCCTCGACTGGGATGCCAGTATGACCGCTAACAGCGTGACGGATCTGGCCCGTGATATCGGCCTTTTGCGCGTCGCTTCGTCCCGAGCGAATACTACCGAATGTGAGCACGGACTTGTCGCCAAGTGGCATATCCGGGATGCCTTGGGCGAAGAAGGCATGGACAAATATCGGTGGGGCACCAGTGATGCTGCAATGAATGCGGGTGATGTCGTCTGCGATTTTCTTCTTCGCTTCGTCATCGAGCGCGCCGGCGGCGCTGTTCGTTAGATACAATGGCATTAGGCTGTCCTTTGCTATCAAGAGACTATTGCAAACCTCAGGTTTGAACAGGATCGCCGATCACGGCCGTGATCTCATCGACCGAGCATCCAGAACCCTTGGTCCAGAAGTCGACCAACTCGTGCAACAACGCCACCCGGACAGGCTGATCGAGCGCAGTGTCAGCCGTCAGCACAACGACGGACGTCGTCGATGGCTTCGATGCAGTATAGCCGCTGTTACGCGCAATCTCGCCCCACCGAACCTCGGCTTGGGATCCGAGCTTCATAGAAAATTCTCTCAACTTGGTTTCAAGATCCGCTCGCTGGTCCGGGGAAATCTGGCCTTGCTGGACCAGGCATCTGCATGTTGTCACCGAATGTCTCCTCCGCATCGACCCGATCGGTCGGCAGGCCATTCATGGGCAATGTGGTCTTATTATGCAACTAGATTCGGATTTTGCCCTTTTCCACATATCTAGAAGGCGCCATTGAAGTTGCGCGCTTGCGCAATCAGCTTGTTTCATACCGCCGTCTCGACTGTGCCGCGGAGATCATCGATCAAACGGGTTTCGTCACAGGGCCGGCTTCCGTCACGATGGGATCAGAGCCAAAGGCGGCTTAGGCTTGGGCGTTTGCAGCCCTGCCTGTTTTCCAACCGGGCCCCGCGAACGCTAATGCACTGGCATATCCCGGAGAAAATCTGCCATTGGCCGATTGCGGTCAGACGGCTTTCAATTCCGATTCCAGATAATCGAACATTCCATGGCAGTACGACAATGCCGCGGCCCCTCGTTTCTTGGCGCGGCCTGATCGGTACACTGCGCTAGATCAATCTCGGACCGTTCTTCCGATCCCTTTCGCCAACATCCGGTCGAACCGGCATTTTTATTTGCGTGGGATGTCACAGCGGAGGGATCCCGCTCGTCAGACATGGTGACGCCGATTTTGGCTTAGGAAGAAAGGAAGATCAGATGAACCGGTTGAATTGGTCCGAAGTCGCTCCCGCCGGAGCGAAGGCGCTGTACGGTGTGCACCATTATGTCACCAGCAGCACAGCCCTCCCTGAAGAACTGATCCACCTCGTCTTCCTCCGGGTCTCCCAGATCAACGGATGCGCTCACTGTATCGATCTGCATAGCCGGGACCTTCTCAAGACCATGCCGATCGACAAGATCGCGTTGCTTCCAGTGTGGCATGAAGTCCCGCATCTGTTCCCAAACCAATATCGCGCGGCCCTGGCCTGGGCAGAGGAAGTCACGCGCGTCAGCGAGACCCATGCTTCCGACGCGGCCTATGCAGCGGCCGCCGAAGCCTTCGAGCCGAAAGACCTCGTGGACCTGACGATCGCGATTGCGGCGATGAACGCCTTCAACAGGCTCGGCGCACCATTCCGTCTTCCGGTTGCGGCCAAGCCCTGAGGCGTGAGCGCTGCTCGTTTTTGGCGTCGCGGTACAATATCAAGTCGATCAGCGAGGCTAACCGCGCCATGCGACCCAGGAGGGCTCTTCCTTTCAGGAAACACGGCTCTTCATCTTACGCCCGTCCGATTTCGATCGGGCGGGCGCTCTTTTTGGGCAAATCGTCCCTGGTGGCCGCTACAAGTGGGCCCGCTCCGAGACCCAGACCGGGAAAAGCGGACAATAGGATTACTACCACTTGCTCCGATCAAGCTATTGTGGTGACCTGAAATGGGGATCTAAAGCGATGGCCACGAACCATTGCCGACATTCGTGGGGGCCATGAACATGCCGTATCGCAATGCGTGGGTTTACTGTCTCGCGATGATCGCGATGACCATTCTGGCTTTCTGGCCCGGCTATTTCTCCCGGCTCAGTGCGGCGAAAATCGCGTGGCATATCCACGCGATCACCGCGACCGCCTGGATGCTGCTGCTCGCGGCCCAAAGCTGGTCGATCGACCGCGGGGAACGCGCACGGCACCGAAGTCTCGGCCTGGCCATCTTTATATTGGTACCAATGTTCATGGTCGGGGCGGCGGGCGTCGAGCATAGCATGGCGATCGCGACCGCTTCAGGGCAAGATCCTTTTTACAAACTCTGGGGGTCCGCGCTCGGTTTCGTCGACCTGATCGGTGCGGCAGCATTCCTTCTGTTTGCGGCGATGGCTCTCAAGGAGCGACGCAATGTCGCCCGGCACGCCGCCTGGCTGCTTGCGACCCCGTTGCTCCTGATCCCCCCCGCGCTGGGCCGCGTCTACAACGCGCATCTTCCCGGCCTCATCATCAACGGACCGCAGGACTTCCCGCTTTTCCGCTGGAGCGTCCATCTGGGCGGGCTCACTGGCGTCGTTATCGGGCTCTGGCTCTGGTCGCGCCACCGCCGCCACGGACAGCCCTGGCTGATCGTCGCCGCCATCATCGTGCTGCAATCCCTCACTTTCGAGACGGTAGGATTTTCGGCGATCTGGAATGGTGCATTCACGGAATTCGCGGGTGTCTCGGCCCCGATACATGCCGCGAGCGCAGCCGTCGTCGCGGCGGTCGCGCTCTGGTGGGGTTGGCGCGCGGTACCGCTCCGCCCGGCTACAGACGCCGCCTCGCCGGCGTGATTGGCCGGTCGCGGACCGCCTGTTTCTCAGCGGAGTTCCTGAACTGCGGACTTTCAGCGCTCAGCGCAGCCAATGAGGTCGAGCAGCGCCGCGCCGAAGCGATGGCTGCGCCTGCACCGGTCTTCCATGAGGATCAAGCTACTCTCTTGAGGAAGGCCGCTGATGCGACGCTCCCCGATCATCATGATCATCAGGAGTGCCGAGATCCGGACGCTGCAACATAGAGGGTATCGGTGGGGCCATTACCGTGGATGAAAAGAACGACCGGATCGGCCCCCGTCCGCGCAAAATGGCTGATGCCGGCGGGCTCGGTATAGAAGCTGCCGGGTCCTAACGCCTTGGTGTCGCTGCCGGCGACGGGACCATAGCCAAAATTCCAGATGCCTGAGACGATCGTCGCCACGCGGTCGTCCTTGTGCGTGTGCGCCGCGATCCGTGTATTGGCGGGAACATTGAGCATGATGGTGTATGGTCCGCTCCCGGAAGGATCCCCGGACAATATGTGCGTGCGTATACCTTCGACACCCGACGTTCCGCTACCGGCGCCTGTCGAAGGAAGCTCAGCAATCTCCGCTTGCGTGAGCCGCTGCGGTTGCAAGGCGGCTGATGCCATCGCAAATGGTGCCGCCCCAAGCAGCAGCAGGGCTGCACTTCTGCCGTTCATTTGCCCTTGTCCAGAAAGGCGCGCACGAGCTTGATCGTCGCCGCGGGATTTTCCTCCATGATCCAGTGCCCGGAATCGGGGACAATGCCCTCTTCGACATTGTCGGCGGCAGCGCGCATGACGGTCGCCATCATCGGACCAAAGGATTTGCCGCCGCCGACCGCATAGACCGGCATCTTGAGCTTGCCGCCCTCGGCCAGGAAAGCCTGATTATCGGCAGCATCCTGATCGAACGCGGCGAATTGGGCAAACCCCGAATGCATGGCACCCGGAAGTGCGTAAAGGCGAGCATAGTGTTCGCGCGATGCCTCGGTGAACCTTGCGGGGGTTGCGGAGAACTCATTCCAGAAGCGATCGAGGTAGATGCGCTCGCGGCCGGCAACGAGACGTTCCATATCGGGCCCGCCGAAGCGAAAGTGCCACAATAGCGGATTCTTGAGGACCTCTTCCCAAGGCCCCACCCCGGGAAGCGGCGCATCGATCAGAACGAAGCGCCGAACAAGATTGCGGTTCTGGGCCGCAAAGGCGAAGCCGACCATGTTGCCGATGTCGTGCGTGACGAGATCGACACGGTCCACCTTATAATGGGCAAGGACGGCGGACAGATCGCCTGCCTGCGTCTTCTTGTCGTAACCGCCCGCGGGTTTTGAGGAAAGGCCAAGGCCGCGAAGATCGGGAACGATCACGAGGTGATCGCGCGCGAGATCGGCAGCCATCGGCGCCCACATATCTCCTGTCTCGCCGTAGCCGTGGAGCAGAACGACGGCGGGGCCTTTGCCACCGACGCGGACATGGATCGTGGCATCCCCCGCTGGAATCTCGGCAGTCTGGAAGCTGCTCGGGAAGGGCTCGACCTGCGCCACCGCGGGCGAGATCAGGGTCAGCAGAGCGGCCGCTATAATAGTCAGACGGAAAGACATGTCTTTCTCCAGATCATGGCGCCGCCCCCACGGCTGCCGCCAGCTGGACAAGATCATGCGCCTCGGGCACTATCCGGACTAGCCGGATAAATCCGAAACGAGCCGCCGGGATTCCCGAAAGATGATGAAGCTCTCCGGAATAGCAGCCTTCCTTGCGACGGCCGAAGCGGGCTCGATCAGCGCCGCCTCCAAACGCCTCGGGTTGGCGACATCGGTCGTCAGTGAACGTCTCGCCGATCTCGAAAAGACGCTCGGGGCGAAATTGATACAGCGCACGACGCGCAAATTGTCGCTCACCGAGAGCGGGCGGAGCTTTCTTCCTCGCGCGCAGCGGATATTGCGGGAGGCCGACGAAGCCGAAGCCGAGCTTGCTGCGCGTAGCGGAACACTCGCGGGTCCGCTCCGGATATCGGCGCCGGTGAGTTTTGGAATATTGCACCTTGGCTCCGCGCTTTGCAGGTTTCTGGTCGAGCATCCTGAAATCGACGTCTCGCTCGACCTCGACGACAGGTTCGTCGACATAGCGGCCGATGGATATGATGCGGTCCTGCGCCATGGGCCCGTCGGGGATACACGGCTCATCGCAAAGCGCCTGGCCACCAGCCGACGCCTGCTCGTTGCTTCGCCTGCGTATCTTAAAATGTTCGGTCAGCCGACCTCACTGGCCGACCTCGCCGACCATCGCGGCATCCTTTATTCGAACAGGGAAAGCGACTGGCGTTTCAGAACGCCTGGCGGTTGGTCGGTCGTGAGGCCGAAACCTGCGCTCCGCGTGAATAACGGCATGATTATGAAGGATGCGGCGCTGACAGGGATCGGAATTGCCCTCCTCCCGACATTCTTCGTCCACGACAGCATTGCCAGCGGGATGCTCGTGCCGCTCGACGTTTCCGTGGAGGCCGAAGGCGCTGAATTGTTCCTCGCATATGCCAGAGATCATGGCGCAGCGGCCAGAATACAGGCGCTCGTAGACAGCTTGCGAAGGAGCTTCGGCGATCCTCCGCATTGGGAAAGCCGCTGATATTGTGGCGTGAGTTCTGGCCGGTTACCGACGGTCTGCTTTTGGGCGTCGGTCATAAGAAGCAGACACTACGCGGCTATGGAGCTGAAAGGGTCAAGCTAGATGATAGTCCATGCATTGCGCCGATTTACGCTCTAAAGCCTTACCAGAGAAGTGAGGGTTCGACGTGCTACCAGCTACCGACGAAGAAATCTCGGCCATCACCGAGTATGTAGAATGGCAGGCGCCAGACCTCAAAGTGACGTTCTGCCAGAAGATTTATAGCGAGAGTGTGCTTAGCCACAAGCACGATATCTGGGATGTGCATACTACGAAAAACCGCTGGTGGGTCATCACAAATCCGACGAACCTGTATTCTCAGGATACGTTCCCTAACATGGATTTAGCTGTCACGTTCCATATCGGACTGATGCTGAGGTTACCGCGCTCGGAGCGTCCTTCAATCGCTGAAGGAGGCATTGAGCCGTTTATGAAAGCCTTCGAAGCAGCAGCCGCAGCGCAAGATGCGCTCGGTCAAGCCCACAAAGTATCTGACTACCAAACGGTGGGCGTCCGTTGCCGCGAAGCTTTGCTGGCGTTTGTCGCAATCGCTCAGATTGCACTTCCTTGGGAGAAGAAAGCCGAGGCGCCGAAGAAGGCGGATTTCAAAGGATGGGTAGAACATATCTGCTCGATCGTCCTTGCAGGAGAGAGCAACAAATACCGCCGCCAGCTTTTCAAAACGCAGGCCGACGCGGCTTGGACGTTCGTGAATTGGCTCACCCATGCGCGGCGCCCCATGCCCGGCATCGACGGCAAGGCTGGTTACGAGATTACGGGGGCGACGGCCGATGAAAGTTGTCGCGGCTTCGATAACGACCATAGCGGCTGGCTGTTGACGCCCGGCGTCGAGGGGCTCGGGCGGCTCGCCGCGATGCCGCAGTCTCCTTTCGGACGAATGGTGGTCACGACCAATTTCGATCCGCTCATCGGCGCGTCCATCGCTGCGCACGGTGGGATGCGCCTGTCATGCCCGCACTCGCCCCGGAAGCCGGAGACGATGACCTTGTAGGCGAACAGCAACCGGCTGACACCGCTTCAGCGAACAAACCAGCCGATCAGGAAAAAGCGGCGGAAGCGTCCGGCTATACAGGTCCATTGGTCGAAAAGATCGTCCGCGAGGATAGTCCGCCGGTCGTGGAATTCCTCGTCGGGCGCGATGACGACATCGAGCTGCTCCGCAGCTCCGAGTTCCGCGTCGCGTTCGTAACAGGCTTCGGTGGCCAAGGAAAATCAGCGCTGGTCGCACAATATTTCGCAGACGACATCGCTACGAAAGGATTTGCGCTGCGCATCTGGCGCGATTGCCGCGAGCGGAGCGCGCGGTTTGAAGATCAGATCATCGCGATTATCGAAGCGCTCGGTGCCGGAAAGGCAATAGGCGCCGAGCTCGCAAAGCAGCCAATGGAAGATCTGGCCGAACTGTTCGTCCAATTGACAGCGGATGCTCCGGTTTTGATCATTTTCGACAACGTCGATCACTATGTCGATCTGGAGCGGCTCCAGCTTATTGGATCGGCTGGCGAGTTCATCGATCGACTGCTGACGCTCGACACCGCGTCTCGGCTCATTCTAACCTGTCGCCCTCCCATTCGCGGAGATGCCGCACCAATGCTTACTCATCATCTGGAAGGTCTCGACCTCGACGCTGCCAAGCAGCTGTTTGCGCTAAGACGCGCCGGTTCAAGCGAAGACGCAATTGCTCGTGCGCATGTCGCGACCAAGGGGCACGCATTTTGGCTCGATCTGCTCGCGGCTCAGGTCGCGAAACGGTCACCCGTTGTCGAGCTGGACGAGCTTCTCCAGTCGATCTCCGAGGGGACGGGAGAAATCCCGGATGCAACGCTGCGATCGATCTGGAACAGTTTGCGTCCTCGCGAGCAGGTAACACTGCAAGCGCTCGCCGAGGGGATGCGCCCCGCCACATTAATGGAACTGGCTGATTATGTCCGCCGCGAGATCAACTACAACGCGGTCGCAAAGGCGATTAATCTGCTCCGCGATCTGAATCTCGTAGTTTTGAAAGCGCGCGTGGGTCAACTCGACACGTTCGAACTGCATCCGCTCATCCGGACATTCATCCAGATGACCTTTCCCAGGCAAGAGCGAGTTCCCTATATCCTCGCAATTCTGCAGACATATGTCGCATGGCTGGCCCCTTTCCTGTCTGAACTCGGATCGGGCAATGCGCCCGAGGCCGTTGCCCGGTCACTGGAAGCGGCAGAACTCTGCATCAACGCCGAGCGCACCGAAGAGGCTCTCGAACGGCTGCGCACGGTGTGCAAAACGGTGCGCTGGCGCGAGCCACCCGGCGAATTCGTTCGCATCGCGGTGCAGGCCCTTCGCCATGTCATTCAAATGGGCGCTGAGGCGATGCGGATCTCGCGCATCGTCAGCATGACATGCGCGTGCGGCTTGGCGAGGCCGTCGACGCCGACATCCCAATGGACGTTGAGATCGGCGATCATGCCCCGGTCGACGAACTCGGCTTGTACAAAATCACGCGCCAGCTCGATGCCCTGCCTCTCGCTCATCTCTCTGGGAATTGCGAACTCGATTTCCCGGGCGAGCTGTGCGTCCTTGCGAAGCTCGGCCGCCTCGACATCGTTCCAGAGCCGTTCCCTATCGCGCCACTGCTCGTCAGCGCCCTCGGGCAGCATCACCTCGCTATGGACTACACCCGCCTTGTTCGAGAAATCATGGCTGCGGCCGAGCCGCTCATCGTGCAGCCGGTCGGCCGAGCGATAGGCCGCGGCAGCGACAGCGCTGCTGCCGGCAGCGCGCGAAATGACTTTAGCGGAGAAATGGTAGATCGCCATGGCGGCATACCATTTACTGCAAAACGAGCACGTCGGCACGACGTATAAGCGCGCCCTCACACGATTTCATCGCGCTCGGGATCACAAAGTCGCAAGATATTTCAGCACCTTGCGGGGCCGTGAGACTGGGCATAGCTGGTTCGTCCGGCCCCATGAACATGGAAGGACAGACGATGCGCAAACCACGTGATTACGACGCCGAGCTTCAGGCGCTCACCGACAAAGCGAAGGCGCTGAAGACGAAGAAGCAAGGCCAGCTCGGTGAGCTTGTCATTGCAGCCGGGGCCGACGCGCTGTCGATCGAACAGCTCGCCGGCGCCTTGCTCGATGCGGTTAGCGCCGATGCGGCGCGGAAGGAGGCGTGGCGCAAGCGCGGCGCGAGCTTCTTTCGCGATGGCGCCCACACTCGCAAAGGCGTTGGCCGCGACGCGAGCGGCGCATCACCGGACGGTTCAAGCGCGGAACCGCCTGCAGGCAAAGCGGGTGCGGCATGACACGCGCGAGTGGCAGGTGAAACGCCGCGAGCGCACGCGCCAGCTGATCGAGCTGGGCGGCCTCGTCGCCAAGGCCGACCTAATTGAGCTGACAGGTGACGATCGCGCCGTGATCCTGGGCTTGCTCGTCGAGGCCGCTGCGACGCTGCGCGGCGAAGGGCGCGATCAGCAATTGCTGCTATGGCGCCGCCGGGGGCGGCGCGCCTTTGCAGATGGGGATTTGCAGCCGCCTGCGACAGCGATATGGCACACCGATGACCGATAAGACCACTGCCATCATCTTGCAGACCGTCGAACGCGCGCCGCAGTGGGTTCGCCGCGATCTGTGTTCGACCGATCAGGCGGCCCGGACGCAGGCCGAAGAGACGCTCGCCGCCATGATCGCCGACGTCTTGAACAAGACCGACGAGCCGCCAGCCTGACTGGCTATTTCGCTTTTGCTCGGCCGCGCGCGGTAGGCTTGCGACCACCACCGCTACCTTTTCGGCCAAGCCCGATCTGTATCGCAAGCTCGCGGCGTTTCTCGGCATAATTGGGCGCGACCATCGGATAATCCTTCGGCAGGTTCCACTTCGCGCGATAGTCGTCGGGCGTCATTCCGAAGTTGGTCATCAGATGACGGCGCAGCATCTTAAGTTTTTTACCGTCTTCGAGGCAGACGATATAGTCGGGTTTCACCGACGCGCGAACCGACACGGCTGGCTGCTGCGGCTCGGGCTTCGGCTCGGCCTTCGAAGACAGCCCGGCAAGCGCATCGTGAACCGAACGGATCACAAGCGGGATATCCGATATGGCAACGCTGTTGTTGCTGACATGCGCCGCGACAATATCGACTGTCAGCGTGACCAGCGTTTCGGAATCTTCCATTGCATGTCCTTTCGGGGAGGCGGCGCTATTATTTCGTCTGCGCCTCTAGCAGCGCGATGCGCTCCGAACAAATGGCATGCACCGCGCGGCCCAATTCTTCGACGCGTTCGCCGAGCCAGCGCAGTTCCTCTTCGGTGATCTTGTAGTGCTTCGAGTAGCGCGCCTTCACATAGGCTTCCTTGAGCTTCTCGAAGCGCGAGCGGCCGACTTTCAGGTCGCGGGGCCACGCATCGACGAGGCGCATGTCAATGCGCTCTGCCTGTGTACGCAGGAAGCCAAGATTATGAACATGTGGCGTGTAGAAAGTGCAGACCAGAAGAACGCAGTGATAAAGGCGTTCGGTTGCCTGATGAAGTGAAAATGCGGCTTCCTTTAGCCTGCCTTTTCCGAGATAAAATTCCGTTCCTTCTAACAACGCTGCCGCGCTCGGGAACCACTCGTCAAAATACTCCCGTGCCATGGCAAGCGCCTGCTCGGGCGTCTTCGGTTTCGGCTTGTGCAGCTCCTTGTCGTCAAACTCGTAGAGACCGATGCCATCTTTGGCGACGTCCATGAAGAAATAGCGCCCGTGCGCGAGGCCGTCGTTCACCTCCTGCATCGTGTGGACAATAAAATTGACCGGCGTGTGCAGCGTCTTGTCGATCGCCAGCTCGCGGTTGAGCCGGTCCTCGACCTTTAGCCAGTAATCGACCTTGTCGGTGAGGCGCTTTTCACTGACGATGATGAGCAAATCGAAGTCCGAGCGATAGCCCTTCGCCGTGTGCGGCTCATCGACCCAGCCGCCGCGCGCATAGCTGCCGTAAAGGATGATCTTGTCGATCCGTCCCTTCTTCTTCCAGTTCATCGTCGCGAGCGCGATGCTGTCGGCAAATTCTTCGAAGATGATCGCCTTCACGCGTTCGAGTTCGCGCTGCTTGTTGGCTGGAAGATGATCGAGGTCGGTACGCATCGGTTTTACCCTGTAATTGGAAGCGCCGGATGGCAAGCGCCATCCGGCACGCAGCGCGTCACCACAGCCGGAAACGCCACCACCATGGATCCTTTTCATCCATGGCCTGAAAGAGCTCGCGCAGGGCTACCGCGAAATGCGCCTCGACATCGGCGACGCTAATCCCGAACTTTACGGCAATCTCGGGATAGCGCATTTCATCGACGCGGATGGCGAGAAAGACCTTGCGGGTCATGCGCGGCAGCCGGTCAACGGCACGCTCGGCGCGCCAGAGTTGCAGGCGCTCCTCGCGCGACTTGCGGGCGTTCATTGGTCGCCTCCCGCGAAGGCGAGCAAATAATCGCTCGCCCTGCTCGCCTGACTCGCAGCGCGGAAGATTGCCTTTTCGTCATCGCGCAGCACCGACAGCCATGACGCGATATAATCCGAATGGCGGACGGTCGGCGCAATGCCGAGCGAGGCGCAGGTGAACGCCGCCGCCATCTCGGCGACAAGCTCCTCCTTGGCATAGGCTTCGGAACCGAACCCGCCCTTCTGGTCACGGTCCAGCCTGCTGACATGGCCCGTCCAATGGCCAAGCTCGTGGAGCGCAGTACGATACCAGTTAATAGGTTCGTGAAAGGCGGGCTGCGGCGGCACCTGCACAAGATCATCGCTCGGACTGTAGAAGGCTTCGGCCCCGCCGATGTTGAAGCGCGCGCCGCTCGCGGCGATCAGCGCATCGGCCTCGGCAATGGCCAGCACCGGATCGGGGCTGGTCATGGGGATCACATATTCGTCGGGCAGCCCCTCGCACTGATCGACATTGAACACGACAAAGCGCTTGAGGAACGCCACCTGTCGCGCCGCGCGATCCTCGCCGCGCGCTGCCTCGGCTTCGGCCTTAGGCGTGAACCTGTCGGCATAGCAGATGACGGTGCCCTTCTCGCCGCGCTGGACGTTGCCGCCTGCGGCCTCGGCCTGCCGATAGGTCAGCCAACGCTGCGAGCTATAGCCCTTGGCCATGACCTCGACCCAGAGGATCAGAACGTTGATCCCAGAATAGCGCCGTGC
>Ga0209050_1003158_pt1 | contig 12545 bp, 10 predicted proteins | sample Araplavi_mTSA_r2_FD_184276 | JGI IMG/M metagenome (GOLD analysis project Ga0209050, IMG submission 184276) | Arabidopsis root microbial communities from North Carolina, USA - plate scrape MF_Cvi_mTSA_r2 (SPAdes) (version 2) | ecosystem: Host-associated > Plants > Roots > Endosphere | place: USA...
AAGGAGCGCCGCGATGCGCTGCTCGACGGACTGCATCGTTGCAGCCGCGGGCGATTGCAGATCAACGACTCGAACGCGGGCATGCATCTGGTGGTCTGGCTGACCAATCGCGGCTCCGCCGAAGGCGAGGCGTTCATCGCGCGTGCGCGCAGCCTGGGGCTGGGGTTGTATCCAATCGCACCGTATTACCTCGCGCCGCCGGATCGCGCCGGGCTGCTGCTGGGGTATTGCGGGTTGTCGGTGGCGGAGATCGAGCAGGCGGTGGCCCTGTTCGAGCAGTGCCTGGATGAGTTCGACGCCTGAAGATCGGGTAGGACCTGTCACGCCTTCCCCGGGTGCGCTCGGCTTACCCGGGCTACGAAAGCTAACGCGACAACCACGCCGCCACGAGCAACCCCGCCACGATCCACACCGCATCCATCGCGTGGTTCGCCAGCGAGACCAGGATCCACGCGTGGTGCCAGCCCAGCTTCATCGCCGAATCCCACGGGTCCAGCCCGAGCATCCCGCCCAGCTGCGTGGCGGTGATGAACCAGTTGGCGGCGATCACGATACCGGCGGTTGCGCCCACGCCGGCCAGCATGCGGCCCAGGCCGCGGTGCCAGCCGCCCAGACGCAGCATCCAGGCGATGTCGAGCGCGCCCAGCACCGCCATCCAGCCCAGCTGGCGGCCGGTGTAGAGGCTCGCGAGCACCCAGACCGCGGTGAAACCGAAAGCGCCCAGCAGCAACAGCAACCACGAGAACCAGGTGGCGCGGCGGGCGGGCGGGGCGGCTGGGGTCATCGAACGCTCACGGAACGGCAGGCCGCACAGCATAGCGGGCGAGACCGCAACAGACGGGGTCAGGCCGGCCGCAGGCGCCCCGAACCGCACGCGACACGCTGCGTCGCATCGCCGGACAGTCTTCGCACGCGCGCTGCCGGTAGAATGCGCGCTCTTGTGCCGGGGTCCGGCACCCCAATCTTCCCGGCATGTATTCCCGCAGCAGCGAACCCGTCCGATTCGAGCGCGATTGCGCCGTCGTCATGGTGCCCCAGGGCGAACAGGTCACCTTGCCAGCCGGCAGCGTGGGTTACATCACGCAGGGCCTGGGCGGCAGCTACACCGTGTTCGTAGAAGGCAACCTCTTCCGAGTGGCCGGCCGCGATGCCGACGCCATCGGCAAGGAAGTGCCCGAGCCCCTGGAACTCCCCGAAGGCGCCGATGACGACGCCGTCGAACAGATGGTGTGGCGCCAGTTGCGTACCTGCTTCGACCCTGAGATCCCGATCAACGTCGTCGACCTGGGCCTGGTGTACGAGGCCAGCGTGCAGCCGCATCCGGAGAACCCCGGCCAGCGCCGCGTGGAAGTCCGCATGACCCTGACCGCGCCGGCCTGCGGCATGGGCGACATCCTGGTCGCCGACGTGCGCGACAAGCTGGAGATGATCCCGACCGTCGTCGACGCCGACGTCGAGCTGGTCTTCGACCCGCCGTGGAACCGGACGATGATGTCCGAGGCTGCGCGGCTCGAAACGGGCATGTTCTAAGCTCTTTTCACACCGCCTTCATGCTGCAACGCAAAGCGCCCCGCACCGCGGGGCGTTTGCATTTGTGTTGTCCACCGGTCGCACTCTTCACATCGCGACCGCTGAACAGAGACACCGTCCGCAGTTGCCCATTTTGCATTAACAGTCCCTTCGACGAACGGTGGGGCGTTTGTTACATCTCGCGTTGAGTTCAGACGCGGTCCGGTTTCTGCCGGAGGGCGTACCCCATCCGGTACCGGGCCGGACAGGGGGGAAGTCCCGGCAGCTGCGCAGGCAGGGTCGCGGAACAGGGGGCGGGCAACCGCCGAGACCCCGGATTGCGTGATGTCGGGCTGTCGCAGGTTCTGCGGCACCGGGGATGTCAGCTGGAAGCACGGTCGACCGCCTCGATGCGGCGGCCGAAAACAGGGCCGGTCGCACGGCGCACTCGCGCGCCGGTAGTCCGCGCCTTCCATCACGCAGTCCCAACTTCGGGGGTTCCACCAGATGTCGAGCAATGACCGTCGTGGTTTCCGCGCACACGCGCTTTCGATCGCCACCGCCATCGCCCTGTCGTCCGCGCTCTCCGCGCCGGCGCTCGCGCAGCAGGCCCGCGTCAACCTGTCGGGGCTGGATGCCCAGGCCGGGACGGACCGCTTCATCGTGAAATACAAGGACGGCAGCGCGCAGCGCGCCAACGCCGCCACGTTGCAGCGTTCCCTCAGCACCGCGGCGAAGACCGCGGGCGTCGGCAAGGCGCTGGGCGTGCGTCACGTACGCCATGTCGCCACCGGCGCCGAGGTCGTACGCGCCGATCGCAAGCTCGACCGCGTCGAAGCCGAATCGCTGATGCGACAGATCGCAAGCGACCCGAACGTGGAATACGTCGAGGTCGACAAGCTCAACCGCGCCTACCTCACGCCGAACGACACGCGTTATTCCGAGCAGTGGGGCTATTCGGGCACCTACGGCATCAAGGCCAACCAGGCCTGGGACGTGACCAACGGCGCGGGCTCGGTCGTCGCCGTGCTCGATACCGGCATCACCAGCCACAGCGACCTGTCGGCGAACGTGCTGCCCGGTTACGACTTCATCATCGACACCACGGTCTCCAACGACGGCAACGGCCGCGACAGCGACCCGAGCGATCCGGGCGACTGGGTCAGCGCGAACCAATGCGGCGGCACGCATGCCGCACAGCCGTCGAGCTGGCACGGCACGCACGTGGCAGGCACGATCGCGGCGGTGACCAACAACGCCAAGGGCGTGGCCGGCGTGGCGTACGGCGCGAAGATCGTGCCCGTGCGCGTGCTGGGCACCTGCGGCGGTTACGACTCCGACATCGCCGACGCGATCATCTGGGCGTCCGGCGGCACCGTCAGCGGCGTTCCGGCGAACGCGAATCCGGCCGAGGTCATCAACCTCAGCCTCGGCGGCAGCGGCGCCTGCGGCACCACCACGCAGACCGCGATCAACGGCGCCGTTTCGCGCGGCACCACGCTGGTCATCGCGGCGGGCAACGACAACACCAACGTGTCCAACGCCTCGCCGGCGAACTGCAACAACGTCATCGCGGTGGCGTCGATCACCAGCACCGGTGCGCGTTCGAGCTTCTCCAACTACGGTTCGCTGATCGACATCGCCGCGCCGGGTTCGAACATCCTCTCCACGCTCAACAGCGGTTCGACCACGCCGGGCGCCGAAACCTACGCGTCCTACAACGGCACCTCGATGGCGACGCCGCACGTGGCGGGCGTGGTCGCGCTGCTGCAGGCGGCGGCGACGACGCCGAAGACGCCCGCGCAGGTGGAAGCGATCATCAAGGCGAACGTGACGGCCTTCCCGTCGACGCCGTCGCAGACAATCGGTCCGGGCATCCTCAACGCGAAGGCGGTGGTCGATGCGGCCAACGGCACCACGCCGCCGCCGACCGGCACGCTCACCAACGGCACGCCGGTGACGGCTCTGTCGGGCAGCGCGGGCACCGAACTTCGCTACACCCTGGTCGTGCCGGCCGGCGCCACCGGCCTGAAGTTCGTCACCACCGGAGGCAGTGGCGATGCCGACCTGTTCGTGAAGTTCGGCAGCGCGCCGACCACGACCAGCTACGACTGCAAGTCCGAAGGCAGCACCAATGCCGAGACCTGCAACATCGCCACCGCGCAGGCGGGCACGTACCACGTTCTGGTGCGCGGTTACTCGACGTTCTCGGGCCTGAGCCTCACCGGCAGCTACAACACCGGCGGTGGCGGCACGCAGACCTACAGCAACGCGACCGACTACACGATCAGCGACAACGCCACGGTCGACAGCCCGATCACGGTCTCCGGCCGCACCGGCAACGCGCCGACCAACGCGTCGGTCACCGTCGCCATCGTGCACACCTACCAGGGCGACCTGAAGGTGGACCTCGTCGCGCCGGACGGCAGCCTCTACAACATCCACAACCGCACCGGCGGCAGCGCGGACAACGTCAACAAGACGGCCACGTTCAACCTGTCGAGCGAACCGCTCAACGGCACGTGGAAGCTGCGCGTGAACGACAACGCGGCCGGCGACACCGGCTACATCAACAGCTGGTCGGTGACGTTCTGATCCGTTCCGTCGGCTGATTGGCTTTTCCAGCTGTGCGACACACCCGCTCCCGATTCCGGGAGCGGGCTCTACCGCTTCGTCCCGATGAAGCGAAAAAACATCAACGCAGGAGACGCATCCATGAACCGCAACGCTTCGCTACGCGCACGGCTGTTGATCGCGGCCGGCGCATTCCTCGTATCGGGCGCGGCCTTCGCCGCGCAACCGTTGTTCCTCGGTCCCGCGCAGGTGCAGGCGAAATCGGTATCGGCCGACACCGCCGGCAAGCTCGCCGCGCGACCGGCCACCGCATCGCTGCGCGCGCTGCGTGCCGATGCCAGCGTGGTGAACGCACAGAACGCGGAAATCGGCCTGGACCTGGGCCTCGATAACGTCACCGCCGTGCTCGAGAAGGCGACCGCCAACACCGACGGCAGCCTGACCTGGATCGGCCACGTCCGCGAAACCAGCAAGGCACGCACCATGACCGCGCGCGAAGTGCGCCATGACGAAAACAATTCGGTGATCCTGGTCCGCCACGGGCAGGGCGTCACCGGCAACGTGCGCGTGAACGGCCAGCTGTACCGCATCCGTCCACTGCCCGATGGCAGCCATGCGGTGATCGAAGTCAACGAAAGCGCGATGCCGCCGGATCATCCGGCCGCGTTCCGCGATCTTCCGCAGATCAACATGGCCGCGCCGTCGGGAATGATGACCGCGCAGGCGATCGATCCCGGCGCGACCGCGACCATCCGCGTGCTCGTCGTCGCGACCAACGCCGCCGTCACCGCATACGGCGGCGACATGCAGGCGCTGGCGCAACTCGCCGTTGCCGAATCGAACCAGGGCTATGTGAACTCCAATGTCGGCATCAACATGGAGCTGGCGGGCTATACCGCCGTTACCTATAGCGAACTGGGCATGAGCACCGACCTGTCGCGCTTCCGCGGCACGGGCGATGGCTACATGGACACCATCCACGCGCTGCGCGACAGCACCGCCGCCGACGTCGCGGTGCTGATCGGCAACGACAGCTCCGCATGCGGACTGGCCTCGGGCATCGGTTCCACCGCGACTACGGCGTTCGCCACGGCGTACTGGGATTGCGCGACGGGGTATTACTCCTTCGCGCATGAAATCGGCCACCTGCAATCGGCACGCCACGATCCGGCGACGGATCCGAGCACTTCGCCGTACGCATACGGCCACGGCTATCGCGCACCGAACAACGCCTGGCGCACGATCATGGCCTACGACTGCACCAGCGGCTGCCCGCGCCTGAACTACTGGTCCAATCCCGACGTGACCTACCAGGGCGTCGCGATGGGTACCGCCGCCACCAGCCACAACCAGCGCGTGCTGGTGAACACCAAGGCGACGGTCGCAGCGTTCCGCGGCGGAAGCACCGGCGGCGGCACGCAGACCTACAGCAACGCCACCGACTACACGATCAGCGACAACGCCACCGTCGACAGCCCGATCACCGTCTCGGGCCGCACGGGCAACGCGCCGACGAACGCGTCGATCAACGTCAACATCGTCCACACGTATCGAGGCGACCTGAAGGTCGATCTGGTCGCGCCGGATGGCACGCTCTACAACATCAGCAACCGCGCCGGCGGCAGCGCCGACAACCTCGTGGGCACCTACACGAAGAACCTGTCCAGCGAGGCGCTCAACGGCGTCTGGAAGCTGCGCGTGAACGACAACGCCGCAGGCGACACCGGCTACATCAACAGCTGGTCGATCACGTTCTGACGCCGTCGTTCCATCACCTTTGACAGCTCCTCTCCCGCTTGCGGGAGAGGAGTTGGGGTGAGGGCGGGGCGTAAAGGTCGCCCTTCTGTTTGGTAGCGGCGCGAAGATCCTGCCGGTGCGCGTGCCTGGACATTGCGGCGCGTACGACTCCGATGTGGCGGACGGCGCGCGCGGGGACGCGGGTCGCCTGCGGCAACGGTCGATCATGTTCCAGGCGATATGCGCGGGCCGGTCCCGCCGGCCCGCGCTGCGCGAAACGCCGGTGCTTCAGGCGTTTGCGTCAGGCGTTAGGCTCGAAACGGTTGGCATCGACGTTCTTGCGAACCTTCATCGGGTCCCAGATGCGGCCGTTCATCGCGATGTAAACGCCCGGCGGAAGCGACTGCACGGCGCCGACGGCGCAACCGACGTTGAACTCGGCATCCGAACCGCGGAAGCGCGCCGGGCTCAGCGCGCCGGTGAGGACGATGGTCTTGTCGGTGAGGCTCGAGAGCACCTTGGCTGTTTCGACCATCGTGTCGGTGCCGTGGGTCAGCAATACGTGCTTCGCGGGCTGCGCGGCGATGGTGGCGCGGATCAGCTCGCGGTCCTCGGCGGTGATGTGCAGCGAATCCTTGCGCAGGATCGGAATCACGTTGAACCGGAACGCCACCCCCAGCTCGCGCAGGATGCCGCCGATCTGGGGCTCGCCGATCTGGTAATCCGACTTGTCGTCGAAGTAGATCTTGTCGATCGTGCCGCCGGTGGTGACGATGCAGAGCTGGTCCATCGAAGTGCACGCGCTGGGAATTGCGAGATTGTAGCCCGGGTAAGCGAAGCGCACCCGGGGGAAACGACGCGTCACGGCCCAATCCCGGGTGCGCTCCGCTTACCCGGGCTACGACGCTACAGGGCTACGCGCGCTTCTTCGCGAACCGGGCGCGCAGGCCCGGCAGGCTCGCGGCGAACACGATCACCAGCGCCAGCACGACCTCGGCCAGCGCGAAGCCGCGCTCGGCGGGGCGCGACCAGGCCACCATCACGCCGTGGCTGAACCACGCGAGCGCCAGCACGCCGGCCCAGAACGAGGCGACCCGCACGCCGCGAAGCACGCCCATGGCCAGCGCGAGCGGTGGCGCGGCAAAGACCAGCAGTTCCGCGATGGGCGAGGGATGCGGCCCGAACCAGCCGATGAACAACGCGGCCAGCGCCAGCAGCGCGATCACCAGGACATGCCGGGCGTTCATGCCGACACCTTCGCGACCAGCGCCGCCAGCCGGCGGCCGAGTGCGCGCGCCAGCTGCGCCTCCTCGTCGGTCGGCTGCGGATCGTCCGCGTTGCCGGCCACGTGCGAGGCGCCGTAGGGCGTGCCGCCGCTGCGCGTGGTGCTCAACGCGGGCTCGGTGTAGGGAATGCCCATCAGCACGCAGCCGTGATGCAGCAGCGGAACCATCATCGTCAACAGGGTCGATTCCTGGCCGCCGTGCATAGTCGCGGTGGAGGTGAACACCGCCGCCGGCTTGCCGACCAGCGTGCCGCTGGTCCATTCGCCGACCAGTCCATCGAGCCAGTACTTCACCGGCGCGGCCATGTTGCCGAAGCGCGTCGGGCTGCCCAGTGCAAGGCCCGCGCACTCGACCAGGTCGCGCGCTTCGACGTAGGGCGCGCCGTCCTCGGGCACCGGCGGCGCCGCGGCCTGCGTCACGGCGGCCACGGGCGGCACGGTGCGGATGCGTGCTGACACGCCTTCGACCTCGCCGATGCCGCGCGCGATCTGCCGCGCCAACCGCGCCACCGAACCGCCGCGGCTGTAATAGAGCACGAGGATTTCGGGCATTGGGTACTCCTGGGCTGGAGGGGAAGGATAGTGCGAGCTTCGCCCTCACCCCAAGCCCTCCAGCTCACTCGATGGGAGATGGCCTCATCGCTGACTCCGCACCGCAGTCTCATCGGTTACCCTCCGCCGGATGGAGCCGCTTGATTCCCTGTACCGCTGGAGCGAACGCATGCGCGACCGCGCACGCGTCGGCACGTTCTTCCGATTCCTGGCGCGGCGCTTCCTCGAGGACAACCTGTTCCAGGCGGCCGGCGCGCTGGCCTACACGACGGTGTTCGCGCTGGTGCCGCTGTCGATGGTGGTCTTCGGCGTGCTGTCGGCCTTCCCGGTGTTCGGCGAATGGAGCGACCGCCTCAGCGACTACATCTTCTCCAACTTCGTGCCCAGCGCGGCGCGTTCGGTGGAGGCCTACCTCAAGCAGTTCTCGGCCAACGCCGGCCAGCTCACCGCCGCCGGCGTGATCGCGCTGGTGGTGTCGCTGCTGATCACCCTCAACGGAGTGGAATCGGCCTTCAACCGCATCTGGCGCGTGGAGTCGGCGCGGCCGCGCATTGGCCGTTTCCTCGTCTACTGGACGGTGCTGACGCTCGGCGCGCTGATGGCGGCCGCGAGCCTCGCCCTGTCGGCGAAGTTCTTCGCGATGTCGATGTTCGAAACGCAGGCGGGCCGGACCTTGCAGACGCTGATGCTGCGCCTGTCGCCGATGACGCTGGAGTTCCTCGCGTTCGCGGCCATCTACCGCGTCGTTCCGCATCGCACGATCCACTGGCGCCACGCATTCGCCGGTGCGGCGCTGGCGGCGGTGCTGTTCGAGATCGTGAAGTGGGGCATCGGCCTGTACCTTGGCAACTTCAATTCGTATTCGAGGATATATGGCACGCTCGCCTTCGTGCCGATCTTCCTGCTGTGGATCTACCTGAGCTGGGTGGCGATCCTGCTGGGCGCGTCGCTGGCGTCGTCGATGTCCGAGTTCCGCTACCAGCCGGTCGGCATGCGCCTGCCGCTGGGCTTCGAGATGTACGGCCTGCTGCGCCTGCTCGCGCGTTTCAACGAGTCGCGAAAGCTCGGACGCGGGCTGCACAGCGACGAGATCGAGACGATGGAGCCCATGCTCACCGATGCGCTGGTGCAGCAGATGCTCGCGCAGTTGCACACCATCAACGTCGTGCGCCGCGCCGAAACAGGCGAATGGCTGCTGACGCGCGACCTGGACGAACTGTCGCTGGGCGAGCTGTACGAAGCCTGCCAGCTGCGCATTCCGGTTTGCGAAGCGGTGCTGCCGTGCCGCGACGATTCGCTCGGCCGCTCGGCCATCGCCGCACTCGACGAACTGCGTCTTCCCCTGCGCGAGCTGCTCAAGCGGCGCGTGTCCTCCATCCAAGCCGACGAGGTCTGACCATGTCCAGCCGCGCGACCACGCGTTCCCTTCTTGTCGCCGCGTTCGTCGCGGGGGCGCTGCTCGCCGGCTGCCAGCAGAAGAAGCCCGCCGACACCGACCTCGCCGCGCCGACGACGCCCTCCGACACCGGCGCGCTCACGCTGCCGCAGACGGCCGACCATCCGCTCAGCGAAGGCGGCGTGGAAGTGCCCAAACTCGTCATCGCCACCGTCGACGGGAAGCAGTACGACCTCGCCGCGCGCCGCGGCAAGTGGGTCGTGGTGAATTTCTGGGCGACCTGGTGCAAGCCGTGCCTGAAGGAAATGCCGGAGCTGTCCGCGCTGGATGCGATGCGCGAACACATCGAGGTGATCGGCCTGGCGTACGAGGACATCAGCGCCGACGACATGAAGGTGTTTTTGAAGCTGCATCCGGTCGTGTACCCGATCGCCGTCGTCGACACGTTCAACCCGCCGGCCGATTTCGCCACGCCGCGCGGTCTGCCGATGACCTACCTGATCTCGCCCGACGGCAAGATCGCGGACAAGTTCCTCGGCCCGGTGACGGCGAAGGACATCGAATCGGCAATCGCCAAGGCCGGCGGTCCGCAAACGGCGCCGCAGTCGTGAGCGCCGCGCGCTTCGTCGTGAGCGGCAAGGTGCAGGGCGTGTTCTTCCGCGCCTCCGCGCGCGATCGCGCACAGGCACTGGGCCTGCGGGGTTTCGCGAAGAATCTGCCCGACGGTCGCGTCGAAGTGCTGGCCGCTGGGGATGATGCGGCGATCGACGAACTCGCCGCATGGCTGCGCGAAGGCCCGCCGATGGCGCGCGTTGACGACCTGGAGCGCCTTCCCGCGCGGGACGAGGAAGTGGGCGAAGGTTTCCACGCGCTCTGAAACGCACATGTTTTCACAATGTTGAACGCGATTCGTTCGACTTTGTGACGCGTCCTTTCACGATCCCTGCTGGACACTGACTCGCGACGACCAGGACCGGTCGCCACGGATCGAGGGATCGCTCCATGGATGAGGCCTTTGGGCCGCGCGACTGCGCGCGATGGAAGCAGCGTCATCGTCTTGCCCGCGGTATCGGCACGGCCCTGGCATCGGCCGGGTTCGCCCGCGTCTTCCTTCCCGGCACGTTGCTGTTGACCTGCACGCCAGCATTGGCTATCGGGCCTGGACCGGTCGCGGGGCCGATCAACGTTTCCAGCGGTACCCAGGAAGTCGTCGGCGGCACCGACGTCACGTCCACCAGTACGAACCCCGGCGCGAACGTCACTGGCGGCACGTTGACCATCAACGGCAACCTCGGCTCGTCGCCCGGCGCCGTGCGCTTCGTCACCGCGAGCGGGAACGGGCTCCAGGCCAGTGGCACCGGCGTGATCCAGGCGGTGAGCGGACTGGCCGTGACGACCACGAGCGGGCACGCGATCCTCGCCAATACCGGCGGCTACATCGTCCTGGGATCGGGGAACCTGGTAGGCAGCGGACTTGGCGGCGGACTGATCGCGCTCGGCGGCCGCATCGATGCGTCGAGCACGGCCTACTTCAACAACAACGCGTCGACGACGAACGGGCAGGGCGCCATCGCCGACAGCGGCGGCGTCATCAACCTGCTCGGCAACGTCAGCATCAATACGGCTGCGAGCCTGGCCATCGGACTCGGTGCCGGAACGAACAGCGCGATCAACGTCAGCGGCCCCACCAGCGTGCGGCTCCGTGGCAACAACGCGATGGGCATCTACCTGCACGACGGCGGACAGGTGGACCTGCCGGCCGGATTCGTCATCGACCACGACGGCACGGGCAGCGTCGGCGTCACGGTCGACAACACGACCGCCTCGCTTGCAAGCGGGCTCACACTCAACTTCAACACCTCGCCGGCATCGGTGAGCACCGGCGCGAATTCCAGCCTCGGCGTCGTCGCGGCGAACAACGCCAATGCGACGTTCGAGAACCTCACCATCTCGGGGGCAGGCGTCGGCGGTGGTGTGTGGGCGATTTCCGGCGGGACTGCTGCCGGCACGAGTACGAGCGCGGATGCGACGGTCACGCTCAACGGATCGAACGTCATCACGCTCGGCGACGTCTACGTAAGCTCGACCGAGACGCACTATCCGGCGTATCGCATCCTGACCAGTTCCACGCTCGCCAGCGCCAGCGCTTCGATCGGACCTTCATTCAGCAGCACCTTCGGCACGCCGCACGCGGCGCTGCGCGCCAGTACCGGGGTCCGCGGCGGCACTACGGACGCGCAGGCGCTCATCACCAGCAATGGCACGACCATCAAGGTACCCACCATCAACGGCATCGGCGCGTACGCGGGCCAGAACGGCGCGGGCGACAGTCGCATCGTGCTGAACAACAACACTGTCACCACGACCGGTTCGCAGTCGCGTGGCCTGATGGCCATCTCCAACGGCACGATCACCGCGAACAACACGACGGTGAACACCTCCGGCGGCAGCGCCGCATTGCGCCTGGAAACCTTCACCGCACCGGGCACGATCAACCTCAGCGGCAGCACCGTGCGCGCGACGGGCGCGACGACGCGCGGCATTTCCTCCACCGCGCTCGGCTCGGCCAACATCAATACCGTGACGATGAGCGGCGGCACGCTTTCCAGCGAACTGGGCAACACCATCGTCGCCGACGGCCTGTTCGACATGTCGATGTCCAACGCCGCCAGCGTGGGCGCAGGTTCGGGTTACCTGCTGTACGCCGTGGCGCGCACGTCCGGCACGCAGACGCGGTTGAACCTCGCTGCCACCGGCGCGAGCCGCCTGACCGGAAGCGCGTACGCCGATACCGGCGCGGAACTGGATATCGACCTGTCCGACCGAACGCAATGGGCGGGCGCGGCGTATCGCGTCACCAACGCGTCGATCGATGCGAGCAGCCAGTGGACGGTCACCGCCGATTCGCTGCTCACCAATAACCTCATCAACCACGGCGTGGTGGCGTTCGCGCCGCCGGTGGGCGGCAATTTCAAGGTGCTGTCCACGCGCAACTACATCGCCGGCAGCGGGACGGTGGCGATGAACACCTACCTTGGCGGCGACGGCTCGCCCTCGGACGTGCTGATGATCGATGGCGGATCGGCCACCGGCAGCGCCGGTGTGTCGATCGCCAATGCGGGCGGTCCCGGTGAACTCACGCCTGGCGATGGCATCCTCGTGGTCGATGCGATCAACGACGGTGTCACGAACGCGGATTCGTTCGCGCTCGCCTCGCTCGTCCTTGCCGGTGCCTACGAATACACGTTGCAGCGTGGCAGCCGCGATGGATCGAGCCCGTCCAACTGGTACCTGCGCTCCTCGCTGGATTGCACGCTCGATCCGTCCAATCCCGCGTGCGACCAGCCCGTTCCACCGCCGCCGCCCGATCCCACGCCGCCGGACCCCGATCCGCCGCCGCCCGATCCGCCGGACCCGCCGCCGACGCCGCCGGATCCTCCGGAACCGCCGACACCGCCCACGCCACCGGATCCACCGACCCCGCCGACACCG
>Ga0209050_1003160_pt1 | contig 12541 bp, 10 predicted proteins | sample Araplavi_mTSA_r2_FD_184276 | JGI IMG/M metagenome (GOLD analysis project Ga0209050, IMG submission 184276) | Arabidopsis root microbial communities from North Carolina, USA - plate scrape MF_Cvi_mTSA_r2 (SPAdes) (version 2) | ecosystem: Host-associated > Plants > Roots > Endosphere | place: USA...
TTCGGCTAACTTGATCTTTACACCCAATGCCAGGGGGCTGATCCCTTGTATGCGGGAGATCTGATTTTCAGCGATCTTCGAACGCTCGCCTAAATACTCGGTAATAAAACGCAACTCGAAATGGTCGTTCACACCGTATTTGATCAATGTGGTGTTGTAGGTGAAGTTCGTCACCTCCACGCCATCCTGGCGATCTTTCTCATACACAAAGCCAGTCTCCACCTGAAGGCCGCCTTTCGGCACCAGCACGGGAGCTTCCGTCTGGTCAGGACGGTCCGTGACAAGTTCAGGCTTTTCCGTTTGCCCGAAGCTGACGATGGTAGCGCCCAGAAAGGGCATCAATAGAAAAATTCTTTTCATTTTGGTTTAAAGTTTATGAACCAAAACTCTCTTTTCGCCGGACCGTAAGGAAACGAAAATGATTAACCGGGAAGTTTATGTTAGTAAGTGGGAACGAACGAACGTTATAGTCTTTCAAAGGTTTTTCGTGTCGCTAACATTTTATGCGGTTCGTTCACCCGAATGATCATGATACGATAATCATAAAAAGAAAAAGGCCTTGTGATCGTCTATCACAAAGGCCTTTTGAAATCCTGCAACCTAAACCCTAACCTATGCGCAGGAAAAATTACTGTTGTTGTACAAAGGTGCATCCGGTTGGCCGGCTCTAAAACCTGTAGTGCGCAGGTGGTGGGTTTGGATGAGTAACTGGGAAAAGAATTTATTACCCGGCGGCTTTTCTCAGAGCAAACCCATTTGCTGAACATCTACCACGGGGATAGAAATGCTGATCCGCTGCTTCTCCGTGGAGAGAAAATGTACGTTGACGCGAGCATTTAACTTCCATGCGATCTTCTGGGCCGCAAAGAAGTTGAGCAACCGCGGATAGTGGATCATATCCGTGTAAATGAACTCCTCCTGCCGCATCGCCTTTCGCATGGCATCTTCCACAAAAAAGCCGTGTGCGCCAATGGTGATGCTCAATTCTCCCTCCTCCACCAAAAGGCGGAAAAAGATCTGGTTATTCAACTTGCTCTTGGGAAGCGACAATAAATAGAGCAGCAAATTGGTGAGCAATGACTTTAACAACACTTCGTTCACCCCTTTCAGGTTCTCGCGCGGTGCCGAATAGTGGAACTCCAAGAAGTCCACAAAGGCATTCTGTTCGATCACCTTCCGGAGCAAGGTTTCGAAGGTATTGAAATTGATGCTGTTTTCGGGAGCGTTATCCTCGTCGTCCGACTGTGCGAGGTATACCATGTGATACAACCGTTCATCCAGCTTTTGGGCATGGGCGTCCAGTAATTGCAGGATCCGGTCGAGTTCGGAGTTGTCCTCGCGGATCCGCAGCAAGTTCAGCAACCCCTGCATGGTGGCGAGCGGGCCCCGCAGGTCGTGGGCAGCGCGGTAAATGAATTTATCCAACTCAGCTTTCTTTTGCTGGAGCTGCTGGTTGATCAGTTGAACCTCATCGAGGTTCCGGATCTTCAAAATAATGCGTCCGTTGATGTCGCTGATCAGGCCCAGGTAAAAACCGGAAATGCCAATGCTCACCAGCCGGTTGCTTTTTGTATAAAACCCCACCTGGCGCTCTTCAAAATACCCTGCCGACAATGCTTTCTGTAACAATTCGACAACGTCCTCCTCCCGCGAGAGGTAGTTGAGGGACTTGCCGGCCAATTCTTCGTTGGTGAACTCTAAAAAATCAAGTACGTTCTGGCTGATCACATTGATGTTGAACTGAAGGTCGACCACCATGGAATCCAAAAATATTGTGGGCAACTTCTGACGGAGCGACTCCGAGGAAATCAATCTTGACGAAATGTCCGGTTCACTGATGTTCATAGTGCTTAACAAAAAGAAGTCCCGGTCCGCCTGTTGGAAGACCGGGCTCAACTCTATTCAACCTAACCCTAATCTTAAATCTTAATTTTGCTTCACACCCCAATTCCAGGTCAAGATCCATTGTGCAAACTGGCTCTGCCGCGGCGCGCGTGCCGTGCTCATGGCCTTCAACGTTTCAATCGAAGTAGGGATGGTCACCCACTCCACAGCCACAGAACCCACCGTGCCGTTCACATACACCTGGATGGCCGAGTTCGTCACTTTTTTCTTGTTCATGGGATTGTATTTTTTTAATTTTTTGGATCGAATACGGTTGCAGCGGGATCTTCTCGAGTGTCTTGCGCTCCTCTGTTTGGATCGAAGACCTTCCTAAATTTCTTTTCGCTTGGCCGGGTTAAAATGATATACAATTCTACGGCAGACAAAGGCCATTGTGAAGACAAAATGAGCAGGTGGGAACGGTGGGTGAGCAAGTGGCGGACGCCTTCGAAACACATCGATTGCCTCCCGTTTTATCCGGTAGACAAACCCGTATTTATTCAGGCATTTCTTACACCGATCTTGTTCAGGAAGGCTTCTTTCTTTCGTTTTGAGACGTCTAACGAAATATCATTGTTCAGAATAACGTAACCGCCCTCTCCTTTCACATATTTCTTGATGGAATTGAGATTGATGAGGTAAGAATTGTGGATACGGAAGAAATTATGTTCCGAAAGCAGGTCCTCATAGTCCTTGAGGGTTTTGCTGACGAGGTATTTTTTGCCGTCGGCGGTATAGATCTGGGTATAGTTGCTGGAGGCTTCGCAATACAGAATGTCGTTGGTCTTTATGAAAATGAGCCCTTCCAACGTTGGCAAAGCCAGTTTATAGTTCTCGGAGGAAGTTACCCCCACTTTCAGATTTTGCACCAATTCCGTGAGGCGGCTGGTGATGTTTCCATTCACGCGTTTTTCCACCTTTCCCACCGCCTTCTTCAATTCCTCGATGTCGATTGGCTTCAACAGGTAATCGATCGCCGAAAACCGGAACGCCTTGATGGCATACTCGGAATAGGCGGTCGTAAAGATCACCTCGAAGGTGATTTCCTTCAATTTGGTGAGCAAGTCAAAACCGGTTTCGCGCTGGAGTTGGATATCGAGAAAAACAATATCGGGTTTATCACGATCAATGGCCTGTATAGCTTCCGCCACATCCTGGCAAAGGGAACTTACTTCTACGCCTTCCACAAAATCATGCAAGAGAATCTGAAGACTTTCCCGACTCTTCGATTCATCGTCAACAATTATGGCTTTAAGCATACTGGTTTAGGGGGGTCAAGCGTATGTTAAAATCGTCATGGATATCTCCCAACACAGCAACAAACCTAGTGAAAGGAGCCTACCCAAGATATTAAGAAACTGATATTTTCTTACATCCTGATCCAAATCTTTACCTGGGTTCCGGTAGCCTTGCCGTCTTCAAAAAGGTCTATCACCTCGTAGGAGGCCTCGTCTTCTTCGTTTACCAATTTCAAACGCTCTTCCGTGAGCACGGTACCCATGGATTTATGCTGCGGGAAGTTCTGCTGTCGCAGCTTCCGCGCCGCCTCGCGGCCAATACCGTCGTCTTCTATCTCGAAGAGCACCCGGTCCCCATCCTCCTGCACGCGAATGCACAACCTACCTTTGCTCTGTTTGTTGTACAGCCCATGCAAAATAGCATTTTCCACGTAAGGCTGGATCAGGAGGGACGGTATTTCGATATTGTCCACGTCCAGGTCGGGATTTACCTCGAAAACGCACACAAACTTGTCTTCAAAGCGAACCAGCTCCAGGTTCACATAATGCTGCAGCAATTCGATCTCGTCGGCCAGCTTGATCTTGTTCTTGACGGAATTGGTAAGGATGCCGCGAATCAGTTTCGAAAATGTCGACAAATAATTGATGGCGTTCAGGCGGTCGTTCTTGGCAATAAAAAACTGGATGGAATTGAGGGCGTTGAAAATAAAGTGCGGGTTCATCACCGACCGCAGGGCCATCAGTTTCAGCTCACCGATCTTCTTGTTGGCCTCCATCAACTCGCGTTCACGCACGACGCGGTCGGTGACGTTGCGCGAATAAATGGCCGCCCCCACCACACTATGCCCTTCGATGATCGGGTTCACGGAATACTGCAAGTGCGCGTTGTTCAGCTCGCCCTCGGTCAACACAATCTCGCCGGCCAGCGCCCGCTTGAAGAGCGAGGTCCAGTATTCCAGCATCTCGGCGGGAACTTTGTCGCGCGATTCTTCGATGATCTGCTGTCCCACTTCATATGTCAACCCATACCATTCGCGCATGTAGTTGATGAAATTGTTGTTCAACGCCATCAACCGGAACTCTTTGTCCACCGACCAGATGCTCATGTCGGAGTTGTTGATGATGGCGTTCATGTTCAATTCGTTCTGCCGGATTTTTTGCTCGGCCAGCCGCCGCTCGGTAATGTCTTCCGCAAACACGGTGATGCCCGATATGAAATCGTTGCGCACAATGGGGCTCAGCGAATATTGGAATTCGCGGTCGCGAAAACGCTTTTCTACTTTCAGCGTCTCGCCCGAGAGAACGCGCTCATACCATCCCATCCATTCTTCCAACTGGTCCTGCTGGAAGGCCCTTTGAAAGAAGTCCAGGATACTCTGCCCCACCTCGAGGTCTACCCCATAGGTTTGCTTCATATACTTTTTCCAGGGCTGGTTCAGGGAGGTCAACTGAAATTGCCGGTTCAACGACCAGATAAAAAATTCATTGTTGTTGATGGTGGCGTTCAGGTTGGCTTCACTGGAAATGAGGCGCGCTTCCGCTTCCTTGCGCTCCGTGATGTCGCGCACGATGGTGATGATGTGTCGCTCACCACCCAACGAGAAACAACTCGACGCGATGGTGCCGTAGAAGGTCTCGCCGTCTTTTTTTATGAACGTGGCCTCGTAGTAGGCCTCGCCTTCTTTGAAAAGCTGTTCGAAATAAAGCTGCCGGTCTTCCATCTTCAGCCAGAGGTTGAAGTCGTTGCTGGAATGGCCGATCACTTCTTCGCGTTTGTAGTGCGACACCTCTTCCAGCTTGCTGTTGGCCTCCACCAACACCATGTCGCGCTCGCGGAAGATCAGGGTGAGGTCGGGGTTCAGGTCGAAGGCTTTCTGGAATTTTTCTTCCGCCGCCTTGCGTTGCGAGATGTCCTGGATAACCGAAATGATGTAATTCTTTCCTTCGATTTCAATACGGCTGCTGCTCAGAGCAATCTGAATGGTGCGGCCTTCCTTCCGCCGCCACGTGCACTCGATCGAGGCCCGGCTTTCGGTGAAGTACTGGGAATAGTAAGCCTGCCGCTCGGCGCCGTCCACAAAAAAAGAAAAGTCGGTCGCCGACTTTCCGATCACTTCCTGGCGTGTATAGCCCAGCACCTGGAATACTTTCTCGTTGGCGTCGATGATCACCATGTCGTCCTCCCGGGTGATGGTCATCAAATCGGGGTTGTTGCGGAAAGCTTTGGCAAATTTTTCTTCGCTGGCCTTCAGGCGCTCTTCGGCTTCTTTAAAATATGTGATGTCGTAGGTAAGCCCCAGGATCCTGCCAAAGCTGTCGCCTTCCAGCACGGGATAGGCGGTGATGCGTACCCATTTCTTATACCCCAGGGGTGTGATCGCATGGGCCGTGATGTCGAAGGGCAGGTTTTGGCGGCGGGTCATGCTCTGGAATGCTTCCTTCACGAGGTGTCCGCTGTTCTCGTCGAACAACCGGTGGATCTCCGAAAGGTCGTTCACATTAAAACTATGATCCACGCCGTAGATGCTATACATCTCGTTGGACCAGAACATCGTCTTTTCCCGCAGGTCGTAGTCCCAGCTGCCGATCTTGGCCAGGCGTTGGGATTGCGTGAGGATGAATTCGCGTTCCGAAAGGATCTTCACATTCTCGGAAAGTTGTTCGTTGATCTGGCGAAGCTCCTCTTCCGTGCTGGTCAGCTCTTCCTCACGCAAGGCCAGTTCTTCGTTGAGCCCGCGTTGGAATTGAAGGGCTTCTTCCAACACTTTCTCGCGCTGGCGTTCGCGCGTGATGTCCACCCAACCGCCCAAGGCACGCTGTGCTTTTCCGGAAGCATCGCGGATAATGGTGGCCTGGTCCAGCATCGATGCATAGGTGCCGTCTTTTTTCCGCACACGGTATACGTCCATGTAGCGCGTGGCATTCGACAGCAACAGGTCCTCGAAATATTTCACCACGCGGTCGCGATCCTCTTCATGGATCGACGCGGCCCAGTCATCCAGGGAATAGTCCGCCTTGTTCAATCCGAATTCGTCCAGTGCTTTGCTGCCACTGTACCACGACAACGTGTGGGTCACCATGTCGAGGTCCCACATGGCGGCGTTGGATATTTCGGAGATCAATTTGAAACGCTCCCGCTCCGCTTCCAGCGTGGACAAGGTGTCTTCAAGAATGTTTTTTTCCTTTTGCTGATTGCTGATGTCTTTCCACGACCCCACCACCCGGTAGGCTTCGCCGTCGGGGTGACGGTGAAATTTCATGTGGTCTTCGATATGGTAATAGGCCTCCCGGCCACGGTAGCGATAAAAATGCCGGAAAGTGGTCACCGTCTTATCGGCCAATGCATTTTGAAAACCTGAAACGGCCAGCTCGCGATCGTCGGGGTGAATGCCGTGCATCCAGAAGTCGTCGGGCATGTCGTCGGTGATGTTGTATTTGCTCCGATTCTCTGCCGACGCCAACCATGCACCCTTACCGGTTTTTATATCCTTGATCCAAACGGCTTCCGAGGTGATCTCAAAAATTGACGCTAAAAATTCCGGCTCCAGCGCGCCTTTTAATAACTGATCCTGAAGTGTATTCACACCTTGAAATTACAAAATAAACTTTTTGGTTTCACCGGCGACCGGCAAGAATGCTTTTTATTTGAACGCCACATCCTACCTTTACAAACCCCATGACCGAAAAGCTGTTCACCTACGAAAATACAACCCTGCACTACGCCGTTGCCGGAACGGGGCCAGAGGTGTTGCTGCTCTTCCACGGTTTCGGTCAGGATCACACCGCCTTCGAGTCCTTTGATAAAATATTATCGCCCCGCTACACGCTCTATGCCTTCGACCTCTACTTCCATGGTCAGAGCACATGGAACATCGGCGAATCGCCGCTGTTGAAAAGCTATTGGAAAAAAATCATGCAGGCATTTTGCGAGACGTTGCCTGTGGAAACCTTCACCCTCGCCGGCTTTAGCCTGGGGGGCAAATTTGCATTGGCCACCCTGGAAGCATTCCCCGAACGAACAAAGGGTATCGTACTCATGGCGCCCGACGGCATCAAGACCAGCTTCTGGTACAGCCTGGCTACCTATCCCCTGTTTTTCCGATGGCTGTTTAAAAGCATGATCCTGCACCCCGGCTCGTTCATGGCCCTCTCGCGGGTGCTCTACACGCTGGGCGTGATGGACAAGGGATTGATCCGGTTTGCCGAACGCCAAATGAACACGCGGGAGAAGCGCGAGCAAGTATACTACTCATGGGTCGTGTTCCGGCATCTGCGCTTCCACTTGAAAAACATTGCCGCGCTCGTCAACGCGCATCACATCCCCCTGACCTTGTTTGTCGGGAAATATGACAAGGTGATCCGTCCTGAAAATATGAACCGGCTGTTAAAACATCTCAACCAATATCGCTTTGAAGTGCTGGACAGCGGCCACAATACCATTATCCGCGAAAGCCTGGCGCACTGGAAAGCACCCGGCGAAACGAGCTTCCGATAAGCTGCGAAAGGACCTAAATTCCTGGCCGGGTTGTTGCTATTATGATCACAACAACAATCCTTTTTTGAAATATTTATGTTTGATTATCAGATCATTACAATTTAAAAAGTACTTGTTTAAACAAGTATATCGAACTTCTGCTACCTTTACTTTACCAAAAAACAAGAAACTACGCTTATGAAAAAAATGAACACACTCTTCGCCCTCCTGTTTGCTTCAGCCGGGGTGTTTGCACAGACGATGTGGAACGTCGACAAGAACCACACGAATATTCAGTTCAACGTATCCCACATGGTGGTATCGGAAGTGAACGGAAGCTTCACCGATTTCACCGGTGCCGTGAAAAGCAAATCCGATGACTTTAATGGCGCCGATGTAGAGTTCACCGCCAAGGTGGCTTCTATCAGCACCAACAACGAGAAAAGAGACGGCCACTTGAAGTCGGATGACTTCTTCAACGCCGAAAAATACCCTGAAGTTAAATTCAAGGGCACGCTCGTGAAAGAAAATGGCAAATACTTGTTGAAAGGTAACCTCACGCTTCGCGACGTGACCAAGCCTGTGACCTTCGATGTTACGTATGGTGGCACCGTTGATACGGGCAACGGTGTGAAAGCCGGCTTCAAACTGAACGGCAAGATCAACCGTCTGGAATACGGCCTGAAGTGGAGCAACAAACTTGCTAACGGCGAGATGGTCGTAGGTGACCAGGTAGAGATCGTCTGCAAAATCGAATTGAACAAAGCAGCAGCCTAATATCAAACGACCCCTGTTCAATTCCGACAGGGGTCGTTCTTTTTTATGGTATGAAAATCGAAGACGAGATCAAGCAGAAAAAATTCATCAACGCGCACCAGAAGGCGGTCATCAACTTAGTGTATACCGTGAACTGGATGCAGGGCAAACACCAGGAGGTGTTCAAGTCTTTTAACATCACCGCACAGCAATTCAATATCCTTCGCATCCTCAAAGGACAACATCCCAACAGCACCTCCGCCACCGAGATCAAGGCCCGCATGCTGGACCGGAACTCCGACGTTTCGCGCTTGCTGGACCGGCTGGTCGCCAAAAATGTGATCGTCAAAAAAGCATGCCCCACCGACAAGCGCGCGTTCGATGTAAACCTCACCGAGGCCGGGCTGGAACTTCTGCGCACCCTCGATAAAAAACAGGGCGAGCTGGACAACATCCTCAACCTTTCGGAGGAAGAAGCTTACCAGCTCAGCGATCTGTTGGATAAGAGCCGAGGCTAACGATCAGATCTTCGCCAGCTCTTCCCGTACAAAATCCATCAATTCCTTTATGTATTCGCGGCTGAAATTGAATTCGATGCCCGCGGCTTTATAGATCTCCGGAATGGAGCGAATATACCCCAGCTTCAACGCATTCTGATACCCCGCCAATCCCTTGGCCGGATTCTTCCGGAAGTTACGCCACACGGCGATCGCCCCCAATTGCGCCATACCGTATTCGATATAATAAAACGGCACTTCGTATAAGTGCAATTGCTTCTGCCAGAGATAATCTTTCGCGGCTTGCAACGACGACCAATCGGTGACGGTGTCGGCGAACTGATCGAAGATGGCGTTCCACTCTTGCGTGCGCTGCGGCAGCGGGTGTTGAGGGTGTGTGTACAACCAATGCTGGAAGCGGTCGATGGTGGCTACCCACGGCAGGGTTTCAATAATGTCTTCCAGGTGTTCACGCTTGGCGCGTTTCAATTCGGCTTCGTCGGTGAAGAACACATCCCAATGATCCAGCGAGATCAACTCCATCGACATGGAAGCCAACTCGGCCACTTCCGAAGGCGTTGACTTGAATTCATTTAACTCCAGGTCGCGGGTGAGAAAATTGTGAATGGCGTGACCTCCCTCGTGCATGATCGTCACCATGTCGCGCAGCGTGGACGTGGCGTTCATAAAAATGAATGGAACACCGATCTCCGCCAGCGGATAGTTGTAGCCGCCGGGAGCTTTTCCCTTCCTCGACTCCAGGTCCAAATGGCCCATCGCTTTCATGATGGCCAGGCATTGTCCGAGGAAGGGATCGAGGCGATGAAACACTTCGATAGTCTTGTCGGTAAGTTCTTTGCCGTTGGTGAAAGGCTTCAAGGCTTCGCGTCCTTCGGGGTCCACGGCTTTATCCCAGGGACGCAGCTGGCTTACGCCAAGGGCCTCTTTGCGCTCTTTGGAAAATTTATCGAGGATGGGTACCACTTCGTGCTGGATGGCTTCGTGAAAGTCGAAACAATCCTGGGGCGTATAGTCGAACCGTCCCAGTGCCTTGAACATGTAGTCTCTGAAATTTGTGAAGTCGGCATTCACCGCCACCTGGTGGCGAAGTTTGATGAGCGTAGAAAAAAGATCATTCAGCACATCCTTATCCTGCAGGCGGCGCGCACTGATCTTGTGATAGACCTCTTCCCGTTTCGCCCGGTCGGTCGACATCAGGTAGACGGAAGCCTGTTGCAACGTCAACTCCTTGCCTTCCATCTCGATGGTCATGGCGCCATTGAGTTGAGCGTACTTTTGTGTTTCGGTGTTGATCTCCGTATACAGCGGCACGTTGGCCTCGCGAAATATTTCGATCTCCTTCTTCAGACTGCGGATCATGATGTTGTATCCTTCTTTGTCCGCCAGTTCGTTCAGATAAGGGGAAGCCGCGGCCTGTTTGTTCAGCTGATCGGCTACGGGCGCCATTTGCGGCTGGATGTTCTCGATGAAATCCTGGTAGCTCTTGCGATAGGCTTCATTATCGGTGTAGCAAGTCATGTGTATATAGCGCCATGCCATGTCTTCGGCCAGCACGGATTCGATCTCGCTGCGGTCTGAAAACCACTTCTTCAGGTCTTGCACCGAATTCAGTTTACGCTCCAACAGGTTGTCGAAAAGGGGTTTCAAGGCGTCCCACGTGGTCACTTTAAAATCTTCGGTTACAAATTTCCGGGTGGGGCGTTGGGGGATCTCAAGCACGTCTGCCATATACTTTATAGAATAGTTATAGTTGATGTTGCACAATGCAACACTGATTTTACGGCGAAAGGTTCGAAAATAGCAAAAGACTCCATCACTTGCGAATACCCACCGGCGTCTGAAAAACTAAAGGCGCCAAAACAAAAAAGTCTCCCGTGGAAAGGAGACTTTACTATATAAACCCAAAAGTGAAACGTAATGCTACCTGGATTGTGCGGTCGAGCTACAGATCTCGTCAACAAAATCACGCCATTGCAACGAAGTGGGCGACCCGTTCTCGAAAAGTTTGGTCAGTTCGTCCATTACCGTGAGGGGCAATTGGAAGGCCACCAGTATGCCTTTGATGTAGGCGATCTCGTTCTCGTTTACCTGACGGTTGGCATACACCAGCTCCATCAAGTCGAACAGCATGTTCATGCGGTTGGCCACCGATTCGGGAAGGAACAAGTCGTGTTTGGTGTTGTCCTGTAAGAGCTCGTCGATCTGCCAGGCTTTCAATCCACGACGCAGCCCGATGCGGGTGATCAGTGCCTTCTCTTCCGCTTCCAGCGAGCCATCGGCCGAAGCGAGCACGATAAGGTTCCTCAGGTAGTTGCGTTTGAAGCTGGAGCGCTGATGTTCAAAAAAGCTGGTCATGGTGTTTGTTGATTTTCTGTTGTTTCCTGACATATAATGAAAATCATTCCAAACCCCTTCCCTTTTGGGAAACTCCAAAAAAGGGCCAAAGTTGAGCCATTTGGCCGTTTTTGAAGCTTCCTCGCTCCGATCCAAAGAGACACAAAGTCCCACAAAAGGTACATTGTTTCCAAAATGGGAATATAAAATAAACTTTTCCTTTATCCATTCGTTTGCTCTGGATATGCTCCTCCACCAGTTTCCAGACCTGGCCTGGCTGAAAGTACAGGCCGAAAAAAACTTTGCCGACCGGCAGGGTTGGGGTGGTCGCGAACTCCCGCACGAAGGATGGCCCAACGTTGTCCTCCAGGTTTCAGCAGCCGAAACTTGCCGCGATAACATCCGGGGGCCGCTTTCGCTTTTCATGAACCTGGCAGGCGAAAGCGTCGTGACCGCGGGCAGGCGACGCGTGATTGTTCCGGAGGATTTCTTTTTTGTCACCAACCCGGATCAACACTACACGCTGGAGATCGAACGCCGTCGCTCCGCAAAAACATTCAACATCCATTTTGGTGATTATTTTGCCGACCAGGTCTTCCACGCCTTCTCCTCCTCCGAAACGCATCTCCTGGAGCATCCCTTTGAATGCCCGCACGAGCGATTGGAATTTCACAACCGTCTCCATCACCGCAGCCCGGCATTGAATCGCATCGTTGCCGAGATCAGCCAGGCCCCGGAATCACCAGGCCTGTGGCTGGAAGAGAAATTGACGGACGTGGCCGGTCTTTTATTAAGCGAAGAAAAAAAGCTCCTCTCCCTTCGCGCCGGCCTGCCGGCGCTGAAGTCCTCGACCCGCACCGAGATCTTGCGCAGACTTCTTCATGTTACGGACTACATCTATACGCATCTCGACAAAGACATTTCGCTGGAGCAATTGTCGCACATTGCCTGTCTTTCAAAATTTCATTTTTTGCGTTTGTTCAAGGTTGCATTCCAGGTAACCCCCTATCAGTTCATCAACACCGAGCGCATTCGTCGGGCAAAAAAAATGTTACTGCATCCCACGTTAACGGTACAAGCGGTGGCCAAGACGTTGGGATATGAAAATGCCAGCACCTTTAGCCGGATGTTCTTCCGGGAAGTGGGTCTTTATCCTACGCAACTACGGGGTTGAAGATCACGCGGGTCGGTGCACTATTCCTCCGCTTGCGTACGGGCTTCGGCCTTGGGTATATTTTGCCGGCGCGTGCCGCCGTATAGTTCATATTCCAGCAGACGGCAGTCGATCTTGGCCGTAAAGAATTCGATGCGGCGTGAGGCTTTTAGCCCGATCTCTT
>Ga0209050_1003165_pt1 | contig 12535 bp, 4 predicted proteins | sample Araplavi_mTSA_r2_FD_184276 | JGI IMG/M metagenome (GOLD analysis project Ga0209050, IMG submission 184276) | Arabidopsis root microbial communities from North Carolina, USA - plate scrape MF_Cvi_mTSA_r2 (SPAdes) (version 2) | ecosystem: Host-associated > Plants > Roots > Endosphere | place: USA...
AAGGCGGCATCCGCGTGCCATGGATCGCCCACTGGCCCGCCGTGATCGGCAAGGGCGGCGAGAGCACCCAACTGTGCATGACCATGGACTGGTCCGCCACCATGCTCGACGCAGCCGGCGTGGCCGCCCACCCCGACTACCCGCTGGACGGCGTCTCGCTCATGCCCGTGCTCAAGGACGCGTCGAAGAGCTTCCGCCGCCCCCTGCACTGGCGCATGAACCACCGCGGCCAGGAAGCCATGCGCGACGGCGACTGGAAGTACCTGAAGGTGGACGGCAACGAGTACCTGTTCAACATCCCCGGCGATGAACGCGAGCGGGCGAACCTGGCGAAGAAGGAGCCGGAGCGGCTGGCCGCGATGCGGGCGGATTGGCAGGCCTGGAACGCGACGATGCCGCCGATTCCGGAGGATGCGACTGTGAGCCTTGGGTACTCGGTCAAGGATATGCCGCAGCGGTGAGAGGGTGAGCAGCGGCCTGCAGTTTCATTGAGCCAGACGGAATGTCCGCTAACCGTCCCAAAGCCGCTTCTAGCTCTGAAGACCGCCGTAGGCACGGAGGTTGGCTATAGGCGACGCTTCGGACACGGGTTCTGCTCTTTAACGGTCTTCGGAGTACCAGCCCCCGAGTCACATGCCCTAGTGCAGGACGCCGGCCAACAGCGGCCGACCAAAAAGATGGCCTGCGCAGCCTTGGGGATGCTAGCGGGTGGGCTTACGTACGGCACACCCTGTTCGCTTTCAGTAGCGCTTAGCCAACGTAATGGCGGCCCGTTTAGACTGCAGTTGGATGCCCGCCACTGGTACCGTCCGCGCCCGCACTGGAATGAACCAGCACATCGTTCCACGGTGGCACCCGGACCGCTGGCTGCTTGTTGCTAGCCCGCTCATCTTTTAGCCGCTCCTCCTCAGGCTGCTTCCAAGTCAGATCGGCCACCAAGAAGTCCAACCACGCTGGCGCCAAGTCCAGACCGTCGGCCTTTGCCGGGGGCGCAGGTTGCTGGTGTTGATCCTGCAAGCAGACCATGATCCGTTGGCGAACAGCCTCTGGGTCACTGAAGAAGCGAGCAAACGCGTCCAGCTCTGGGCCGCCTAAATCGGCCGTTAAACGGCGATCCCTCTTGGCCTCGAGCATTTTGGCCAGCGCCCCTCGAAAGTCCAGTGGCTCTCGCAGGGTTGCGAATGCCTTTGTTTTCAGCAAGCGCTCCAACGTTTCGCTGTCCTTTTTTTCTTTGAGTTGATCCCGTAGGGAGGCTGTCAGCGCCCGCGCGTTGTCTTTTTTGTGCAGAACTTCCACGATGGGCAAATAAGCCACCATGGAAACAGGCTCAGGTAACAACTGCGGGCGCGGTTTACCGGTGACCAAGTGAACCGGATCCAGATCTACTACCACCAGGGCCTGGTCCGTCTCAGACAAGGCGCCTTGGCACGACGGCTGCAAGATGCCATGGTGCCAACCATGGTAAGGCGTGAGCAAGCGCACGATGCCCGGATGCTCCTTCGGCGGCTTATGCACCGAGTCGCAGCCAATGAAGCAACTGCCGCCGACACTCAGCCCTTTGCTCGCGGCATTGCAGAACACCGTGGCCGTGCCCGAGGCCAACACGCTGGCTTGGCCGGCATGCCAATAGTCGTTGCTGCGGGTTGTGCAGGCCGGCACCAACAGCACTGACCGGCGCTCTCGGTTGCCCTGAGTGACGGTCAACAACTCGCCCAGCGCATTTATGTCGAGGTCAATAAGTTTCGCTGCCAATGTCGCATCCACGCCAAACTGGCGCAACACCTTGGCCAAGTCTTGCAGCAGGGGACGGCGGTTGGCTGGGCTGGTGAGCAGGAACAACTCAGAGCAGATCAGTTCTACGCAATACCGCAGCTTCTGTGGGCCGTGAACGAGGGCCCGCATCATCTCCTTAATCTGCTCAAAAGTCCGTGCGCCAGTCCAAGTACTACGCAACGCATCCAGGATCAGTTCCTCTCGGTACAGGGGCGCCAGTGGTTCGCTACCAGGTCGAAACAATTCGTGTGCAGCCACGGCGCGGTATTTCTTGTCACGCTGAAACTGCATGACCCGGGCATCGCCTTGCAAACCAAAGGCGTCGGCCTCGATTTTTTCGGGTTGCCACAAGAGGGTCAATTTCTCCTTCAGATGGTCTGTATGGTTGCTCGCCGCCTCGAACAGACGATAGGTACCCGCCAACACAGCCAAGCCTGGATGGTGAAGTAACTCGCCTTTCAACCACTTCACCGTGTCAGGCCGAACCGACACCTCGGGAAGCACCAAGAGTTCCACCTTCAGTTCGCGACACGCGCGCAAGGCTTGGCCCAGCAGAACCCGGCGCCGATGCTCGGGCCAGGAGACGACCTTGAGGTCGTTATCCCAATGGAATTCCGCATTGCGCTTGGCGGCCTCGTGAACGGCTTTGAGGTCGCCATCCAGATACGCCTCCAACTCCTTTTTTGCCATTGGGTCCAGGGGAATGCCGCCCAGTCCAACTTCGGCAATGGGGTGGCTGTAGCTGTCGTCCACCCGCCACTGGAACAGCGCGACGCGCAGGTGGCCTCGTGCATTCAGATCTACATCATCGGTGGTTCTGCCAACGCCGAAGCGCTTGCTCCACGAGTCGCTTTGCCACTCTTCCAAGCGCTCAACCGGCACTGCACCAGAAACAGCGAGGGCCGCTGGTGCCGATCGCACGTAACCCTCAGCAGCTTGGTCGCGCTTTACGGGTTCATCCACGTCGGCATCCGGAGGGGTTACGGGTAAGGCATCGCCTTCCTCGGGCGCTATGGCCCCATGAAATGATGCGTTGCCGGGTAAGCCGTCTGATCGTGGCGCGACCTGCGGCACCGACGGCGTCTGATCCGCAGGGCTGAACCACCGTCCAAGCTTGTGGTCTAGAGTGTGCACCGCCAGCAATTCATCGTCAGCGATGCTGCGTGTCTCTGACCACGGCGTCAGCTTGCGCCGACCAAAGGGTAGCTGTGGCAATGTATTGGCAAACAAGCTGGTGAATTGCGGCGTGCTCATTTGCCAGCTTTCGCCACTGGTGTCAGTGAACTCGTCGGTATGCGGATGGCGACCAAACTTCACGCCTTGCACGTTCACCACGCGCATGCCGCGCAAGGCGTCAAGCGCGCACAGCGCCTTCGGCAAGGCGAACATCACCTCGTCGCAGCGCTGCAGTGTGAAGGTGGGCAAAGCATCAAAGGGCCAAATCGTGTCCTGTTCCTCAGCACCTTCCTCTTCACGAACCCCAGCGGCTGGCGCGGTCTGCCACCGAGCCAGGGCTTCGTACACCAACATCAGATCCGAGAGGTCAAAGGCCTGCGGCAAACCAGCATCCAGCAAGCCGATCAGGGCCAGCATCCAGTGCCACGGGCTGGCCTTGCATAGCGCAGCCCAGTCGCCATCCAGCAGTCGTTTGCGCATGACGTTGTAGTCGCCCTGCGGATCCAGGCGCTCCATGTCGGCCATTGACCATCCTGGTGGCAAGTTCAGGCGCTCCGGGATGCGGGCAGCACCGGATGCTTGTGCATAGCCCCACAGTGCGGCCACACTGCCCCGCAGCCCAGTGCCGATGGTGCTCAGTGCCAGCGCCATGCGCAAGGGAGGAGGATTGCTGTTTGGGGCTGCACCGGTAGCTAGGTACAGCGACTGATACAGCGCCAGCATCAAGCCCAACTCCGGCCGCAGAGGTGCGGTCTGCGCGACCAACGACTCAAGCGGAAGGCCTTGTAGTACCCACAGGGGCAGCTTGTTCAGCGCCTCGGGAAACACCCGGTGCAACACATGCCGCATGTCATCGCCGCTGCCATGCTCAAGACGCAGGGCCATGGCGCGGCTTTCGGCCTCCAGTTCCAGCAGATGTCGCACCTGGGCGTCTAAGCCTTGGTGCGCCGGAAATTTTTGTAGCCGTGCCAGCGCGCGCGTCACCGTGCGCGGCAGGCCGGCCTCAGTGTTGCTGGTCGAGTCAATCTGGGCCGAAGACAGATAGCTGCCCTGTAGTTTGCGCAATTGCTGACGCAACACATAGGCCTCGAGCTCCTGCTTAGCCACGGCCTGGGTGGCTTCGGTACTATCCGCTGCGTCGCCCGGAGCCTTTCGATCATCGAGCTGCTCGTCTCGCTCGCCGGTCTCGCCGGCCATGTCGGCGGCCACGCCCAGCACATCAGCCACCGTCCAGCCCACGCGCCACAGCTCGGCCCCCGCAAAGGGAACCGTTACCGTTTGCACCCGGTCGTCCCGGTCGTGGTACCAGGCGGTGACGCCCAGTTGGTCGCGTTTGAGGCGATCGGCCAGCAGGTAGAGCGTCGTGGCGTCGCCATGGACTTGCCGGAACAGCTGTGGCCGGAAGGGCACATAGGCCAAACTTGCCTCGCCATCCACTGCCATCTGGTGCATAACCAGCAGGGCATGGTAGAGACTGGCCGCGCGGTGCGTGATGGGCTCTTGGTCATGCCGCGCGCCGATTACAGCAGGCGACAGTTCGGTCCATGGTCTTGGTTCGGTGCTTTTCTCCAATACAAGCTGTTGAGCCTCCGACTCCGGCACTGCGGCAAACAGCACGGACGTCTCGTCGGCTGGGTAAGGCGGCTCAGCACGCATGGCCACTTGGGCAAATCGTCGCTCAGACTCAAGTGCAGGTGAGACGGCGGACTCTGCTCGCAACGAGTATCGATAGAGGTCGCGGCGCCCATTAGCGCTGGGCTCGGCAGCAATCGCATACAGCGACGCGGTAGTCTCGCTGCCTGTTGGCAGGTGGGGAATCAGTTGCTTATCCGCGCCAGACTGCGAAAGTAGAAGTGGAAACTCGCGCGCCAGGGTACTGAGCTTGTCATTCTGTGGCGAACTGTTGAGGACGAAGTCAATTGCCAGTCCGACGGCTACAGGAGTGCCGTCCATCGGTGCGGTACTCCCCTGATTCTTCGGCTGAACCAGCTGGTCAATGACCTCATGCGCGCGCGCCAATCCGTCATCGTTCGATTTCGTTGGTCGCCGTTCCCACAGCGCGTTCAAGGGACGATTGGGGGTGTTTTGAGGCTGGACTGTGTCTTGATGCGCCAGACTCTGACCGGCTAGGCACAGCCATTCGATGGCTGTCAACCGGCCGCCCTGCTGCGGTGGCAACGCCAACGTGGTACTCGGATTACCCATAAGGCGGCGTGCCTTGCGCACAACCATCCAGGTGCGTCGGCGCACATGATCGAAGTTGGTCGCCGGGTTCACCTGATCGATGAAAACTGGCTCACAGACTTGCCGTGCCAGGTCTAAGCGAAGCTTGCGATCCTCTTCACGCTCAGTCAGAGACTTTCCGTTCTCCTGCCACGGATGGTTGTCCAGCAATTTGTCCAACCCTTCCACGGCAAACAGCCAGTGGTAACCGCGCTGCTCAAACGCGCTGGCCCAGGGCTGGTCGCCGCAGACTTCGTTCCACAGCTCCCAGAAGCGCTCCCACAGAGATGCAACGGCTGCCACTGCGCCGTCCGTTTGGGCTGTGGCAGCTACCTGCCACCACAGCCAGCGCGCGCACAGGCCCAGATCACCAGCGCGTAGATCGGCGGCACCCAACACAGCCTTGACCTGACCCGCGATCTCTCTGGGCTGATGCATCAACGCAACACGTCGCAGCATTTGCAAGGCGCACTGGCGATCCACTTCAGGCATTTCGCCGCCGAGGCTGTAGTCGGTCTCGCCGTCGCCTACTAGAGGTGGATCCCAGGCTGGTACAGACGGTGCCAGGCCGCGCCCGTCGTTGAGTTGGCGCATCACCTGTTGGGGTGAGCCGGCGCGCACATGTTCGCCTTTATGGATCAAGTCGATGGAGCGCTCTGCAGACTTCGATTGCAGCAATTCACGCAGTTGCTTGAGCAAGTCTTCGCTGTCGGCAAACAGCACTATGTCGTCCACATAGCGTGCATAGCCCGCGCGCGGCCGCCAGACTTCATCCGAGCCCTTCTCGGCTGTGCTGTGGATGAAGCGGCGGGCCTCTTCATCCACAGGAAACAATGCAACGGTGCCGATATAGGCCGACAGTACAGGGCCCTGCGGAATGCCCACGAGCTCGCCGCTTTGCTGCGTTTTTCCTTCGGCGTCGGGATCAAGGTACTTGTGGTGAAAGATCAGCCCCATCAAGAGGCGCTCTAGCTTGACTTCGAGGTCGGCGTCCCAGGGGGTTGTGCTGGCTTCTGCCAAGCCGAAGATGCGCCCAAAACCTTCTGGCACACCATGCACGTCCAAGGCTTGGTACAGGGGTGTCAACACCGCATCGCGCACGACAAAGCGCTGGATCGAGTCGTAGTAGCGCTTGGCGTCGAGCCGAAGTACATGCACATTCGGCCCGATGGCATGGCACTGTTTGGCCAGACTGGCCATGAACTCACGCCAGCACTGCCCAAATGGGCGGAACATGCCTTGGTCAGACGGAGTCTGGTCGCCTTCCAAAACGTCCATGTCGATTTGGTAGCCAAAGCTCAGGGTTTTGGGCAGGTCCAAATCATCATCAAGCTCATTGAGCTGCGCACTCAAGCCCGTCACCATTATTTCTCGGCGCGAGGCGTACCAGCGCACGGCAGGGATGCCGTCTGAAAAAGCCTGTCCCGCAGCGCTTGGCCGGTCGTGACGTTGGCTGAGTATTTCGTTGAGAACGATCTGCTGCACGAGCAGGTCAGCAGGGTGTGGCATCACTTTGCGGCGCGGATCGTCCAGGACCTTCGGATCGGCCGTTAACTTGCGCGGCAGGTGCACCGCGTCAAAAGGCGCAGCCTGCTTCCAGGAGCGGTCACCAGTCACCATGGCCTTTAGGCGATCCAAAGCGATCTGGTCAAAGAGGCGTGCGTTACCGCCTAGGGTCTGCCAGACCTCTTCATCGCAGGGCAACTCGCCGCGGCGCGCGCCGTGATAGGCCAGGCTGCGAGCCAGCGCCACGCGCGGAAGCACTTCTTCGAGGTAAAGGCCACGTGCCGGCAACCCTCGATGGCCGGTCTCGGCCATTGTCAACTCGGCGTGAAGTTGCTGAGCCCAATCCCAAGTGCATGCTGCCAAACGCGCCGCCGCGACCTCGGCTGGTCGGCGCCCGTACAAGCGTCTGAGTGCCATGCCGACGCGGAACAAGGCGCGCTCACGAACGGTAGGCACCAGGTGCCCGAATCGCTCAGGCTGTAGATCCGATGCGTCTTGCCCGCCTATGGCCCGCACTAACAATACGGCCTCGGCCGGCAGATCGAAGGACTGCAGCCAGGAAGTGGCTTGCTCAGCCGTGTGTAGACCACGCAAGCACGTATCAGGGTCTTTGCCTAAGGCTGGTTTGCTGCGCCAAGGAATGCCAATCCAGCGTAAGTTCACGCCGCGCAGATCCAGCAAGCGACGCACCAGTCGATCCGTCCCGCCAAATCCGGCCGAATCATTGTCGAGAAATAGTACGTACGCTAGTTCAGCGCTGGAATCTGACTCCTCTGCCAGCTTCTTCAGCCGCTCCATAGGCTCTTTGCCCAGGCTGGTGCCCATCAGCGCGACGGCAGGCAGGCCAAGGGACTGCAGGCGCAAGGCATCCAGAAAGCCCTCCACAAGGTACAGCCTGGTCGGTAGGTGGGCTTTCGAGGTCTGCCGTACAGCATCGAAGGCTGCGGGTTCATTGAAAAGGACCTTGGCCTTTTCAAAGCCGGAGGTGAGCAAGTATTTGGCCACGCCCTCAGGCGGTACATCTTGCAAGGCGCGGCCTGCAAAGCCCAGCAACTCGGCTTGCTTGACCGTGCCCCCGTGAATGGGAATGACAACGCGGCCGTCATGAAAGCAGTCTTGGAACTGGTCATGCAGATTCAGCTTGCCCTGCGTTGACGATGAGCGCTGATGCAATCGCTTGATCAAGCCCAGAGTCTGCAGGCCATCGATTAGCTCGGCACGCTCGCCCACGCTCTTTGATTGCAGGGCCTCCACCAAAACGCCGTGAGTGATGCAGCGCAAGCCTCGCTCGTACAGGAAATCCCGGTCGAATTCGCGCTCGGCGCACCAAGCGGTGAATCGCTGGTCGTCGTGGTGTTCGTCGTAGATGCGGAGCGCGAACTTCCGTGCTGTCTCGCTGGCGGCAGCAGCCGCCGCCCGCTGTTTCGACGGACGAGTCGGCGACTTGATGCCGAACTGCTGAGCCAGCCATTGAACCGCCGGCAAGAACTCCAGGCCCTGGACTTTCTTCACCAGATCAATGGCATTGCCATGGGCGCCGCAGGCAAAGCAGTGATAGTGCGCCGTGGTCGCGCCATCGGCCGGATAGATGTTTAACGACGGACGAGTGTCTTGGTGAAAAGGACACAACGCTTGGATAGTGGCGCCGCGCCGCGCGGTCACCATACCCAGACGTTGCATCACGTCTTCCAGCGGAATCTTGGCTAACAAATCACCAACGTCGTAACGACCGTCCATCGCATTTCCTCTGACCATTTATATTGTTCGGGGCAGGTTATCAGACGCCCGCTCAAATGGGTCCGCCCACGATACCGGCCGATCGCTACGTGCATCGGTCATTGCGCTTACCTTAAGAACACGTCTTACCGGGAGCAATTCACGCTGGACGGATAGCGCGTCAGCGGTGCCCTGCGTTCTGATCGAGCAATCGGAAACTACCGACTGCGAAGACCAATGCGCGAAGAGTCGGCCAACCACCCCGTTAGCTATCCGCCCAGAGTGACGTTGAGCCTAGTCCGCAGCAAAAAGACGAGGGACAGTCATCGCTGCACAGCAAACGTCCACACATATCGCCGCGATCGGGCGCAACGTTAGCCGAGGGAAAGTGCTAGGGAACGTCTGATCAAGTCGTAAATTGGCCTGATGACGAGAGTGCGTGATGTCCCGCTGCGCTCGCAGGCTTGTCGCAGCGTGCATTTGATTCGTTTGCGAGCCTTTGTGGCTCCTTCACGCGGCCTTCGGACGCACCAGTCCCATCATCGCAATCAGTTTGCGTCTGGCCATCCACAGGTTCGACAGCGCAAACAGCGTGATCACATGCGCCGTATTCTTGGCCAGCCCCTTGAATCTCACCTTCGTCAGACCGAATTGCCGCTTGATCACGCGGAATGGGTGTTCCACCTTCGCACGCATGCTGGCCTTCTGATATTCCTGCTTGCGTGCCTGAGCCTTGGCTCGGCCCTCGGGCATCTTCGCCATGTCGCTGGGCCGACCCGCAATGTGCCATTGCACGCTGCGTTCCACTCGGCTCTGTGCTCCGCGATAGCCCGAGTCCGCCCACACTGCGTCTTCCTTGCCGTGCAGCAGGTCGCCCACTTGTTCCACGTCCGCTTCGTTGGCCGCCGTGGTCGTCACCGTGTGCACCAGCCCCGAGTCCGCGTCCACACCGATGTGCGCTTTCATTCCAAAGTGCCATTGGTTGCCCTTCTTCGTCTGGTGCATCTCAGGGTCTCGTTCACCGCTCTCGTTCTTGGTGGAACTAGGCGCCGCGATGATCGTGGCATCCACGATGGAGCCTCTCTTCAGAAGCAACCCCTTCCTGGCCAGATGGGCGTTGACCTGCTTGAAGATGCCTTCGGCCAAGTCGCTGGCCTCCAGCAGGTGGCGGAAGTTCAGGATCGTCGTCTCGTCGGGGATTGACTCCATCCCCAGGTTCGCGAACGTGCGCAGCGAGGTGATCTCGTAGAGGGCTTCCTCCATCGCCGGGTCGCTCAGTGCGAACCAGTTCTGCATCAAATGCACACGGAGCATGGCTTCGAGCGGATACGGTCGACGCCCGCGGCCTGCCACCGGGTAGTGCGGCTCGATGACCTTGAGCAGCGCCTTCCAGGGTACGACCAACTCCATCTCTGCGAGGAAGACTTCCCGTCGTGTCTTCTTCCTCTTGCCCGCATGCTCGGCATCCGAAAAACTGATCTGGCTCATTGTGGCGCTCCTCCAGCATGCCTGATCAACGTTCAGAGCGAGCATTCGTGGACTTGATCAGACGTTCCCTAGAGCATCCCATCTTCGTGGGATGCCCCGGCCACCAGCCGTCCCAGCTCAGCCCGCCCTACCCCTTCCCGCTCACCTCCAACAACAACTCCGCCTCCCTCGCCAAATCAGCGGCAATCCAGAGCATGTAATCCCGGTGCTTCTCCCCCGCTTCCTCGAACCATCCATTGCCGTCGCCATAGCAGCACCAAAGCAATGAGTTCAATTGCGCCAGTTTGATTTCGAGAAGGTCCCTGGCTTCGTCCGGCGCGAGGGTGGCCGGGGTGGGGACGGTGGGGCCGCTGGTGGTGCGGCGGGGAGATTGGGGCGTGGAACGCCCGGCCATAATTCGCTTAGCCATGTGGTGTGCTTCCTCTGAAAAGTTGTGCACGTCATGTGGTCAGACGGTCAGGGTGTTTCCGCATCCTGACCGTCGCCTTTGATACCTCACCTTCGCATCGATGCATGAGCGCATCGACAACCCGCCGTGAGGCTGGCGGTCTGTCTGTTCACTACTGGGCTGGTCGTTTCGGGGAGCGCTCCTTTCACGGTGTTCGTCGCCCACAAGGCGGGGCGTCTTGCGGCAGGGGCATTCACTTTAGAGAAGCGAAGCCGCGCAAGAGAAAAGATTTCGTCGAGGATTTCTCGAATCGGTGGGATATCTGCCGTGGCGCTGCGGCAAGACACAAAGCATGACAGTTGGGGCTCTGTCAGCCACCGGAGCAGCGCTGCAAAAGCGCGGCGTCCGGTTGAAAGCCAACGTCGAAGACGACGGTGAATCAGCGATGAATCGGGCAACGCGGCAGCACCATGGCCGCGTGCCGTTCGCGATCGATCGAACGAACGAACGAACGATCAGGAAGGATCAGGAAGGATCGTGGCCCGGTGCCGAACTGATCTCGTTGGGCTTGTAGATCTTGTGCTGCGCAACGCCGCTGCCCGCATCGGTCACCACCAGCAGGCGCCACAGCGGCTCGCGCTTGGAGCAGTCGCTTTCTTCCTTGCTGAGCTTGAAGCTGGGCACGCCGGGCGCGGTGCCCTTGACGACGACGCGCAGCAGGGTCTGGCCCTTGGCGTTGGACACTTCGAGGTCGAAGCCCTTGCCGGTCATGTTTTCGGCCTTGTAGCCGTAGCCGGTGAAGTGCTTGACGACGTATTCGAGCGCGGCGGCCTGCACGGCCTCGGGCGAGGGCTTGTCGTCGCCTGCAGGTGCGGCATTGGACGAAGCGGAGGCCGAGAGCGGTTGCGGCACGTTGCCGCGCTGCCGGGCGGCGAGCACTTCGGCGTCGGTGGGGGTCCAGCCGCGCGGGCCGCGCACGAGCACGGCAAGCTTCTGCTCGGGCTCCCAGCTGGCAACGTGCCACTCTTCGTCGTCGCGCACGCGGGTGGACACCTTGGCGTCCTTGTTGCTCTCGGTCTCGAGGATGGCGATGCGGTTGGTCTGCACCACGGCGCGGAAGCCGGTGCCGGCATCGAAGGTGCGCTTGAGCAGCGACAGGCGGTCCTTGGCGCGCTGCACCTGCTGGGCGCTGCGCTCGCCGCCGCCGGCGCGGTGGTGGATGTCGAGCGACTCCAGGTAGAACCAGCGGCCGCCCGAGCCCACGTTGACCCACTCGGCCCAGATGGTGGCGATGACGTTGTCGCCGGTGGCGAGCCAGGCGTGGTCGAACGGCTTGTCGCGCGCGTCGAACACACCCATCTTGGCAACGATTTCGACGGGCGTGAGCCGTGGTCCTGACAGTCGCTTCTCATTGATGACAGCGAGTACCTGGGAGTCGACTTCGTTTTCCATTCAGCGGGCTTTGGGGAGTTGCAGGGGGTGGGCAGTATGCCGCATCCCACCTGCGCCGGCTCGCCCCGGCCTGCCTGAAAACAGGTAGACGCACTTGCGCCGGAACGCAATACCGGGATCGGGCTATTCGGCAGCATCTGTTGCGGGAAGTCTGCACGGCCGCAGGGCGAAGATGCCCGATTCGAGCGGCGGGCCACATGTAACAGGCTTGTTGCAGCAAAATGCCGGGCTGCAGAAAATCACACCCGAAATCGCCATGACCCTGGACGAACTGTTCGCCGACAGCCACTTGCTTCCCACGGTGCCGAAGGTGGTGTTCGACCTGATCGAGTTGCTGCGCGACGAAGACGCCTCGATCAACCTGGTGGCCCGCAAGCTGGAGCTCGACCAGGTGCTGACGGCGCGGGTGCTGCGGATGGCCAATTCGCCCTACTTCGGCGTGCGCCGCAAGATCCTGTCGATCCAGGACGCGATCAAGATGCTGGGCTTCTCGTCGATCCGCTCGCTGGTGGTGAGCTCGGGGCTGACGGGCACGTTCCAGAAGGTGCATGGCGTGCACCTGCCGAGCTTCTGGGCGCACAGCCTGCGCGTGGCCTCGGTGGCGCGCTACCTGGCGGGCAAGACCCGCCGGGTCGACCAGAGCCTGGCCTTCACGGTGGGCAGCATGCACGCCATCGGCCACCTGATCATGTCCGGCGCCATGAAGGAAGAAATGGCGCAACTCAACGAAGCGCATCCGTTCGACCTGATGGGCCGGCTCGACGTGGAGCGCGAGAAGTTCGGCTTTCACTACGGCGACGTGAGCGCGGGGCT
>Ga0209050_1003167_pt1 | contig 12529 bp, 12 predicted proteins | sample Araplavi_mTSA_r2_FD_184276 | JGI IMG/M metagenome (GOLD analysis project Ga0209050, IMG submission 184276) | Arabidopsis root microbial communities from North Carolina, USA - plate scrape MF_Cvi_mTSA_r2 (SPAdes) (version 2) | ecosystem: Host-associated > Plants > Roots > Endosphere | place: USA...
CGCCCGCCGCCAGCGTGGTGGACATCTATGAAGGCTCGACCAAGCTCGGCAGCGTCACCGCTGACCAGGCTGGCAACTGGAGCTTCACGCTGCCCACTGCCCTGATCGATGGCCCGCACACGCTGACGGCGAAGGTCAAGGATGCCGCAGGCAACGAAGGCTCAGGCAGCGCCACGGTGGACATCGACACGGCAGCGCCTCTGGTCACGATCTCCGCCCCGGCGCTGACCAACGACAACACGCCGACCGCCACGGGCACCGCTCCCGTCGGCAGCGTCGTGGACATCTATGAAGGTTCGACCAAGCTGGGCAGCGCAAACGCTGACCAAGCGGGAAGGTGGAGCTTCTCGTTGCCCAGCGCTCTGATCGATGGGCCCCACACTCTCACCGCCGCAGTGATTGATGCCGCAGGCAACCAGGGGTTGGGCAACGCGACGGTGATTGTTGATACAAAAGTCGACCCTCTCAGGATTGGTATCGTCGGAGGAGGTACCTGGGTCAATAAGTACACTGATCCAGCAATATTCGAGATTGGCGGGCTGGAGAGCGGAGCGACGCTCTATTACATGAATCTGGGCGTTGGCGGTGGGTACAGAGCTATCGACGTGGCTTCTCTTCCGAGTTTGTTGGGGTACGGTGACCACATTTACAATTTCATGTTTTACCAAGTCGATGCTGCGGGAAATAAAAGCGGAACATCGTTCCTCTCCCTTCTCGCTGATCGAGTGGCTCCAGACGCCCCCGGTGTTGCTCTAAGAAATGATGATGGCCCTTCCAACTTTGACAAGGAGACAAGCGATGGCACATTGCAAATCTCCAATAGAGAAGTCGCGAATGGTGGAAGAATCGAATATAGACTGAATGGGGTCGGCGTTTGGGTTGACGCAGGTCGCAGTGATGTAATTCCCGGGGGAATTTATGGATCATTCGGCGATCAAACGGTGGAGGTGCGTCAAGTTGATATGGCTGGAAATATCAGTGATGTGACGGTGTTCAGTTTTATTCTTAATCCTCCGGTTGTCACTCCCGTGATTTAAAGCTAAATCTGAAATCTGATCGGCACTTGTGCATGTATTTTGACGGCCTTCCCGGATGCGGCATTTTCATACACGCGCCTCGTCATCTTCGCGGCCTTTTCGGCCATGGCCACCACCGGCGTATTCGTATTCCCGCTGACGACGGCGGGCATGACTAACGCGTCGACCACCCGCAGGCCTTGAAGGCCTCGCATCCGAGCGACGGATCGACGACCGCGAGGTCGTCGATCCCCATCCGGCAGGTGCCCATCGGGTGATCAGCCCAAACCGCAGCGCTGCTTGCGTGCGTGGTCCTCGCCGTCCCGCCCCGCCGCGCTCATGCGATCTGCTTCAGCAGGCCGAGCAGCCGCTCGAAGGTCTTGCCATACGGTGGATGGAACAGCTTCGTCCCCGCGAAGCGCGATTGCAGGAACACCGGCTTGAGCTTGCTGAAGGTGTTGAAACCCCACACGCCGTGGTACGCCCCCATGCCGCTGGCACCGACGCCACCAAAGGGCTGCTCTTCCTGGCCGAGGTGCCAGATGCAGTCGTTGACGGTGACGCCGCCCGCCACCGTGCGCGCCAGCACGTCGTCGCGCGCGGTCTTGTCGTCGCCGAACCAGTACAGCGCCAGCGGCCGGTCGCCCGCGTTCACCTGCGCGATCGCCTCCGACGCATGGCCGTAGGGCACGATCGGCAGCAGCGGGCCGAAGATCTCCTCGCGCATCACCGCCATCTCCGGCGAGGTGCCCAGCAGCAGCGTCGGCACCAGGCGCCGGTCGGCCGGCTGGTCGTCGTGCGTCGGCCGCAGCGTCGCGCCGCGGGCGCGCGCGTCGTCGAGCAGCCCCTTCAGCCGCGCGTGGTGGCGCGCACTGACGATGGCCGTGTAGTCGGGGTTGCCGTCGATGCGCGGATACAGGCGCCGCATCGCGGCCACGATCGCATCCGCGAGCGGCGCCACCAGTTCCTTGGGGGCGAGCACGTAGTCCGGCGCGACACAGGTCTGCCCCGCGTTGAGCAGCTTGCCGAAGGCGATGCGCTCCGCGGTGAGGGCGAGATCGGCGCTGCGATCCACGATCGCCGGCGACTTGCCGCCGAGCTCCAGTGTCACCGGCGTCAGGTGCTTCGCGGCCGCCTGCGCGACCAGCCGCCCCACCGGCGTCGAGCCGGTGAAGAACAGGTGGTCGAAGGGCAGTTCGGTGAACGCCTTGCCCACGGCCGCGTCACCGGTGACGACGGTCATCTCCTCGGGCGAGAAGTGCTCGGCCACGAGCCTGGCCATCAACTCGGACGTCGCCGGCGTCAGCTCGGAGGGCTTGATCATCACGCGATTGCCGGCCGCCAGCGCTGCCAGCGCCGGCGCCATCGCGAGGAAGTAGGGATAGTTCCACGGCGACACGATGCCGACCACGCCCAGCGGCTGCGGCATCAGCCGGTTGCCCGCGGGCAGGAAGTGCAGCGCCGTCGGCGCGCGGCGCACGGCCATCCAGCGCTTGAGGTGTCGGATCGCATGGCGCGCGCCGCTCTGCACGGTGAAGAGATCGGCCAGCAGGCTCTCGTGCCGCGAGCGGTGGCCGAAGTCGCGCGACATCGCCTCGGCCAGGGCTTCGGCATGCGTCGACGTCATCGCGAGCAGCCGCTGCAGCCGGTCGCGGCGCTGCGCCAGCGTCGGCAGACGCTCGCGGTCGAAGGCGGCGCGCTGCTGCTCGAGCAGCAGATGCAGGCGCTCATGCGGGGCTTGGTCCATGGGGTGTCTCCGCCGTGTTCCATCAGTCGAGGGTTGCCGCAGGCTATGCGCATTCGCGCCAGCGGCCAAGCGCGCGGACCCTGGACTAGAGAGGCGCGACTAACGCGCCCCGCCAATGAAAAAACCCGGCCAGGGCCGGGCTTTTCGAGGCGGGCTCCAGGGAGCCCCCGCTGGACCGCCCTGAGGCGATCGCAACGATCAGAAGCGGTAGCCGACGCTCAGCGTGAAGCCGTCAGCCTTGATGCCGTCCTTCTTGTAATAGCGCATGTAGTCGACAGCGCCGTAGATCGACTTGTCGAAGTTGTACTTCGCGCCCAGGCCGTAGGCGAAGCTGCCGCCGCTTTCCGAAGCGGAGCCGTCTTCGTCAGAAGCCTTGATCTTGCTGTGGGCGTAGCCCAGGCGGCCGAAGACTTCGAACTGGTCGAAGGCGTACTTCGGGGTCACGAACAGGCCGTAGCTGTGCGGGATCTTGATCTTGGCGCCGGCGACGGTGTCGTCCGACACGCCGAAGGCCAGCATGCCTTCGATGGCGACGTTCGGGTGCACGTCGTAGCCGATGATGCCGCGGATGGCGCCCGGCTTGGCCGACAGGCCGCCGTCAGCCTTCACCTTGACGAAGGTGTAGCCCAGTTCGCCGTACAGCGGGGCTTGGGTCTGGGTCTGGGCTTGAGCGGCGCCGGCAGCCAGCAGAGCGGCAGCGACGATGACAGAAATCTTGGTCATTGGAATACTTCTCTCAAAGTGATAAGCATCGCAGCGATGCGGGGGCGAAAGGTATCAACGCCTGACACCCTTCGACAATGCAAGACGTCACAGACAGGTAAAAAAGTGCGTAAGACGTTGTCTGGCGACCACGCATGGCCCCGAACTTGCTGAGGACCCACCCCCAATCGGTGGGTATTGCCTCTCGTCCTTCGTACAAGTGTTGACGCCGTCTTCACACCTGTTCTTGTCATCCGCTGCAGGAGCGGCCGCCCACGAAAAAGCCCGGCGCAGGGCCGGGCTCGTGGCGATCAAGAAGCGGGGCCGGGTCTTGCCCCACTCCGTGCGCGCGGTCAGTGACGGAAGTGCCGCACGCCGGTGAACACCATCGCGATGCCGCGCTCGTTGGCCGCGGCGATGACTTCGTCGTCGCGCATCGAGCCGCCCGGCTGGATCACGCAGGACGCGCCCGCGTCGGCCAGCACGTCCAGGCCGTCGCGGAACGGGAAGAACGCATCGCTGGCCACCGCCGAGCCGGCCAGCGCCAGGCCGGCGTTCTCCGCCTTGATCGACGCGATGCGTGCCTAGTCGATGCGGCTCATCTGGCCCGCGCTCACGCCCAGCGTCATGCCGTTGCCGCAGAACACGATCGCATTGCTCTTGACGTACTGCGCGACGGTCCACGCGAACATCAGGTCATCGAGCTGCTGCGCCGTCGGCTGCAGCGTGGTGACGACCTTCAGGTCGGCCTTGGACAGGAAGTGGTTGTCGGCGGTCTGCACCAGCAGGCCCGAGCCGACGCGCTTGACGTCCTGCGCGTTGCGGCCCTGGTCCCAGGGGCGCGCGCCGCCCGGCGGCAGCGCGATCTCGAGCAGGCGCACGTTGACCTTGCCCTTGAAGATCTCGCGCGCCTCGGCGCTGAACGACGGCGCCATCAGCACCTCGACGAACTGCTTGGACACCAGCTCGGCCGCGGCGCGGTCCACCTCGCGGTTGAACGCGATGATGCCGCCGAAGGCGCTGGTCGGATCGGTCTTGAAGGCCTTCGCGTAGGCATCGGCGGCGCTCGCCGCGACGGCCACGCCGCAGGGATTCGCGTGCTTGACGATCACGCAGGCCGGCGTGTCGAAGCTCTTCACGCACTCCCAGGCGGCGTCCGCGTCGGCGATGTTGTTGTAGCTGAGCTCCTTGCCCTGCAACTGCTTGCCGGTCACCAGCGAGCCGGGCGCCGGATACAGGTCGCGGTAGAGCGCGGCGGTCTGGTGCGAGTTCTCGCCGTAGCGCAGGTCCTGCACCTTCACGAAGCTGCTGTTCATCTGCGCCGGGTACTCGGCCAGCGAGCCGTCGTCCAGGCGCGCGCTCAGGTAGTTGCTGATGGCCGCGTCGTACTGCGCGATGCGGTTGAAGGCCGCCACCGACGCGGCGAAGCGCGTCTTGTCGCTGGTCTTGCCGTGGGCCTTGAGCTCCTCGAGCACCTGCGCGTACTGCGACGCGTCGGTCAGCACCGTCACGTCCTTCCAGTTCTTGGCCGCGCTGCGGACCATGGCCGGGCCGCCGATGTCGATGTTCTCGATCGCGTCCTCCAGCGTGCAGCCGGGCTTGGCGACGGTGGACTCGAACGGATAGAGATTCACCGCCAGGATGTCGATCGTGTCGATGCCATGCTGCTGGATCGCGGCGACGTGCTCGGGCAGGCCGCGGCGCGCCAGCAGGCCGCCGTGGATCTTCGGATGCAGCGTCTTGACGCGGCCGTCCAGCATCTCGGGGAAGCCGGTGTGCTGGGCGACCTCGGTGACCGGCAGGCCGGCGTCGGCCAGCAGCTTGGCGGTGCCGCCGGTGGACAGCAGGCGCACGTTCAGCGCATGCAGCGCCTGCGCGAATTCAACGATGCCGGTCTTGTCGGAGACCGAGATCAGGGCGGTGAGTTGGGCCATGAACATTCCTTCGATGCGGGGGGATTCGGGTTCGACCAAGCGGAACGCGGAGATCCGGCTTTGCCGGGCTCGCGCGTTCGCCCCTGGATGACGCCGACACCTCTGGTGTCGGCCGGCGAAAGCCGGCAGGGGTGGTCTAGATCAATTTGTGTTCGACGAGCTTGCGGCGCAGGGTGTTGCGGTTGATGCCGAGCCATTCGGCGGCCTTGCTCTGGTTGCCATCGCTGTGCTGCATCACGACTTCCAGCAGCGGCTTCTCGACCAGGCGGATCAGCATCTCGTGCATCGAATGCGGGGCCTCGCCGCCGAGGTCGCGGAAGTAGACCTCCAGGTTCTCGCGCACGCAGGTTTCGATCGGTTTGGGCGTCATGCCGTCAGCCTTCTTTCTTGGTCTTCGTCTTGTTCATCATTGGCCGCGTCCAGCGCGGCCATGTAGGGCAGCCGGTCGTGCTCGTCCGCCAGCGCGTCCAGCCAGCCGCCGAGCGCATCGACCTGCGCCTGGCAGCTCTCCAGCAGGTTCATGCGGCGCCGGAAGTCCTCGCCGCCAGGCAGCGCGCGCACGGCCCAGCCGATGTGCTTGCGCGCGCTGCGCATGCCGGTGAGTTCGCCGTAGAGCGCGTAGTGGTCGTGCAGGTGGTCGATCAGCCAGCGCTTGGCGTCGGCGACGCGCGGGGCGGGCAGTTCCTCGCCGGTGGCCAGGAAGTGCGCGATCTCCGCGAAGATCCACGGCCGGCCCTGCGCCGCGCGGCCGACCATGATGGCGTCGGCGCCGGTCGCGGCCAGCACCTCGCGGGCCTTGCGCGGGCTGTCGATGTCGCCGTTGGCCACGACCGGAATCCGCAGCGCGGCCTTGACCGCGGCGATGGTGTCGTACTCGGCGTGGCCGCTGTAGCCCTGCTCGCGCGTGCGGCCGTGCACGGTGACCATCGCGATGCCGGCCGATTCCGCCGCGCGCGCCAGCGCCACCGCGTTCTTCTCGGCCTGGCACCAGCCGGTGCGCATCTTCAGCGTCACCGGCACGCCGCGTGGCGCGCAGGCGGCAACGACGGCCTCGACGATCTCCAGTGCCAGCGCTTCGTCCTGCATCAGCGCCGAGCCGGCCCACTTGTTGCAGACCTTCTTGGCCGGGCAGCCCATGTTGATGTCGATGATCTGGGCGCCGCGATCGATGTTGTATGCGGCCGCCTCGGCCATCATGGCCGCCTCGGTGCCGGCGATCTGCACCGAGATCGGCGCCGGCTCGCCCTCGTGGTTGGCGCGGCGCGAGGTCTTCAGGCTGTTCCACAGCTCCTTGCGCGAGGTCACCATCTCGCTGACCGCATAGCCGGCGCCGAGCTTCTTGCACAGCACGCGGAAGGGCCGGTCGGTCACGCCCGCCATGGGGGCGACGAACAGGCGGTTCGGCAGGACGTGGGAACCCAGCGTGAGCGTGCCGGGCAGCGGCGTGGACATCGGGAACGGAGGCGGAGGCTGCACAAAAAAGAGGCAGGAGTATACCGCTGCCCCCACCGCCGAATCCCTCTTCAGAGCGAGGATTGCTTGCGCCAGAGCATGAAGCCCTGCTCGACGAAGCGGTTCATCACGCGGTCCTGCGACAGCTTGTAGACCGCGCGGGCCAGCCGGCCGCGCAGTTCCGGCGTGTTGCAGCGCGAGCGGTGCGAGAGCGTCACGTAGAGGCCTTCGCGCGCGATGGCCGGCAGCAGCGGCTGGATCGCCACGCCGCCGCCGCGCGCCGCGTAGGCCTCGGCGGGCGTGTCCTCGTAGATCAGGTAGTCGGCGCGGCCGCGCTGCAGCATCAGGATCGCCTGCTCGATGCTGGCGACCTGCGTGATCTTGAGCGACTGGCGGGCGTAGTTGTCGAACTCCACGCCGAAGCTGTTGTTGATCACCGTGACGCCCTGGCGGCCGGCGAGGTCCCCCCAGCGCTTGAACGGCACCGGCGCGGCGGTGCGCGTCCAGATCACGCTGCGCGTTTCGCGGAAGGCGGGGTGGAAGTAGTCCATGTACTCGGTGCGCGGCAGCGTGAAGAAGGCGCCGGCGATCAGGTCGATGCGGCCGGCGCGCATCTCCTCCTGCACGCGGCCCCAGGGGCCGACATAGCGGGTCTCGACCGGGATGCCGATCTCCGCCGCCAGCCACTGCATCAGGTCGGCGTTGGCGCCGACCAGCTTCTGCTCGTCCGACGGATCGCGCCACAGGTAGGGCGGGTACTGCGGATTGCCGGAGGCCACCAGCAGCGGACAGCCGGCGATCGGACCCTGCGCGGGCGCCGCACCAGGGCCGGGCGCCGCGCTTGCCTGGGGGGCGGGAGCGGTCTGCGCCATCGCGGCGCCGGCGCCGGGCATCGGCCCTGCGGGCCCCGGACCCGCGAGGGTCAGGCCGATCAGCGCGATTGACGATGCAGCGAGGCTGCGCAAGGACATGGTCTTCGGATAATCCCACGCATGGAAGCCTGGCTGCAACACATGGTTCACCTGATGCTGGAGACCCTTGCCCTGCCGCAAGTGGGGCTCGGCGCGGTATTCGTCATCGCCCTGGTCTCGGCCACGCTGCTGCCGATGGGGTCGGAGCCGGTGGTGCTGCTGCTCGTCTCCGCCAAGCCGGAGCTGTTCTGGCCCGCGATCCTGGTGGCGACCGCGGGCAACACCATCGGCGGCGCGATCACCTGGTGGATGGGCTACGGCGCCGAGCGCGCCTACGAGGCCGCCGTGCACCACTCGCCGCGCGACCAGCGCGTGCTGGGCTGGCTGCGGCGCTTCGGCGCCAGGACCTGCCTGCTGAGCTGGCTGCCCATCGTCGGCGACCCGCTGTGCGCGCTCGCGGGCTGGCTGCGGCTGCCGTTCTGGCCCTGCGTGCTGTACATGGCGATCGGCAAGTTCGCGCGCTACGTGCTGATGACCAGCATCGGGGTGTCGATGCTGCCGGCGCAGTGGAAGGCGATGCTGTCGATGGCGGGCTGAGCGCGCCGGCGCGCTTGCACAATGCGGGCTTCGACAGGAGACCCGCCATGAGCACCCCCAGCACCCCGGCGTACGACGCCTTGTGCCAGCGCCACCAGCGCATCCACCGGCTCGCCCATCTGCAGGCGATCGCATCCTGGGATCAATCCGCCTTCATGCCGGCGCGCGGCGCGCAGGCCCGCGCCGAGGCGCTGGCCGAGATGGGGGGCCTGCTGCACCAGATGGGCACCGATCCGGCGCTGCGCCAGTTGCTCGACGAGGCGGCCCAGGAGCCGCTGGACGACTTCCAGCGCGCCTCGCTGCGCGAGATGCGCCGCGTCTGGCGCGCCGCGAACGCGGTGCCGCAGCGCCTGGTCGAGGCGCGCTCGCTCGCGAACTCGCATTGCGAGCATGAATGGCGCCACCAGCGCGCCGCCAACGACTGGACCGGCTATGTCGAGAACCTGCGGCCGGTCGTGCGCTACGCCCGCGAGGAGGCGCAATACCTCTCCGACGACAGCGGCCTGGGCCGCTATGACGCGCTGCTCGATCACTACGAGCCCGGCATGCGCTCGGCCGAGGTCGATCGCGTGTTCGGCGATCTGCGGCAGTGGCTGCCGGATCTGATCCGCCAGGTGATGGCGCGGCAGGCCGGCGATCGCGTCATCCATCCGCAAGGGCCGTTCCCGGCCGCCGCGCAGCGCGCGCTGGGCCTGGACGCGATGACGCTGCTGGGCTTCGACTTCGAGGCGGGCCGGCTCGACGAGAGCGCCCATCCGTTCTGCGGTGGCGTCCCCGAGGACGTGCGCATGACCACGCGCTACCGCGACGACAGCTTCCTGCAGAGCCTGACCGGCACCATCCATGAGACCGGCCATGGCCGCTACGAGCAGAACCTGCCGCGCGAGTGGCTGGGCCTGCCGGTGGCGCAGGCGCGCTCGATGGGCCTGCATGAGAGCCAGAGCCTGTCCTTCGAGATGCAGCTCGGGGCGCATCCCGGTTTCGCGGGCCTGCTCCAGCCGCTGGTGGAGCGCCACCTGGGCCGGCAGCCCGGCTTTGCCGCGGACAACCTGCACCGGCTCATGACGCGGGTCGCGCCGGGCTTCATCCGCGTCGACGCCGACGAGGTGACCTATCCGGCGCACGTGATCCTGCGCTACGAGATCGAGCGCCCGCTGATCGAGGGCGAGATCGAGGTCGAGGACATCCCCGCGCTGTGGGACGCCAAGATGCAGGAACTGCTCGGCCTGGACACGCGCGGCAACTACAAGGACGGCTGCATGCAGGACGTGCACTGGGGCTGTGGCCTCTACGGCTACTTCCCCTGCTACACGCTGGGCGCGATGTACGCGGCGCAGTGGTTCGCGGCGATGCGGCGCGAGCGCCCGGCGCTGGACGAGGAGATCGCGCGCGGCGAGCTGGCACCGGTCTTCGACTGGCTGAAGTCGCGCATCTGGTCGCAGGGCAGCCGCTGGGAAACGCCGGAGCTGGTGCGGCGCGCCAGCGGCGAGGCGCTCGATCCGGCGCATTTCCGGCGCCATCTGGAAACGCGCTACCTGGGCTGATCGGCGCCGGCGCCATGAAACGCCGCGCCATGAAGCGCCGCACCATGAAGAAAGGGCACCTCTCGAGGTGCCCTTCCTGTCTGCGCCCGCGGTCTCTACCCCACGGCCGCTCCCAACGCGTCGTCGAAGACCTGGTGTTCTGGTGTCAGACCTTGCCCGCGCCCTTGCGGCGGCGCAGCACCAGGCCCATCGCGCCCAAGCCGGCCAGCATCAGGGCCAGGCTTTGCGGCTCCGGCACGGCGGCGGCGTTGCCGCCCGCGCCGGCGGCGGCGATCACGCTGATGTTGTCCAGCGAGGTACCGTAGGAGTCACTGCGGCCAACGGCGCCGAAGCGCAGCGTCATCGGGCTGCCGGTGCCGGTGAAGCTGGTGGTGAAGGACTGCCAGCTGGTGGCGGTGTCGGCCCCGACGGTGCCGGACAGGCTGCCGATGCTCCACGACAGGCCGTTGCTGACGGCACCCTGGTTGTCCGGGCGGTTCGCATAGGAGAAGGTCAGCGTGTAGGAGGCGCCCAGCACGGTGCTGAGCGACTGGCTGATCCAGCTGTTGGTGGTGGTGTCCAGCTCGGCGAAATTGCTGCCGTTGAGGGCGCTGCCGGCGACGTTGTTGCGCAGTTCCACGCCATGCGGGCCAACGGTCCAGCCGGGGATGCTGTCGAGGATGACGAAGCTGCCGTTGCTGACGGTGGTCGACTCGAAGCTGCCGTTGGTCAGCAGGTTCACGGGCGCGGCCAGGGCGAACAGCGGGGCGGCGAACAGGGAGGCTGCGATCAGGCGTTTCATGGGGGTGGACTCGGGAAGTTCGACAAGGAGGGCGCATGGGTCCGGCGCTTGTGTCGAATTGTTCGAGTCCGCCCTTCAGGTGCCATCCCCCTGTGCGCTGGGGGTGCTGTGGCCATTCGTGACGGATTGCACGCCGCCTCGGCGCGCGGGTGAGGGGGCAGGCCGTGCTCCGCTACGGGTTCTCACCGGATGTTCACCGAAGCCTCACCGGTCTTTCGCCGGTTTGGCCGGCTTGACTGGTTTGATCGGTTTGACCGCCTTGATCGGTTTGGGGGTCTTGACCGCTGTCGCCTTGGCTGAAGTCCTGGCGGCGGGTTTGCGGGCTGCGGGCTTGGGAGCGGCGGGCGCGCCCGCCGTGCGCAGCATCGCGACCTCGCGCTCCAGCGCTTCGATGCGCGCGGCCAGTCTCGCCACCGTCTCGGCCGTCGGCATGCCCAGCCTTGACAGCGCGCGCGCCACGCGGTCCTCGAAGATGGCTTCCAGCTTGTCCCAGTGCTGTCCGGCGCGGCCGCCGACCTCGCCGGCCATGTCGCTCATGCGGCGGGCGGCGGCGTCCAGCGCCGCCTCGGCCTCCCGGGCCTTGGCCTTCGCCTCGTCCAGGGCATTTCCCCGCGCCTTGCCCCGCAGCCGGGCGCCTTCCGTCGCGAGCGCGCCCAGCACCGCGCCGCCCTGGTCCTGCGCCTTCGCGAACGCCGCCAGGCCCGCCGACCAGATCTGCTGCGCCGAGGCCCTCACCTGATCCGCGAACGGCGTGTCCGCGGCCGGCGCGGGCGTCGCGGCCTGGCGGCGACCTTTCGCCTTCGTCGCGGCGGCCGTCTTCTGCTGCTTCTTGACCATGGGGCATTCCTTGTCGTCGCGGGGCGGCAGGCCTGACGCCCGCCGCTCACCGAGAACCGGACTATAGGGGCCGTGCCCGATGTCACGCTGACTCGCCGCTGCCCTGTTTCCCCCATTGGGGCGAACGCCGCAGGGACCAGAATGCGCCCATGTCCTTGCCACGCCCCGCGACGGAACGCCGCCCCGGCGACGAGTTCCCCGACACCGTGCCCGATTTCGCCTGCGGTGCCGCGCCGGCCCTGCCGCCGCTGGCCTGGGTGGGCGAAGCGCCGCGCCGCGACGGCGCCCTCATCGCCTGCCCGCAATGCCGCGCGCCGATGCGGCATGTCGTCCTGGCGGGGCACCTCGCGCCGGCGACGGTGGACATCGACCACTGCGGCCCCTGCGGCCTGGTGTGGTTCGACGCCCGCGAGTCGGTGCACCTGTCGCCGCTGGCCTGGGTTCAACTGCTGCGCGACCTGAACCGGCTGCGCCGCCTGGACCGGCCGCACCAGCCGGACCGCGCCTGCCCCGTCTGCGCACAGGCGCTGAAGGAAGTCCACAACCAGACCCGTTACGGCCGCTTCCCGGCGCTGGAATGCGGCGGCTGCGGCGGGCATCTGCACAGCCAGGCCGGCATGCTGGCCGAACGCGGTTTGCTGCGTCCGCTGCTGCCGGCGGAACGCGGCGCACTGCAGGCCGAGCGCCGTGAATTGCTCTGCCTGAGCTGCGGCGCGCCGGCCGACGGCAAGAGCGAGTGCTGCGCCTGGTGCAAGAGCCCGCTGCTGATGGCCGACATGCCGCGGCTCGCCAGCGCGCTGCGCAAGCGGGCGGCATCGGAGCCGCTGCTGATGCCCAATGGCGGCAAGCCCGTGGGCTGGTCCTGCCGCGGCTGCGGGGCGCCGATGGATCCGACGCGCGAGACGCGCTGCTCGACCTGCCAGCATGCAATGGTGGCGCCGTCATTCGATGAACTCGACGGCTTACTCGATGCCATCGAGAACGACTGGCACCTACAGGATGAACTGA
>Ga0209050_1003171_pt1 | contig 12502 bp, 13 predicted proteins | sample Araplavi_mTSA_r2_FD_184276 | JGI IMG/M metagenome (GOLD analysis project Ga0209050, IMG submission 184276) | Arabidopsis root microbial communities from North Carolina, USA - plate scrape MF_Cvi_mTSA_r2 (SPAdes) (version 2) | ecosystem: Host-associated > Plants > Roots > Endosphere | place: USA...
TGGCGGCGATGCGCCCGTTGCGCAGCAGCCAGTCGTAGAAGCTGCGGCAGGCCGAAAGCCGGCGCTGCACGCTCTTGGGCGAAAGCCCGCGCCGATGCTCGGCGGCGGTGAAGGCGCGCAACTGTTCGGCTTGCAGGGCCAGCAGCGCATCGTCGCCCCCGGCCCACTGCAGCAGCCCGTCCAGGTCACGCCGATAGGCATCGAGCGTGTGCGCGGACACGCGGCGCTCGATTTGCAGATGCGCGAGGAAGTCGTCCAGGAGCCGGGACCGGGGACCGGGGACCGGGGACCCGGGAAAAGCCACGGCGCCCCCTTTCTGGGCCACTTGCTTGGGCTTCGACTTTGATGCTGCTGTTGCCTTCCCCGGGTCCCCGGTCCCTGGTCCCCGGTCCCGGCCTTGCTCCCCCCGGTCCCGGCGCTTCATCACTCGAACCGCTGCAACGCGGTCGCCAGCGACTCGCCCATCATGCGCAGGAACAGCGTACCCATGCCCGGGTAGAAGCGATTGCCGTCGCGGCTGCCCACCGCCACCAGGCCCACGCCCGGCAAAGGAAGCAGCGCCGAGGAGGCCACCAGCGCGAGGGCCAGGCCGAGGACCAGGTACAGGCGGGCGCGGAGGCTGAGGCCGGTGAGGGCGGACATGGGCGGGTGTCCTCGACGTCACGGAACTGGCGCCGAGCATAGAGGCAATCCCGATCGGCGCCAGGCGCCGGCGCGTCGGGAGTTGCCCGGGGCGCGACAGGTCTTGCCCGCCAATGAGAAAAGCCGCGGCGCTGGCGCGACGCGGCTTTCGCTTCCGGGACGCCCTGCATGCGTCCCGGCGGACTCGGCTTACTTGGCCTTGCGGCGGCGGCCGGCCAGGCCGAAGGCCAGCGCGGCGGCGCCCAGCAGGGCCACCGAGCCCGGCTCCGGGATGGCCTGGCCGGTGACCAGCGTCAGGCGGGCCGCCGGGTTGGCGCCGGAGGCGGACCAGAGCGTTTCTTCACGGTTCGAGACGAACGGGTCCTGCAGCGCCGCACCGATCACGAAACGGTTCGCGCCGGCGTCGAGCAGGTCCTTCAGGGCCGCGCTGGTCAGCTGAACGGTCACCGCGGACATCGAGACGTTCAGGCCGTTGACGACGGTCGAGCCGTACGACGCACCCGAACCAAGATCCGCGAAGGCGGCCACGCCGCCGTTGCCCGAGGTCAGGGCGTCGATCGAGCCGGTGTAATCGAACAGGCTCAGGTGCTTGTCGGTGTATGCGCCGCGATTGGCGCCGTTGCCAGCGAGGAAAGTGATCGACGCCGACAGGATGGTCTCGCCCGCGGCCACGGCCGGCAGGTTGAAGGCGTAGAAGCTGCGGTACTCGCTGCCGGTATAGAAGCCGGTGATCGTGTTGGTATTGCCCACCAGATGGGAGGCGCCGCTGTACCAGCCGTTGTAATAGGTGTTCAGCGTGACGGTGGCGGCTTGCGCGCCCAGCGCGGCGACGGACAGGGCCGCGGCGGCAGCGATGCGGGAGAGGAGGGTCATTGAATTCTGTGAAGGGAATGAATTGCGGGTCCCCTAAAAGCAGGACACGGGCCAGTCCGCGAAAAAGGAATGAAAACAAAGACTTACGAAATCGTGTCCCTGTTGCGTGGGACGTTTTGTAAAGCCGGCCGACACCTGTCGCGCACGCCATTTGCCTGGGCCGCCGCCTCGCTGATTCGGAGGATCGGCATCAAACCATTCCAGAAACGCATAACCTCGCCCACCCGTCGAGTTACGGCGTGATTACATTGGAACCATCGTTCGGCGAAGTACCAGCCATGAGGCGCGGCATTGGGTCAGCCCCGCGGTCTCCTCCTCTGTGATGCAGAGGCGGGAGCCACCGGATCGGCGCTGACCCAATTCCGCTTTTCATATCCTCAAATTGGAAATCGCCATGAACCAACCCGTAATGGAAGGCTTGCGCCTGAACGTGCCGGCTTACGTCAAGCATCAGCGCCTGATTGCCTGGGTCGCCGAGATCGCCGCCCTCACCGAGGCCAAGGACGTCTACTGGTGCGACGGCAGCCAGGCCGAGTACGACCGCCTGTGCCAGCAACTCGCCGATGCCGGCACCTTCCAGAAGCTGAACCCGGCCAAGCGCCCGGGCAGCTACCTCGCCTGGAGCGACCCCAGCGACGTCGCCCGCGTCGAGGACCGCACCTTCATCTGCACGAAGAACAAGCTCGACGCCGGTCCGACCAACAACTGGATGGAACCGGCCGAGATGCGCGCGCTGCTGCAGACCGGTGACAAGGCGCTCTTCAAGGGCGCGATGCGGGGCCGCACGCTGTATGTCGTGCCGTTCTCGATGGGCCCGATCGGCTCCCCGATCGCCCACATCGGCGTGGAGCTGTCCGACAGCCCCTATGTCGCCGTGAACATGCGCATCATGACCCGCATGGGCCGCGCGGTCCTGGACACGCTGGGCGACAACGGCGAGTTCGTCCCCTGCGTCCACACCGTCGGCGCGCCGCTCGAACCGGACCAGGCCGACGTCAAGTGGCCTTGCAACAAGACCAAGTACATCGTCCATTACCCCGAGACCCGCGAGATCTGGTCCTACGGCTCGGGCTACGGCGGCAACGCGCTGCTGGGCAAGAAGTGCTTCGCGCTGCGCATCGCCTCGACGATGGGCCGCGATCAGGGCTGGCTGGCCGAACACATGCTGGTGCTGGGCGTCACCTCGCCCGAGGGCAAGAAGCATCACGTCGCGGCCGCCTTCCCGAGCGCCTGCGGCAAGACCAACTTCGCGATGCTGATCCCGCCGGCCGGCTTCGAGGGCTGGAAGGTCACGACCATCGGCGACGACATTGCCTGGATCAAGCCCGGCAAGGATGGCCGCCTGTACGCGATCAACCCGGAAGCGGGCTACTTCGGCGTCGCCCCCGGCACGAACCAGAAGACCAACCCGAATTGCATGGCCAGCCTCGACAAGGACGTCATCTTCACCAACGTCGCGCTGACCGACGATGGCGACGTCTGGTGGGAAGGCATGACCGACACCGCCCCGGACCACCTGATCGACTGGCAGGGCAAGGACTGGACCCCGGCCATCGCCAAGGAGACCGGCGCCAAGGCCGCTCATCCGAACGCCCGCTTCACCGTCGCCGCGACCAACAACCCGGCGCTGGATGCGGAGTGGGACAACCCGGCCGGCGTGGCGATCGACGCCTTCATCTTCGGCGGCCGCCGCTCGACGACCGTGCCGCTGGTGACCGAGGCGCGCGACTGGACCGAAGGCGTCTACATGGCCGCCACGATGGGCTCGGAAACGACCGCCGCGGCCGCCGGCCAGCAGGGCGTCGTGCGCCGCGACCCCTTCGCGATGCTGCCCTTCATGGGCTACAACATGGCCGACTACTTCCAGCACTGGCTGTCGCTGGGCGCGAAGCTGGCGGGCTCAGGCGCGAAGCTGCCGAAGATCTTTTGCGTCAACTGGTTCCGCAAGGGCGCCGACGGCAAGTTCGTGTGGCCCGGCTACGGCGAGAACATGCGCGTGCTGAAGTGGATGCTCGAGCGCGTCGACGGCCAGGGCCAGGGCGTCGAGCACGCCTTCGGCACGAGCCCGCGCTATGAGGACCTGAACTGGCAGGGTCTGGCCTTCACGCCGGAGCAGTTCAAGACGGTGACGCACATCTCCAGCGACGACTGGGCGACCGAGTTGAAGCTGCACGACGAACTGTTCGTGCAACTGGCCCAGGGCCTGCCCGCCGAACTGCCGGCCACGAAGGCCCGGATCGAGCAGCGCCTTTCCCAGGCCTGACCCTGGCTTGATCGACACCTCCCGGCCAGCAAGGGCCGGGCAGGGCCGGAAACGACAAAGCCCGCTCGAAGCGATTCGAGGCGGGCTTTTGTTTTGTGAGCGGGGAAGCGGGCAGCTTTCAGAGCCTGCGCTCACCTCCGAGCCTCACGGCCGGGTCTGTACAGCCCCCGGCCAGGTCGGCGTTCAGCCGTTGCGGCGGGCGTTCGCGGCACGCAGTTCAGCGGCGAAGGAGGGCATGCTCTCTTCGTACTGGGCGGCCAGGGCCAGCAGCTCGCGCTCGGCGCGGGCCATCTTGGCGGCTTCCAGGCGGGCCTTCACGTTGGTGATGGTGCGGGCCCAGACGCGGGCACCGATGGTGGCGAACGTACCGCCGCGACGCACCGTGCGGCTCAGCGGCAGACCGAAGGTTTGAGTAGCGACGCTCATGGCGATTTCCTTTGTTGGCTTGTTCTTGGCGGCCCTTCTGGAGCCGACGGAACGAACTATAGGGTTTCCCCTAGGCATGTCGCCAATGAAAGATGATCATCGAATGTATAAACGCTGTGCATATCATTGGGCGGAACGCGGTCCGTCCGTGAAGCGCGTCACGGCACCGCCCGCCAAGTGCCAAGAAATGCGCAAGAACTGGCCTCGACGCGCGCTGGAGGCCGTCCGCCTTTCGTGAAGAAGTGCCCGCCATGAGCTTTCGGAACCTCGACCTGAATCTGCTGAAGGTGTTCGACGCCGTGATGGCGGAGCGCTCGATGACCCGCGCGGCCGAGCGCCTGTCGATGACGCAGCCTGCGGTCAGCCATGCGCTGAAGCGGCTGCGGGAGGCGCTGGGCGAGGACCTGTTCGTGCGCCAGGCCTTCGGCATGAAACCGACCTCGCGGGCCGAGGGGCTCTGGCCGGAAGTCCGTTCGGCGCTGACGCGGCTGCGGGTGGCGCTTGATCCGGGCGACTACCAGCCGGCCGCCGAGGAATACACCTTCCGCCTGGCGATGGCCGACGCCACCGCCGCGCTGATCCTGCCGCCGCTGATGCAGCAGCTGGAGCGGCTGCGGGCGCTGGCCAATGTCCATGTGCTGCCGCTGACGACGCGCGATCCGCGCTCGCTGCTGGAACAGGGCGAGGCGGACTTCGCGCTGGGCTACTTCCCCACGGCCGTCGCGGCGCTGAAGGGGCAGGGCGACATGGCGGCGATCCGCCAGCAGCGGCTGTACGACTCGTACTACGTCTGCGTGATGCGCCGCGGCCACCCGCTGGCGGACCAGGAGCTGACGCTCGACACCTTCTGCCAGGCGCATCATCTGCTGGTGAGCTTCTCGGGCCGCCCCTACGGTTTCGTGGACGAGGCCCTGGCGGCGCTCAAGCGCAGCCGCCGGATCGCGCTGACCGTCAACCAGTTCTTCACCGCGGGCCGGGTCGTGGCCCATTCCGATCTGCTCACGGTGTTGCCGCAATCCTTCATCACCGCCACCGGCTATCAGGAGTCGCTGATTTACCGCCCGCTGCCGATGTCGCTGTCGCCGGTGCACGTCGACCTGCTCTGGCATCTGCGCAACGAGGACCGCAGCGCCCAGCGCTGGATGCGTGAGCGCCTCATCGATTCGGTGGCGCCGCCCGCGGGGGCGGCGCTGGCGGGCGTCAGCGGCGACAATCGCGCCCCATGAGCATTGCCCACGACCTTTCCGACGCCGAGTTCGATGAACTCGACGATCTCCTCGCCGCCACGCCCGAGCCGCTCGAGCCGCTGGATGCCTCGATGCTGGACGGCTACCTCGCCGGCGTGCTGGTGCAGCCGCGCCTGATCCCGATCGAGGAGTGGCTGCCACCGGTCTTCGACTACGAAGGCCGCCCGCTGCCAAGCGATGTCGATCCCGCCTGGCTGGCCCGCATCCGAGCGCTGGTGGAGCGCCGTTTCGCGTCGCTGAACCAGAGCATGCTGGAGCAGGGCTGGTTCTACCCGGTGGTGCTGGATCTGGACGCTGAAGCCGGCACGGACGCCGAGGAAGCCGCCGAGAAGGCGGAAGATGCCGTCGAAGCGGCGGCCGACGCCGCTGCCGCCGAAGGCACCGATCCGGACGCCGTACAACTGCCCGACGATCCGATCACCCGTGCGCTGCTGCCCTGGGTGGGCGGTTTCGAGTACGCCGCCGTGACCTTCCCCGACCTGCACGAGCAGGCCGACGACAACATCAATGCGCTGCTGGCGCGCCTGTACCGCCATTTGCCGGCCGAGACGCCGGAAGAGAAGGAGATCGTCGAGACGCTGAATCGCGAGCATCCGCTCAAGAACATCGATGAGGCGATCGAGGACCTGATCCTGACGGTGGTGGATCTGCAGGAGGCGACCGAGGCGGAGCGGTATCACGTCGAGCAGGTGCGCCGCGACGCGCCCAAGCTCGGCCGCAACGACCCCTGCCACTGCGGCTCGGGCAAGAAGTTCAAGAACTGCCACGGCGCCGCCTGAGCGCCGGCGCCCCGATGAACGCCGGCCTTCGCGCCGGCGTTTTTCATGGGCGTGTCCTCAGCCGCCCGGCGTGAAGTCGGCGGCGCTCAGCGCGGTCATGGCCGCTTCCAGGCGCGTCACGTCGCCGCCGAGCAAACGGCTGGCCTCGCGTGCGGCGGCGAGCACCGCGCGACAGGCGGCGAACATCGCCGCCGGCGGCGAGAGTCTCACCCGCGGCCCCGAGACCGCGATCGCCCCGTGCACGCGGCCCTCCACCGAGAACACCGGCGCCGCGACCGAGGCCGTGTCCGGTTCGCGCTCGCCATACGAGGCCGCCCAGGCGCGCGCGCGGACCGCGTCCAGGTGCTCGCGCCGGTCCTGCGAGAACGCGCACAGCACCTTGCCCGAAGCGCCCTGGTGCAGGGCGTACTGCTCGCCCACCGCCACCGCCGCGCGCACTGAGCGCGCGGGCTCCCAGCGGTAGAGCGCGATGCGGGCGTCGCCATGACGGACGTAGAAGGAAGCGGTCTCGCCGGTGTCGGCGCTGAGCTGCTTGAGCAGCGGCTCGACGACGGGGCCGACCTGGAACGAGCGCTGATAGAGGGTGGCCAGGCGCAGCGGGGCTGGCCCGATCGCGTACTGGCCATCGGGCAGCTTGCGCACGAAGCCGCCGTGCTCGAGCGCGGTCAGCAGGCGCAACACCGTGCTCTTGTAGAGGCCGGTCCGCCGTGACAGTTCGGCCAGGGTCAGGCTGTCGTCATCCTGACCGAAGGCCCCCAACAGGGCGAAGGCCCGGTCAAGCACGGCGACACCACTGCGCTCGGAGGCGTCCGCGCTGGCCAACTCTGTTTCTGGCATGGGAAATCCCTCGTCTTCCGTCCCGTCGACCGGTCTATAGTTCTATCAGACAAATCACTGTTCTGCCAGACAGAACGAGCCCGGAGGCGAACGATGGCTGGAACCTCCCCCCTGCACGGCGTGCGCGTCCTGGACCTGACCAACGTCCTCGCCGGTCCATTCGCTTGCCACCAACTGGCGCACCTGGGTGCCGACGTCATCAAGGTCGAGGCGCGAGGGGCCGGCGACCTCGCGCGCCAGCTCGGCGCCGACACCGCGCTGAACCGGGCCCACATGGGCGTGTCCTTCCTGGCGCAGAACCCGGGCAAGCGCTCGATCACCATCGACCTCAAGCAACGCTCGGGCAAGGCGGTGTTCCGCCGGTTGGTCGCGACGGCCGATGTCGTGGTCGAGAACTTCCGGCCCGGCGTGATGCAGCGGCTGGGCGTCGGCTTCGACGCGCTGCGCGAGGACAACCCGCGGCTGGTCTATTGCGCGATCTCGGGGTTCGGCCAGGACGGGCCCTTGCGCGACCTGCCGGCCTACGACCAGATCATCCAGGGCATGTCCGGGATGATGAGCATCACCGGCGATGCGGACACCGCGCCCTGCCGCGTCGGCTATCCGGTGGCGGACACGATCGGCGGGCTGACGGCGGCGATGGCGATCTCGGCGGCGCTCGCGGACCGCCAGCGCACGGAGGCGACCTTCATCGATGTCTCGATGCTCGAGGCCGCGATGGCGACGATGGGCTGGGCGGTGTCCAACCTGCTGGTCGCCGGCCGCGAGCCGCGGCCGATGGGCAATGACAACGTGACGGCGAGTCCGTCGGGCACCTTCCGAACTGGGCAGGGGCTGCTCAACATCGCCGCGAACAAGCAGGAGCAGTTCGAGGCGCTGTGCGAGGTCGTCGGCCATCCGGAATGGCGGGCCGACGCGCGCTTCGCTGATCGCCACGCGCGGCTGAAGCACCGGGCCGAACTGAAGCATCTCCTCGAAGCGGCGATGAGCGAGGGCTCGGCCACCGAGTGGTGGCAGCGCTTCAACGCGGCCGGCGTGCCGGCGGGACCGGTGCTGTCGGTGAAGGAGGCGCTGGCGCATCCGCAGATCGCCGGGCGCGGCATGGTGGGCGGCTTCGAGGAGGTCCCGGGCGTCGGCCGGCCGATCCAGGTGGTGCGCACCGGCTTCAAGCTGGACGGGCAGGCGCCGTCGGTGGCGACACCGCCGCCGCGGCTTGGCCAGCACACCGACGAGATCCTGGAAGAGCTCGGTTACGGCGCCGGCGAGCGCGCCGCATTGAAACAGGAGCAGGCGGTATGAGCGGTCACGATCACATCGACGAGCCGGTCCACGATCAGCGCGTGCCGGACTGGTGGCGCACCTCGATCATCGAGATGTCGCCCGGGGTGATCCGGTACCGCGGCCATGCGATCGAGGACCTGATCGGGCGGGTGAGCTTCGCCCAGATGATCTGGCTGATGACGCGGGGCGAGTTGCCCGGCGCGGAGCAGGCGCGACTGCTGGACGTGGCGCTGACGGCGGCGGTCGATCATGGGCCGCAGGCGCCGAGCATCGCGATCGCGCGCATGGCGGCCACGTGCGGCGTGGGCCTGAACAACGCGATGGCGTCGGCGCTCAACGTGCTCGGCGACGTGCATGGCGGCGCGGGCGAGCAGTGCGTCGAGATGCTGCAGTCGATCGCGGCCCGCATGGATACGGGCGCGTCGCTCGAGGAGGCATCGGCCGCGGGCCTGGATGAGGCCATCGAGCTGCGCGGCAAGTTCGTCTCGGGCTTCGGGCATCGCTTCCATCCGGTGGATCCGCGCGCGCCGCGGCTGCTCGACCTCGTCGACGAGGCGGCGGAGCTGGGCGTGGTCTCCGGGCGCTTCGCGGCGATCGGCCGCGCGGTCGAGGCCGAGTTGCAGCGCCGCAAGAACGGCCGCCGCATTCCGATGAACATTGATGGCGCGACGGCGGTCATCTATGCCGAGTTGGGATTTCCGGCGCCGCTGGCGCGCGGGCTGTTCTGCATTTCCAGATCGGTGGGCATCCTGGCGCACGCCTGGGAGCAGACGCAGCAGGGCGGCCGGAACAAGGGGCCGATGCCGCGCGAGTACCTGTGGACCTATGACGGTCCGGCGGCGAAGCGCTGAATCCCTGGGAGCGCTCAGACCTCGATGACGAGTTCCGGCCGGTAGTCCTCCTGCTCGCCCTTGTTGGCGTAGCCCAGCGGATTGGCGACCACGCGGCAGCGATGCGGGACCTCGCCGCGCGGGCCGCTCGGCGACTCGACGACGTAGTCGTGCGCGCAGTGCAGGTGGCCGTGCAGCCAGAGATCCGCGAACGGCAGCAGCTCGTCGAGCGAGTTGCAGAAGCCCGCCGTCCCCGGTGTCAGGCCGTAGCGCGGGTCGGCGCTGCGCAGGCTCGGCGCGAAGTGCGTGACGGCGACCGTCGGGCCGTCGAAGGGCTGCGCGAGCGCTTCGCGCAGCCAGGCCTGGCATTCGAGCGAAAGATCGCGCATGCCTTCGGCGAGCATGTGCTGGCCGTCGATCAGCGTCGAGTACTTGCGCAGATAGTGATTCGCCGCGCGGAAGGCCTTCTCGCGCGCGGCGAGCTGCTTGGTCGGCGTCGCTTCGCGCGCGGCCAGCGCGTCGAAATCGGCCCACAGCGTCGTGCCGATGAAACGCACGCCGCCAATGACCAAGGTCTCGCGGTCCAGCCAGTCGATGCCGAGCTCGGCACAGGTCTGCCGCAGCCGCGCCTGGGCGGTGGGGAAGTCCAGGCCGTCGAACTCGTGATTGCCCGGCACGTACAGCACTCGCGGCCATGCGGCGTCCGCGCGCTTCGGCGAGAAGCGGCCCAGGCCGAAGTCGTCGGTGACCAGCCGCGAACCCGCCTGGTACGAGCCCACGTCGCCCGCCAGCACCAGCAGGTCGACGCCCGGCGCGGCAATGGTCTGGAAGTCGGTCTGGCGCTCGAGATGGAGGTCGGAGATCAGTTGCAGGCGCACGGCGAATCACGGAAGGAGCGCCGGAGAACGGCGGAAGGGGCGCGATGGGCGGCAATCGCGTCGCGCCGCGCAAGCGCGCATTGTCCAACGCCAGGCGGAAGTGCCGATCCACCGAACGGTCACCCGGCAGCGCGATCCCGGAAAGCGAAAGGCGCCCCGAAGGGCGCCTTGATCGTTCAGCCGCGGCGGCTCGCCATCCAGGACAGCGGCGAGAACACCGTCGCCGGTGGCGAGGCCTCCGACTCCAGCCCGTAATCGCTGCGGCGGAAGTCGTCGTACTCGCTGTCGTCCCCGAAGCTGGCCTCCATGCCAAACGCGGTCCCCATGTCGGCCGGCTCCGGTTCGTGAACGCCGGGCGTGTTGCGGCGGAAAAGGCGCAGGGCGGACGTGATTCGCATGATGGACCTCGTCGAAAAGCACGGGGGCTCGGATCTCGCGCCGCCGATGCCGCGCCGCGATGACAGCCACAGTTTGCGCGCCTTTACCTTCGGATAAATCCCCAGGTTGCGGGTCGCCGGGAACCGCGTTCACAAATACACACAGCTTGGGGTAAACCCGCCACAGGAGATGTGAAATAACCACGCTCCCTACTTAGGTGTGATGCCCCCCTCAAACAGGGGTGACTATGCTTCGTCCCTTCCGTAGTTTCCCTGGGCCATTGCCTTCCTCATGTCTCCTCTGATCCACAAGTCGATGACCTGGGCCATCGTCAGCACCGTGGTGCTGACCTCCGGCTGGCTGGCCAACTCCGTGCAGGACAAGCACGAACGCGGCGGCTTCCGCCTCCCGCTCGCGCAGCAGAAGGCGTCGTCGGCGCCTTCGTCCACGCCGCCGGCCCACCTGCCGCATGCACGCGTGCAGGTTGCCTCGCTCAAGCGCTGATTGAAGCGCTGACGGGCTCGCGGCGCCAAGGCTCAGCGCGCGATCAGCCCGCGATCAGCGCGTCCCGGGCGCCGCGCGCCAGCGCCTCCCCGATCTGGTCCAACAGCGCCGGCGGCGTTCCGCCCTCCGCCAGCGCGGCTGTACCGCCTGGCGCCGGCGTCTCGCCACCCAGCTTCCACTGGTGCCAGTACAGGGCGACGTCCACCTGCACCTCCGGCCGCAGCGCGACCAGTTCGCCGCTCGCCAGCAGCGGCCGCACCTGCAGCTCCGGCGCCACGCCCACCCCCCAGCCCATCCGCACCGCGTTGACGTAGCCCTCGCTCGACGGCACGTAGCGCGCGTTCAGCCGCGCCGAGCGCAGCCCCATGGCCTGCCGCACCCATTGCTGCTGGGCATCGTCCTTGCGGTTGAACACCAGGAAGGGCACCTGCGCGAAATTCGCAGCGCCCAGACCTTGCGGAAGGGCCTGGGCAGCGAACGCCGGGCTGGCGACGGCGATGTAGCGCATGACGCCAAGCGGCTGGGCGATGCATCCGCGCAACGCCAGAGGCACCGTCGTGACGCATCCCAGCACCTCCCCCTGGCGCAACCAGTCGTGGGTGAAGTCCTGGTCGTCGACCACCAGTTCCAGTCCGAACCCCTCCCGCAATCCGCGCTGCACCAGCGGGTCGAGCGCCGGGAGCACCCAAGTGGCCAGGCTGTCCGCGTTCACCGCGATCGGCAGCCGCTCGGTCTGGGCCGCCTGCACGCCCAGCTCCCGGACCACGTCCGAGCGCAAGGCCGCGAGCTGGCGGGCATATCGCAGCAGGCGCTTGCCGGGTTCGGTCAGCCTCAGCGGCCGGGAGCGCACGACCAGCAACTGGCCCACCTGCGCCTCCAGATTGCGCAGGCGCTGAGACACGGCGCTCTGCGTGATGGCCAGCGTCTCCGCGGCGCGCTCGAAGCTGCGTTCGTCCGCCAGGGCGGCGAGGCAATCCAGGCCGGCGGCATCCAGGTCTTTCATTAGCATTCCTAATGGAGTCGCTGAGATATTAATCCCGCTTCATGGAATGAAGCGCTCTCTCCACAATCCGCCCCAGCCGCTTCCCCGGAGCGGACGGAAGCACTCGCCCCGAAAACCCTGTTTTCCGATTTCCCCCGCCCATGTCCACCCCCAGCGCGGCCCTGTTGCAAGGCTGGCTCACCGGAGCCGGCCTGATCGTCGCCATCGGCGCGCAGAACGCGCTGGTGTTGCGCCAGGGCCTGATGCGTCAGCACGTGGCGCCGGTGGTGGCGGTGTGCGCGCTGTCGGACATGCTGCTGATCTGGCTGGGCGTGTTCGGACTGGGCCGGCTGATCGCCGCCAGCCCGCTGCTGATGGAAGCCTTCCGCTGGGGCGGCGCGGCCTTCCTGCTGGCCTACGGCGCCAAGGCGGCGCTGCGCGCGATCTCCCCGAAGGCCGGCCTGCAGGCGCAGGCGGGCAGCGCGTCGCTGACGGCGGTGCTCGGCAGCACGCTGGCCATGACCTATCTGAATCCGCATGTCTACCTGGACACGGTGGTGCTGCTGGGCACCGTCGGCGCCC
>Ga0209050_1003173_pt1 | contig 12496 bp, 11 predicted proteins | sample Araplavi_mTSA_r2_FD_184276 | JGI IMG/M metagenome (GOLD analysis project Ga0209050, IMG submission 184276) | Arabidopsis root microbial communities from North Carolina, USA - plate scrape MF_Cvi_mTSA_r2 (SPAdes) (version 2) | ecosystem: Host-associated > Plants > Roots > Endosphere | place: USA...
TCTGGATCGCGATTGTCACCTCGTCATCGACGAGCAGTGCCGGATCGGCGACGGGCCATGCGGCATCGGCGATCATCGCGGTCGTGCGCTGGCTTTCGGGTAGCGCCGCCCAGGCTTCCTCGGCGAGGTGCGGCATCATCGGGCCGACGAGCAGGATCAAAGTGCGGCATGCCTCGGCGCGCGTCGCCGAGGGTTTCGCCTTCTCGATCTCGTTCGCGAGCGCATGGATTTTCGCGACCGCCTTGTTGAAGCCGAGCGCTTCGATATCGGCGGCGACACCGGCGATCGTCTGGTGCAGCTTGCGCGCCAGCGCCTTGTCTTCCGAACCATCGCCGACATTTTCGGTGTCGCCGAAGATGCGCCACAGGCGCTGGACGAAGCGCCACGCGCCTTCGATGCCGGCCTCGCTCCACGGCAGGTCGCGCTCGGGCGGGCTGTCGGAGAGCATGAACCAGCGCGCCGAGTCGGCGCCGTACTGGTCGAGGATGAAGTCGGGATCGACGACATTCTTTTTCGATTTCGACATCTTGATCACGCGGCCGATGTCGACGGTATAGCCGTCGGCGGTCAGGATCGCGCCATCGGGCTTGCGCTCGATCTCGTCGGGCGTGAAATACAGCGGCGGCAGGCCTTCGCCCTGCACGCGGCTGTAGGTTTCGTGCGTCACCATGCCCTGCGTAAACAGGCTCGCGAAGGGCTCGGCGATGTCGATCATCCCCATATGCTTGAGCGCGCGCGTCCAGAAACGCGCGTAGAGCAGATGGAGGATCGCATGTTCGATGCCGCCGATATATTGGTCGACGGGCAACCAGCGGCGGATCACCTCGGGATCGAACGGCTTGTCGCTCGGCGAGCTGGCGAAGCGCAGGAAATACCACGACGAATCGACGAAAGTATCGAGCGTGTCGGTTTCGCGCACCGCTTCGCCGCCGCAGCTCGGGCAGGCGACATGCTTCCACGTCGGATGACGGTCGAGCGGATTGCCGGGGACCGAGAAATCGACATCCTCGGGCAGGATGACGGGGAGCTGGTTCTTGGGAACCGGTACCGTGCCGCATGCATCGCAATGGATGAACGGGATCGGCGTACCCCAATAGCGCTGGCGCGAGACGCCCCAGTCGCGCAGGCGCCACACGGTGGTGCCCTTGCCCCAGCCCTCATGCTCCGACCGCGCAATGACGGCGGCCTTGGCTTCGTCGATGCTCATACCGTCGAGGAAGTGGCTGTTCACCAGCTTGCCGGGGCCGGTATAAGCCTCGGTGCCGTTGAAATGCTGGGCGGTCTCGTCGCCGTCGGCGATGACGCGGTGGACCTGCAGCCCATATTTATGCGCGAAATCGAGGTCGCGCTGGTCGTGCGCGGGGCAGCCGAAGATCGCGCCGGTGCCATAGTCCATCAGCACATAATTCACGACCCAGACGGGCAAGTGCCAGTTCGGGTCGAGCGGGTGTTCGACCGCGATGCCGGTGTCGAAGCCCATCTTCTCGGCGGTGTCGATCTGCTCGGCGGCGGTGCCCTGACGGCGGCATTCCTCGATGAACGCGGCGAGCTCGGGCGAATCCTTCGCAAGCTTTTCGGCGAGCGGATGGTCGGGCGAGATCGCCGCGAAGCTTGCACCGTAAAGCGTGTCGGGGCGCGTCGTGAAGACGTCGAAGCCGGGCGCACCGCCCGCCAGCTTGAAGCTGAATTCGAGTCCCTGCGACTTGCCGATCCAGTTTTCCTGCATCAGCCGTACCTTGTCGGGCCAGCTGTCGAGCGCGCCCAGCCCTTCGAGCAGTTCGTCGGCGAAGTCGGTGATCTTCAGGAACCACTGCGACAATTTCTTCTTTTCGACGAGCGCGCCCGAGCGCCAGCCGCGACCGTCGATCACCTGCTCGTTCGCAAGCACGGTCATGTCGACCGGATCCCAGTTCACATAGCTGTGCTTGCGCGTGACGAGACCCGCGGCGAACAGGTCGAGGAACAGGGCCTGTTCCTGCCCATAATAGTCGGGCTCGCACGTCGCGAGCTCACGGCTCCAGTCGATCGCGAGGCCGAGGCGCTTCAGCTGTCCGCGCATCGCGGCGATGTTGTCGCGCGTCCAGCCGCCGGGATGGACGCCCTTTTCCATTGCGGCATTTTCCGCCGGCATGCCGAACGCGTCCCAGCCCATCGGGTGGAGGACGTCGTGGCCGGTCATCCGCTTGAAGCGCGCGAGGACGTCGCCCATCGCATAGTTGCGAACATGCCCCATATGGATGCGCCCCGACGGATAGGGGAACATTTCGAGGATATAGGCCTTCGGCTTGTCGGCCGTATCGGTCGTGGCAAAACTGTTCGCCGCCTCCCACGCCTTTTGCCAGCGGGCGTCGGCGGCGAGGGCGCCAAAGCGCGGTTCGCGGGTCATTCGTCGGTTACCCCGTTAGTCTGGTCGGTGGCGCGAAAGCGCGCCGCCGGATTAGTCCCTGATGGCGCTGCGGCGCAGGTCGCGGGCGCGGGTGAGGATGATTTCCTCGAGCTTCTGAACCGTCGCCGCCTGAACCGGCGCGTCGACCCACGATCCGCCCTGCGAAATCTGGCGCGATGCCGCGATGCGCAGCGCGTCGGCGCGCAGATCCTGGTCGAGGATCGACACGGTGACCTTCATCCGCTCGCCCGGGTTCGCCGGATTCGCATACCAGTCGGTGATCACGACGCCGCCCGCCGAATCGGCCTGCAGCAGCGGCATGAACGACAGCGCATCGAGCGAGGCGCGCCACAAATAGCTGTTCACGCCGATCGTCGTCACCTGGCTGGCGGCGAGATCGGCGCGCGGCCGTTCCTTGTTCGCGCACGCCGAAAGGCCAAGCGCCGCGAGCCCGAGCAACGCGAGCGCGGCCGGACGGCGACCGAGCGTGGCGCCAAACCGGGCAGGGACGGAAAGCTGGGACATGCGGTACACCTTATCTCTTGAGCCCGTCCGACGTGGAAATCGGCCGCGCGGAACGGAATTGCCAGCGTCTCTATCGCCCTTGCCGCCATCGGGCAAGCGCGGCAATTTCTGCCGCCGGGCCGTTCAGATTCTGGTCAGATTTGAAACGCACTGTGCTGATCGGGCAACAATTTTGGCAAAAATCGGAATCGTTGCAACAATTTGGCGGGATTCACTGGCAATGTTGCGCAGGGAGTCCTATTTGAAGAATCCGATTGGGGTTGGAGTCGCAGAGCAATGGCGCGGACGTCGCGACATTTTTGGAAGGGAAGTCTCACCGCTTTGGCGGTGGTTTCGCTTGCGCTCCCGCCAGCCCTCGCCGCGATGTCGAACAGCGACCGTATTCGCGACACCACGCTTTCGGAAACCTTGCTCGGCCAGTTCACCCCGGCATCGGGCGATGAGCGTTTGATCGCGCGCTATAACAAGATGTCGGCCGAACAACGCGGCAGCTTCAGCTTCACTCCCGCACTGACCGACGACAATCGCAAGAACCGTGCGATCACCGTTGTGATTCGCGCCCGCGACGACGCATCGAGCGCCGCGCGCACCTCCGCGCTGGCCGCGGGCCGGACCGCACCGATCGCCATCACCCCCGTCGCCTATAATCTGGGCGCATCGGTGGGTTTCGAGAAATTCGTCACGCCGGCGCTGCCGCGCGGCACCGACCTTCGCAACCTGCCGGTCGCGAAGGCCCCGGAACAGGACGAGAAGAAGTCGCGCTTCGCCACGCGTATGGTCAACCGCCCAAGCGACCCGAGCGGGGCAACCGATCGCGTCACAGCTCCCGGCGAAGCGTCGGCCGTCGATGTCGTCAGCAGCTATCGCCTGACCAAGAATATCGACGTCACCGCGGGCGTCCGGTACAAGAGCGACGACCGCGTCGAACCGTTGACCGATACACGGCGTGACAGCCAGGCGGTCTATATCGGAACCGCGTTCCGCTTCTGACGCTTCCGGCGCTTCGTCGCCTCATTTTCCCACGCATCGATCGCTGCACAACCATGCTTGAGCCCGCTTGCGCGGTTTAGCGCGCGCGCGCGGGCTTTCGTCATCCCGCCGAGCGCGATGGGCTGCGCGGCCGATAGGCGCGCGAGCCGCAGCCACCCCGCGCGGCCGAGCGCCGGCGCGCCGGGATGCGAACGCGTCGGATGGAGCGGCGAGATGAAAGCGCCATCGGCCCCGGCATGGCGCGCGCGGCGCGCCTCGCGCGCGTCATGGACGGGCATGGTCAGCAGCAGGCCGAGCCGATGCGCCTGCCCTGCCCGCTTTGCATCGTGCTGGCGGAGGTGGACACCGTGAGCACCCCAGCACCGCGCCGTCGCGGGTTTTCCAGCAAGCAGCACGGTCAATCGCCGTACGCGCGCAATACGCATCAGGCGCCGTAACAGCCGCCAACGCGCCGCAGGGGCGAGGCTGTCGTGCCGGAAAACGATGCCGCTGCCGGGCGGAAGCAATGCAGCGAGTTCGGCGATGCCGGCCGCAATCCGCTCGTCGCTGAACAGCCATGCGTTCGGCAAGGGGTGGCGCCCGGTCATCGCCCTTTCTATAGGCGCGTCGCGAGCGCGCGCAACGCGCGGGATGGAAATGAGACGATGAGCGAAACAGCAGAGCGGCTGGCCGACGTGCAGGCCCATATCGCGGAGGCGGCCAAGCGCGCGCAGAGGCAGACCGACGAGATTTGCCTGATCGCGGTGTCGAAGACGCACGACGCGCGGGCGATCCGCCCGCTGATCGACGCGGGCCAGCGTCATTTCGGCGAGAACCGCGTGCAGGAAGCCGCGGCGAAATGGCCCGAGTTGCGCGCCGAAACGCCCGACGTGACGCTCCACCTGATCGGCCAGCTGCAATCGAACAAGGCCGAGGAAGCGGTTGCACTGTTCGACACGATCCATTCGGTCGACCGCAGCTCGCTGGTCCAGGCGATTGCCAAAGCCTGCGACAAGGCGGGCAAGCGGCCGCAGCTGTTCGTCCAAGTCAATATCGGCGACGAAGAGCAAAAAGGCGGCTGCGAAGTCGCAGACCTGCCCGCGCTGTTGGCCGAAGCGAAGGACGCCGGGCTCAGCATCGATGGGCTAATGGCGATCCCGCCGGCCGATGTCGAGCCCGCGCCCTTTTTCGCCCTGCTCGACGAACTCGCGCAGCGCCACGGGCTGCCGGGGCGTTCGATGGGGATGAGCAGCGACTATGAAACCGCGGTGATGCTGGGCGCAACGCATGTGCGCGTCGGGACCGCGTTGTTCGGGTCGAGGGACTAATACCCCGAACGAACACGCGCTCTATTGATACTCGACGGTCACCGGAATGCGCCCGCGATAGTCGCCGTCGTCGAGGCCAGCGATCTGCAGGCGGCCGCCGAAGCGGAATATCAGGCGCCCGTCGGCGCCCAGCCGCGGCGCGGCGGAGAGGTCGGTGACGAGGCCGGTGACGCGCGCGGTGCGGCCGTGGCCGCTTTCGAGGTCGACGCTCGCCGGCAGGATCACGCGCACTTCAGCGCCGGGTTCGCCGCGCACCGTGACGGTGCCGGTCAACGCGAAACCGCCGAGGTCGACGACATCGCCGCGCACGCGGCGGACGCCCGAGGCGGGGTCGAGCTCGACCTCGCCGCCCATCGCGCCGACCGCGACGCGGCCCATATCGAGCTGCGTTTCGACGTCGACGCGCAGCGGCACCTCGGCCTTGCGCGCCGTAGTGCCCGCCGCCTTGTCCTGCGCGCAGAGCAGGCATTGCGCGCCCGCAGAGGGCGCAGCACCGAAAGCCAGCGCAAAGCCAAGGAAAAGACGCAATTTCACACCCATCGACATAGCCTCGACATGGTTAAGCCGCAGTAAAGCCGACGCGGCGCTAATCGCTGGCCTGTTTCCCACTTTTCGGCCACATGTGCGCGATGACCACACCCCCGCCGTCCCCCCGGCTCAACGCCCTCGCCACCGCGGTGCCGGGGCATGATATCCATCAATCCTTCATCGACTGGGCGACGCCGCGGCTGACCGACGATCGGGTGCGCGCGATCTTCACACGGATGACCGCACGGTCGGGGATCGACCATCGCTGGTCGGTGCTGCCGCCGACGGAAAATGGCGGATCGCCGGTCGAGGCGGGCGGGTTTTACGACGTCCCCGACCTGCCGCCGACGTCGGCGCGAATGGCGGCTTATGCGCAGCATGCGCCCGACCTTGCGATGCAGGCGATTGCGAACCTCGGCGATGCGATCGATCCGGTGCGCGTGACGCATATCGTCGTCGCGAGCTGCACCGGCTTCGTCGCGCCGGGGATCGACCAGATCCTCGCGCGGCGGCTGGGGCTGGCACCGACGGTCGAGCGCGTGCTGATCGGCTTCATGGGCTGTTACGCCGGGGTCACCGCGCTGCGCACCGCGCGACATATCGTGCGGTCGGAGCCCGACGCGGTGGTGCTGGTCGTCAGCGTCGAGCTGTCGACGCTCCACCTCAGCCTCTCCGACGAGCCCGAGCCTTTGCTCGCGATGCTTCAGTTCAGCGACGGTGCGGCGGCGGGGATCGTTTCGGCCGATCCGCGTGGGCTTGAACTGGGTGAAGGGCGCAGTCTGGCGCTCGGCGACAGCGAAGAGCTGATCCGCTGGGACATCGGCGACAAGGGGTTCGAGATGACGCTGTCGGGCGAGGTCCCCGGGCGACTGCGCGAAACGCTCGCCGATCCGGCCGTCCAGCGCGAGCTGTTCGGCGATGGCGGCGCGCCGCCGCTGCTCGCGGTCCACGCCGGCGGCCGGTCGGTGCTCGATGCGGTCGAACATGCGCTGGCGGTCCCGTCCGAGGCCTTGGCCGACAGCCGCGCGGTGCTCGCGCGCTTCGGCAATATGTCGTCGGCGACGATATTGTTCGTGCTCGCCGACATGATGGCGCGCGGCGCGACGGGGGAGGGGATTGCGATCGCATTCGGCCCCGGGCTCGCCGCCGAAGCGATCCGCTTCACCGCGTCATGAACCCCTTTGCCAGCCTTCGTGTGCCGATCGAGCGCGACGAGGAGATGGATGCCGCCGAGCTTTCGCCCGAACGCTATGCGCGCGTGCTCGCCGACCTGTCGCGCGTCAACGGGCTGACGATGGCGCCGCGGCCGACGCTGGGCTTTCTCGATCGGGTGCGCGCGCGGGGCGTTGGAGATCGTCCCTGGCGCATCCTCGATGTCGGGTTCGGCGCGGGCGACATGCTCGCGCGGATCGCAAGCTGGGGCGACAAGCGCGGGGTCGCGCTCGACCTGGTCGGCGTCGACCTCAATCGCAAGAGCGAGGCGGTGGCGGCGATGCGGCTCGGCGCGCGGGCGCGGCTGATCACCGGCGATTATCGCGCGCTCGCAGGGCAGGGGTGGGACATCATTCTCTCCAGCCTCGTCACGCATCATATGAGGCCGGGGCAGCGCAGCGAATTCCTCCGCTTCATGGAAGTCGAGGCGGCGCGCGGCTGGCTGGTGAACGACCTGCACCGCCAGCGCCTGCCGTTTGCAGGCTTTCCTTTGCTGGCCACGCTGGCGTGGGCCGACCCGATCGTGCGGCGCGACGGGCAGCTGTCGGTGGGGCGCAGCTTTCGCCGCGCCGAATGGCGGGCGATGCTGGCCGAGGCGCTGCCCGATACGGCGGGCGAATGCCGCATCTTCCGTAGCTTCCCTTATCGTCTCTGCGTCGAGCATATCCGGTGAGTGATGCCATCGTCGTCGGCGCCGGCCCCGCCGGGTCGGCCGCGGCGATCGGGCTAGCGCGCGCGGGCGCGACGACGCTGCTGCTCGAACGCGCACGCGAAACGGGCGATGCGCTTTGCGGCGGTTTCCTGAGCTGGCAGACATTGCAGCGGCTCGACGCGCTCGGAATCGAGCGCGCGGCGCTCGATGGGCAGGCGGTCCGCCGCGTGCGGCTGTTCGCAGGCCAGCGGCAGAGCGAAACCACGCTGCCCGGCGAAGCGATGGGGGTGTCGCGCCGCGGACTCGATAGCGCGCTGCAAGCCGCCGCCGTGGCGGCGGGCGCCGGTCTCGAACGCGGCGTTCATGCAACCGCGCTCGAAGGCAGCGCGGTGCAGACACGCGATGGCGCGGCGCTGGTGGCGCCGGCCATCTTCCTCGCCGCGGGCAAGCACGGCTTTCGCGGTTTCGCGCGTGAGCCCGCCGCATGGCAGCGCGCCGATCCCGTGATGGGGCTGCGGTTGCGGCTCCCGGCGCACCCCGCGCTCGGCCGGCTGGTCGGCGACGCGGTAGAGCTCCATCTTTTCGATCGCGGTTATGCCGGGCTGGTGCAGCAGGAGGATGGCAGCGGCAACCTCTGCCTCGCGGTCCACAAATCGCGGCTCGACGAAACGGACGGCGATCCGGCGAAGCTGCTGCGCGCGCTGGGCGATGCGATGCCGCATCTGGGCGAACGGCTGGCGCATGCCGACTGGGGGCGCGGAATCGATGCGATCGGGCATGTCCCTTACGGCTGGCGCACGCAGGATACAGCGGCGGGATTGTTCCGGCTGGGCGATCAGGCGGGGGTGATCCCGAGCCTTGCCGGCGAGGGTATGGGCCTTGCGCTTGCGAGCGCCGATGCTGCGGTGGCGGCGTGGCGTCACGGGGGCGGAGCTGCGGCGCCCGCATTCCAGAAACGCCTCGCCGCGCGGATGACGCGCCCCTTCGCGCTCGCCAATCTCGTCTGGCGGATGGGCGAAGATCGGCGCAGCGCCGGATTGATGACCGGCGCCGCGTCCCTTTTCCCATCGATGGTGCGAATGATATCGCAGGCGACGCGGCTCGACCCGCGCTGACGCCCCCCCCCCCTTGCAGCCGCGCAGCGCGGCGCCGATATTCCGGACGACAGCGATGGGCCCGAAACGGCCCGTCCACAGGAGTTTCTCCATGACCGATCAGAACACCAGAAAGACGCTCGACCCGATGGCGCATCATGTGCTGCGCGAAGGTGGCACCGAGCGTGCCTTCACCGGCAAATATACCGACCATAAGGGCGACGGCGTCTATCGATGCGCCGACTGCGGCGAGCCCCTGTTCGACAGCCGCACCAAGTTCGACAGCGGGTCGGGCTGGCCGAGCTACACCGCCCCTGCCGCAGGCGGCGCGGTCAAGGAACTCACCGACACCAGCCACGGCATGGTTCGCATCGAGGTGCGCTGCGCCAAATGCGAAGGCCATCTCGGCCATGTCTTCCCCGATGGCCCCGGGCCGACGGGTCTGCGCTATTGCATCAACAGCGCGGCGCTTGACTTCGAAGGTCGCGGGCAGGATGAGGCGTCAACCGGCAAGGATTAAAAACCCCTTCCCGGACTGACGCATCAGGGGCGCAGTGAGGGAAGGAACACCGGCTTTGCGCCGTGAAAGACAGCAGGCTTCGTCGAACAAATCGTCATCGTCCAGCAAGCGTAGCGGCACGCCCGGCGGCGAGCCGCCGCGCTGGCGCGTCTGGCTGCGCCGCGCCTTTCGCTGGGGCCTCGGCCTCGCCGTGGTCGGCCTCGTCGCGCTCGCCGTCGCGGTCGGCATCGCGGTCCAGCGCATGCCGAGCTTCGAGGAGCTCAAGAAATCGCCGGCGGGGCAGACGATCCGCGTCCGCGCCGCCGACGGTACGGTGTTCCTCTCGCTCGGGCCGAATTACGGCCGCTGGCTGACCTTGCGCGAAACGCCGCAGGTGATGCAGGACGCGATGGTCGCGGTCGAGGATCGCCGCTTTCGCTATCACCCGGGGCTCGACCCCGTCGGCATGGCGCGCGCGGCAGCGGTCGCGCTGCAGAATCGCGGCAGCGGCCGGCGCCTGCAGGGCGCATCGACGATCACCCAGCAACTCGCGCGCAATATCTTCCTGTCGAACAGCTATGATTTCAAGCGCAAGGCGCGCGAGATGATCCTCGCGCTCGCGCTCGAATGGAAATTTTCGAAGGACGAGATCCTCGAACTCTATCTGAACAAGGTTTATTTCGGCGGCGGCAGCTATGGCATCGACGCTGCGTCGAACAGCTTTTTCGGCCATAGCGCGACCCAGATGTCGCTGTCCGAAGCCGCGGTGGTTGCGGGGCTGGTCAAAGCGCCGTCGCGCTATTCGCCGACCGCCGACGCGCAGGCGGCGTTAGGCCGCGCGGGCGTCGTGCTTGACGTCATGGTCGACGCCGGCGTGATCACGCAGGCGCAGGCCGACAGCGCCGAGCCCGCCAATGTCCAGCTCGCGAAGGAAACCGGGCAGAACAGCGCACGCTATTTCAGCGACTGGGCCTTGCCGCAGCTCGACATGCTGATCGACGAGGGCAGCGAGGCGCTCGACGTTTACACCACGATCGACCTGGGCATGCAGCGCGCCGCGACCGCGGCGATCCAGGCCGATACGCCGAAGGGCGTACAGGGTGCGCTCGTTTCGCTCGACCGCGACGGCGCGGTGCGCGCAATGGTCGGCGGCCGGGATTATGTGACATCCAACTACAACCGCGCGACGCAGGCGCTGCGTCAGCCGGGGTCGGCGTGGAAATTGTTCGTCTATATGGCGGCGCTCGAGGCGGGCTATAAGGTCAGCGATCAGGTCGTCGACGAGCCGGTGACGATCAACGGCTGGTCGCCGCGCAACTCGTCAGGGCGTTTTTCGGGCACGATGGATCTGCGCAGTGCCTTTGCCTATTCGGTCAACACCGTCGCGGCGAAGCTCGGCGACGAAGTCGGCTTTTCGGCGGTCGCCAATATGGCGCGCCGGTTCGGTATCACTACGCCGGTCAACACCCACCCGTCGATGGTGCTCGGCAGCGCCGAGGTCCGCGTGATCGACATGACCGCCGCCTTTGCCGCGGTGTCGCGCGGCGGCGTATCGGTGCAGCCCTATGGCATCACCAAGGTGACGACCGCGAGCGGCGAGCTGCTTTACCAGCGCCCCGCCGAGCGCGGGAATACGCTGGTCGACCATTGGGTCGCCGCCGGCATCACCGACCTGCTGCAAACCGCGGTCAACACGGGGACGGGCAAGGCGGCGCAGATCGGCCGCCCCGTGGCGGGCAAGACGGGGACGACGTCGAGCAACAAGGACGGCTGGTTCCTCGGTTTCTCAAGCGGTATCACCACCGGCGTCTGGATGGGTCGCGACGATGCGAAGCCCGTCGGCGGGCTGCAGGGCGGCCGCGCGCCGGCCAAGGCCTTTGCCGATTATATGCGCGTCGCGGTGGCGCGTCGCCCCGTCGAGCAGTTCGACACCGAAGTCGTGCTGCCCGAATGGCAGCTCGAGGACGAGGGCGAGGCCTATATGGGCGAGCCCGGCCAAGAGGGCTTTGTCGACGAGAATGGTATGCCGATCGAGCTGCCCTATGACAGCCGACCGCCCGAAGGCGCGGACCCGGCAACCCCGCCGACCGAAGAGGGCCCGGTGCTAGATCAACAATGGATCGAGGAGCAGACGGGACGGCGCGGTCCAGGCGACAATGGCGCGGCACCGAAAAATGGCGGCCAGCCCAAGATCGTGACCGTACCAAAGGCCGCACCGCCGGTCGTCAGGCCCCCGCAGCAACAGCGACCGCCTTCGGATAGCGCGAACGATTAATCAGGCGGCGAAGCGGTAACGGTGAAGCGCGCGTCCCTCGCGGCGCAGCCAGCCGCGCGCCGCCGCGACGTCACCGTCGTGCAATTTGTCGACGAGCGCGTGAAAGGCGGGGCCGTGGTCCATATGCCTGAGGTGCGCGACCTCGTGTGCGACCGTCGCGCGCCGGACATGGTCGGGCGCCATCACGAGCCGCCAGCTGTAGCGGAGATCGCCATCGTGCGTGCAGCTACCCCAGCGGCTGCGCGGGTCGCCGACTCCGACACGGCCGACCGAGAGCCCAGCCGTACTCGCGATTTCGCGGCTTTCACGTTCCATCAGGTCGAGCGCCTGTCCCTTTAGCCAGCGCTCGATGCGCCGTCCGACACTCTCGGCTGGGCCGCCGACGTGCAGCCTATCGCCATCGATCCGGATCGCTCGCGGCGCGGTCGCGGTCCAGTCGACCTGGCGCTCGATGCCGCGAAAGGGCACCGACGCGCCAGGTCCGACGATCACCGGCAGCGCGGCCTTGCCCACCTGTTCGGTCAGCCACACCTGTTGTTCGCTCGCCCATTTGAGCGCCGCGCGCTCGTTGGTGCGGCGCGGCACCGTCAGCCGAAGCTCGCCGCGCGCGCCGTCGAAGACGAGGCGATAGCGCCGCGACTGCGCGTGGCGCACGACGCGCACCGGCCAAGCCTCGTCGCCGACCCAGATATGGGGGCCCTCGGGGGCGAAGTCAGACGACGCGTTCGACAAGGTGGTTTTCCAGCGGCCCGGCCATATCTTCGCCGACCGTCCAGCCGACGATCGATTCGCCCGCGCGGTGCACCGCATCGCGGTCGCCGCAGACGAGATAATGCCAGTCAGGCAGCGGCTCGCCCTCGGCGCGCAGGCGGTAGGCGCAGGTTTGCGGCAGCCATTCGATGTCGGCAACCTTCGCCTTGGTCAGCGTCAGGCAGTCGGGGACGTGGCGGCGGCGGTGCTTGTAATCGCCGCAGCGCGCGGTGGTCAGGTCAAGCAGGCGGCACGCGACATTGGTCGGATAGATGCGG
>Ga0209050_1003176_pt1 | contig 12491 bp, 10 predicted proteins | sample Araplavi_mTSA_r2_FD_184276 | JGI IMG/M metagenome (GOLD analysis project Ga0209050, IMG submission 184276) | Arabidopsis root microbial communities from North Carolina, USA - plate scrape MF_Cvi_mTSA_r2 (SPAdes) (version 2) | ecosystem: Host-associated > Plants > Roots > Endosphere | place: USA...
CGACGCAGCACAGCCGCGTGGTGATCGACCAGCCCATCCGGTGACCGCCGCGTGAAGACCATCAAGCCATTCCGCCTCGGCATCCTGACCCGGCCCTACCGCTGGCAGGGCCGGGACAGGCTGGGCGTGGCGGTCATGGGCATGGCCAGCCTCGAGGACACGCCGCTGCTGATGGCCGACCAGGAGCTGTGGAAGACCATGGCCGAGGAGATCGACCCCGGCGGAGTGCTCGACCTGGGCGTGCCGAAGGCAACGCCCGAGATGCTCGTGAGCGGCCATTGCTACACCGCGCACCAGGACGAGAAAAGAGCCGCGGCGGTGCGCGTGCGCGTGGGCGGGCTCGAGAAGACCCTCACCGTGTTCGGCGAACGCTTCTGGCTCGACGGTCGGATCACGCCGCCCGCGCCGTTCGAATCCGTGCGCGTGGACTGGAGTCATGCCTACGGCGGTGTGGAAGTGCCGCAGAACCCGCTCGGCATGGGCAGCACCGACGAGGTCGTCAACGGCCTTCAGGTGCGCCGGCTCCCGCAGGTGGAAGTGCCGGGCCGGGGCAGCGTCGCGCCGGGCCAGCCGGCGGCGATCGCGGGCTTCGGCGCCCTGATGCCGCACTGGCCGCAGCGCATGGCGCTGATGGGCACCGACTATGGCGACGCCTGGCTGCAGAACGACTTTCCCGGCTTTGCCGGCGACATGGACTGGGCCTACTTCAACGCCGCGCCGTCCGACCAGCGCTGGACCGGCGCGCAGGAGGTGCCGGCCGGCGCAGCCTACGAGATCTGGAACATGCACCCCACGCAGGCGGTGCTCGCGGGCCGCCTGCCCGACTGGCGCGCGCGCTGCTTCGCCAGCTTCCGGGAGGACGGCGGCTACCTCTGCGAGGCGGCACTGCGCCTGACGACCGCGTGGTTCGTGCCGCACCTGCGGCGCGTGGTGCTGATCTGGCACGGCAGCTTCGACATCGCGGAGGACGACGCGGCCGACATGAAGCACATCATGCCGGCGCTCGAACTGGCCGATGCGCCCAGGGCGCTCACGCATTACCAGGAGGTTCTGCAACGCCGCATCGACCCGCGCTCGGCGGTCCATGTGCTGCGCGACAGCGACCTGATCCCGCGCTCGGTGTTCGGGCCCTGGCCCGCGGCGCAATTGCCCGACAGGCGCTCGGGCCCGCTGGCGCGCAATCTGCGCGCCGGTGCATCGCGCGAGCGCGAGCGCCGCAGCGCCGAGCTGCAGGCGCAGGGACTCGACCCGTCGCTGTACCTGCCTGCCGAAGAACCGCATGAGGTGCCCACGGACATCGACGACCTGGCCGAGTTCAGCGAGCGCAAGAAGAAGGAAATGGCCGCGCAGCGCGAGAAGCTCGAGGCCGACGACAAGGCGATGAAGGCACGCGTGCTGTCCGATGCCCGTGTGGCCGGCGACGTGCCGGACGTGTCCGCATCGAAGCATCGATTCGATCTGCACGATGCATTGCGCGACTATCGCCGTGCCGAGCGGCGGGCCGAAGCCTCGGGCGCGGAGGGGGACGTCGACAAGGAGCGCGGTGCCTCGCCCGTGTTCTCGCCGCCGGTGAAGCAGGGCATGCTGGAGCGTTTGCGCGATGGCCATCTGCATGCCGCGCACCTGTCGGCGCCTGCGCCGGCGGCGCAATCGTTCCGCTCCGGCAAGATGCGCCGCCGGCTCGAGGCTGCGCCGCCCGGTGCACGCCATTTCGCGCGCATGAACTTCACCGGCATCGACCTCTCGGGCATGGACCTGCGCGGTGCCGACTTCTCGCAGGCGCTGCTGGAAGACGCCAACCTCGAAGGCGCGCTGCTCGACGACTGCAACTTCACGCGCGCGGTGATGGCCCGCGCGCGGCTGGACGGCGCATCGATGGCGCGAGCCCGGCTGGACCATGCGAACCTGGGCGGGGCCATCTGCACGCGCACCGTGCTGGCCGGCGCCAGCCTGCTTCGCACCAATTGCCAGAAAGCGGTCTTCTCGGCCTGCGACCTGTCCGACGCGAACTTCGAGCAGACCCGCGTGCACGAAAGCAGCTTCGGGGCCTGCGACCTGAGCCGCTCGCAATGGGCGCAGGTGGTGTTCATGGAAATGACGCTGTCGAACATGCGCTTCGATGCGGCGCGCTTCAGGCAGACGGTCTGGATCAAATGCACGCTCGCCGATGTGTCCTATGTGGGCGCCACACTGCAGCAGTGCGGCTTCACCGCCTCGCGGGGCGACCGGGGCCTGGATTTCTCGATGGCCACGTTGCTGGCCTGCAGCTTCGCGCACGAGAGTTCCTTTGCCGGCGCCGCGTTCCGTGGTGCGCAGGCCAGGCAGTGCGGGTTCCGCGGCACGGCGCTGCCCGGCGCCGACCTGTCGGGCGCGCGCCTCGAAGGCTGCGACTTCTCCGAATGCGACATGCGCCAAGCCAATCTCGATCTGGTGGTCGCGGGCGAAAGCCTTTTCGTGCGAACCGACTTCACCGGCGCCACGCTGCGCGGTGCCAACCTGATCGATGCCAACCTGTCGAAGAGCCTCCTGCCGATGGCGGACCTGAGCCGCGCGAACCTGTTCCGCGCCGACGTGTCGCAGACACTGATCGACCCGGCCACGCGCATCGACGGCGCCTACACGCACCACGCGAAGACGCGGCCGGTCCGCCGCGACGCGCCGCAGGCCTGAAGCGGACGCCCATCGAGACATGACGCTGGACCAACTGCAGGACAACATCCGACATGGCATTCCCATCGTGGACACGGACCTTCGAAGCCTCGACCTGGCCGGTGCCGACCTGTCCGGTGCGCTCTTCGAGCGGGTCAACCTTGCCGGTGCGCGCCTGGCCGGTGCGAACCTGGAGGACAGCCGGTTGATGGGATGCGCACTCCAGAAGGCCGACCTGGCGCATGCCGGGTTGCAGGGCGTGAAGTTCCAGCGCTGCGACCTGGCGGGCGCTCGGCTCGCGCACGCCGATGCGGGCGGCGCCTCCTTCTTCGAGTCGAGCCTGGACGAAGCCGACCTGAGCGATGCCGTGCTCGACCTGTGCAGCTTCGTCCGCAGCCGGCTGAATGCCACGCGGATGCGCACGCAGCGCTTCGACCGGGCCACGTTCGTGGAGTCGTCGCTCGACGGCACCGATTTTTCGCAGGCGTCGCTCAGCTTCGTGACTTTCCACAAGCTCGACATGCGCAGCGTGCTTTTCGCCCAGGCTGCGGGCGAAAGCTGCATGTTCATCGAATGCGACCTGACCGCACAGCGTTTCGCGGGCCTGCGGCTGGCGTTGTGCCAGTTCACCGACAGCCGTCTGGACGAGGCCGACTTCTCGGGCGCCGAACTGACGCAGGGCAGCTTCAAAGGCGCCTCGCTGCGTGCTGCGCGCTTCGACGGCGTGCGCGCGGCGAATGCGATGTTTCCCGAGGCCGACCTGCGTGGTGCGAACTGCAGCGGCGGGCATTTCGAGCAATCGATCTGGGCCGATGCCACGTTGTCGGGAGCAAACTTCGAAAAGGCCCATGCGCCGCTCGCCGTGTTCCATCGTGCGCGCTGCGCGGGGGCGAGCTTTCGCGAAGCCGAGCTGCAGGACGCCGATTTCGCCTATGCCGATCTCTCGGGTGCCGACATGCGCGACGCGCGCTTCTTGCGCACGCGCATGCACCGCGCGCTGCAGGAAGGCGCGCGTTTCTCGACCCGTGGCGGCATCCTCGACAACGATCCCGAGCTTCACAAGGCCGAGACCTGGTCCGGGATGCCATGAGCCGCCGCTTGCCACCTTCCTTCACCTGAGTCGAACCAACAAAAAGGGAAACATGCCATGAACGTCGTTGCACTGCGCCCCACGCCGATCGCGCCGGAACCGGTCCACCTGCTCGGCCGCGTGACGGTCGTCGCCACCGATGGCCAGATCGTCATCGAGGACGAATCGGGCGCGGCCTGGTCGTGCCGCCGCGCCGCGAGCTGCCTTCTGCAGCCGCAGCCTGGCGACACGGTGATGATCTCGGGCCCCGACCGCCTGCGCGTCTGGCTCATCGCGGTCGTCGAGCAGGCCGATTCGTCGGTGAGCCGCATCAACGCGCCGGGCGACGTGGTGCTCGCATCGACGACGGGATCGGTGTCGATCGAGAGTGCCGCCGACGTGCGGCTCCAGGCCACCGGTGCCCTCGGCATGCAGGCCGCGCAGTGGAAGCTTGAGGCGGATCGCGCGCAGTGCCGTGTCGACGAGATGCACTACACCGGCCGGCAAGCCGATGCCACCGTGGGGCACGCCCGCATCTTCGGCAAGGTGTTCGAGACCGTGGCCGACCGCGTGATGCAGATGGCGCGCAACGCCTTCCGCATCGTGGACGACACGGAGCAGGTGCGCGTCGGGCAGATGGACGTGGAGGCCGAGCAGTCGGTGCGCATCCATGGCCGCCACACGTTGGTGACGGGCACCGACCTGGTCAAGGTCGATGCGTCACAGATCCACATGGGTTGAACAAGGAGTCCTATCGTGTTTGCCAACTGTCAGCTGATGGGCATGGACCTGGCGTTTCCCGACGTGTGCCGCACGCCGGTGCCGATTCCGTTTCCGAACATGGGCATGGGCTTCATGGCCTTGCCGAATGCATGGAACGTCCTGATCATGGCCATGCCCGCGCACAACATGGCGACCACCATTCCCATCACGCTCGGCGACCAGCCCGGCGCGCTCGGCGGCGTGGTCTCGCAGACGTTCATGCAGCAGGCGCGGCATGTGACGGGCTCGTTCAAGACCATCATCAAGGGGACGCCGGCCACGCGCATGACCAGTCTCACCACGCAGAACCGATGCAACATCGTGGGCGCCCGGATCGTGCCGAGCCAGTTCAAGGTCGTGATCCTGTCGGCGTGATTCCGGCGCGCTGCTAGGCGGCCATGCGCTGCGGCGCGGCCGCCCCCGCCAGCGTCACCTGCTGCGGAAACCCCACCCACACGGCCAGCGCCGAGTAGTTGTCGCGCGACTCGTCGGCCTTGGCTTCGGCCGCGCGGCGAATGAGTGCAAGCCACTCCTCCGCGCTGTCGGCGAGCTGCAGCGAGCGTTCCATCACCTGCTGCGAGATCAGCTGCCAGAGCCCGTCGGTGCACAGCAGGAAGGCATCGCCGTCGGCCAGCCGCTGCGGCGAGGTGATGGTGGCTTCAGCCGTGGCGCGCGCGCCGAGCGCGCGGTACAGCAGGTTGGTCTTCACCAGGCGCTCGCCGCCCTGCTGGCTCGCGGCGGCGTCGCCCGAGCGCTCCGACAGGCTGTGGTCCTCGGTGCGCTGCATCAGCACGCCGCGTCGGAACCAGTAGAGGCGGCTGTCGCCCACGTGCGCCCAGCAGGCCTGATTGGAGCCGCGATCGACGAACAGCGACACGAAGGTCGCGCTCATGCGGCTCTGCTCGGTGAGCTCGCGCTGCTTGGCCAGGATGGCGTCGTTCGCAGATTTCACGCAGCGCTGGATGCTGTCGGCGCCTAGCGAGGGGTCGTCCACGAAAGTGTTGAGCGCGGTGTCCACGGCGATGCGCGAGGCCAATTCGCCGCCTGCGTTGCCGCCCACGCCGTCGCTCACGACGAAGCATGCGTTGCGCTCCTCGAGGTGGTAGCCGATGGCGTCCTGGTTGCCGCTGCGTTCGCCCACGCAGGAGAACTGCGAGGTCGAGATGGGCACCGCGAAGGAGCGCGTGGCGTCGTGCACGGTGTCACGCACGGCGGGCCTCCTTCAGGCGTTCCATCTCCTTGTCGTAGGCCTGCTGGAAGGCCCGGCCGAAGACGGCCTGGAAGTCGTCTTCCACCGCCGCGGTGGTCTCGGTGTGCAGCGCCTGCAGGCGGCGCCAGAGGCGCGCCTCGCGCCCGCCCGGCAGCAGCTTCTCGCCGAGGCCGCCGTCGTGCGGCGTCTCGCGGCTCAGCGTGGCGGGGTCGAAGCTCTTCAGCAGCGTGAGCAGCGCGGCGCGCATGCCGGCCACCATGCCGAGCTGGTGCGACTGCAGGTCGCCCAGCGCGTCGTGCACCGCCGCCTCGGGCGGCAGGAAGCCGGGCATGCGTGCGCCGAACATCTGCATCAGCACGGCACGGCCATTGGGCAGGATCTTGAACGGGTTGTTCTCCTCGTCCACGATCATGGTGATCTCGGCGCGCACTTCGCGCTTGAGCATGGCGCGCGAGGACAGCAGCTCGATGGTGCCGTCGGTGAAGGCCCGCATGATCCGGCCCAGGCGCTGCATGGCCTCGATGTCCATCGGCTGCTGGCCGGCCAGCTCGGGCACGCCCGCACCTTCGAGGAAGGCCTTGAACAGGGCTTCCGACGAAGACGAGGCTGGCGATGCGGCTGCTGCAGGCGTCGGCGCCGGCGCCGCGACGGCCGGTGCGACAGGCGATGCGACAGATGGCTCAATGGGTGGCGCAATCGGGGGCGCAATGGGCTCGGCCACCGGTGCGGCAACAGGCTCGTCGACGACCGCGACAGGCTGCGCGACCACGGGCGCAGCAACCACTGGCGCGGCGACGACAGGCGCTGGGGGCGGCGGAGGCGGAGGCGGAGGCGGTGACGGTGGCGGTGGCGGTGGTGCCTCCGCCTTCACCGGTTCCACGACAGGCGCGGGCGCCGGTGCATGCATCGGTGCCGCCACCGGGTTCGGCGGGCGGAACTGTGCTGCCACTTCGCGTGCATGGTTCGAATGGCTGTAGCCCTGCGCGGCCGGCTTGTTGTTCTGCAGCAGGTCGAGCGCGGGGTGCGCATCGCCCGGCAGCATCGGATCGTGGTGCGCGAGCGCACTGGGGCGCGGATCTGCCAGCGGCGAATGCGCGCTGTCGTCGGCCGCGAAGAACGACAGCGGGTCGACGCCGCGCTTCAGCGCAATGTTCGACATGTCGTCGGCCGCCTGCGGATTCAGTTCGGCGAGTGGATCGACCGGATTGCGGCGTGCCTGCGAGGGCAGCTCGAAAGGCTCGTGCGCCATCGGGTCGGGCATGGGCGCAGGCGTGGCGTCGACGCGGCGCGGCGCGTTGGCGAGGATGGCGTCCCAATCGGCAGCAGAAGGCATCTGCGATGCGTTGCCGTGGCCATGTGCGGGCTGGCTCGCCTGCGGTGATGCGACCGGTGCGTGCCTTGGCGGCGGTGGTGGCGCGGCCAGCAGCGCGGCGAAGTCATCGGCCGGTGCGGCCGCCGGTGGGAACGCAGGCGCCATCGGCGCCGCGACGTGCGCAGATGTGGGTGCGGGTGCGAACACAGGCGAGGGCGAAGGCACATGGACCGGCGGCGTTGCCTGCCGCGCCGGCGGCGGCATGGCCACCGTGGGCTGCGCGGCCTGGGCATCGCCGATGGGCAGCGCGCCTTCGCCGAAGAGGTCGGAGAACACGTCGGAGCCGCCCGACGAGGGCAGCAGGTCGCCGATGGGGCTGGCCTGCACCGGCGCCGCAGCGAGCGGCATCGAGGGCGGCGCCTGCCATGCGGCGGGCTGTTCGGGCGGCGGTGGAGGCAGCGATGCAGGCGGCGGCGCGACAGGCTGCAGCGGTGCCGGCGGCTGTGGTGCCGGCGGCTGCGGTGTCGACGGCTGCGCGGGCGCCACTGCTGCCGCACGCAGCGGGCTGGCCGCTTCCAGCACGTAGCTGCCGATCGTCACGCGGTCGCCGTCCGCGATGCGCGATTCCTGTTCGTGCGCCAGCGTGCGTCCGTTCACGCTGATGGGCAGCACCGCGCTCATGTTGCGCAACACGGCGGCGCCGTCCTCGTCGAACCGCACCGTGGCCTGCAGGCGCGAGATCTGGCGCTGCTCGTCGGGCAGCACGAGGTGGTTGTCGGGACTGCGTCCGATCGTTCCGCCCGGTGCCGCGAGCAGGGCCGACGGGCCTGCCGTCACCGTGTTGCCGGCATGTTCGATCACTGTCCAACGCATGACACCTCCGTGTTCGTCTTCTTCGTTTTCTTTGTCGTTGCCTGTCGGCGCCCGTGCTGCGCGGGCGCGATGCGCACCATCAGCGCTTCATTCGCTTGGCGGCCTCGAAGGCAGGGCCCCACACCGGATGCTTGCGTTCCGCCACGCTGAGGTCGAAGGTCGGGAATGCGTCGAGGATCTTGCGGAACTGCGTGCGGCACTCGGGAATCTGGTTGCCCACGCAATAGCTGAACGCCTCGAGCTTCATGGCGTCGAGCCGCGTGGAAGGCTCCGCGGCATCGAACACGGAAACGCCACCGCTCTTCAGCGTGCTGATGGCCTTCGCGTAGTCGCCTTCGTCATAGGCCTGCTGTGCACGCTCCAGCGTGGTGCGTGCGACCTGCTGGCTCAGGCGTTCGGGTTGCGGTGTGGGTTCGGGCGGCGGCGTTGTCGTGCAACCCGATACCACCAAAAGAGTGAACGCCAGAGCTGGCAGACATGACTTCAATCTTTTCTCCTACCTGCTGAATGCAATGTTCGGGATAGTGTGCCGCTGAGTTGCGACAACCACGCGATGCGCCATCGTAAATGCGCATGCTTTCGATAATATAGGTCGCGATCATCACGGGGAGATCTCAATGCATAGAAGAAGCTTGCTACAAGGCGCACTTGCAACGACACCTTTGTTTGCGGGCCTTGTCAGCGGATGCGCATCGACGGCCAAGTCGATGCCCACGCCCTACGCAGTCACCATCAGGATCGACGACGGCGTCAACCCCGACGGGCGCGGCCAGGCGGCACCGATCCTCGTCAAGGTCTTCGAACTGAAATCTTCCGGTAACTTCGAGACGGCAGACTACTTTGCACTGCAGGACCGCGATCGCGAGACGCTCATGACCGAACTCGTCAACGCGGACCAGGCCATCATGCGCAGCGGCGAGGAACGCGTGTTCAAGCGCGAGGCCGGCCTCGACTCGCGTGCCATCGGCATCATCGCGGGCTATCGCAAGCTGGAAGCCGCGCGGTGGCGCATCGTGCTTCCGCTGAAGGAACCCAAGCAAACGAACCTCTACAAGGTCTGGCAGTTCTCGCCGAGCGAGCAGGCGGTGCAGGTCGCCGTGCGGAAGACCGGCATCGAGTTGCTACCAAGTCGTTAGTTTTCTGCGCTGCCTAATACCAAAGTGGCCAAAACGGCCCACGTACGAGCCCATCGCGCGTGAAAAGGCAGTGCAAAACCTAAGACTCGCCGTGTAGCATCAGTACACAAAAAAACCGGTCGATCGGGAGGTCGTTCATCAACGCACCTCCGCGCTCCCAGTGAGCAATCTCAGGAGGTTCCTTGGTGACAGTCCGCAATACGGGCGCTGCTAGAAATGGCGCTCATCCGCAGGCGTTGGCGAACAGGGTGGTGTGGTCCGAGGGCATGTACCTGCGGCCCCAGCACTTCCAGCAACTGGAGCGCTACGTCGAACAGTACGTCACGCGCCGCACCGCCGGCCTGCAAGGCGCCTACTGGGGATGGCTCCATCTGGAAATCGATCGCGACGCGTATGCGCTCGGCCGCGTGTCGCTGCTCGGCGGCGCCGGCGTGCTGCCCGACGGCACGCCGTTCTCCTTCGGTGCGGAAGACGCGCCGCTGCCCTACGAAGTGCCCACCGACCTCACCGACGAGCTCATCGTGCTCGCGTTGCCGCTGCGCAGGCCCGGCAGCGAGGAAGTCATCTTCGCGGAAGACGAAGGCTCGGCCGCGCGCTTCGGCGTGATCGAACGCGAGGTGAACGACGGCAATGCCGTGGCCCTCGGCCCGGCCACGCTGCAGCTCGCGTCGCCGCGCCTGAGGCTCGCGCGCGCATCGTCGCTCACCGCCGAATGGCAGGCCATCGGCGCGGTGCGCGTGATCGAACGCCGCACCGACCACAAGCTGGTGGTCGACGCCAACTACATTCCGCCGGTGCTCGATGCATCGGCGCACGCCATGCTGCGCAGCATGATCGCCGAGCTGCACGGCCTGCTCACGCAGCGCTCCGAGGCGCTGGCCTCGCGGCTGTCGCAGCCGGGCCGCGGCGGCGTGAGCGAGGTGTCCGATTTCCTGCTGCTGGAGCTGGTGAATCGCTATCTCGCGCTCACGTGGCATGCGCAGCAGGCGGTGCAGGTGCATCCCGAAGAGCTGTTCGTCGACTGGCTCAAGCTGGCCTGCCACCTCGCCACGCACACCTCGCCCACGCGGCGTCCGGTGGTGTGGCCGGTGTACGACCACGACAACCTGAACGAAAGCATCCGTCCGCTGATCGAGGAGCTGCGGCGTTCGCTGTCGGCGGTGCTCGAGCAGAGCGCCATCGCCATCGAGCTCGAGGAGCGCAGCCACGGCGTGCGCGTGGGCCGCATGCCCGATCCGGTGCTGGTGCGCAATGCGGGCTTCGTGCTCGCGGTGCATGCCGACCTGCCGGCCGACGCCATCCAGCAGCGCTTCCCCACGCAGGTGAAGATCGGTTCGGTCGAGCGCATCCGCGACCTCGTGCAGCTGCAGCTGCCCGGCGTGGTGGTGCGGCCGCTGCCGGTGGCGCCGCGCCAGATTCCGTACAACGCGGGCTATCACTACTTCGAACTCGACAAGAGCGGCGACATGTGGCGCCAGCTCGAGAAGTCGGGCGGCGTCGCGATGCACCTGGCCGGTGACTTCCCGGGGCTGGCGATGGAGTTCTGGGCCATTCGTCCGTGAGGGACCCTATGAACAACGACATGGCCGTCGGCCCGGGTGGCTTCGTGCCGCCGAATCCGGGCGGCGGTGCGATGGGCGACGCTTCCACCGCGCCACGCGGCATCGGCGCGCAGCCCGAATCCTTCACCGCCTGGCACGACACGCGCCGCCCGCATGCGGGCGACACCGCCATCGCGGGCAACAACCCGCTGGTGGCCGCGGCCAATCCGCTGCTCGACCTGATCCCGCAGATCCGCGCCACCGGCCACCATCCGTCGCCCGCGCAGCTGCGCGAGCACCTGGTCGACGAGGTGCGCCGCTTCGAGACGCGCGCACAGCAGGCGGGCATCGCGCCCGAGGTGATCATCGGTGCGCGCTACTGCCTGTGCACCGCGGTCGACGAGGCCGCCGCGCTCACGCCATGGGGCGGCAGCATCTGGTCGTCGCAGAGCCTGCTGGTGATGTTCCACAACGAGACCTGGGGCGGAGAAAAGTTCTTCCAGCTGCTGTCGCGGCTGGTGCAGAACCCGCAGCAGCACCTCCACCTGATCGAGCTCATCTACTTCTGCCTGGCCATGGGCTTCGAGGGGCGCTTCCGCGTCATCGACAACGGCCGCACGCAGCTCGAGACCCTCAAGCAGCGGCTGCTGCAGATCATCCGGCAGACGCGCGGCGAGATCCCGGTGCCGCTGTCGCCGCACTGGCAGGACGCCAGCGCGCCGGTGCGCCGCGCACGCAACTGGCTGCCGGTGTGGGCGGTGGGTGCCGTGGCCGCGGTGCTGCTGGTGCTGGCCTTCGCGCTGCTCAGCTTCAACCTCGCCGGCACTTCCGACGGCGCCTTCGCGGCGGTGAATGCGGTGCGGCTGCCGCAGACCGCGCGCGCCGTCGTCATGCCCGCGCCGCAGCCGCGCCTGCAGCGCTTCCTCGAAGCGGAGATCCGCGAGGGCCTCCTGACCGTGCGCGACGAGGCCGACCGCAGCGTGGTGGTGCTGCGCGGCGACGGCCTGTTCGCCTCGGGCTCCGACCGCGTGCTCGACCGCTACGCGCCGGTGCTCGCGCGCGTGGCCGATGCGCTCAACTCGGTCGAAGGCAACGTGCTGGTCAGCGGCTTCAGCGACGACCAGCCGATCCGCAGCGTGCGCTTTCCGTCCAACTGGCAACTCTCGCAGGCCCGCGCCGACGCGGTGAAGAAGATGATCTCGCAGCGCATCGCACGGCCCGAACGCCTGCGCGCCGAAGGGCGCGGCGATGCCGACCCGATCGCGCCCAACGACTCCGCAGCCAACCGCGCGCGCAACCGCCGGGTGGAGGTGACGCTGCTGGTGGCGCCTGTCGCCGGTGGTTCGGGCGTGCCCGCGCAGGCCGCGCCCGCGCCGCAAGCCGGAGGTGCCCGCTGATGCTGCGCGCCATCTTCCGCTTCCTCATCAGCCGCGATCTCTGGGTCTTCCTGGGCCTTGTCGCCCTCGCGTTCCTGATCTGGATCATCGGCCCCGCCATCGCCGTGGGCCGCTACCGTCCGCTCGAGGACGAGATCGTGCGCATCGCCGTCATCGTGCTGATGTTCGCGATCTGGCTCGTGCGCGTCATCTACCGCAAGTGGCGCGAGCGCCGGCTCAATGCGCAGTTGCTCAACCAGCTGCGCACGCCCTCCAAGAAGGAGAAGGAGGCCAAGCCCGAGGACGCCCCCGAGATCAAGGAGCTGCAGACCGGCTTCGACGACGCCACCGCCATCCTGAAGAACATGCGCTTCGGCGAGGACGCCGACGGCAAGCCCGCGGGCCGCTTCTCGCTGTTCGACCGGCAGTACCTGTACCAGCTGCCCTGGTACATCTTCATCGGTGCGCCGGGCTCGGGCAAGACCACGGCGCTGGTCAACTCCGACCTCGACTTTCCGCTCGCCGACCAGCTCGGCAAGGCCGCGGTGCGCGGCATCGGCGGC
>Ga0209050_1003184_pt1 | contig 12449 bp, 15 predicted proteins | sample Araplavi_mTSA_r2_FD_184276 | JGI IMG/M metagenome (GOLD analysis project Ga0209050, IMG submission 184276) | Arabidopsis root microbial communities from North Carolina, USA - plate scrape MF_Cvi_mTSA_r2 (SPAdes) (version 2) | ecosystem: Host-associated > Plants > Roots > Endosphere | place: USA...
CATCGGCGCGGTGATCTTCACGGCCAAGGTGGAAGCCGGCGCCAACGTGGTGGTGTTCGGCCTCGGCGGCATCGGCCTGAACGTGATCCAGGGCGCCAAGATGGTGGGCGCCGACAAGATCATCGGCATCGACCTGAACCCCGAGCGCGAAGCCATGGCCCGCAAGTTCGGCATGACTCACTTCATCAATCCCAAGGACACCGAGAACGTGGTCGACGCCATCGTGCAGCTGACCGACGGCGGTGCCGACTACAGCTTCGAGTGCATCGGCAACACGAAGGTGATGCGTCAGGCGCTCGAATGCACGCACAAGGGCTGGGGCCGCAGCATCATCATCGGCGTGGCCGAGGCCGGCGCGGAAATCAGCACGCGCCCGTTCCAGCTGGTCACGGGTCGCAAGTGGGAAGGCTCGGCCTTCGGCGGCGCACGCGGACGCACCGACGTGCCGAAGATCGTCGACTGGTACATGGAAAACAAGATCAACATCGACGACCTCATCACGCACACCATGCCGCTCGAGGACATCAACAAGGGCTTCGACCTCATGAAGCGCGGCGAGTCGATCCGCGGCGTCGTCATCTACTGACCCCCAGGCTTCGCGCACTTCGTGTCGCTTCTCCTTCCCCCTTTCAGGGGGCAACACCTGCGGCCCGGCGAAGCCGGTTCCGCGGTGTTCCTGGACCAATACCGGCTCTCTCCGTGGAGGTGATCTCGTGATCGAAAGAATGGAACCCTTGCGAAGCATCGAGGCCGGCGTGCTCGAGGTCGCCTACTTCGAAGCCGGCCCGGCGGACGGGCCGCCGGTGCTGCTGATGCACGGCTTCCCGTACGACATCCACACGTACGCCGAGGTCGCTCCCATGCTGGCCGACGCGGGCTGCCGCGTGATCGTGCCGTACATGCGCGGCTATGGCGGGACGCGCTTCCTGAGCGAGGCCACGCCGCGCTCGGGCGAACAGGCCGCCTTCGGCGCCGACCTGCTGGCGCTGCTCGACGCGCTGAAGATCGATCGCGCGGTGCTGGCCGGCTACGACTGGGGCGGCCGTGCCGCGTGCGTGGTCGCGGCGCTGTGGCCCGAACGCTGCGCGGGGCTGGTGTCCCTGAACAGCTACAACATCCAGAACATCGCGAAGTCGATGGAGCCGGACACGCCGGACAACGAGCACAGCCTCTGGTACCAGTACTACTTCCACAGCGAGCGCGGCCGCGCTGGTCTCCAGAAGGACCGCAAGGCGCTCACGAAGCTGCTGTGGAAGCTGTGGTCGCCGACCTGGAAATTCGACGATGCCACCTTCGAGCGCAGCGCCGCCGCGTTCGACCACCCCGACTTCGTGGACGTGGTGATCCATTCGTACCGGCACCGCTTCGGCCTCGTGCCGGGCGATCCGGCCTATGCCGACATCGAACGCCGCCTGGCGGCCCAGCCCGTCATCGGCGTGCCCGCCATCACCTTCGACGGCATCGACGACGGTGTTCGCCCGCCCGCCGAGGCGTCGGCCCACGCGCACCGCTTCGGCGGACCGCGCTCCCACCGTCTCGTGCCCGGCACCGGCCACAACATGCCCCAGGAGGCGCCGCGCATCTTTGCCGACGCGGTGCTCGAGCTGGTGCCCGCACTGCGCAAGAACTGACTCCCCATGACCGACAACAGCCCCAAGACCCTCTCCTCGCACCAGGCCTTCGGCGGCGTGCAGAGCTTTCACGAGCATGCGTCGCACGAGATCGGCCTGCCGATGCGTTTCTCGCTCTACCTGCCGCCGCAGGCCGCGCATGAGCGCGTGCCCGCCCTGCTCTACCTCGCAGGCCTGACCTGCAACGAGGAGACCTTCGCGGTGAAGGCCGGCGCACAGCGCATGGCGGCCAGCCTGGGCATCGCGCTGATCGCGCCCGACACCAGCCCGCGCGGCGCAGAGGTCGAAGCCATTCCCGGCGCCAAGGACCACTGGGACTTCGGCATCGGTGCCGGCTTCTACCTCGACGCGCTGGCCGAACCGTGGGCCGGGCGCTGGCGCATGGAGAGCTGGATCGTGCACGAGCTGCTGCCGCTGGTGGCGCAGCGCTTCGCCGTCGACGGCGAGCGCATCGGCATCTTCGGCCATTCGATGGGCGGCCACGGCGCGCTCACTCTCGCGCTGCGGCATCCGGGGCGTTTCAGGTCGCTCTCGGCCTTTGCACCGATCTGCGCACCCACGCAATGCCCGTGGGGCGAGAAGGCGTTCGGCGGCTACCTGGGCGAGCCCGGCGCCGACCGTGCGCAGTGGCTGGCGCACGACGCCAGCGCGCTCATGAAGTCGCAGGTGAGCGCGCCCTACCCGCAGGGCATCCTCATCGACCAGGGGCTGGACGACAAATTCCTGGCCGAGCAGCTGCACCCCGAAGCGTTCGAGGCCGCATGCTTCGCGGCCGGCCAGCCGCTCACGCTGCGGCGCCACGCGGGCTACGACCACGGCTACTACTTCATCCAGAGCTTCATGGCCGACCACATCGCGCACCACGCGCAGACGCTGCGCGCCTGAGCGGCGAGCTCAGGGCCCGATGAGCCCGCGCTCGCCGACGGTGTCCGGCATTGCCTCGCGCACCATGTCCAGGAAGCGGCGCAACCGCACCGGATAGAAGCGCGCGGGCGGATACACCAGGTACATCGGCAGCGGCGAGGCTTGCCAGGTCGGCAGCAGGTGCACGAGATCGCCGCGTGCGATGTCCTCGCGCAGCACCCAAGCCGAAGCCACGCACACGCCGAGCCCCATCAAGGCGGCATTGCGCAGCGCATAGAGGCTGTCGGTCGTCATCTGCGGGCGAATGGCAATGCGGCGCTGCTCGCCGCTGCGCAGGCAGCGCAGCTCGATCTCCTCGCGGTAGTACATGCTGAGCGCCACCCACGGCAGCGCGCCCAGAGCCTCGACGCTCGCCGGCGGTTCGGCACCGCCGAACACCGACGGTGCCGCGGCCACGATGCGCGGAACGTCGGCCAGCTTGATCGCGATGACCGAAGGGTCGGTCACCTCGCCGACCTGGATCGCGCAGTCGATGTTCTCGGTGATGAAGTCGGGCGTGCCGTCGCGCAGCATCCATTCGACGCGCACGCGCGGATGGCGCCGCAGGAAGGCCGCAAGCGGCCCCAGCAGCTGGTGCTGGCCGAAGGCGTGCGGCGCCACCACGCGCAACGTGCCTTCGGGGTCGTCGTGCGAACCCCGCAGGTCGGACTGCAGGGCGTCCCAGTGGGTCACCATGTCCTTCGCCCGCTCGTAGCAGCGCTCGCCGTCCTCGGTGAGGTTCATCGCGTGGGTGGAACGCTGAAGCAGCTTCGCGCCGAGCGAGCGCTCGAGCGCCTGGAGCCGCCGGCTCACCGTGGGCTGCGTCGCGCCGATCTGCTGCGCCGCCGCCGACAGGCTGCCCGCCTCGACGATGCGAACGAAGGTCTGCAGCAGCTCGATGCGGTCTGCGGCTGCGGTGGCCGGGGTCTTTTGCATGCGGCGAGCGTATAGCGTTTTTGCATTCGCACGCACTACCCGCGCAGCGTGCGCGACGGCAGACTGCCCTGCTTTCATCTTGGAGATCGAATCAATGGACACAGCATTCATCGGCATCGGCAGCATGGGCGCGGCGATGGTGCCGAACCTCGTCGCGGCGGGCCACGACATGGGGGTGTGGAACCGCAATCCTGAACCCGCCAGGGCGTTGCAGGGCGTCACGGTGCTCGGGTCGCCGGCCGAGGCCTTCCAGCGGGATGTCGTGCTCACCATGCTGGCCGACGATGCGGCGGTGCGCAGCGTCGTCGTCGACTCGGGCGCGCTGCGCTCGGCGAGGCCCGGCTGCGTGCACGTGATGATGGCAACGATCTCGCCCGCGCTGGCCGCGGAGCTGGTCGCGCTGCACGCCGAGGCGGGCGTGGCCTACGTCGCCGCACCGGTGTTCGGCATACCGGCTGTTGCCGCCGCGGCGAAGCTCAACATCGTCGCCGCCGGACCCGCGCAGGCCCTGGCCACCGTGCGCCCGCTGTTCGACGCCATGGGCCAGCGCGTCTGGCCGCTCGGCGACGATCCGCTGCGCGCCAACGTGGCCAAGATCGCGGGCAACATGATGATCTCGCTGGCCATCGAGGCCATGTCCGAGGCCGTGGCGCTGGGCGAGTCCTACGGACTGGCGGGGGTCGACTTTCTCGACATCGTGACCACCACGCTGTTCGCGAGCCCGAGCTACCAGCGCTACGGCAAGCGCATCGCCACCGGCGACTACGAGGCGGGCTTCAAGCTCACCCTGGGGCTCAAGGACGTGGACCTTGCGCTCGACGCGGCGGCGGCAAGGCAAGTGGCGCTGCCTGCCGCGCGCATCGTGCAGCAGCGCATGCACGCCGCCATCGCCCGCGGAATGGGCGGCAAGGACTGGTCGGCATTCGGGCAAGCCTGACCTGCACGGGGCCTTCGCGGGCCGTATCATGGTTCGCATGTCCGCCGCCCAGATTCCTGCCTTCCAGTTGCGGTCGCGCGATGGCTCCGCCGAGGAGAGCATGATGCTGGCCGGCATCTGGCGCCGCGCCTGGATCTCGGCCAACCGCGGCGCCGCCTTCGTCGAGCCCGTGGACCACTGGCTGCATCGCGTGCACACCGAATTCGGCCCGCCTGCCGACGTGGTCCTGGCGGAGCGCGACGGTCAGGTGCTGGCCTTCATGGTGCTGCTGGCACGGCGCGAGTACGTGGCGCAGCTGTTCGTGGAACCGCACCTGCGCAACCAGGGATTGGGCAAGGCGCTGCTCGACGAGGCCTGCGTGCGCATGCCCTCCGGCTGGCGCCTGCACGTGGCCACCACCAACACGAGCGCGCAGCGCTTCTACGAACGCTACGGCCTCGAGCGCGGTTCGGTCGACCGGCATCCCACCAGCGGCCGCGAACGCATCGCCTACCATTGGTCGCCCTCGCGCCCGCCGTGGCGCCTGGGCTGAGCCGCTTCTTCACGCGCCCTTTCTCACCTGCCATGCGCATCGACCACATCGCACTCTGGACCACCGACCTCGAACGCTGCAAGCGCTTCTACGTCGACTACTTCGGCGCCACCGCAGGTGCGGGCTATGCCAACCCGGCCAAGGGGTTCGCCTCATGCTTCCTGAGCCTGGGCGACGGCGCGCGCATCGAGGCCATGACCACGAGCACGCTGCAGCCCGTCACGGCGGAGGCCGGCGCGCAACGCATGGGTTGGACGCACCTCGCGATCAGCGTGGGCTCCGACGAAGCCGTGGACACCCTCACGCAGCGCCTGAAGGCCGACGGCTATCCCCTGCTCGACGGCCCGCGCCGCACAGGCGACGGCTACTACGAGAGCGTGGTGCTCGACCCGGACGGCAACCGCATCGAGATCACCGCATGAGCGCAGCGCAGGGCGGCCCCGAGCAAGCTCGCACCGCAGTGCGAAGCACGGAGGTTGTTGGATGAGCGCGTTCGTCGACAGCCTCCACGAGACCTTCGAGCGGCTGGGCCGCATCGAGGCCCGCCGCATGTTCGGCGGTTACGGCATCTATCACGAGGGCCGCATGTTCGCGCTGGTCACCGGCGACACGCTGTATCTGAAGTCCGACGCCGAAAGCGCGCCGCATTTCGACCGGCTGAACCTGCCGCCCTTCACGTACATGCGCCAGGGCAAGTCGATGCCGATGTCGTACCGGCAGGCACCGGCCGACCTGTTCGAGGACCGCGAGGAAGCCGCGCGCTGGGGCCGGCTGGCCTACGAGTCGGCACTGCGCTCGGGCCAGCCGCCCAAACCCAGGAAACCGCCCGCTGCCAGGAAGGCGGCGGCCAAGAAGGCGCCCGCCCAAAAGGCGCCCCCAAAGAAAACCGCAGTAAAGAAGACCGCAGTGAAGAAAAAGACGACGAAAGCAGCCTCCCGGTGAGCGAGCAAAACCGCGCGCTCCCGCCCTTGCCCGAGCGCGAGCAGATCGCGCTGCTCGAACCCTTCGAGGGCCTGGGCCTGAAGGACATCGTGGTCGTGGCCACATTGCAGGATGCCGAGCGCGCCGCCGCCACGCTGCTGGCGGCCGGCATCGCCGGCTTCGACACCGAGTCCAAGCCCACCTTCGCGAAGAACGAAGTCTCGGGCGGTCCGCACGTGGTGCAGTTCTCCACGCGAGATACGGCCTGGCTGTTCCAGCTTCACCGCACCGAATGCAACCCGGTGGTGGCGGCGCTGATCGCCTCCACCGAATTGCGCAAGGTCGGCTTCGGCCTGTCGGGCGACCTCACGCTGATCCGCAACCGCCTGAACATCGAGCCGGGCGCGGTGTTCGACATCGACAACGAATTCCGCCACCGCGGCTACCGCAAGTCGGTGGGCGTGAAGGCCGCGGTGGCGCTGGTGTTCAACCGCCGCTTCATCAAGTCGCGCAAGGCGACCACCTCGAACTGGGCCAACAGGCAACTTACCGAGGCGCAGGTGCGCTACGCCGCGAACGACGCCTATGCGTCGATCCGCGTATACGACGCGCTCTTCGGCCGCAACTGAACGCGCCGCTCAGTCGCGCCCGGCCTCCACGATCGCCTGAGCCAGGCGCTGCGGGTTCGAGAAGAACATCTCGTGGCTGCCCGGGCACTCGACCAGCCGGAACAGCCCCAGCCGCTCCGACAGCCGCGGATGCCACGGCAGGCCGTGCGGCAACGCGGTGTCCTGCAGGCAGTTGACGTACGACTTGCCGAGCGCCAGCGCCGCGAGCGACTGGCTCAGCCTGATCTTGTCGGTGAAGGTGCGGTACGGGTGCGGATTCAGCTTGTCGTAGGCCGCCTGCGCGGTCGCCAGGTCGGCGTCGTTGATGAAGGCCTCGCGCCAGATCTCGAAGGGCAGCGTCACCGCGTTGGCGTTGGCTGCGGCCACGGCGTCGAACATCGTCACGTAATGCGGCGGCACCATGTCGTTGAGCGACTCGCCATCCAGCGGCACGAAGGCGTTGATGTACACCAGCCGCTTCAGCCGCTGCGCGATGCGGTCGGCCACGCCCGAGATCACCATGCCGCCGTAGCTGTGGCCCACGAGGCGCACCTGCGTGAGGTTCCGGTCCTCGATGAAGCGTACGGCCGAAGCGATGGCATCTTCGAGCGTGGTGGTCGCGCGGTCGTCGGCGGGGTTGTTGCCCGCGAGCGTCGGGCAATGCACGGTGTGGCCGGCCGCGCGCACGCCGTCGGCGACGGCTTCGATCTCGGCGCCGGTGTGCCAGGCGCCGTGGACGATGACATAGGTGTCGGACATGGGAGTCTCCTAGGTTGTGACGGAGGAAGACTGTAGGAACGGCAGCGCCCCGCAAATGGCCGAAGCGCGCCAGCCCGATGGCCGGTTCGCGCCAGGCCGGGGTCAGCGTCCGCAGGCGGTCAGCGCCCGGCCCGCAGCGCGCCCGGTGTCGCTCCCAGGTGCCGGCGGCACAGGCGCACGAAATGCGAGGCGTCCGCCAGCCCGACGCGGAAGCCGATCTCCGCGATGCCCAGGCGGTCGAAGCGCGCGTCGCCCAGCATGCGGCGCGCCACCTGCATGCGGAAGCCGGTCAGCGCGGTCGCGAAGGTGGTGCCGCCTTCGCAGAGGCAGCGGTGCAGGCTGCGCTCCGAGATGCCCAGCCCGCGCGCCACCGCCAGGGCGGTCAGGCCCGGTTCCGCCAAGCGCTCGCGGGTCGCATCGAGCACACGGCGGCGCAGCGCGGCGCGGCCGTCGCCCGATGCCTCGGCCGGAGCGCCCGGCCCCAGCGCCAATGCCAGCAGGCCACCCAGCTGGTCGGCCAGCAACCCTGCCGGCACCGGCGGCCGGGCGGCCATCTGGGGCGACAGCTGGCGGATGAAGCCGCTCAGCACGCTTCCCCAGCCGGCCTGGCCGTCGATGCGGCACGCCACGCGGTCGCCGGCATCGGGCAGCCAGGCATCGACCCAGGCGGTCGGCAGTTCCAGCGACAGGGTGTCGGCCGACTGCAGCAGGTGGAATTCGTACAGGCGGCGCGAATCGACCAGCACCGCGTCGCCGGGCAGCAGCCGCGCGGAACGGCCGTCCTGCACGGTGACCCAGGCCGAGTCGGTCTTGCACAGCAGGTAGTAGTAGTTGTGCCGGCTCTGCGCGATGGCGCGGCGCGTGCGGTACACGGCCTGCGCGCTGCCGCGGACCTGGTTGACCACGATGGGGCCGAGCGGCGCCGACTCGAGGCTGGCGCCGAAGCCGGCGCCGGCGCGGCTGGTGATGTCCATCTCGAGGAACCCTTCGCAGACCGCGCCTACCCAGTAATCCATGCGCTGCGCGGGCGGCACGGCGTCGGTGGACCAGCGGTGGATGGACGGGGGCGCGTCGCTCATGCGCGCCAACATACCCAAGCCTCACCTGCTTGCCAAGCGGGAATAGACCGTATCCCACGGCGCGCGCTGCCCGACACCGGCAAAATGTGCCGCGAACCAACCCGTGCGCGGGGCAGTCCGGCGCACGCACATGAAAGAAGGGCAAGACGGGTCATGAGCAACAAAAGCGATTTCGGATTGATCGGCCTGGCCGTGATGGGCCAGAACCTCGTGCTGAACGTGGAGAGCCGCGGCTTCCAGGTGAGCGTGTACAACCGCACCGAAGCCACCACCGAAGCCTTCATTGCCGAGAACCCCGGCAAGAAACTGGTCGGTGCCAAGACGCTCGAGGAGTTCGTCCAGAGCCTGGCCAAGCCGCGCAAGATCCAGATCATGGTGAAGGCCGGCGCGCCGGTCGACCAGGTGATCGAGCAGCTCATTCCGCTGCTCGAGAAGGACGACATCGTCATCGACGGCGGCAACAGCCTCTACACCGACACCGAGCGCCGCGACGCCTACCTCTCGAGCAAGGGCCTGCGCTTCATCGGCGCGGGCGTGTCGGGCGGCGAGGAAGGCGCGCGCAAGGGCCCGTCGATCATGCCGGGCGGCCCGCTGTCGACCTGGGAAGTCATGAAGCCGATCTTCGAGAGCATCGCGGCCAAGGTGGACGGCGATCCTTGCGTCATCCACATCGGCCCGGGCGGCGCCGGCCACTACGTGAAGATGGTGCACAACGGCATCGAGTACGGCGACATGCAGCTCATCTGCGAGGCCTACAGCCTGTTCAAGGCAGCCGGCTTCACCACCGACGAGATGGCCGCGATCTTCAACGAGTGGAACGACGGCGAACTGCAGAGCTACCTCATTCAGATCACCGCGAAGGCGCTCGAGCAGAAGGACCCGGAAACCGGCAAGCCGATCGTCGACGTGATCCTCGACAAGGCCGGCCAGAAGGGCACGGGCCAGTGGACGCTGATCAACGCGGCCGAGAACGCGGTGGTCATCAGCACCATCAACGCGGCCGTCGAGGCGCGCGTGCTGTCCTCGCAGAAGAAGGCGCGCGTGGGTGCCAGCAAGCTGCTGCAGGGGCCGAAGATCGAGCTGTCGCTCGAGAAGAAGGCGCTGGTGGCCAAGGTGCACGACGCGCTGTATGCCTCCAAGGTCATCAGCTACACGCAGGGCTTCGACCTCATCAAGACGATGGGCGACAAGAAGGAATGGAATCTCGACCTGGGCGGCATCGCGTCGATCTGGCGCGGCGGCTGCATCATTCGCGCGCGCTTCCTCAACCGCATCACCGACGCGTTCCGCACCGACCCGGCGCTGGGCAACCTGATGCTCGACCCCTTCTTCAAGGACCTGCTGAACCGCACGCAGCAGAACTGGCGCGAAGTGGTGGCGCTGGCGGTGAGCAACGGCATCCCGGTGCCGGCGTTCAGCGCCTCGCTGGCCTACTACGACAGCTACCGCACCGAGCGCCTGCCGGCCAACCTGCTGCAGGCGCAGCGCGACTTCTTCGGCGCGCACACCTACGAGCGCACCGACAAGCCGGAAGGCCAGTTCTTCCACACGGACTGGCCCGAAGTGATCGGCTGATGCCATGCCAGCCCTCGACTACCCCAGCCATCTGGTCGAGGACTGGCAACTGCGCGACGGCACGCCGGTGCGCATCCGCCCGATTCGCGCCGACGATCTCGAGATGCACACGGCCTTCGTCGCGGGCCTGTCGAGCGAAACGGCCTATCACCGGCTGCTGTCGCCGCGCAAGCCGCAGCCCGACGAACTCTGGCGCTGGACGCACATCGACTACGACCACGAACTGGCGCTGATCGCGACGACCGAAGTCGACGGCATGGAACAGCAGATGGGCGTGGTGCGCTATGTGCGCGGCGATACGCCCGAGACAGTGCACATCGCAGAGTTCGCCGTGGTCATCGCGGACGCATGGCAGCGCCATGGGCTGGCGGCCAGGCTGATGCGAAAGCTGATCGACGCCGCCGCGCAGGCGGGCGTGAAGCAACTGGCGGACATCACGCTCTACGACAACACCGCGATGCTGGCGCTCGCGCGCAAGCTGGGGTTCAGGCTCCAGCGCGACGCAGGCAACCCGAACGTCACGCGGCTGCGGTTGACGCTGGACCCGGCCCCGGACTGAAGCCGTCCGCCCGCAGGCTCAGCTCAGCCCAGCAGGCCCAGCTTCGACACGACCTTGCCCAGCGGCTTGCGTTCGCCGATGAGCGCCACCGCAACATAGCGCAGGTCGGTCGCGGGCGCGGCGGCGACGGCCTGGCCGAAGGCCGCGTAGTTGGTGGTCTGCTGGCCCTGCACCGGAAAGTCGACCACATCGCATTCGGTGGTGGCCATGGCCTTGTGCCGCACGGCCGCCAGTTCGTCCTGGCTGGCGCCGAGCACCGCGATCCCGATCGGGATCAGCCCCGGATGCACGCCGCCCGAGGCATCGACCAGCGGTGCGCCGACCAGCCCCGGATGCCGCTGGCCCACGGTGAGCGCGACAACGGCCGCGGCGTTGGCCGCCAGCCCCGCGGGCAGCGCGTTGTCGACGACGATGACGCAGCGCTCCGGCAGCGCGGGCACGGATGCCGGGGAGGACAAGTCGGAAGGAGTGACGGATTCGTTCATGAGGATGCGGTGTTCGGCTGGAGTGTTGGAATCGGCGCGTCGAGCCGCCGCAGCGCATCGCCGACCTCGGCGCGGAACTGCGACAGCGCGTCCAGCGAGGCATCGGCGGGCATGAAGGCGCTCCACAGCATGTCGGTGAGCTGGGCGGCGGTCTGCTCGATATCGGGCTTCCTGCCGGAGACGACGTAGTCCCACAGCACGTGCTCCATGGCGCCGTAGACCATGTCGCGCAGAAGCCGCAGCGGCACGCCTTGGCGCAATTCGCCCGCCTCCCGCGCGGCGCCGAGCGCGTGCATCAGCGGCGCGGTGTACCTGCGCTTGAGGTCGGCGATGACGTTGCCGAAGGCGGCATCCGCGGTGCGCCCTTCGCTCAGGACCAGCGCGCAGAGGCCGGCGCCCTCGCCCATCAGGTTCACGAGATGCTTGCGGACCACGAAGGCCAGCTTGGCCCGCAGGCCGTTGATCGGCGGCAGCTCGCGCTCGAGTTCGCCGGAGATCTGGTCGTACCAGCGGCGGATGACTTCCAGGCACAGCTCGCGCTTGCTGCCGAAGTAGGTGAAGACGGTGGCCTCGGAAACGCCGAGGCGCTGCGCGATCTCCAGCGTGGTGGTGCGCTCGAAGCCCTTTTCGGCGAAGAGCTCTCTGGCTATCGCGAGCAGGCTTTCGATGCGGCGGCCGGATTTTTCGCCGCGCGGGGTGCGGCGCGCAGGAAGCGTGTCGGTATCGGACATGGACGATCTTTTCTTGAGCCTTGCTCAATCATAGATCGACCTGTTCGAATTCTCCTAGCTGAAAATAATTGAGCCTTGCTCGATTATTCGGAACCGACGTTCAGCCAGGCCGTGGTTTCCGCCACCGTTCGCGCCAGCGGAGCGGTCGCGTCCACCGCCAGCACGAGCGGCTCGCCCACTGGCGACTCCAGGGTGGCGAACTGGTTGGCCACGAGGCTGGCCGGGAACATGTGCTCTCCGGCGCCGGCACGCGCGGCCACCCTGCGTTCGGATTCGGCCCGCTCGATGGCCATGAAGACGAAGCGCAATCCGGGCACGGCCGCGCGCAGCTGGTCGCGGTAGATGCGCTTGAGTGCCGAGCAGGTCAGCACGGCGCCCTGCGGCGCATCGGCCAGCGCTTGGCCCAGCGTGGCCAGCCAGCCGGCGCGGTCGGCGTCGGTGAGCGCGATGCCATGGCTCATCTTCTCGACGTTCGCCTTCGGGTGGTGGTCGTCGCCTTCTATCAGCGGCAGGCCGAGGGCCGTGGCCAGCGCCGCTCCCAGGCTCGATTTGCCGCAACCGGACACCCCCATCACTACCAGCCAGACGCTGCTCATATTCACCCTTTTGGTAAAGCGCCACACCTGTTTCACAGTGTCAGCAAACTTAAATCTACTTCCTTATGATGCGAAACCTTTTTCCGTCGGAAGCAGAGAGTCCTGTCCATGGTCCAGCTTGCGTTGCGTCGCCCCTACACCTTCATCGTCATGGCGATGCTGATCGTGCTGGCCACGCCTTTTGTACTGGCGCGCAT
>Ga0209050_1003185_pt1 | contig 12449 bp, 10 predicted proteins | sample Araplavi_mTSA_r2_FD_184276 | JGI IMG/M metagenome (GOLD analysis project Ga0209050, IMG submission 184276) | Arabidopsis root microbial communities from North Carolina, USA - plate scrape MF_Cvi_mTSA_r2 (SPAdes) (version 2) | ecosystem: Host-associated > Plants > Roots > Endosphere | place: USA...
CGGTCGTCAGCAGCCAGCAATCGACCGCTCCCTGCGGCCCCTGGATCGTTTCGCTGCCCACCACCTTCCAGGTATAGCGCGCCGGCGCCGGGCCGCCGGGGTGATAGAACATGATGCTGGCCTCATACCCCGCGGCCAGCGGCAAGGCTTGCAGGAATTCGATATCGGTTTCGAAATTGAAGGTCGGTTCGTAGGCGGCGAAATCATAGTCTTCCACCGTGCGCTTGCCTTCTTTCTCGCGGATGCGCTGGTGGGTGCGCGGCTTGAAGGTGTCCTTGTCGAACCAGGAATCGAGCAGCACGACGCTGTTGTTGAAGCCATCCCAGCGCTGGCGGACCTGCATGCCGTCCGGCGCCTGGCGCACTTCGCGCGTCCAGATGTCGACCGGCGTATTGACTTCGCCGTTGCGGATATAGCGCAGCCAGTGATGCGTGCCCTCCTTCACCAAGGCGATGCGCGGCAGCGGCGCACCGACCTTGATTTCGGCCGCGCCAAGGGGAGCGCTGCAAAGCGCCAGGATGAACAACCAGCGTCGATGCATAACTTGGTCTCCTTAAAAGTTATGCAATTATGCCAGCGCTGCCACATAATTGCGCAGCGCGATTTTCCTTTTTCAAATCATGGCCTTAATGCGCAGCCCTGCCGCTTGTTAACAGGCTTTTCCACAGAAAGCGTTAACAAGTCCGCTCAGGAGCGGCGCTTCCGGGCGCGCACCGAAGCGGCGGAACCCGGCGCCGGCCCGGTCGACTCGCGCACCACGAACTCGCTCGGGAATTCAATGCGCTGGCGGCGTCCTGGTTCGCCGCGGATGCGGCGCACCAGTTCCTGCACGGTCGCCTGGGCCATGGCTTCGAAGGGATGCCGCAAGGTGGTCAGAGGCGGCTGCGTCATCGACGCGGCCGGAATGTCGTCGAACCCGATGATCGAGACGTCTTCCGGAATACTCAGGCCTTTCTCGCGAATGGCATTCATCGCGCCCTGCGCCATCGCATCATTGGCAGCGAAGATGGCAGTCGGCGGCTCGGCAAGCGCCAGCAGGTGCCTGCCGCCTTCGAGTCCCGATTGCTCATTGAAATTGCCCGGATAAACCAGGGCCGGATCGGCCTTGATGCCGGCGTCTGACAACGCCGCGAGATAGCCGCGCTCGCGCACGTCGCTCTGTCCCGTGTACGCGCTGCCGCGAATGAAGCCGATACGGCGGTGGCCGAGTTCAAGCAGGTGCGTCACCGCGTCGTGCGCGCCGTTGACGTTATCGCCGCACACCACCGGCAAGCTGGTCTCATGCCGGAAATAATTGACCAGGATGATCGGGCTGGAACTTTTCTCAAGCGTTTCCAGGTAATCGTCGGTCATGCGCGGCAGCACGTAGACCAGGCCATCCCACAGGCCATGCAGCAACTGGCTGACGCGCCTGCCTTTGCCGCCGCCCATATCGCCCAGCGAGTTATAGATAAAAAGATCCATGTCGAACTTGCGCACTTCTTCGCTCAGGGCCGTCACGAAGCAATTAACCACTGCGGACGACAGGTCGTTGACCACGACGCCGATCACGTTGGTCTTCCCGCCCTTCATCATGCGCGCCAGCGCATTGGGTGTGTAACCGAGCTGCCTGGCTGCCGCCTGCACCTTGGCCCTGGTTTCGTCCGAGGCATAGCCTTCGCCGCTCAGCGCGCGCGAAGCAGTCATCACTGACACGCCGGCTACTTTAGCCACATCGGCAAGCGTTACACCCGCTTTCTTCATTTGGTTCCTGCGATCCGTTAACGATATCCGTATTGTAGCGAGAGATATGGCAGGTCAGGCAACTTTATGCTAGCGTTACCAATTCTCAACGCGGGACAAGCTGATTCCATGACTTCACACAGTTCGGTTGTTTGCCTGGCGCTGCTGTTGGCGCTCCCTGCCGCCGTGGCGGCCTCCCCCGATGCCAGCGGCGAGCGCCTGCAGGTACGCTGGGAACAGCAGGACGCCGGCAAAGGCGGCCGGCTGGAAGTCAGGAACCTGGACAGCCATCCGCTGCCGGCGCAAGGCTGGTCGCTGTATTTCAACTGCATCGAATGCGCCGTTGCCGGGCCCCTGACTGGCCAGCTGGCGATCGAGGAACTGGACGGCACCCTGTACCGCCTGCGGCCCCAACCGGGCTTCGGCGGCCTCGCGCCGGGGCAGTCGCTGAACGTGGTATACCGTGCCCCGAGTCCCGACGCCAAAGCCTATCGCGCTCCTTCCGGCCTGTACCTGGTCTACGACGCGGCGCCGGACAAGGCGCAGGCCATTGCCGATTACCGCATGCTGCCGCTGCCCCGCCCGGACCAACTGCCGCAAGGCCAGGCCGTAACGGCCCAGGACCTGTACCGCCGCAACGCCGGAACGGACGTGCTGCCGGCCAGTGCGCTGCCGCCCATCTTCCCTACGCCGCTGCACCTCCAGCAAGGCGCCGGCACGCTGCACCTGGCCGCGGCCCCGGCCCTCGTCGCCGCTGGCGGCCTGGAACAGGAAGCCGCGCTTGCCGCCAGCCTGCTCAAGCAATACTGGCGCGCCGCCTCGGCCGCGCCATCGAGCGCCACCTTGCGGCTCGCAGTCGGCGCGGTCGCCGGCCAGTCCTCGCCCGAGGCTTATACCCTGGCCGTGACGGCCGATGGCATTGCCATCACCGGCAACAGCGCCGCCGGGGTGGCGCACGGCCTGCAATCGCTGCGCGACCTGCTGCCGCTGCCCGCCGCCGGCCAGCGGCAAGCGGTGGAGCTGCCGCTGCTGGCCGTAACCGATGCCCCGCGCTTCGGCTATCGCGGCCTGATGCTGGACGTCAGCCGCAACTTCCAGCCCAAGCAGACCGTCTTCCGCCTGCTCGACCTGATGGCGCGCTTCAAGCTGAATGCCTTCCACTTCCATTTGACCGACGACGAAGGCTGGCGCCTTGAAATTGCCGGCCTGCCGGAGCTGACCAGCATCGGCGCGGTGCGCGGCCACAGCGCAAAACCCGGCGTGCGGCTGCAGCCGGCCTACGGTTCCGGTCCCAGCGCCGGCGATCCGCATGGCAGCGGCTACTACTCCCGCGCCGACTACCTCGAAATCCTGCGCTATGCTGCCGCCCGCCACATCGAAGTCATTCCGGAAATCGAAATGCCCGGCCATGCCCGAGCCGCGGTCCAGGCCATGGAGGCACGCTACCGGCGCCTGAAGGCCGCCGGCCAGGCCGGTGCCGCCAAGTACCTGCTGAACGACCTGGCCGACCGCTCGCAATACAAGTCGGCACAGAATTTCCATGACAACGTGATCAATCCAGGCCTCGAGTCCAGCTACACCTTCATCGAGCACGTGGTGGGTCAGGTCGCCGCCATGCACCGCGAAGCCGGCGTGCCGCTGCGCACCCTGCACGTTGGCGGCGACGAACTGGCGTCCGGCGCATGGGAAAAATCCCCCGCCAGCCGCAGCCTGATGGAGCGGCGCAAAATGCAGGCCACCGCCGACCTGTGGGACTACTTTTACGACCGGGTCGACGGCATTGTGCGGCGGCACGGCGTTGTAACTGCAGGGTGGGAGGAACTCGGAATGCGCAAGCTGGCGCCGAACCCGCATTTCGCCCAGCGCGGTTTCAGGCTGCACGTCTGGAACAACGTCGGCGCCGCAGCCGACCTGGGCTACCGGCTTGCCAATGCCGGCTACGACGTGATCCTGGCGCCCGCCACCAGGCAGTACCTGGACATGAGCCACAACCTCAATCCCGACGAACCGGGCGTGAACTGGGCCACCTATATCGAACTTGACGACGTCTACAACTTCGTCCCGCTCGACAAGAGCCTGAGCGACGCCGGCAGGCGCCGCATCGGCGGCCTGGAAGCGGCGCTGTGGACCGAGACCATCCGCGATCCCGCACTGATCGACTACCTGCTGGTGCCGCGCCTGCTGGCCATGGCCGAACGCGCCTGGGCCGCCGATCCTGCATGGGCGACCGAAGTCAATGCCGCCCGGGCCGCTGCCTTGCGCCGCGCCGAATGGTCGCGCTTCGTCAACGTGCTTGGCCAGCGCGTGCTGCCGCGCCTCGACCTGGAAGCTGCGCCGCTCGGTCCCGTCAACTACCGCATCGCGCCGCCCGGCCTGTCCATTGACGGCGGCAAGGTCCACGCCAACCATGCCCTACCGGGCCTTGCCCTGCGCTACACCAGCGACGGCACCGAACCGCATGCCGCCAGCCCGCTGGTGGCGGGTCCAATCGCCGATCGCGGCCTGATCCAGATGGCCGCGTTCGACCGCAATGGCAGGCGTGGCGGCGTGTCGCGCATCGATCATCCGTGATCTTTCGTGTGCCGCGTGACGCGCGGGCAGAATTGCCGTATCCTCCCCAGGGCATTATTGCCTTAAATACAATATTGTGAAATTATTTATTTCGGGAGACTTCATGAAGAGGATATTCAGCGGACTGGCCCTGGCATTTTGCGCAGCACACGTTACTGTCAGCGCCAACACGATTTACCTGACCCGCCACGCCGAAAAATCGGCCACCGGCACCGATCCCGTGCTGACCGCGGAAGGACAGGTACGCGCGACCAACATCGCCGCCACCTTGAAAGATGCGCAGGTCAAGCACGTCTACTCGACGGCATACCAGCGCACGCGGCAGACTGCGCAACCCCTGGCGACCTATTTGAACCTGCCGGTCACCACTTACGATGGCAGCCAGCTCGCGACGTTCGCGCAGCAACTGCGCGCCCTGCCCGACAACGCGCTGGTGGTCGGCCATTCCGATACCACGCCCGACCTGATCCGGCAACTGGGCGGCGATCCGGGCAGCGCCATCGCGGAAACGGAATTCGACCGCCTGTACCAGATGACGTTTGCCGCGGACGGCTCTGTCACCACCACCCTGCTGCATTCGATGCCAAGCACGTTGAACCTGCCTTGCGCCGGCGTGACGCTGAACCAGTCCAACCTGACTGCCACCGCGGGCAACTGGCTGTACTTCACCATCAACGTGCCCGAATGCGCGAATACCCTGAATGTGAACATGAGCGGCGGTAGCGGCGACGGCGACCTGTACGTGCGCTTTGGCGCGCAGCCGACTGCCAACGACTATGCTTGCCGCCCCTACAAGACCGGCAACACCGAATCCTGCGCGCTAAGCAATCCGCAAGCCGGAACCTGGCACATCGGCATCCGTTCCTACGCAACTTTCAGCGGCGTATCGCTGAACGCCAGCGCCGCCCAGTAAGCAGGAAGTCAGGTGCGCTGCAGGGCCTGCTCGCGGATCTCGGACAGGTATTTACGCAGCACATTCAAATCCACCGGCTTGACCAGATAATGCTGCATGCCGGCGTCGGATGCGTGGCGGCGCGCCTCGTCGTGTCCCCAGCCGGTCATGGCGATGAAGACGATGTCCTCGCCGCCTTCCTGCTCATGGATGCGCCGCGCCGCTTCATACCCCTGCATATCGGGCAGGCCGATATCCATCAGGATGGCATGGGGACGAAATCGTCCTGCCAGGCCGATCGCCGCCTGCCCGTCGTTGGCCTTGGAGACCGTGCATCCCTCCATCTCCAGCATCACCTGCAGCATGTCCGCGCCGTCTTCATTGTCGTCCACCACCAGGATGCGCAGCGAGTCGTCGGGATGCTGCCTGGACGTCCCAGCCGCTGACCGCTCCTTGCTGCGCCGTTCAGGCACCACGATCGGCATGCGCAGCACGAACTCGCACCCCTTGCCGGCACCCTCGCTGGCGACCGAGACGCTGCCGCCATGCATGTTCGTGAAACGCTGCGTCAGGCTGAGCCCGATTCCCAGCCCGCCGAGGGAGTGCGAACGCCCGGCGCGTCCCTGCACGAACAGGTCGAAGATGCGCGAGCGCGCCTCCGGCTCCAGCCCGGCGCCCTGGTCACGCACGGTGAACAGAATATCCTCGCCTGCCACGTCGGCGTGCAGCTGGATGGTCGAGCGCGGCGGCGAAAACTTGGCCGCATTGCCCAGCACATTGGCCAGGCTTTGCACCAGGCGCGCGCGGTCGCCGAACAACAGTACGCTGCCGGCCGGTTGCCGCAGGTCCAGCGTATGCCCCCCTGCGTCGATCTGCTGGCGGCAGATTTCCACGGCATGCTGCAATACCGTCGCCAGGCTGACGCGCTCGCGTTGCAGGGCAACCTTGTCGTTGGTGATGCGCGCCACGTCGAGCAGGTCGTCGACCAGGCGGGTCAGGTGGTGCACCTGGCGTTCGACCACCTGGCTGATGCTGCGCACCTTGGGATCGGTGTTCGGTATGGTGTTCAGCACATCCATCGCCGTGCGGATCGGCGCCAGCGGATTGCGCAATTCATGGCCAAGAATGGCGAGGAATTCGTCCTTGCGGCGGTCGACCTCGCGCATTTCGTACTGGCGCCGGCGGGCGCGCCCCGCCGACATCGCGGCGCTCACCAGGGTCGCCCTACGTACCGGGCGCTCCAGCAGCGTGACATTGCCGACTTGCTCAAAGATCCTTTGAATGCCGGGCGAATCCAGCCCTTCCTTGCTCAATACCATCACCGGCAGGTCGGACCAGGCCGGCTGGGCAGCAAGGAAGCCAGTTATCTCGCGCAGGAATGCGTCGTTGAAGGCTTCTTCGACCACGAACAAGGCTGCCGCCCCCTGCTGCAGTTCCTTCACCACGTCGCCCAGTTCCGCGCAAATATGGCAGGCCAGCCGCGCCTGGCCCAGCACCTGGCCAATCAGGCGCGCATCCTTGCCCACCGGGGCAAATATGACGATACGATGCTCGAGCTCACTCATGCCCTGCGTCCTTCTTTGCTTCGGAAACGCTCACAGGCACCCCCGTCAGGATGCCACGGAAATCTTTCAATACCGGTCCCACTTCTATGCCCTTTTCACCGACGGTGAAGGCGCGCAAGGTGGTCTCGTGCCGGCTGCCGCGTTTCTTGAAGACCGACAGGGCCTTGTGTATTGCGCCGCCGGCTTCGTAATAGCGCAGCAGCAGCACGTTATCGGCCAGGTAGCTGACGTCTACCGTGGTGCCCATCGGGCCGATCAGACCCTGTTGCACCCCGACCAGCATGGTCGCCACGCCGCGCTGCCCCAGGTAGGTCAGCACTTCCCTTAACTGGATGGTGAGGAAGCGTGCTTCCGGCATCGCATTCATGTAGCCGTTAAGGCTATCGATCACGATCACCTTTGCCCCTTCATCGGCAGCTTTGCACACCGCGTAAGCGAACTGGCCGGGCGACAGTTCCGCCGGGTCGATCTGGCTAACCGTCAGCAAGCCCGAGGCCAGCGGCGCGCGCAGGTCCATGCCGATGCCATCCGCGCGGTTAAGCAAGGTGTTGAAGGATTCTTCGAACACGAACATGGCCGCCTTCTGCCGGCGGTCCGTGACCGCCTTGACGAATTGGGCCGCCAGGCTCGACTTGCCGGTGCCCGGCGGTCCCGAAATCAGCGTGCTGGAGCCCTCTTCGATCCCGCCGCCCAGCAAGGTATCAAGGGATGCCAGACCGCTTGTCAACTGGTCCCGCCGGACCAGTTCGCGCGACTCGGCGGCCACGATGCGCGGATAGACCACCACGCCACCGGAAATGATCACGTAGTCATGCGGCCCGCGCCGGTAGTCGATGCCGCGGTATTTCAGGACGCGCAGCATGCGGCGTTCGGCGCCGTAGCCCGATTCAAGCTGCTGCAGCGAGATCACGCCGTGTGCGATGCTGCGCACCTGCTGGTCGCCGCCCACCGCCGTTTTATCATCCAGGAACAGCGCGGTGCAGGCGCGCTTTGCGAAATACTGCTTCAGTGCCAGCACGTGCCGCCGGTAGCGCAAGGGATTGCCCGCCAGTAGCTGCAGTTCCGACAGGGAGTCGAGCACCACCCGGGTAGGATTGAGCTTGTCGATCTGCGCCAGGATCAGCCTGTTGGTCTCGCCCAGTTCCACTTCTGAAGGATGGAACACCGTGTACTGCTCGTCCGGATCAAGCACGCCTTCGGCCGGGATGATTTCATGCACCGTGATGCCGTCCAACTGGAAGCCGTGCGATTGCGCCACCCCACGCAGCTCCACTTCGTTTTCCGCCAGGGTGATATACAGCACCTTCTCGCCGCGCCGCGCTCCCTCGATCAGGAACTCCAGCGCCATGGTGGTCTTGCCCGTTCCGGGATCGCCTTCAAGCAGGTACAGGCGATCCTTGGTCAGGCCACCGGCCAGGATCGAGTCCAGGCCGGCAATGCCGGTCGAGATAAAGGCATCAGTCTGCTTGTTCTGCGGCTGGAGCATGTCGGTCCTGCACGAAGATTGTCGATAGTGCACTATATCAGTTGTTGCCGAACGGCTTGTTTCGATTGCCCTTTAGTTGTGCACGAGAATTTTTCCCATTTGAATCAATTACTTGGCTAGCCGTGCGCGGCCTTGTTAACAGGGTTTTCCACAGAAATCGTTAGCAACTCCCTGCCCCCTACCCGGCATGCCGCAGGCGCAACGCATTGCCGATCACAGAGACAGAGCTCAAGCTCATCGCCAGCGCCGCGACCATGGGGGACAACAGCATCCCCGTCGCCGGGTACAGCACTCCTGCCGCCAGGGGAATGCCAAGCGCGTTGTAGGCAAACGCAAAGGCCAGGTTCTGGCGCATATTACGCACGGCATCGCTCGAAATTGCCCGGGCCCTGGCGATGCCGCGCAAGTCGCCTTTGACAAGGGCCACATGGGCGCTATTGATGGCAACGTCGGTTCCCGATCCCATGGCAATCCCGACATCGGCCCGTGCCAGCGCCGGTGCGTCATTGATGCCATCGCCCGCCATCGCCACGATGCGCCCTTCGCGCTGCAAGCGCTCGACGAGCTGCAGCTTGTCCTGCGGCTTGACTTCGCCGTGGACCTCATCGATTTTCAGGCGCGCCGCCACGGCGCGCGCAGTGGTCAGGCCATCGCCAGTTGCCATGATGACGCGCACACCCTCTGCCGCCAGGGCGCCGATGGCTTCCGCCGAACTTGGCTTGACCGGGTCCGACACGGCCAGCAATCCGGCCAACCTGCCATCAACGGCCAGCAGCATCACGCTGGCCCCGCTGGAACGCAGCGATTCGGCCTGGCCGCCCGACAGGGTGTCCCAGGCCACGCCGTCCGCGTCCATCAGGGCCGTGTTGCCCAGCGCAAGCCGGCGCCCCTCCAGCACGCCGCGCACGCCGATTCCGCTGGCGGACTCGAAAGCCGACGGCTCCCCCAGGCGCAGCCCGCGCCGACGGGCCTGCGCGACCAGCGCGTGCGCCAGCGGGTGCTCGCTGCCAAGGTCGAGGCTGGCGGCCAGACGCAATACCTCGTCGCCCTCCCAGCCTGGCGCCGCCACCTCGCTGTCGAAAGCCGGTTTGCCCTCGGTCAGGGTGCCGGTCTTGTCGACAATCAATGTGTCCACCTTGCGCAAGGCTTCGATGGCGGCAGCATCGCGGAACAGGATGCCCTGCGTCGCGGCGCGGCCGGTGGCCGCCATGATCGACATCGGCGTGGCCAGGCCAAGTGCGCAGGGGCAGGCAATGATCAGCACCGCCACCGCATTGACGAAACCGAACACCCAGCGCGGCTCGGGCCCGAACAAGCCCCAGGCAAGCAGCGTCAGGGCTGCCAGCAGCACCACCGCACCGACAAAATATCCCGCTACCACGTCTGCAAGGCGCTGCATCGGCGCCCGCGAACGCTGCGCCTGCGACACCATTTGCACGATCTGCGCCAGCATCGTTTCGCCGCCGACCTTCTCGGCGCGCACCACCAGGCTGCCGCTGGTATTCAGCGTCGCGCCAACCACCTTATCGCCACTGCGTTTGCTGGCCGGCAGCGGCTCGCCGGTCAGCATCGACTCGTCGACCGCGCTTTCGCCGCTCACCACCACGCCGTCGACCGGCACCTTTTCGCCGGGGCGAACGCGCAGCAGGTCAGCCACGTGCACGTGTGCCAGCGGGATATCCTCTTCCTCGCCTCCCTCGCGTATGCGGCGCGCCGTCTTGGGCGCGAGGCCGAGCAGCGACTTGATGGCGGCCGACGTCTGCGAGCGCGCCCGCAATTCGAGCACCTGTCCCAGCAAGGTGAGCGAGACGATCACCGCCGCTGCTTCAAAGTACACGCCGATCCGGCCATGTTCAGCCAGCGATGGAGGAAACGCGCCGGGAACGATGGTCGCGGCCACGCTGTAGCCATACGCCGCCAGCACGCCGGTGCCGATCAGGGTCCACATATTCGGGCTGCGTGCCTTCAGCGATGCAACCCAGCGCAGCAGGAAGGGCCAGCCGGCCCACAGTACGACCGGCGTCCCGAGCAGCATTTCGATCCAGCTTTGCCCGCCCAGGCCGTGCGGAAAAAGGCGGTGGCCGAACATGGCCAGGACGGTGACCAGCACCGTCAGCGGCAGCGTCCACCAGAAGCGCCGCGTGAAGTCGGCCAGCTCGGGGTCGCCCTCATCTTCCAGCGCCGGCAGCAGCGGCTCCAGCTTCATGCCGCACTTCGGGCAATTGCCCGGCGCCGGCTGCCGCACCTCCGGGTGCATCGGGCAGGTATAGACCGTGTCGCCTGTCTCCACTAACGCTTACCTCCATTGAACCTGCCGGACAGCCAGGTGAAAGTCGCTCCCATGGCAAATGCCCACAAAGCCATGATCCAGGCCGCGCTGAAGTAGGAGCGCCAATTGTAGCCCTGCTCCGGCATCAGCCGCGCAAAGTCCATGCCATGGAAAATATCGCCCACAAAACCGACAAAGGCCGCAGGCCACAACAAGGCTGCCACGGTGCACAGGCTATAGAACAACACAACGGTCAGCGCCAGCGCGCAGCCGGTCGCAAAAGGTTTCATGATGGTCTCCTCACATTGCGCCAGCGCGGAATGAAGGCCGGCGTCCGCGCGGCATAGTCCAGGTACGCTGCGCCGAATTCCCGCACAGCATCCTGCTCTTCGCTGCGCGCCAGCCGGACATAGACAGCAACCAGCACGGGGAACATCAGCAAGGTCAGCAAGGTCGGCCATTGCAGCAGGAAACCCAGCATGATGAGGATGAAGGCAAGGTACTGCGGATGGCGCAGCCGGGCGTAGAGCCCACCGGTCGCCAGCCGATGCTGCCTTTGCGCCGCGTACAACACATTCCAGGCCGAAGCCAGCATGACGAATCCGCCGAATATCAGCAAGTTGCTCGCCAGATGGAACACACCGAAATGCGGATTGCTGCGCCAGCCGAACATGGCTTCCAGCAGGTGCCCCGCGTCATGCGAAAGAAAGTCGATGCCGGGGAAATGCTTCGACAGCCAAGGCAGCAGCAAGTAGATCGTCAACGGGACGCCGTACATCTCGGTGAACAGGGCCACGATGAAAGCGGAAAAGGCGCCCAGCGAGCGCCATTCGCGGCCGCGCTGCGGCCGCGTGAAGCTGAAGGCAAACAGGATGAAGACCGCGGAGTTCAGGAATACCAGCGGCCACAATCCATAAGCGGTTTCACGGCTCACGGTCCGCCTCCCCACTATGGCGATGCCGGTGCCCATGGTGATGGAACAGGTGCATCAGCGGACAAGCCAGGAACAGAAGGTATGGCAATAAGCCCATCACGTGCGCCCGGTGCTCCGACCACAGGAAAAACGCCGCCACGGCCAGGAAGCCCCACCGTACCCAACGGGAGCGCCGGAAAGGAACGGGATTCATGATGGCCTCCGTCATCCTTGGCCGGGCTATTTGGCGGCTTGCCCGGGTTCGGACGCCTTGCCGTCGGCTGCGCCGGGCTTCTTGCTGTCTTTGCGGGCATCCTTGTCCGGCACCCAGTTGCCTTTGCCATCGCGCATATGGTTGTGCGGAGTGACGGCACGCTTCTTGTCTTTTCCGGCCTGCGCAGGCGCCTCCTGCTTGGCCGCGGCGGGTTCAGGTTTTGCCGGCGCGTCCGCGCTCCTGGCTGGCAGGGATATGCCGAGGGCCATGCAGCTAACAAGCAGGGCCCGAGGGAATATGGTTTTCATGGTCGCTCCTTGATGGTGATACAGGGATACCGCTGCAATCCACGCTACGCCCGGGCGCCGCGCGCAGCCATGATCTGGATCATTTTTTCACCCTGCGAACCGTCAGCCGGCAATTTGATCTGGATCATTGATGCAATGGCCGCCGAGGCCATAGCATGGTCCGAAAGCGGGCGTCGCCGGACGTCGCCCTGGCCATCAACAGACTCGGGAGCGCATCATGTACAAGACAATCGTTGTCCACGTCAGCCCGGTTTCTGGCATGCCGGCCACGTTTGCCGTTGCTGCGAGCCTGGCCAAGGCGCATGGCGCTCACCTGGTCGGCACTGCCGTCAGCGGCTGGCTGGAACTGAACACGCTGATGTCGACCGGTGCGCCGATGGCCGTCATGCCCACGCCCGATCCCGAAACCTTGCGCCAGGAGGCCCGCCAGCGGCTCGAGGCTTTCGAGCGCCAGTGTTTCGAGGCGGACGTCGATTCCTTCGAATCGCGCCTGCTCGACACCTCGGCGG
>Ga0209050_1003186_pt1 | contig 12440 bp, 9 predicted proteins | sample Araplavi_mTSA_r2_FD_184276 | JGI IMG/M metagenome (GOLD analysis project Ga0209050, IMG submission 184276) | Arabidopsis root microbial communities from North Carolina, USA - plate scrape MF_Cvi_mTSA_r2 (SPAdes) (version 2) | ecosystem: Host-associated > Plants > Roots > Endosphere | place: USA...
CCTTCGAAGCCCGAGCCGTTGTTGGCGAATGCGGAGGTGTACTCGTAGAACACCTGGCTGATGCCGTGGAAGGACGGGTTCGAATTGCCCGTGATCGAGGGGAAGGCGAGGGTGACGGCGCTGAAGCCCAGCACCACCAGCGGCTGCAGCAGGATCAGCAGCGCGAGCAGCCGCACTTCCGGCGCTTCGACTTTCCGGCCGAACAGTTCAGGCGTGCGGCCAGTCATCAATCCGGCGAGGAACACGCTCAACAGCAGGTACACGATGAACTGCTGCAGGCCGCAACCGACGCCGCCCCAGATGGCGTTCACCAGCATGTTGACCATCGCCACGCCGCCGGTCAGCGGCGCCATCGAATCGTGCATCGCGTTGACCGAGCCGTTGTTCACCTGCGTGGTCATCGCCGACCACAGCGCCGAGGAGTCCACGCCCAGGCGCACTTCCTTGCCTTCCATCACCGCCGCATCGCTGGCGGTGGCCGAGTGCGCCTCGGACCACATCGACAGGCCCGTTGAGGCTGCCGACATGAGCAGCATCGTGGCGAACACCATCGCCGTCAGGCGCCTGCGTCCGACCAGCGGGCCGATCATGAAGGTGATGGCCACCGGGATCAGCACGATGCCCAGCATCTCGATCAGGTTCGACAACGGTGTCGGGTTCTCGAGTGCCACGGCGCTGTTGGGCCCGTACCAGCCGCCGCCGTTGGAACCCAGTTGCTTGGCCGCGACCATCGGCGAAACCGGGCCGAGCGGGATCTTCTGTTCTTTCAGTTCCGCGCTGGCATCGATGGGGGCGATGGAAGGCCCTGCTTCGAGGGTTGCAGGAACGCCCTGCCAGGTCAGCAGCGCCGACCACAACAGGCATAGCGGCAGCATGAAGCGCAGCGTGGCGCGGGTGACGTCGGCCCAGTAGTTGCCGAGGTCGCGGTCCGTGTCGTTTACGCGGCTTCGTTCGGCGCCGTGTGGCCATCCATGGCGCGGCGCGACGGGCTCCGGGTCGCCCGGCCCGGCCATCCCTGGCCGGTCGCTCGCGACCGCTGCCGATGCATTCGCATCGTCAAAGCGCGCGGTCGCTCGCCCACCAAACAGTCCCCTCAACGTCGCCACTGCGATGGCCAGTCCCATCATCGGCGTCACCACCTGCAAACCGACGATGCCCACCATCTGCGACAGGTAACTGAGCTGCGACTGCCCGGAGTAATGCTGCTGGTTGGTGTTGGTGAGGAAGGACACCATCGTGTGCAGCGCGGTGTCCCAGCGCATGTTGGGGATGCCATCTGGGTTGAGCGGCAACCACGCCTGGGTCATGAACTGCACCCACACGATCACGCCCACCACCAGGTTGCTGAGCACGAAGGCCCTGGCGTAGCCGCGCCACGTCATGCCGCGTGCGGGATCCGTACCGAGCACCCGGTAGATGGCGCGTTCGATGGGTAGGAACACCGCATCCAGCGGCGCGCGGCCGCCGCGCATCACGCGGGCGAGGTAATGGCCGAGCGGCCATCCCAGGCCGACGGCGAGGAGCAGGAGGAGAAGGATTTCGGTCATGGGCATTCACGGCGCGCAGCGACGCGCGCCGTGCCTTTAGAAGTCTTCAGGGCGGAGGATCACGTAGAGCAGGTACGCGGCGGCCACGACCACCGCGACACTGCAGACGAAGGCAAGCCAGCCGGGCATGTCGCAGCTCCTGTCAGAAAGACGCCTGCACGGCCGCTTCGATGCGGCTGCCGGCCAGGTCGTCGCCGAAGATCCGCTTCGCACCCGAATCCGTGCCGTGCGCGGTCACGCGCAGTTCGACGGGGCGTTCGGGGGCATTGACGGTCCAGATCGCGCTGAGTTGCCCGTGCGTGTAGCTCTCGTCGTAGACGTCGTCGAGGAAGTAGTAGCCCGCGACGGCTTCGACGCGGAAGGCGTCGTTCACCGGGAATCGCGCACCCAGCTGCGCGTATGTGCCGTTCTCGTCGCTGCCCAGCGCTTCGGGGGAAAAGCCCAGCGACATCCAGTAACGGCTGTCGTACGTCAACGTCCCATTGAGTTCGGTCCAGTTGAGGTCGGCCGTTGTCGCCGGGTAGCGGTAGTGCAGGACGTTGACGTCCAGCGCCCACGCGTCGTCCAGCGCGCCGCTCCAGCCGGCGGTGAAGTCGAACTCGCTGCTGGCATGGAGTTCGGGCGAGAACTCGACGTTGGAGCCCCACACGGAGCCGTACCAGCCGGATTCTCCGGCGAGCTTGAAGCCCGCCTGCACGGCCGGATCGCCTTGCGTCTGCGTGGTGCCGCGCCACACGTAGTCGGTGGTCAGTGCGGCGTTTGCGCTGAAGGTCGCCGCCTGCGCGCTGGAAGCGAAGGCCAGAACCGCGCTGGCGCCGAGGGCTGCCGCGCGGAGGAAAGTGGATTGGGAAGTCATGGTCCGTAACGTTCGCGAGGCCATCGTGGCCACGGCGAAAGTCTCGGCGCGGGCGGCATAAAGCCTCCATTCCCGGCGAGCGCGGCCGCGTAACTTCTGCGTAAAGCCTCCAGCAAAAGCGGCGGGCCAGCGGCGATCAGCTTTGTCGTCGCCAGGTGACAGTCGCGTACATGACGCGTGAGTCACCCGTGACGGTTCCGGAAAACATGCGCCCGGACGTTTGCGCGCTCTTCACGAATGCACTACGGCAGCTGAAGCATCGTCCGCCGGACGCATCCCGTTGCCAGGGACTGGGTGATCGCCATGCCGTCGCCAGCCATGCCGTCATTGGAACCGCGAGGTCACGACGCTGCCGGGGAAGCGCAGGGACGCTTCGCGTCCATGTCAGAGCCCGGCCGGTGCCTGCCTGCGATGTTCGGCAATGCGGTCCGACACACTGAGCACGAGCGCGGAGAAGATCAGCACCGCGTGGATCACCGTCATCCACAGCAGCGTGCGCTCGTCGACCATCGTGCCTTCTTCCAGCTTCATGAAGATGCGCAGCAGCGCGATGGCGGAAATCGCGGTGATGGAGCCCATCAGCTTGATCTTCATGCCGGCGAAGTCGACGGTGCCCATCCACGTCGGGCGTGTTTCGCGCCCGGAATCCACGCGGCCGACGAAATTCTCGTAACCGGCGAGCACGACGATCAGCAGCAGGTTGGCCACCAGCGACAGGTCGATCAGCGCCAGTGCGAGCAGGATCGCGTCGGTCGGCGTCATCGACGCGATGGCGAGCACGCCCTTGATCAGTTCGCGCGCGAACACGAACAGCAACGCCGCCAGCGCGACGATCAGCCCGATGTAGAACGGCACCATCAGCCAGCGGGCATCGAACAGGGTGCGGGACAGCAGCTGCCTTGCCATGGTTCTTGCGCCTCCAGCGTTGTCGTGTGCGCGTGGCGCGCATCATGGCGCACTTTGCGCAGGGGCGGTGTCAACGTTTTTGCATCGCTCGCGTTCGCGCTTCTGCTTGGCGGCTGTGGCGGCGGGGACGACACGCCGGCCGGCCAGGGCCCGGCCGCGGTGGTGCAGACCGAAGTGGTTCGCAGCACCACCGTGCCGAATGTGGTGGAGCTGCCCGGGCGCATCGAAGCGGTGCGCTCGGCGCAGGTGCGGGCACGCGTGGACGGCATCGTCGAGCGGCAGGTGTACCAGGAAGGCACGGACGTCGCGGCGGGTACGCCGTTGTTCCAGATCGATCCGCGCGACCTGCGCGCGCGGCTGCAGCAGGCGCGCGCGTCGCTGGCCTCGGCGAAGGCCGCGCGGTCGCATGCGGCGACGATGTCGAACCGCCTGTCGATGCTCGTCGGCCGACGCGCCGTGAGCGTGCAGGAGAACGAAACCGCCGAAGCCGCGCTGCGCCAGGCCGAGGCCGGCCTGCTCGAAGCCCAGGCCGCGGTGGAGCGCGCGGAACTGCAGCTGGGCTACGCGACCGTGCGCGCGCCCATTGCCGGGCGCACGGGCCGCGCGCAGGTGAGCGAGGGCGCGCTGGTCAGCGCAGGGGCGGCCACACTGATGACGCAGGTGGACCAGCTCGATCCGGTGTTCGCCACGTTCAATCCGTCCAGCTCGGCGATGGCCAGCCTGCTTGAACGCGTGTCCGGGAAGCAGCGCATGACCGTCGCGCTGATCATGGAAAACGGCGAGCGCTTCCCGCATGAAGGCATCGTCGATTTCGCCGAGAAGGCGGTCGATCCGGTCACCGGCAGCCGCACGCTGCGTGCGCGGTTCGACAATCCCGAACGCCTCCTGCTGCCCGGGCAGTTCATCCGCGGCATCGTCACGGCGGGCACGATTCCCGACGGTGTCAGCGTGCCCGAACGCGCGGTCGCCATCGGCGCCGATGACGCCAGCGTCATGACCATCAACGAGGAAGGCATCGTCGCGCGCCAGGTCGTGACGCTGGCAGGTCAGGCGCAGGGACGCTGGATCGTGCAGGCGGGCCTGAAGCCCGGCGAACGCGTGGTCATCGACGGCTGGCACAAGGTGCAGCCCGGCCAGCACGTGGCCATCGCGCCGGCCAAGGCCACCGACGCCGCTCCATGAGCAGCTTCTTCGTCTACCGTCCGGTGTTCGCCTGGGTGGTGGCGCTGTTCGCCATCCTGTTCGGCGGACTCGCGCTGCGCGGGCTGGCGGTCGAACAGTATCCGGACGTCGCGCCGCCTTCGCTCAATATTTCCGCCACGTTCATCGGTGCCGACGCGACGACGCTGGATCGCACCGTGACCTCGGTGATCGAGCAGGAGCTCAACGGTGTCGATGGCTTTCTGCACATGTCCTCGACCAGCCGCGCGAACGGTACCGCGGCCATACGCCTGACGTTCCGCGCCGGCACGGACCTGGATGTCGCGCGCTCGCAGGTGCAGGACCGCGTCGCGCGCGTGGAGCCGCGCCTGCCGGAAGAAGTGCGGCAGATGGGCGTGCGCGTCACCGGTTCGGCGACGGGCTTCCTCATGCTGATCGCCCTGCAGTCCAAGGGCGGCGTGCGCGACGCGCTGGAACTGGGCGACTTCGCCACCACGCGCATCGCCGACGAACTTCGCCGCATCAACGGCGTGGGGGACGTGACGTTGTTCGGGTCCAGCTATGCCATGCGCATCTGGCTGGATCGCGAGAAGCTGATCAGTTATGGCCTTTCCGCTGCCGAAGTCATGGCGGCCGTACGCGAGCAGAACTCGCAGACGGCGGGCGGGGCGATCGGCCTGCAGCCGCTGGCCGCCGGCACGGAGACCACCGCACAGATCATCATGCGCGGCCGGTTCACCACGCCGGAGCAGTTCCGCCAGGTGATCGTGCGCGCCACGCCCGGCGCGGCCACGGTGCGACTGGGCGACCTCGCGCGCGTGGAGCTGGGCAACGACACCTACGCCTTCACGCTCGCGCTCAACGGCACGCAGACGGCGGGGCTGGCGGTGTCGCTCACCAGCGGTGCGAACGCGCTGGCCACGGCCACGGCCGTGCGCAACCGCATGAAGCAGCTGGAAGCCACGTTCCCGCCCGACGTCCAATGGACCACGCCGTTCGACACCACGCCCTTCATCACCGAATCGGTGAACAGCGTCTTCGTCACGATGGTGCAGTCGATGGTGCTGGTGTCGATCGTCGTGCTGCTGTTCCTGCAGAGCTGGCGGACGATGTTCCTGCCGACGCTGGTGGTGCCGATCTCGCTGGTCGGCGCCTGCGTGGGCCTGATGGCGCTGGACGTGTCGATCAACCTGTTGTCGCTGTTCGCGATGGTGGTCGCCATCGGCATCCTCAACGACGACGCCATCGTCATCGTCGAGAACGTGCAGCGCATCATGATCGAAGAAGACCTGGACGCGAAGGAAGCCACTGCCAAGGCGATGGAGCAGCTGACCGGCGCGATCATCGCAACGACCCTGGTGCTGCTGGCCGTGTTCATCCCGATGGGGTTCTTCCCGGGCTCCACCGGCGGCATCTACCGGCAGTTCGCGGTGACCTTGAGCGTGTCGCTGGTGGTGTCGACGATCCTCTCCCTGACGCTGGCGCCGGCCATCTGTGGCGCGATGCTCAAGCGGCCCGACGATGCGCCGGGGCGCCGGCACCTGGGCCATCGTCTGTTCGCGGCGGTGAACAACGGGCTTGAACGCAGCAGCGCCGCGTACGGCCGGGTCGTGGGAAGGATGCTGGCGCGTCCGTTGCCGTGGATCGCCGGTTTCGTGGTCGCCGTCGTTGCCACGGGCCTGCTTTACGCGCGGCTGCCCGGCGGGTTCCTTCCCACCGAAGACCAGGGCTATCTGTTCGTCGCCTACAACGGCGCGCCCGGCTCGACGATGCAGCGCACGCAGCAGGCCATCGACCAGGCCGAAAAGGTGATGAAGGCGCAGCCGGAGGTGCGCAACGTGGTGTCGGTGATCGGCTTCAGCTTCTTCGGGCAGGGGCAGGGCGTGGGCATGTCGTTCGTCGACCTGCATCCCTGGGCGGAACGCAGCGGCGCCGAACACAGCGCGATGGCGCTGGCGCAGCGGCTCAACCGCGCGATGGCGGCGATTCCGCAGGCGCAGGTGTTCGCGCTGAATCCACCGCCGATCCAGGCGCTGGGCAATGCCTCGGGCTTCAGCATGGCGATCGAGGATCGCGGCGGCGCCGGCAGCCAGGCGGTGCAGGCGGGTGCGATGGCCATCGTGATGCGGGCCGCGGGCAACCGTGAGCTGGCCGGCGTTCGCCCGGAAAGCATGCCGCTGGCGCCGCAGCTGCACGTGGACATCGACCGCACGAAGGCGCGTTCGCTCGGCTTGCAACTGTCGCAGGTGAACCAGGCGCTGGCGATCATGTTCGGCTCGGCGTACGTCAACGATTTCGTGCACCAGGGCAACATCTCGCGCGTTTTCCTGCAGGCCGACGCCGACCAGCGCATGCGGCCGGAGGACATCGCCAGCCTGCGCCTGATCAACGCACAGGGCGGCTCGGTACCGTTCTCCGCGTTCACGCGCACGCGCTGGACGACAGGCGCGCAGCAGATCGAGCGCTACAACGGGTTCCTTTCGGCGACGGTGTCGGGCCAGGCCGCGCCGGGCGTCTCCAGCGGAACGGCATTGCGCGAGATGGAGCGCATCGCCGCGCAGGCGCTGCCTTCGGGCATGGGCTTTGAATGGACCGGCACCGCGCGCGAGGAAAAGGAAGCCGGCGCGCAGGTGGGCTTGTTGCTGGGCCTGTCGTTCCTGGTGGCCTTCCTGTTGTTGGCGGCGCTGTACGAAAGCTGGTCGACGCCGGTCGCGGTGATGCTCGTCGTCCCGCTGGGCGTGTTGGGGGCGGTGCTGTTCACCGGGGCGCGCGGCATGTCGGCCGACGTGTATTTCAACGTCGGCCTGATCACGATCATCGGCCTTGCGGCGAAGAACGCGATCCTCATCGTGCAGTTCGCGCTGGACGAGGAAGCGCGCGGCGTCCCGTTGCTGACGGCGGTGACGCAGGCGGCGGCGCAGCGGTTGCGTCCGATCCTGATGACCAGCCTGACGTTCCTGGTCGGCATGCTGCCGCTGGTGTTCGCCACCGGCGCAGGCGCCGCCAGCCGGCAGGCGGTGGGCACGGGCGTGCTCGGGAGCATGTTCACGGCGACCGCGCTGGGCATCTTCTATACGCCGCTGTTCTATTTCCTGATCCGCAGCTGGTTGCAACGCCGACGGGGCGCGACGACCGCGGCGAAGGCGGGCGATGCGGGAGCCGGCGCGAATGGCTAGGTGCGCGACCCTCGCGACGCTGATGCTGCTGGCCGGCTGCAACCTCGCGCCGACGTACGAGCGCCCCGCACCGGCGGTCGACGCGCGTTATCCCTCCACGCCGACCTCCGCGGCGACGTCAGCGACGCCCACGAACGCGACCCGACTCGCGTGGCCGGAGTTCTTCGTCGATCCGGTGCTGCGCGAGTACGTGGGCCTGGCGCTCGACCACAACCGCGACCTGGGCGCCGCCACCGCGCGCATCGCGCAGGCGCAGGCGCAGTTCCGGATCCAGCGCAGCCAGCAGTTCCCGGGGCTGGAAGCGACGGCTGCAGGCCAGCGCCAGCGGGGCCCGGTATCGCCGGTGGAAGGCGCGCCGCGCGTCACCGTGGACAGCGTCGCCGTGCAGGTCGGCATTCCCGCGTTCGAGCTGGATTTCTGGGGGCGCGTGGCGAACCTCTCCGAATCGGCGCGCCGCCAGTACCTGGCGACCGTGGAAGCGCAACGCGCGTTCCGTCTTTCGCTCATCGCAAGCGTTGCCAGCACGTACTACGCGATCCGGTCGAGCGAGGAGGGCATCGTGCTCGCGGAGAATTCGCTGCGAAGCCGCAACGAAACGCTGGAACTGGCGCGCATCCGCATGGAAGCCGGCGTGACCTCGTCCATCGACTACAACCAGGCCTACGCGCTGGTGGCGCAGGCGCAGACGCAGCTGGCACAGCTGCATCGCAGTCGCGAACTGGCGCAGCATCGGCTGCAGGTGCTGGTGGGCGTGCCCGTTCCCGATTCTCTCCCGCCAGGCCAGCGCATCGAACAGGCCAGCCGCTGGCAGCCCTTGGAACCGGGACTGCCTTCGGAGCTTCTGGAGAACCGCCCCGACATCCGCCTGGCGGAAGAACGCCTGCGCGCGGCCAATGCCAACATCGGCGCGGCACGTGCGCTGTATCTGCCGACCATCGCGCTGACGGGCGTGGGAGGTTACGCATCCAATGAGCTGTCGAACCTGGTGAGCGATCCCAATCGCGTGTGGTCGTTCGGCGTGGGAGCGGTGCTGCCGATCTTCGACTGGGGACGTCGCCGCGCGGCGGTGCACCTGGCGCAGGCGACGCGGGACGAGCTGGAACTGCAGTACCAGTCGTCCGTGCAGAACGCGTTCCGCGAGGTCGCCGACGGCCTCAGCGCGGCGCAGCGGAACCGCGAGCAGATTGAAGCTCAGGAGCTGACGGTGCGGATCCAGACCGAGCTTTCGGACACCGCGCAGGCGCGCTACGACGTGGGCCTGACGCCGTACCTGGAAGTGCTGGATGCGGAACGGAACCTCTTCACCGCCGAACAGGGCCTGCTGCAGCTGCGCGCATCGGCGCTGCAGGACTACGTGAACCTCTACACCGCGCTGGGCGGCGGCGACGAGGCCGGCGATTCGAGCGCCTACGGCCAACGGGCCGTCGATCAGGTTGAGGAATCGGCCGGAAAACAACAATAAATATCAATAGATTGCGAGCGATTCATCATCTTGTTTCTGCTCCCCGGCCCGGGTGAGGCATGGGCCAAGGGCCAATTCCCGGTCGCGAGCGTGGCGCCTAACGTCAGGCCATGCGGAACGCAGGCACTGCGGGGTGAGGCGATGTCAGACGAACACGACGACGCCGTTCTCCAGACGCTGCTGGACCGGCTGCTGCAGTTCCGCCTGCCGCGCGCGCTCGCGCTGAAGAAGCGCGTCGACGCCGGGGAATGCCTGACCGATTCCGACATCGAGTTCCTGAAGGTCGCGCTGGAGGATGCGCAAAGCGGCAGGAAGTACGTCGCGCGCAATCCCGAGTTCCATCGCATCGGCACGCAGATCGTGCAGCTCTATGGCGAGATCGTGAGCCGCGCGGTGGAGAACGAGAAGGAACGTGGCCGTAGCTGAAGCGCATATGCAGGGCGCGAACCCGCGGCGTGGCGATGTCGTCGCCGGGCTGACCGCAGCCGCGGTCGTCATTCCCAAGGCGATGGCGTACGCGACCATCGCCGGCCTGCCCATCGAAGTCGGCCTGTACACCGCGTTCGTCCCGATGCTGGTGTACGCGATGCTGGGCACCTCGCGTCCGTTGTCGGTCAGCACGACCACCACCATCGCCATCCTCACCGGCGCGGAACTGTCGGCCGTCGCGCCCGGCGCCGACACGGGCCAGATGATCATGGTCACAGCGACCTTGACGCTGATGGTCGGCGCGATCCTGATCGCCGCCTCGCTGCTGCGGCTGGGCTTCATCGCCAATTTCATCTCGCTGCCGGTGCTGGTGGGGTTCAAGGCCGGTATCGGCGTGGTGATCATCGTCGACCAGTTGCCCAAGCTGCTGGGCCTGCATTTCGACAAGGGCTCCTTCGTCCACAACCTGAGTGAAGTGCTGCGCGGGCTGGGGCATCTGTCGTGGCCGACGCTCGCGGTGGGGCTGGGCACCATCGCGGTGCTGACGCTGATCGAGCGCCTGCGGCCCCGCTGGCCGGCGCCGCTCATCGCGGTGGCCGGCGCGATCGCCGGTGCGGCGCTGCTGGGCTGGCAGGCGCACGGCATCGACCTGGTGGGCACGGTGCCGCGCGGCTTCCCGCACCTGACCCTGCCTGACTTCGCGCTGGCGCAGCAGTTGTGGCCCGGCGCATGCGGCATCGCGCTGATGAGTTTCACCGAGACCATCGCCGTCGGTCGTGCGTTCCAGGCTAGCCATGAACCGCTGCCGCGCGCGAATCGCGAACTGCTCGCCACCGGCGCCGGTAACGTGGCCGGTGCGTTCTTCGGTGCGATGCCGTCGGGCGGCGGCATGTCGCAGACGGCCGTGAACCGTCGCGCCGGCGCGCGCAGCCAGTTCTCCGAAGTCGTGACCGCGGCGGCGACCGTCGCCACGATGCTGCTGCTGGCACCGCTGATCGGCCTGATGCCGCACGCGACGCTGGCCGCGCTGGTGATCGTCTATTCGGTCGGCCTGATCAAACCTTCGGATTTCAGCGACATCGCGCGGGTTCGTCGTACCGAGTTCCTGTGGGCGCTGGCCGCGTTCGCAGGCGTGATGTTGCTGGGCACGTTGAAGGGCATCCTGGTGGCGATCGTGGTGTCGCTGGTGGCGCTGGCGCAGCAGGCCGCCGACCCGCCGGTGCGCATGCTCGTGCGCAAGCGCGGCACGACCGTGTTCCGCCCGCGCTCGCCGGAGCATCCGGACGACGAGACGTTTCCGGGCCTGTTGCTGCTGCGCGTGGAAGGCCGCCTGTTCTTCATGAACGCCGAACGCGTGGCGGAGAAGATCCGCCCGCTGATCGCGCAGGAGCACCCGCGCTATGTCGTGCTCGACATGTCCGGCCTGTTCGACCTGGAGTATTCCGCGCTCAGCGCACTGGTCGACGCGCAGCGCCGGCATCGCGCCGCCGGGGTGCAACTGGTGCTGGTTGGGCTGAATCCGGACGTGCTGGCGATGGTTCGCCGGTCGACCCTGGACGAGGCGGTGGGCGAGGATCACATGTTCGCGAACCTGGAAACGGCGGTCGAGCGCCTGCAGGCGAAGGCTGCCGCGGATGCGAGAGATGGGGAGTCACCGACATGAAACGCAAGGCGAAGCAGGACGTGGTCCCGAAGGCGAAGACCAAGGCGGCCGCGAAGCGGGCCACGCCCGCGCAAGCAGGCGACACCGGTGCGCCGGTGCGCATGAAGCGTCGCGAATACGAGGACGAGCTCGAACGGCTGCACGTGGAACTGGTGAAGCTCCAGCAATGGGTTGTCGCCAAGGGCCTGAAGGTGTGCGTCGTGTTTGAAGGGCGCGACACCGCGGGCAAGGGTGGCGTGATCAAGGCGATCACCGAGCGCGTCAGTCCCCGCGTGTTCCGCGTCGTCGCGTTGCCGGCGCCGACCGACCGCGAACGCTCGCAGATGTACATCCAGCGCTACGTCCGCTACCTGCCCGCAGCGGGCGAGATCGTGATCTTCGACCGCAGCTGGTACAACCGCGCCGGCGTGGAACGCGTCATGGGATTCGCGGACGAAGGTACGGTTCGCACGTTCCTGCAGATCGTGCCGCTGATGGAGAAGGCGATGGTCAAATCCGGCGTGATCCTGCTCAAGTACTGGCTGGAAGTGAGCGAGGACGAGCAGGAGCAGCGTCTGAAGGAACGCGCCAACGACGGCCGCAAGGTGTGGAAGCTGTCGCCGATGGACCTGAAGTCCTACAGCCACTGGTACGACTACTCGCGCGCGCGCGACGACATGTTCGCCGCCACCGATACCGCGCACGCACCGTGGTATGTGGCGCGCACCGACGACAAGCGCCGCGGCCGGCTCAACATCATCGCGCACCTGCTCGAACACGTGCCCTACGAAACGCTGCCGCGAAAGAAGGTGAACTTCCCCAAGCGGCAGAAGCGTGGCAACTACACCGAGCCGGACCACCCGTACAAGTACGTGAAAGACCGCTATTGAGCGGCTGAGGGCGCATGTCGACCACGACAACGGTGCTGGGCGGCGTCGGCCTGTTCCTGCTTGGGATGAGCGTGATGACGGCCGGCCTGAAGGACCTGGCCGGATCGAAGCTGCGCGACACGCTGCGCAAGATGGCGGCGACGCCGCTGTCGGGCGCGTTCTGGGGCGCGTTCGTCACGCTGGTCGTGCAGTCCTCCAGTGCGACCACAATGACCACCATCGGCCTGGTCAGCGCCGGGTTGCTGACCTTCGCGCAGGGGCTGGGGCTGGTGTTCGGCGCGAACGTCGGAACCACCGGCACCGGCTGGCTGATCGCGCTGATAGGCGTGCGCGTGTCGCTGACTTCCTTCGCGCTGCCGCTGATCTTCCTC
>Ga0209050_1003187_pt1 | contig 12435 bp, 11 predicted proteins | sample Araplavi_mTSA_r2_FD_184276 | JGI IMG/M metagenome (GOLD analysis project Ga0209050, IMG submission 184276) | Arabidopsis root microbial communities from North Carolina, USA - plate scrape MF_Cvi_mTSA_r2 (SPAdes) (version 2) | ecosystem: Host-associated > Plants > Roots > Endosphere | place: USA...
CTGCAGCCGCAGGTAGACCCGCCCGCGCAGGAGCCGCCGTTCGTGCTGATGCTGCTGCGCGGGCGGGTCTACCTGCGGCTGCAGCTGGCCAGCCCCGACCTGGCGTCGGTGAAGCAGGCGGTCGGGTTGTTCGAGGTGGCGGTGCTGCAGGCGGTGCGGGTGGCCGGCGGCATGGGCGCGGGCGACAGCGGCGCGGCCAGCGGCTGGCCCAGCACCTCATCGACCGCATGGCAGACCCAGCTGGGCCCCGACGATCCGAAGGACCGGTCGAGGCACTGAGTCTATTCAGGCGTACTTGCCCAGCTCCATCTTCGCGATCGCATTGCGATGCACTTCGTCCGGACCGTCGGCGAAGCGCAGCGTGCGCGCCGCGGTGTAGAAGTAGGCCAGCGGAAAGTCATCGCACATGCCGGCGCCGCCGTGCACCTGCATCGCCCAGTCGATCACCTGGCAGGCCATCGTCGGCGCCACCACCTTGATCATCGCGATCTCGGCCTTCGCGGTCTTGTTGCCGGCGACGTCCATCATCCACGCCGCCTTCAGCGTCAGCAGCCGGGCCTGTTCGATCTTGCAGCGCGCCTCGGCGATGCGCTCGCGCGTGACCCCCTGTTCGGCCACCTTGCGGCCGAAGGCGACGCGCGACGAGGCCCGCTTGCACATCAGCTCCAGCGCCCGCTCGGCCAGCCCGATCAGGCGCATGCAATGGTGGATGCGGCCCGGCCCGAGCCGGCCCTGCGCGATCTCGAAGCCGCGGCCTTCGCCGAGCAGGATGTTGCCGGCCGGCACGCGCACGTTCGTGAAGCTCATCTCGCAATGGCCGTGCGGCGCGTCGTCGTAACCGAACACCGGCAGCGGCCGCACCACCTTCACCCCCGGCGTGTCGGCCGGCACCAGGATCATCGACTGCTGCGAATGCCGCGGCGCCTCGGGATCGGTCTTGCCCATGAAGATGTAGACCGCGCAGCGCGGGTCGCCGGCGCCCGAGATCCACCACTTGCGGCCGTTGATCACGTAGTCGTCGCCATCGCGGCGGATGCTCGACTCGATGTTGGTCGCGTCCGACGAGGCCACGTCGGGTTCGGTCATCGCGAACGCGCTGCGGATCTTGCCGTCCAGCAGCGGCTCGAGCCAGCGCTTCTTGTGCTCGGCGCTGCCGTAGCGGACGATGGTCTCCATGTTGCCGGTGTCCGGCGCCGAGCAGTTGAACACCTCGCTGGCCCAGGGCACGCGGCCCATCAGCTCGGCCAGCGGCGCGTATTCCTGGTTCGTCAGGCCGGCGCCGAGTTCGCTCTCGGGCAGGAACAGGTTCCACAGCCCTTGCGCGCGCGCCTTGGTCTTCAGCCCCTCGATCAGCTGCAGCGGCGTCCAGCGCTTGCCGGCGCGGGTGTTGGCCTCGATCTCCTCGTTGAAGGCGGCCTCGGCCGGGAAGATGTGCTGGTCCATGAAACCGGCCACCCGGGCCTGCAGGTCCTGGGTGCGCGGGGAGTAGCTGAAGTCCATGCTGGGGTCTCCGGAGGGTGTTCAGGTGCCGTGACGGGCGCCGTGTCGGGCAATCCGCCAGCCCATCTCGGCCAGCGGCCGCGCGCCGGCGCCGGCCTGGCGCGCCTGCGCGCTCGACGCGGTGCCGTCTTCGACCCGCTTCGCGATGCCTTGCAGGATGCCGGCCATGCGGAACAGGTTGTAGGCCATGTAGAAGTTCCAGTCGGCCATCACCGCCTGTGGATCGGCGCGGCCGGTGCGCTCGCAATAGCGGCGCACATAGGCCGCTTCGTCGGGGATGCCGAGCGCGGCCAGGTCGAGCCCGCCGATGCCGCGGAACGCGCCGGGCGGGATGTGCCACGACATGCAGTGGTAGCTGAAATCGGCCAGCGGATGGCCGAGCGTCGACAACTCCCAGTCGAGCACCGCCAGCACGCGCGGCTCGCTCGGGTGGAACACCAGGTTGTCGAGCCGGTAGTCGCCGTGCACCACCGACACCTGCGATTCGTCGCGCGCGCTGGCCGGCATGTGGGCCGGCAGCCACTGCATCAACTCGTCCATCGCGGCTATCGGCTGCGTGATCGAGGCCTGGTACTGCTTGCTCCAGCGCGCGATCTGGCGCTCGAAGTAGTTGCCCGGCTTGCCGTAGTCGGCCAGGCCCGCGGCCGCGACGTCGACCTGGTGCAGCGCCGCCATCACGCGGTTCATCTCGTCGTACAGGCGGCCTCGCTCGGCCGCATCGAAGCCGGGCAGCGACTGCTCCCACAGCACGCGGCCCTGCACGAACTCCATGAGGTAGAACGCGCGGCCGATCACCGATTCGTCCTCGCACAGCAGCAGCATCTCGGGCACCGGCACGGCGCTGCCGTGCAGCGCGCGCATCACGCGGAACTCGCGCTCGATCGCATGCGCCGACGGCAGCAGCTTCGCGGCCGGGCCGGGCTTGGTGCGCATCACGTACGAGCGCGACGGCGTCACCAGCTTGTAGGTCGGGTTCGACTGGCCGCCCTTGAACTGCTCGACCTGCAGCGGCCCGCCGAACCCCGGCAGCGCGACCTGCAGGTGGGCCTGCAGCGCGGCCGCGTCGAACGCGTGCGAGTCGGCGACGGGTTTGGTTCCGGTGTAGGCGTCCATGCGGTCCTGGCCCAGGTCAGCGTCGGGAACTCAGCGTTCGGAGATCGCCAGCAGCTTGTCCTTCGACAGCACCACCAGCCGCGTCGGCTCGATGCGCACCGCGCCGTCGCGCTCGAAGCCCTTCAGCTCCTGGTTGACGCGCTGGCGCGAGGCACCGAGCAGCTGCGCCAGGTCTTCCTGCGCGAGCTGCAGGCCGATGCGGATCTCCTGGCCTTGCTCGATGCCGTAGCTGCGCGACAGCAGCAGGATCTGCTTGGCCAGCCGCGCCGCGAGCGGCATCGTGTTGAGGTCTTCGACCACGTCGAACATCAGGCGCAGCCGGCGGCAGTTCAGCTTCAGCAGCGCTTCGTAGAGCTCGGTGTGCTGCGACAGCAGCTCGCGGAAATCGGCCTTGCGCACCACCAGCAGCGTGGTCGCGCCATGGGCGTTCGCATCGTGCGTGCGCGGCAGGCCGTCGAACAGCGAGATGTCGCCGAACCACAGGCCGGGCTCCACGTAGGTCAGCGTGATCTGCTTGCCCGACAGCGAGACCGAGCTGACCCGCACCGCGCCCTTCGCGACGCCGCACCATTCGTCGGCCGTTTCGCCGCGCGACGACAGCAAGGCACCGTCGTGCACGCGGCGCACGACGGCCCGCGAGAGGATGGCATTGCGCAATGGCTGAGAGAGTTTGGAGAACCACGAACCCGATTCGATGTTGGCCTGCTCATCGATTGTAAGAACGGGGGTATTCATGTTTTGTCTCTGACGTGACAGGGTGCGACCTCATTGTCCATGAAGGCGATTGCTGAAAGAGTGCGCGGATTCCCTTCACGAGGAGAGCGCACATGGGCGATCGAGTGCTGGACATCCCGAGCCGCGAGGGTCGCGTCAGCGATGCCGAATGGCAGACCCGCGTGGACCTGGCCGCGGCGTATCGGTTGGTGGCGCATTTCAAGTGGGACGACTTGGTGTTTACCCACATCACCGCGCGCGTGCCGGGCGAGGAAGACCGCTTCCTGATCAACCCGTACGGGCTGATGTTCGACGAGATCACCGCGTCGAGCCTGGTGAAGATCGACCTGCAGGGCAACAAGCTCGACGACACGCCGTTCCCGGTGAACCCTGCGGGCTTCACGATCCACAGCGCGATCCATTCGGCGCGCCACGATGCGCAGTGCGTGCTGCACACGCACACGCTGAACGGCCTGGCGGTGTCGGCGCAGAAAGGCGGCGTGCTGCCGTTGTCGCAGCAGTCGATCTTCATCCTGTCGAGCCTGGCGTACCACGACTACGAAGGCGTTGCGCTGCGCGACGACGAGAAGCCGCGGCTGGTGAAAGACCTCGGCCGTGCGACCTACCTGATGCTGCGCAACCACGGCTTGCTGACGGTCGGGCCGACGGTGGCCGATGCGCTGCTGGCGATGTACTTCTTCGAGACGGTGTGCACGATCCAGGTCCGTGCGATGGCGGGTGGTGCGCCGCTGATCCACATCGACCCGCAGATCATCCAGACCGCGGCGGAGCAGGCGAGGGTGGCGACGCGCGGCATGGGCGCAGGGGCGTTGACGTGGCCGGGGTTGTTGCGGCGGTTGGACCGGATTGATCGGGGGTATCGAACCTAGGTTATGTCGTTCGCCCAGTGGCGCGAAGGCGCGTGGGGGGAGGCCGTGGCGCGCCGGACGGGTCGGTCATCGACCCCTGGCGGGGCCGATGACTTCCCTCCGCCGGCTGGTTCGATGGCCCGTCGCCGAAACTCCCGCCGCTCGCTTCGCTCGCTGTGGTCAAACAGTCGGCGACAGTCAGTTCACGAACGCGCTGCGCGCGGGCCATCGAACCAGCCAGCTCCGGCGACCCGCCCTGATTGGCGCTCCACGGCCTCCCCCCACGCGCCTTTGGACACCGCCCTGCTCCTTGGGGGGTGACAAGCGAACAAGTGGGGGTTGAATCCCGGATTGGCATCCGGACTACAGGCGCATGTACTGCGCCAGCAGCTTCTCCATCGTCGTCATCGTCTCGCGTTCGTGCAGCCATTGCGTGGGCGCGAGGTTGACGGCGCGCACGATCTGGTCGTTGGCACCGACCTCGATCACGTTGATGCAGGCCGGTGCCTGTTCGAGGCGACCGAAGAAGGCGCGTTCGCCGGCCAGCACGCGCGACAGCAGCGCGCGGTTCACGCCGCCGTGCATCACCATCAGCAGGCATTGCCAGTCGTCTCGCGCGAGCAGCGCGTCGAAAGCCGGCAACACGCGGTCGAGCAGCTCGCCGACCGATTCGCCGCCGAGGAAGCGCTGCGACTGAACGTCGGGGCCGGTGCGGAACGCACCGAGGAAGGCGGCTTCGATCTCGTGCTTCGGGATGTCGGCCAGCCGGCCGGGGCGGATCTCTTCGAGCGCGGGCTCGTGCAGCAGATGCAAGGTCGGCTGCGAACCTGCAGCCAGCACGCGCGTCGCCGTCTCGACGGTGCGCGGCAATCCACTGACCAGCACGCTGTCGAACTGCACGCCGCATTGCGCGAACAAGCGGCCCGCGGCATCGGCCTGCTCGCGCCCGACGGCGTTCAGCGGCACCGTGTCCGGCGGCACTGCGCTGCCGTCCTCTCGAAAATAATCAACCGAGCCATGGCGCATCAGGTAGATGCGTCTTCTCTTCGAAGCGGCGCGGCTCATGCCGCCCCCACGCTATTCGAACCGCGGCGCCCGCTTGTCCAGGAACGCCTGCAGGCCTTCGCCGCCGTTGCGATGAAAGAAGTTCTCAAGGAAGTGATCCCGCTCCGATGCCATCTGCTGCGAGAGGCTGCGCTCGGGCCATGCATTGACCAGCTCCTTCACGCTGGACACCGCGTTCGGCGCCAGGTACGACAGCCGTTCGGCCACCGCCAGAGCTTGGGTCAGCGCCTGGCCCCTGTCTGTCACCCAATTGACAAGACCCAGCGCTTGCAACTGCACCGCGCCCATCGGCTCGGCCAGCCACAGCATCTGCAGCACCACCGCGCGCGGCAGGCGCTGCATCAATTGCCAGGTCGAGCCGCCGTCGGGCGACAGGCCGATGCGGCCATAGGACATCACGAAGCGCGCGTCCTCGGCCGCGACGATCAGGTCGCAGGCCAGCGCCAGCGCAAAGCCACCACCGGCGGCGGCGCCTTCGACCGCCGCGATCACCGGCTTCGGGAACACGCGCAGCACCTCGACGAACTCGTGGAAGCGCTCCAGCATCTCGTGCTGCACCTCACGCGGCGCCTCGCGGCTCGCGCGCAGCCGCTGCAGGTTGCCGCCGGCGCAGAAATGCTCGCCATCGCCGCGCAGCACGACGCAATGCACGTCAGGATCCGATTCGGCCACGCCCAGCGATTCGATGCCGGCAGTGAAGACCTGTTCGGAGAGCGTGTTGCGCGAAGCCGGGTCGCTGATCGTCAGCACCAGGGCGCCGTCACGTCGTTCGGCACGCAATTCAGAAGGCATGGCCATCCCATTCGTCAGACAGCGCCAGGCGCATGGCGCGCGATTGTGGCATGGGGTGCCGGTCGCTCCGGTTTGGCCACGTTCCTGCCTGTTATTGCGGAGATCGCTGCAGGAATGTTCATGCTAGAGTCAAAACGATCAATCAACTGCTCAGCCGAATGCAGAGATTCTCGAACTTGCTCGCGATCAGTCTCGCTTTGGGCCTCCTGCCCATGGGCCGAGCGACCGCGATGGGGTTCGGCAACACGCTCGGCGCCACCACGCTGGGCCACCCGCTCAATTTCGGCGTGATGCTGCGGCTGGAGCCCGACGAGCGCCTCGATGCCTCGTGCATCAAGGCCGATGTGTCGATCGGCGACCACCCGCTGTCCTCGCTGTCGGTGCAGGTCCGCATCGAAGGCCGGCCCGGCAGCACCGAACGCCGGCTGCGCGTCACCACCACCGTGCCGATCGACGAGCCGGTGGTGGCCATTGCATTGAATGTCGGATGTCCGACCCGGCTGTCGCGCAATTACGTGGTGTTTGCCGATCCGCCATCGGCCACCGCGACGGCACCGGCCCATGCGCTGCCGGACATCGCCGATTCGCCCGATCTCTCGGCCTCGCCGCTGGCCAGCGTGATCTCGCCGCAGGGCGAGCCGCCGGTGCGTTCGACATTGCCGCGCATTGCCCCGGGCGCGGCGGCGCAGCGTCCGCGCGCCGCGGCCAGCGCGACATCGTCGACACGCCCCGCCGCGACGGCCGGCACACCAAGGAAGACCACGCGCTCGCCAAAGCCCGCGGTCGAGCCGACACGCCCGAAGGGACCGACGCTGCAGCTCGATCCGGTCGAGGCCGATGCGCTGATCTCGCCGTCGCTGCGCATGAGCTCCCAGCTGACGCCGCTGGCCGAGGCCGCACAGGCGGCCGGCTCGGCGCCGTACCGCTTCATCGACCCCGAACTGGTCGAGCGCCTGCAGGCGCAGGATCGCCTGAAGGCGCTCGAAGCCTCGATGAACCAGCTGCGCGCCGAGGGGCAGGTGCGCCAGCAGTCGATCGCCGAGCTGCAGGCGAAGGTGCAGCAGGCCCAGTCGGCACGCTACGCGAACCCGCTGGTCTATGCGTTGGCCATGTTGTGCGCGCTGCTCGCCGCCGGCCTCGGCTTCCTGGTGTGGCAGCGCTGGCGCGAGCGCCAGGCCGCCGCCTGGTGGGTCGAGCCGCCGGCGCCGACGCCCACCGCGACCCCGGCTGCCGCGCCGGCCGAGCCGCCGCGCACCATTCCGGCGGCGATGTCGCCCGAGCCGTTCGCCGGCGGCGCGGTGCTGGTCGACACGCCGCCGCCGGTGCGCAAGCGGCCGGCCGCGCCGGCGCCGCTGTCGCCGATGTCCGACGTCACGCTGACGCCGCGCGCGGTCGCCGCGATGCAGGCCACGCTGTCGCGGGCGACCGAGCCCGGCACCGACATCGACCCCGATGCGCTGGAACCGCACCGGCCGATGTCGGCCGAAGAACTGATCGACCTCGACCAGCAGGTCGAGTTCTTCGTCGTGCTGGGCCAGGACGATGCCGCGGTCGACCTGCTGATGGGTCATGTGCGCAGCACCGGCGGCGTCAGCCCGCTGCCGTACCTGAAGCTGATGGAGATCTACCGCCGCCGCGGCGAGCGTGATCCGTACGACCGCATCCGCGAGCGCTTCAACCGGCGCTTCAACGCCTATGCGGTCGACTGGGACGAAAACGATCCGTCGAAGGAGCGCGACCTCGAGGAAGGCTTCCCCGACGTGCTGGCCCGCGTGCAATCGCTGTGGTCGGCACCGGCCGAGGCGATGGCCGCGCTCGACGGCGCGCTGTTCCGGCGCAACCAGGGGCCGCCGTTCGACGTGCCGGCGTACCGCGACCTGCTGTTCCTGTACGGCATCGCGCGCGACCTGGCCGAGCGCGACGTGCGTCCCGAAGGCGTCGACCTGCTGCTGCCGATCGATTCGGTGGGCATCACGCTGGACCTGTCGGCGACCGGTGGCTCGTCCGCCCCGCGGCCCGATGCCGCCGTGATGCCGCCGCCGGCGGGCACCCCGGCGCCGCCGCTCCCGCAGGTCGAGCGGCTCTCGCTCGACCTCGACATCTCGACCGATCCGGCACGGCTGTCGGGGCCCACCGCGGCGCCGAGCGACGCCGGCGACTCGCGCCCCGGCCTCGATTTCGACCTCAGCGAACTGAGCGAACTCGACACCACCCGCAAACCGAAGGCGAGCGGCTCGCGCTGACATGACAACCCCTCGCCCGGCGGGTACGCCGGTCGGTCCCCCGAGGGGACGCGGGCCGGCAAGGTCCACGAAGTGGGCCTCTTCGTGGCCCACGGCGGCCCGGCGCTCGGCCCGCTTGACGCCAAGCATAGAACCTACAGCTTCGCCAGCCGCTCCAGCGCGAGCTCCAGCGTCTCGTCCTTCTTCGCGAAGCAGAAGCGCGCCAGCTTCTGCTCGAAGCCGCCGGCATAGAACACCGACACCGGGATCGCCGCGACGCCGATCTCGCTGGTGAGCCAGCGGCAGAAGCCTTCCTCGCCGAGTTCGCTGACGGCCGAGTAGTCGACGCTCTGGAAATAGCTGCCCGCGCTCGGCAGCAGCTTCAGCCGCGTCGTCGCCAGGCCCGCGCGGAACAGGTCGCGCTTGCGCTGGTAGAACGCCGGCAGGTCGAGGTAGGGCGCCGGGTCGGCCATGTAGGCGGCCAGCCCGTGCTGCACCGGCGTGTTGACGGTGAACACGTTGAACTGGTGCACCTTGCGGAACTCGGCCGTCAGCGGCGCCGGCGCTGCGACGTAGCCGACCTTCCAGCCGGTCACGTGGTAGGTCTTGCCGAAGCTCGAGACGATGAAGCCGCGCGCCGCCAGCTGGGGGTGGCGCGCGATGCTTTCGTGCCGCTGGCCGTCGAACACCATGTGCTCGTAGACCTCGTCGGCGATCACGAACACGTCGGTCGGGCGCAGCAGCTCGGCCAGTTGCTGCATCTCGGCCGCGCTCCAGACGGTGGCGCTCGGGTTGTGCGGCGTGTTGACGATGATCGCGCGGGTGCGCGGCGTCAGCGCGGCGCGGATGCGTTCGAAATCGGGCCGGAACGTCCGCGGCGTCAGCGGCACGTGCACCGCGGTGCCTCCGGCCAGCACGATGTTCGGCTCGTAGCTGTCGTAGCAGGGGTCGAGCACGATCACCTCGTCGCCGGGGTGCACGATGGCGAGGATCGCGGTGATGATGGCCTGCGTCGCGCCGGCGGTGATGGTGACCTCGGTGCCGGGGTCGTAGGCGTGGCCGTACAGCGTGGCGATCTTCGCGGCCACCGCCTCGCGCAGCGCCGGCACGCCGGCCATCGGCGGGTACTGGTTCAGGCCGCGCTTCATCGCGCCGGTCACCGCGTCGAGCAGCTTCGGGTCGCCGTCGAAATCGGGGAAGCCCTGGCCGAGGTTGACGGCGCCGTGCTGCTGCGCCAGCGCCGACATCACGGTGAAGATGGTCGTGCCGACCTGCGGCAGGCGGCTCTCGATGGTGGGGGTTCGCATGGGGGGCTCGTGGCTCGAAACGGGCGAATCAGAGTTGGTAGTCGTGGCCGGTGTCGGCCGCATCGCCGTTCATCGCGCGCGTGATCAGCCCGCGGTTCAGGCGGTCGGACAGCATCTCGGCGAAGGCGTAGACGAAGTTTCTCAGATAGGCCCCGCGCTTGAATGCGACGCGGGTGACGTTGGGGCCGAACAGGTGGCCGACCGGGCGCGACACCAGGTCGCCGTTCGGCGGGTCGTCGCGCACCGCGATCTCGGCCAGCACGCCGATGCCCATGCCCAGGCGCACATAGGTCTTGATGACGTCGGCATCGATCGCCTCCAGCACGATGTTCGGCTTCAGCCGGCGCGCGGCGAAGGCCTGGTCGACGCGCGTGCGGCCGCTGAACGACGGGTGGTACGACACCAGCGGCTGCTGCGCCAGGTCTTCGAGCGTGATGCGTTCGAGCTGCGCGAGCGGGTGGCCGGCCGGCATCACCACCGCGTGCTGCCATTCGTAGCAGGGCAGGCTGACCAGCTCGCCGTGTTCGGCCAGCGCTTCGGTCGCGATGCCGATGTCGGCCACCTCCTCGATCACCATCTGCGCCACCTGCGCCGGCGCCCCCTGGTGCAGGCTGATGTTGACCTTCGGGAAGCGCTTGCGCAGCTGCGACACCGGCTCGGGCAGGAAGTAGCGGGCCTGGGTGTGCGTGGTCGCGATCGACAGTGTGCCGGCGTCCTGCTTCGAGAACTCTTCGCCGATGCGCTTCAGGTTGCCGACCTCGCGCATGATCACCTCGATCGACTTCAGCACCTCGGCGCCCGGCTCGGTGACGCGGCGCAGCCGCTTGCCGTGGCGCGCGAAGATGTCGACGCCGAGCTCGTCCTCGAGTTCGAGGATGGCCTTGGAGATGCCGGGCTGCGAGGTGAACAGCGCCTTGGCCGTCTCGGTCAGGTTCAGGTTGCGGCGCACGGCCTCCTGGACGAACCGGAATTGGTGCAGGTTCATATTCCGTTGCAATCTGTGGATTGCACGGATTAAATCACTTCGTGTCTGTGGAAGCGATGATCAGTCGGCCGGCGGCGTCGGCCATCGCGGCGATCACCGGGTCGAGTTCGCCGACGGCCGGGTGCAGCTGCCAGCGCACGCCGGGGTGCGCGGCGCCCAGTTCGGCCAGCAGTTCCGGCAGGTCCTTGCGCACGTGGCCGCCGGCGCCGAGGAACAGCGGCAGCACGTCGACGCGCGCGCAGCCGTGCGCGGCGAGCTGCCGGCCGGCTTCGCGCAGGTCCGGCGCCATGAATTCGAGGAAGGCGAGGGCGACCGGCACGCCGGGATTCGCTCGGCGCACGCGCGCGGCGACATCCTCGAACGGCAAGGCCCAGTTCGGGTCGCGCGCGCCGTGCGCGAACAGCAGCAGGCCGCGGCTCATCGGTAGCGGACGAGCCAGCTGAAGGCCGCCAGCGACAGCAGCAGGTAGATCGCGCTCGGCGTGGCCGCGACGATCCATGGCGTCCAGTTCTGCAGCAGGCCCAGGTGGGCCGCGACGTTGTTCAGCAGCACGAAGCTGATGCCGAGCATGATCCCGCCGAACACCTTCAGGCTGACGCCGCCGGCGCGTGCGTGCAGGTAGGCGAAGGGCAGCGCCAGCGCCACCATCACCAGGCAGGCGAGCGGGTACAGCGCGCGTTTCCAGAACTGGATCTCGTGGCGCTGCGCCGTCTGCTCGTTGTCGGACAGGTGGGTGATGTAGCGGAACAGCTCCAGCGTCGACATCGAGCCCTCGGGCAGCACCGCGGCCGCCACCACGTTGGCCGGCAGCGTGCTCGGCCAGGTGTAGACCGGCATCTGCTGCGAGTTGACCAGCCCGCCGGACGCGGCATCGCGCCAGTCGGTCAGGTTCACGTCCTGCAGCGTCCAGTTGTCGTCGCTGCCGACCCGCCCGCGCGCCGCGCTGATGCGGCGCAGCAGCCGGCCGCTGCCGTCGGATTCGAAGATGCGGATGTTCAGCAACTCGCCGCCCGCCGCGGCGCTGCCGACGTTGACCGAATACGAGCGCTCGCCGTCGGGCGTCACGCGGTGGTCCTTCAGCCAGGCGCCGGTGATGCCGAGGCTGAAGCCGCCCTTGTAGCGCGCCTGCAGCTGCGCGGCGCCGCGCTCGCTGAGCGGCGCGAGGTAGTCGCCGACCACGAAGGTCAGCACGCCGAAGGCCATGCCCAGGCCGGTCAGCAGGAACAGCGCGCGGCCCGGGCCGAGCCCGCCGGTGCGCAGCACCGTGAACTCGGACGACTGCGCGAGCCGCGACAGCGCATAGATGGTGCCGATCAGCACCGCGATCGGCGACAGCTCGTACAGGTGCCCGGGCAGTTCGAGCAGCGAGTACACCGCCGCATGCAGCGCGGTGTAGGTCTTCGTGATGTCGGCCAGTTCGTCGACGAAGTCGATGAAGAAGAACAGCGACAGGAAGGCCACGGCGACGAAAGCCACCGACGAGACGATGTCGGCATAGAGCAGCCGGCGCACGGTTTTCATCGGAGACTCATTTCTTGCAGGCTTCCTGCAGGCGCTGCTTCAGGCCGCCCTTGCCGTTGTCTGCACCGCCGTTGCCGGTGTGCCGGCGCAGGCTCCAGTGGGTGCCGTTGTCGCGCCACCAGAGCAGCGCGATCGCCAGCAGCAGCACGCCGCCGTGCATCGTGACCAGGATCGCCCCCATGCCGGCCTTGCCGCCGGCCACCCAGGCCTGCGACAGGTTGATCAGGTTGTAGTAGACGACGAAGCTCAGCAGCGCGAACAGCAGGTTCCAGTTGCTGGCACGCCGCGGCTGCGTGGCCGACAGCCCGATCGCCAGCAGCAGCAGGTTGGCCGCGCCGAGCGTCAGG
>Ga0209050_1003188_pt1 | contig 12435 bp, 8 predicted proteins | sample Araplavi_mTSA_r2_FD_184276 | JGI IMG/M metagenome (GOLD analysis project Ga0209050, IMG submission 184276) | Arabidopsis root microbial communities from North Carolina, USA - plate scrape MF_Cvi_mTSA_r2 (SPAdes) (version 2) | ecosystem: Host-associated > Plants > Roots > Endosphere | place: USA...
CGGCGGCCTGCTGCTGGACCCGATCAGCCACCGCGTGACCATCGACGGCCGTCCCGCCGAGATGGGCCCGACCGAATACCGCCTGCTGCAATTCTTCATGACCCACCAGGAGCGCGCCTACACCCGTGGCCAGTTGCTGGATCAGGTCTGGGGCGGCAACGTCTATGTCGAAGAGCGTACCGTCGACGTGCACATTCGACGCCTGCGCAAAGCCCTCGGCGATGCTTACGAAAATCTGGTACAAACCGTGCGCGGCACTGGCTACCGGTTCTCAACCAAGGCCTGATAATCGCAGCGGTTCCACTTTCAAGGACGTATTTTTTTCGTGAACCAAAACTGGCATGGCACCCTGATTCGCCACATGCTGCTACTGGTCACCGCCTGCCTGGTGATCGGCCTGATCACCGGCTATTACGGCTGGAGCCTCGCCGCAGGCCTGGGTCTTTACCTGGCCTGGACCCTCAAGCAATTGCTGCGTCTGCACGAGTGGCTGCGCCTGCACAAACCCGATGAAGCGCCACCCGACGGCTACGGCCTGTGGGGCGAGGTGTTCGACAGCATCTACCACCTGCAACGCCGCGACCAACGGGTGCGCGGGCGCCTGCAAGCAGTGATCGACCGGGTTCAGGAATCCACCGCCGCACTGAAAGACGCGGTGATCATGCTCGACACCGACGGCAACCTGGAATGGTGGAACCGCGCCGCCGAAACCCTGCTGGGTCTCAAGACCCCGCAGGACAGCGGCCAACCGGTGACCAACCTGGTGCGCCACCCGCGCTTCAAGGAATACTTCGAGCAAGACAGCTACGCCGAGCCGCTGGAAATTCCTTCGCCGACCAACGACCGCGTGCGCATTCAGCTGTACATCACCCGTTACGGCAACAACGAACACTTGATGCTGGTGCGCGATGTGACGCGCATTCATCAGCTCGAGCAAATGCGCAAAGACTTCATCGCCAACGTGTCCCATGAACTGCGCACGCCGTTGACGGTGATCTGCGGCTACCTGGAAACCCTGCTCGATAACGTCGACGAGGTGAACCCTCGCTGGGGCCGTGCCTTGCAGCAAATGCAGCAACAAGGCGGTCGCATGCAGACTCTGCTCAACGACCTGTTGTTGCTGGCCAAGCTGGAAGCCACCGATTATCCATCGGACAACCAGCCGGTGCCGATCGATGGCTTGCTGCAATCGATCAAGAGCGACGCGCAGCAGTTGTCCGGCCAGAAAAACCAGAAAATCACCCTGGAAGCCGACCCGACGATTCTGCTCAAGGGTAGCGAGGCGGAGTTGCGCAGCGCGTTTTCCAACCTGGTGTTCAACGCGGTGAAATACACCCCGGCCGAAGGCAATATCCGCATTCGCTGGTGGGGCGACGATCAGGGCGCGCACCTGAGCGTGCAGGATTCCGGGATTGGCATCGATAACAAACACCTGCCGCGCCTGACCGAACGCTTCTATCGCGTCGACTCCAGCCGCAACTCCAATACCGGTGGCACCGGCCTGGGGTTGGCGATCGTCAAACACGTTTTGTTACGTCATCGGGCACGGATGGAAATCAGCAGCGTACCGGGCCACGGCAGTACCTTTACCTGCCACTTTGCGCCGGCTCAGGTCACCCAATCACGGGTTATCAGCACCGCCGACTGATACCGGCCAGCACGCGCCACTAGGCAACCGCCGAGTCAGCCGCTACATTGGCTGACTTGCGTCTGCCTTTCAGGCGCGATTCTTACTTCCCTTTCGAATACACGGAACCCGCAAAACTCCATCATGGACCCTTCCCCTGGCTTGACCCTCGCTACAATTTTCGCCGACTTCGGCATGATTCTTTTTGCTCTGATCCTGGTTTTGCTCAACGGCTTTTTCGTTGCGGCGGAATTTGCCATGGTCAAGCTGCGCTCGACCCGGGTCGAGGCCATCGCTGATAAAAACGGCTGGCGCGGGCACATCCTGCGCACCGTGCACAGTCAGCTCGATGCGTACCTCTCGGCCTGCCAATTGGGTATCACCCTCGCCTCCCTGGGCCTGGGTTGGGTCGGTGAGCCCGCGTTTGCCCACATTCTTGAGCCGGTGTTGAGCGCGGTCGGCGTTCAATCGGCCGAAGTGGTCAAAGGCATCTCGTTCTTCACCGCGTTCTTCATCATTTCGTACCTGCACATCGTGGTCGGTGAGCTCGCCCCGAAATCCTGGGCAATCCGCAAACCCGAATTGCTGTCGCTGTGGACCGCCGTGCCGCTGTACCTGTTCTATTGGGCCATGTACCCGGCCATCTACCTACTCAACGCCAGTGCCAACACCATCCTGCGCATTGCAGGGCAAGGTGAGCCCGGCCCGCATCACGAGCACCACTACAGCCGTGAAGAGCTGAAACTGATCCTGCACTCCAGCCGTGGCCAGGACCCGAGCGACCAAGGCATGCGCGTGCTGGCCTCGGCGGTGGAGATGGGCGAACTGGAAGTGGTCGACTGGGCCAACTCCCGCGAAGACCTGGTGACCCTGGAGTTCAACGCACCGCTCAAGCAGATCCTGGCGATGTTCCGTCGCCACAAGTTCAGCCGCTATCCGGTGTACGACAGCGAACGCCAGGAATTCGTCGGCCTGCTGCACATCAAGGATCTGCTGCTGGAACTGGCGGCGCTGGACCACATTCCTGAGTCGTTCAACCTCGCCGAACTGACCCGCCCGCTGGAGCGCGTGTCGCGGCACATGCCGCTGTCGCAGTTGCTGGAGCAGTTCCGCAAGGGCGGTTCGCACTTCGCCGTGGTCGAAGAGGCCGACGGCAACATCATCGGCTACCTGACCATGGAAGACGTGCTGGAAGTGCTGGTGGGCGACATCCAGGACGAACACCGCAAGGCCGAGCGCGGGATCCTCGCTTACCAGCCGGGCAAGTTGCTGGTACGGGGCGATACGCCGCTGTTCAAGGTTGAACGACTGCTGGGCATCGACCTCGACCACGTCGAAGCCGAAACCCTTGCCGGGCTGGTCTATGAGAGTCTCAAGCGCGTTCCGGAAGAGGAAGAAGTGCTGGAAGTCGAAGGCCTGCGGATCATCATCAAGAAGATGAAGGGGCCGAAGATCGTCCTGGCCAAGGTGTTGATGCTGGACTGATCGAGATATCCGGATTCGAGTCGATACTATCGCGAGCAAGCTCGCTCCCACACTGGAATGCATTTCAACTGTGGGAGCGAGCTTGCTCGCGATGGCGTCAGACCAGGAAACGCCTCACTTCCTGCCCAGCGCAAAGTTGGGCAGCGCGCTGACCGGCTGGTTGAACTGATACGGAATCGACACCAGCCCCAGCCCGGTATTGCGCTGGACCACGAAGTGCAAATGCGGCCCGGTGCTGTTGCCGGTGTTGCCGGACAACGCTAAAGCACTGCCTACCGTTACTCGCTGACCCTCCCGAACGCAGACCGAACCTTTCTTCAGGTGCAGGTAGACACCCATGGTCCCGTCATCGTGCAGCACCCGCACAAAATTGCCGGAGGCATCGGTGCCGCGCCCGCTCTGTCCGTTCTCGGTCTTCACCACCACCCCGCCTCGCGCGGCAATGATCGGCGTGCCCTCGGGCATCGCAATGTCTATGGCATAACGGCTCTTGGGGCCAAAGTGGCTGTAGGGCCCATTGGCACCCTGACTGATCCGGAACGGGCCGCCACGCCAGGGCAACGGGTACCGATAGCCCACCGTGGGGCCCGAGGGGTCGCCCAGGGAATACTTGAACTTCGGGACGTACGCCAAAGGCCTTCCACCTTTGGCCGCCGTGAGCTGCGCCAGACGAACGCTGCTGCGCATCGGTATCACGCGCCGAATCGTCTTGCCCGGCACACCACTGGCGTTCTTCACCCCGGCAAAACTCAATTCGACCTCTACCGGTGCATACAGGTCATTGCGCACATAGACGCTGTGCACGCCGTTTTTCTTCATGATGATGAGGCGCACCTGACGCTCAAGGTGCTCGACCATGCCATCGCGGAAAACGAACACATGGGCGCCTTTGCTGGGGCGGTCGCTGTAGGAAACCACGCCATTGGCGTCTTTGGACTTGTAGATGGTCATGGCCACGGCCGAGGTGGCGACCATGAACAGGCCACAGAAAAGCAGCAGGCGCGTGAACATGAGCAAGAATTCTGTCGAGTGGGAACTGAGATGGAGCCTAGCAGCTGCTATGGACCCGGGTAGTCGGCAGATGTTTCAAAATGGGCCGTTCAGAAGATTTTTGACAAAGCCAATGGCCCCTTCGCGAGCAAGTCGAGTCGTCGCACCGCCGCTCCCACATTGGAATGCATTTCAAATGTGGGAGCGGCGGTGCGACGACTCGACTTGCTCGCGAAGACGGACTGACAGGCGACGTTGTATCAAGCGCCAGGAATGAAGTGCTTCTGCGCCGTCCCCCGCGCAATCAGGCGCGAGATGTAATCGAGCTTCTGCGCATCCTGATCGACAAAGCGGAAGGTCAGTTGCAGCCAGTCGCTGTCGGGCTTCGGTTCGTGGGCCACGACGGCATGCAGATAGCCGTTGAGGCGGGCGATTTCGGCATTGTCGCCCTGCTCCAGGTCCAGCACGGCGCTGTCGAGGATCTGCGGCAGGGTCTCGGTGCGCTTGACCACCAACAGGGCTTCCTTGAGGCTCAAAGCCTTGATCACGCACTGCTGGATGCCATTCGGCAAACGCAGTTGACCCTGGCCACGTCCGCTGGCAGGTGCTGAAGAGGCCGCAGGCGCCTTGACCGGCGGGCTGTTGAGCAAGCCTTTGGACGGTGCGGGCGGGGCCGTTGGCGTGGTGACGGGGGCCTTGCCAGCGGTCAGGGCTGCCAGGGAGTCGTTGGCGAATGCGGGGCTGGTTTTGGTCGCGGCGACGTTGATCAAGGCATCGAGTTTGCCGACCTTGTGCAGCGCCTGCTTGACCTTGGTGATCAGCTGTTCGTTGGTGAACGGCTTGCTGACATAACCGGATACCCCGGCCTGGATCGCCTGGACGACGTTCTCTTTGTCGCCACGGCTGGTCACCATCACGAAGGGCATGGCTTTGAGGCTGTCTTGCTCACGACACCAGGTCAGCAGTTCCAGGCCGGACATTTCCGGCATTTCCCAGTCGCACAGGACCAGGTCGAATGCTTCCTTGGCCAGCATGGTCTGGGCCTTTCTGCCGTTGATCGCGTCTTCGATCCGCATGCCCGGGAAATAATTGCGCAGGCACTTTTTCACCAAGTCACGAATGAACGACGCGTCGTCCACGACCAACACACTGACCTTACTCATCCACCACCCCTTTAAAAAATCCCGGCCAGCATACCGCCTTGATGATGGCACATTGCCAAAAAACCTTCAGTCACGCCGGGACTTTTCGTTCACGGGTGCTGCTTTCGAATGCGTAGGCCACAAACAAAAACGCCCGGCCAACAGGCCGGGCGCTTTACTTGGGCAACCTTACTTATCGTCAGTTTTGCCCGGAACATTAGCGGTTTCGCCGGTTGTTCCTTCGACTTCTTCCTTCATGCGCTTGAGACCCATGTGCCGCACGTCGGTGCCGCGTACCAGGTAAATCACCAGCTCCGAGATATTGCGCGCGTGGTCACCGATACGCTCCAGCGAACGCAGTACCCAGATAATGCTCAGAACCCGCGAGATAGAACGCGGATCTTCCATCATGTAGGTCGCCAGCTCACGCAGGGCGGTCTTGTATTCGCGGTCGATGATCTTGTCGTACTGCGCCACCGACAAGGCAAGTTCGGCATCGAAACGGGCAAAGGCGTCCAGTGCATCACGGACCATGTTGCGCACCTGGTCACCGATGTGGCGCACTTCGACGTAACCGCGCGGCGCCTCGCCTTCTTCGCACAGCTGAATGGCGCGACGGGCGATCTTGGTCGCTTCGTCACCGATGCGCTCCAGGTCGATCACCGATTTGGAAATGCTGATGATCAGTCGCAGGTCGGACGCTGCCGGCTGGCGACGGGCCAGAATGCGCAGGCATTCTTCGTCGATGTTGCGTTCCATCTGGTTGATCTGGTCGTCGATCTCGCGCACCTGCTGGGCCAGGCCGGAGTCGGCCTCGATCAGCGCGGTGACCGCGTCGTTGACCTGCTTCTCGACCAGCCCGCCCATGGCCAGGAGGTGGCTGCGCACTTCCTCCAGTTCGGCGTTGAACTGCTGGGAGATGTGGTGTGTAAGGCCTTCCTTAGAAATCATGTTGTCTGCTCCGCAAAAGCTGTGAGCTGCAAGCTACAAGCTGCAAGCTGATGTGTTGTACCCGAACTGCCCTGACTTGCCGCTTGAAGCTTGCGGCTCGTAGCTGCTGCTAGCCATAGCGACCGGTGATGTAGTCTTCGGTCTGCTTCTTCGCCGGATTGGTGAACAGGGTGTCGGTGTCGCCAAATTCCACCAGTTTGCCCATGTACATGAACGCGGTGTAGTCCGAAACCCGCGCCGCCTGCTGCATGTTGTGGGTCACGATGACGATGGTGAACTTGGATTTCAGTTCGTAGATCAACTCTTCGACTTTCAGCGTGGAGATCGGGTCGAGTGCCGAGCAGGGTTCGTCGAGCAGCAACACTTCCGGCTCAACGGCGATGGTGCGGGCGATCACCAGACGCTGCTGCTGACCACCGGACAGGCCCAGTGCCGACTCGTGCAGGCGATCCTTGACTTCGTCCCACAGCGCCGCGCCTTTGAGTGCCCACTCAACGGCTTCGTCGAGCACGCGCTTCTTGTTGATACCCTGGATGCGCAGGCCGTAAACCACGTTTTCGTAGATGGTTTTCGGGAACGGGTTGGGCTTCTGGAACACCATGCCGACGCGACGACGCAGCTCGGCCACGTCTTCGCCCTTGCGGTAGATGTTGTTGCCGTACAGGTTGATCTCGCCTTCGACGCGGCAGCCATCCACCAGGTCGTTCATGCGGTTGAAGGTACGCAGCAGTGTGGACTTGCCACAGCCGGACGGGCCGATGAAGGCGGTCACGCGCTGCTTCGGGATGTTCATGCTGACGTCGTACAGCGCTTGTTTTTCGCCGTAGAACAGGCTCAGGCCCGGCACTTCGATGGCTACGGTTTCCTGCTCGAGGTTCAGGCTCTGTTTGTCGCGACCCAGTGCCGACATGTTGATGCCGTGGGTATGTGCTTCGTGCTGCATGGGAGGCTCCCTGTGCTAACAAATTCGGTTCGGAACGCTGCTTATTGCAGTTCCCATCAATATTCCGGTGGACGCGGTCCAGTGTGGGAGCGGGCTTGCTCGCGAAGAGGCCGGCACATTCAACATCAATGTTGCCTGACCCACCGCTTTCGCGAGCAAGCCCGCTCCCACATTGGAGATCAGCTGTCCAAAGCTTTGTACTTCTCGCGCAGGTGGTTGCGGATGTACACCGCCGACAGGTTCAGCGTCGCGATCACCAGCACCAGCAACAGCGCCGTGGCGTATACCAGCGGTCGTGCGGCTTCGACGTTCGGGCTCTGGAAGCCGACGTCATAGATGTGGAAGCCCAGGTGCATGATCTTCTGATCCAGGTGCAGGTACGGGTAGTTACCGTCCACCGGCAAAGACGGCGCCAGTTTCACCACACCCACCAGCATCAGCGGCGCCACTTCACCCGCGGCGCGAGCCACGGCGAGGATCATGCCGGTCATCATCGCCGGGCTGGCCATCGGCAATACGATCTTCCACAAGGTTTCAGCCTTGGTCGCGCCGAGGGCCAACGAGCCTTCACGCACGGTGCGAGGAATCCGCGCCAGGCCTTCTTCGGTGGCCACGATCACCACCGGCACTGCCAGCAGCGCCAGGGTCAGCGAAGCCCAGAGCAGGCCCGGCGTGCCGAAGGTCGGCGCCGGCAAGGCTTCCGGGAAGAACAGACGGTCGAGCGAGCCACCCAGCACATAGACGAAGAAGCCCAGGCCGAACACCCCGTAAACGATGGCCGGAACACCGGCCAGGTTGTTCACCGCGATGCGGATCACCCGGGTCAGCGCGTTCTGCTTGGCGTATTCACGCAGGTACACCGCCGCCAGCACGCCGAACGGGGTCACGATCATCGCCATGATCAGGGTCATCATCACGGTGCCGAAAATGGCCGGGAAAATACCGCCCTCCGTGTTCGCTTCACGCGGGTCGTCGCTCAGGAACTCCCAGACCTTGCTGAAGTAGAAACCGATCTTGGTGGTCGTGCTCATGGCGTTCGGCTGGTAGGCGTGAACCACTTTGCCGATACCGATTTCGATTTCCTTACCGTTCGCATCGCGGGCGGTCAGGCTGTCGCGGTTGAACTGCGCATGCAGATCGTTCAGGCGCGCTTCAACATCCTGATAGCGGGCATTGAGTTCGGCGCGCTCCGATTCCATGTCCGCTTGTGCGGTGGCGTCGAGCTTGCCATCCAGCTCCAGCTTGCGACCGTGCAAGCGGACGCGCTCCAAGCCGGCGTTGATCGCGCCGATGTCGGTTTTTTCCAGGCTCTTGAGCTGTGCGGCCAGCTTGTTCACGCGGTCGACACGGGCCTGCAACTCAGGCCATGCGGCTTCGCCTTCAGCGACAACCTTGCCGTCCTGTTTGACGTTGACCAGGTAACCGTAGAAGTTGCCCCACTCACGCCGCTCGATCGCCATCAGCTCCGGCGGCGTCGTCTGGTTGGTCAGCCACTCGCCGACGACCCAGGTGAAGTCGTTGCCGTTCAGGTCACGGTTGCCGACCTTGATCAGCTCGCGGGTCATGAACTCCGGGCCCTGCTCAGGCACCGGCAGGCCGGCGCTCTTCAAGCGGGCACGGGGTACTTCTTCCTTCTGTACCACTTCACCAATGACCAGGTGCTGGCCCTGGCCCGGTACGTCGTAGCTGGCGTGGATCAGGTCCGCCGGCCAGAAGTGACCCAGGCCGCGCACGGCAATCACTGCCAGCAGGCCAATGGTCATGATGACCGCGATGGACACCGCGCCACCGCTGATCCAGACGCCGGGGGCGCCGCTCTTGAACCATCCTTTCAGGGAGTTCTGTTTCACAGACTTCTACCTTTCTTAAAGCGACGAGTATTTCTTGCGCAGACGCTGACGAATCAGTTCTGCGAGGGTGTTCATGACGAAGGTGAACAACAGCAGCACCAGCGCCGAGAGGAACAGCACGCGGTAGTGGCTGCCGCCGACTTCCGACTCGGGCATTTCCACCGCTACGTTGGCCGCCAGGGTGCGCAGGCCTTCGAACAGGTTCATTTCCATGACCGGGGTGTTACCGGTGGCCATCAGCACGATCATGGTTTCCCCGACCGCACGGCCCATGCCGATCATCAGCGCCGAGAAGATGCCCGGGCTCGCGGTGAGGATCACCACGCGGGTCATGGTCTGCCACGGCGTGGCACCGAGGGCCAGGGAGCCCAGGGTCAGGCCACGCGGCACGCTGAACACGGCGTCTTCGGCGATGGAGTAAATGTTCGGGATGACCGCGAAGCCCATGGCCAGGCCGACCACCAGAGCGTTGCGCTGGTCGTAGGTGATGCCCAGGTCGTGGGAGATCCACATGCGCATGTCGCCGCCGAAGAACCAGTTCTCCATGAACGGACTCATGTACAGCGACAGCCAGCCCACAAACAGGATCACCGGAATCAGCAGCGCACTTTCCCAACCGTCCGGGACTTTCAGGCGGATCGACTCAGGCAGGCGACTGAAGGTGAAACCGGCGACCAGGATGCCGATCGGCAGCAGCATCAGCAGGCTGAAGATGCCCGGCAGGTGCCCTTCCACATACGGAGCGAGGAACAGACCGGCGAAGAAGCCGAGGATCACCGTCGGCATCGCTTCCATCAATTCGATCACCGGCTTGACCTTGCGGCGCATGCCCGGAGCCATGAAGTACGCGGTGTAGATCGCAGCGGCAACGGCCAGTGGAGCGGCCAGCAGCATGGCGTAGAATGCGGCTTTCAGGGTACCGAAAGTCAGCGGCGACAGGCTCAGCTTGGGTTCGAAGTCGGTGTTGGCGGCGGTCGATTGCCAGACGTATTTAGGCTCGTCGTAGTTCTCGTACCAGACTTTGCTCCACAGCGCGCTCCACGAGACTTCCGGGTGCGGGTTGTCCAGCAGCAGCGGGTGCAGCTTGCCGCCGGCCTCCACGATCACGCGGTTGGCGCGAGGTGACAGACCGAAAATGCCCTGGCCTTCGGCAACCGGCTCAACCAGCAAGGTGCGGTGGGCAGTACTGTGGAACACACCGAGCTTGCCGGAAGCGTCAAGGGCAATGAAGCCCTTGCGGCGCTCTTCGGCAGTGATTTCAACGATAGGCGTGGTGCCCATCTGGAAGGTGCGGATCTGCTTCAGGCGCTGTTCGCCATCGGGATCGCGAGCCATGAACCACTGGGCCAGGCCACCTTTGGAATCACCGATGATCAGCGAAATGCCGCCCACCAGCTGGGTGCTGGCGGTGACTTGCGCTTCACCGTCTTCAAGCAGTTTGTAGCGACCGTTGAGGCTCTTGTCGCGCAGGCTGAACACGTCGGCCTGGGCACGCCCGTTGATCACGTACAGCCACTGCTGACGCGGGTCGACGAAGATGTTCTTCACCGGCTCGTTCATCTGCGGCAGGTCGATACGCTTCTGCTCGTTGGTGACTTCGCCGGTCATCATGTTCTCTTCGCTGGTCAGCGACAGAACGTTGAGTTGCGAACCGGTGGCGCCAACCAGCATCAGGGTCGAATCGTTGGCGTTGAGGCTGACGTGCTCCAGCGCACCGCCGGCTTCGTTCACCGCGATTAGCGCTTCGCCATACGGGTACTCGACGGCCGGGGTGATGGTTTTCTTGCCTTCCGGGTAGCTGACTTTATAGGTGTGACGGAACACCAGTGCCTGACCGTTGGACAGACCCACAGCCACCAGAGGGTGGCCTGGCTGGTCTTCACCGATGGAGGTCACGGTGGTGCCGGCCGCAATCGGCAAATCGACGCGCTTGAGTTCGGCGCCACTGTCGATGTCGAAGAACAATGCCTGGCCCTTGTCGGAAACCCGCATCGCCACCTGGTTCTGCTCTTCCAGAGAGATCATCAGCGGCTTGCCGGCATCTTGCATCCAGGCTGGAACGATCGCATCTTTCGCAGTCAGGCTGGCACCCTGGAACAACGGCGCAACCACGTAGGCGAGGAAGAAGAAGATCAGTGTGATGGCTGCCAGCACCGCCAGGCCGCCGATGAGGACGTACCAGCGGGTGAAGCGATCCTTGAGCGCGCGGATGCGACGCTTGCGTTGTAGCTCAGGCGTATTGAAGTCAATTCGCTTGGGGGGATTAGTAGTCATTGTGGAATTGGCCAGATCATTCATTCGCACACCCTAGCGATCCTGTATGACAGAAAGATGACAGTGCAGTGACGCAACAAATCCGCCGCCCGGAGGAACCGGCAGCGGATAGAGAATTTGGGGGTTGTGTAGGAGCTGTCGAGGGAACCGAGGCTGCGATCTTTTGATCTTGCAGTTGAGAAAGCCAGATCAAAAGATCGCAGCCTCGCCCCGCTCGACAGCTCCTGCACAGGAATCCGGGATTACCCCGGATTCAGGGTTTTACTTTTTTGCGACTTCAGCGCCGCCTTCCTGCAGACCCAGGTCAGCCAGTGCTTTTGCAGCAACCTTGGCCGGCAGTGGGATGTAGCCGTCTTTCACTACAACTTCCTGACCCTGTTTCGACAGAACCAGTTTCACGAACTCGGCTTCCAGCGGGGCCAGAGGCTTGTTCGGGGCTTTGTTGACGTATACGTACAGGAAGCGGGACAGCGGGTACTTGCCGTTCAGGGCGTTTTCTTCGGTGTCTTCGATGAAGTCCTGGCTGCCTTTCTTGGCCAGGGCCACAGTCTTCACGCTCGCGGTCTTGTAGCCGATGCCCGAGTAACCGATACCGTTCAGCGAGGAGCTGATCGACTGCACGACCGAAGCCGAACCTGGCTGCTCGTTCACGTTAGGCTTGTAGTCGCCTTTGCACAGGGCTTCTTCCTTGAAGTAGCCGTAGGTACCGGATACCGAGTTACGACCGAACAGTTGAACCGGCTTGTTGGCCAGGTCGCCGGTCACGCCCAGGTCGCCCCAGGTTTTCACGTCGGTTTTAGCGCCGCACAGACGAGTGGACGAGAAGATCGCGTCAACCTGTTCCATGGTCAGGTGCTGGATCGGGTTGTCCTTGTGTACGAATACCGCCAGGGCGTCAACGGCAACCGGGATAGCGGTTGGCTTGTAGCCGTACTTCTGTTCGAAGGCAGCCAGTTCGGTGTCCTTCATCTTGCGGCTCATCGGGCCCAGGTTGGAGGTGCCTTCAGTCAGCGCAGGTGGCGCAGTGGCGGAGCCAGCGGCCTGAATCTGGATGTTTACGTTCGGGTATTCTTTCTTGTAGTTCTCAGCCCAGAGGGTCATGAGGTTGGCCAGGGTATCGGAGCCGACGCTGGACAGGTTGCCCGACACACCAGTGGTCTTGGTGTAGCTCGG
>Ga0209050_1003189_pt1 | contig 12429 bp, 15 predicted proteins | sample Araplavi_mTSA_r2_FD_184276 | JGI IMG/M metagenome (GOLD analysis project Ga0209050, IMG submission 184276) | Arabidopsis root microbial communities from North Carolina, USA - plate scrape MF_Cvi_mTSA_r2 (SPAdes) (version 2) | ecosystem: Host-associated > Plants > Roots > Endosphere | place: USA...
AGCTCGCGGTCTCCGCTGATCGGCGCGTATCGGATGCCGGGCGTTTCCGCCGCCGCCCAGCTGATCCGCTTCGACCTGGCAGGGATTTCGGTGTCGGCGGGAAGCGCCTGCTCGTCGGGAAGCTTGCGGCCCAGCCATGTGCTGACCGCAATGGGCTGGGCCGAGCCGGCGCTGCGCGAAGTCGTGCGGGTGAGCTTCGGGCGCGCAACCACCGAAGCCGAAGTGGACGCCTTCGTGGCGCTGTGGCGCGAGATCGCCGCCGAAGCGCGGGCCCGCGCGGCATGATCTATCTCGATTATCAGGCGACCACGCCGCTCGCGCCCGACGCGCTCGCCGCGATGCTGCCCTGGCTGGAGAGCCAGCACGCCAACCCCCACTCCGCGCACCCGCCCGGACGCGCGGCGAAGGCTGCAGTGGAAGTGGCGCGCGGCGAAGTCGCCGGACTGATGCCCGAAGGCGGCACGGTCAACTTCACCAGCGGCGCGACCGAAGCGCTCAACTGGGCGATCAAGGGCACGACCGGGCCGATCGTCACGCTAGCGACCGAACATGCCGCGGTGCTCGACACGGTCGAGGCCGAGGCACGCAAGGGGCGTGCGGTCACCGTGCTGCCGGTGGGCAGCGACGGGCTGGTCGATTTCGCGGCGGCGCGCGCGGCGATCCGCCCCGGCACGGGGCTGGTCGCGGTCATGCTGGTCAACAACGAGATCGGCACGATCCAGCCGGTCGAGCGATTGGCCGAGCTGGCCAGGGCCGCCGGCGCGCGGTTCCTGTGCGATGCGGTGCAGGGTTATGGCCGCGTGCTGATCCCCGAAGGCTGCGATCTGGTCGCGGTGTCGGCGCACAAGGTTCATGGGCCCAAGGGGGTCGGTGCGCTGTGGATCCGCGAAGGCGTGACGCTCGAACCGCTGTTGCACGGGGGCGGGCAGGAGCCGGGTGGGCGCTCGGGGACGCTGTCGCCGGCATTGTGTGCCGGGTTCGGCGCCGCGGCGCGGCTCGCCAAGCAGCGGTTCGGCGCGGATCACGCCCATGCCGAGCAGCTTTTCCGGGCGGCACTGGCCCATCTCGGCGGCGACTGGACGCTCAACGGCTCGCGCGACGAGCGCTATCGCGGCAATCTGAATATTCGCCGCGAGGGGCTCGACGTCGCGCGGCTGATGTCCGACCTGCGCGATATCGCCTTTTCGGCCGGGTCGGCCTGTGCGAGCGGGTCGGGGCGGCCGAGCCATGTGCTGCGCGGTCTGGGGCTGAGGGACGCCGAGGCGCGATCGAGCATAAGGCTGGGGTTCGGGCGATACACGACCGAGGAGGAGCTGCTGGCGGCGCTCGACCGGATCACCGCCGCGGCGCGCGGCCAGAAGGTGGCGGCATGATCCGGGTGCGATTCGTCGCCGCCGATGGAACGGAGGGCCGGGAGGTCGAGGCGGAAGACGGTGCGGTGCTGCTCGAAGTGGCGCAGAATGCAGGCCAGCCATTGGAAGGCACGTGCGAGGGGCAGATGTCGTGCTCGACGTGCCACGTCATCGTTGACGCAAAGGATTTCTCCCGGCTGCCGCGCGCGAGCGAAGAGGAAGAGGACATGCTCGACCTCGCCATCGGCGCGACGCGGACCAGCCGGCTGGCGTGCCAGATCGTGCTGACGCGGGATCTCGACGGATTGACGGTGCGGATGCCGTCCGAGCATCGCGACATGCAGGGGCGCTGAGCGGACGATCGGTCCGTGTTGGAACGACGGGCGGCGGCCAGTCGTTTCGCTCCGATGACACGCCCCGGACTCCGGCAGACGCTGTACAATCTGGGCGGTCGCATATGCGATATCGGAGCGAACATAGCAGGCCACCCGGCGGCATTGGTCGGGGTGATCGTTTTCTGCATCGCCTGGTTTCTGTTGCCGCTCGGCGACAAAGCGACCGCCGTGCTGACCCTGGTGCTTTCGGTGCTCGCGATCACGCTCACCCAGATGGTGCTCAACCAGCAGAAACGGCACGAAATCGCGCTGCACCTCAAGATCGACGAATTGATCCACGCGATGAAAGGCGCACGCGACGAAGTGATGGGAATCGAGACCGCCAGCGAGTCCGAACTCGAAGCGTTGCGCATCACCGGCGACAAGGCTGAAGAGGTCCTCGCCAAGCGCCGCGGCAAGCCCGTGGTCACCACCGATTCGAACAGTCGCGGGGCTTGAGCGCGACGCGGAACAACGTCGCCGTTTCGGGATTGTAATGGCCTTGGGGTTCCCGCCCCGAGGTCAGGAGAGAGCCATATGAAAATTCTCACTCTAGTCGCAGCAGCCGCCGCCGCGGTTCTGGCGGTCCCGACGGCATCTGCCGCTACCGCCCCCGCAACCGGCGTCATATCGGTCGCCAGCTTTGCCGCCAGCGCGCCCGCCGTGCAGAGCGGGCGCTGGGAGCGCGAGCGCCGTTACGAGCGCCGCACCAACCGGCATCGCCGCGTCTATTGGCGGACGCACTGCACGCGCAAATGGCGCAACGGCCACCGCATCCGCGTCTGCCGCAAGGTACGCTATTGGCGCTGAACCTTTGGCGGGAGCGCCCAGGCGCTCCCGCACTTGCCTAAGCCACCGACTTTGCCCATATGCGCCGCGGGAGTCGGGCGGACGATGCCGTCGCCAACCCGGTCAGATCCGGAAGGAAGCAGCCGTAACGATTTCGTGTCGGGTCGTTCCGGCTCCCACCATTCCTTGAAGACGCAGAGCCCTCGGCCCGCTAGTCTGCCGCACAATGTCTGATTCCTTCCTCGGCCTCGACGAGCCGCCCCAGCCCAAGCAGGAGGCGTATCGCGTCCTCGCGCGCAAATATCGGCCGCAGACCTTTTCCGAGCTGATCGGGCAGGATGCGATGGTCACTACGCTCGGCAACGCGATTCGGCGCGACCGGCTGGCGCACGCATTCCTGCTCACCGGCGTCCGCGGGGTCGGCAAGACCTCGACCGCGCGGCTGATCGCCAAGGCATTGAACTGCATCGGGCCGGATGGGCAGGGCGGGCCGACGATCGATCCGTGCGGCATCTGTGAGCCGTGCCGCGCGATCGCCGAGGGGCGTCATATCGACGTGATCGAGATGGACGCCGCGAGCCATACCGGCATCGACGACATTCGCGAGATCATCGAGGCGTCGCGTTATTCGGCGGTCTCGGCGCGCTACAAGATCTACATCATCGACGAAGTCCACATGCTATCCAAGGCCGCGTTCAACGGCCTGCTCAAGACGCTCGAGGAGCCGCCGGCGCATGTGAAGTTCCTGTTCGCCACCACCGAAGTGAACAAGGTGCCGGTGACGGTGCTGTCGCGCTGCCAGCGCTTCGACCTGCGGCGGATTCCGGCGGAGAAACTGGCGGAGCATTTCGCGCGCGTCTCGGCGGCCGAGGGTGTGGAGGCCGAACCCGATGCGCTGGCGCTGATCGCGCGGGCAGCGGAGGGATCGGCGCGCGACGGCCTCTCGATCCTCGACCAGGCGATCGCCCATGCCGGGCTCGAAGGCCGCGGAGTGCGCGCAGAGGCAGTGCGCCAGATGCTGGGGCTTTCGGACCGCGGCGCGATCCGGACATTGTTCGGGCTGCTGCTCGCCGGCGACGCAGTGAACGCGCTGGCGGCGCTGCGCGGGCAATATGATCTGGGCGTCGACCCACAGGCGGTGCTGCGCACCTTGCTCGAAACCGTCCACGGCGTGACCTTGGCCAAGCTCGGCACCGAGGCGACAGCCGGGCAATCTGCCGAAGAGCTCAAGGCGTTGCAGGACTGGGCGGCGGGGCTGTCCTTTCCGACGCTGCACCGGCTCTGGCAATTGCTGCTGCGCGGGCATGATGAAGTCGCCAAAGCCGCACTGCCGATCGAGGCCTGCGAGATGGCGCTGCTGCGGGTGATCCACGCCTCACAATTGCCCGATCCGGGCGAACTGGCGCGACAATTGGCGAATGGCAGCGTCAGCGCGCCTGCGTCCGCCACAGCGCCGGCGAAACCAGTCGAGCCGGCGATGCCCTCGAGCATCTCCGAGCTTGCCGCGCATCTGGAAGCGGGCAAGCGCTTCCAGCTTGCGCAGCAAGTGCGCGACTATTTGCGGCCGGTGCGGTTCGAGGGATCCGAATTCGAATTCGGCGCAGCGCGCGAGCTGCCGCACGACTTCATCCGCGAACTGGGCGCGGCGCTCCGCGAGACGACAGGGGTCAATTGGCGCCTGAAGTGCGTTGAAGACGCAGGCGCGCCGACGATCCGCGAGGAGCAGGCCGCGAACGAGGCCGCCGAACGCGCGGCGGTGCTCAATTCGCCCGTGGTCGCCGCCGCGATGCAGGCCTTTCCCGATGCCGAGCTGATCGGCTGGAACAATGTACGGAGTAATCAGGCATGAAGAGCCTCGAAGACATCATGGCGATGGCGCAGAACGTCCAGGACGAGCTGACCAAGGCGCAGGCGACACTCGATACGATCGAAGTCGAGGGTGTGTCGGGCGGCGGACTGGTCAAGGTGAAGGCGAGCGCCAAGGGGCGGATCATCGGCGTCGACATCGACGAATCGCTGCTGGCGCCATCCGAAAAGGGCATGCTCGAGGACTTGGTCGCGGCCGCGTTCAACGATGCACGCGCCAAGGCGGACGCGGCGTCGCAGGCGGAAATGTCCAAGATGAGCAGCGGGTTGCCGTTGCCGCCGGGGTTCAAGCTGCCCTTCTAAGTCGGGCCGAAGCGGAACAATCGCGTCCTCTTGCCGGTTTTTGGTGGGTCAAGAGGAGTGAGAGCCATGGTCGATCGAGTTGTTGAGCGTACCGATGGTACGACTTCGGAACGCGTCACCGAAACGGCGAGCGCACCCGGCGGCACCACGGTGATCGAGCGGCGCGGCAGCGGGGCCGGCCTGATTATCGGGCTGGCGGTTCTGGTGCTGGTGGTGATCGGCGCGCTGTTCCTGATCAATCAGAACAATCGCGAGAATGTGAAGACCGACGCGATCACCGAGGCCGCGAAGGACGTCGGCGGCGCGGCCAAAGATGTCGGCAGTGCTGCGAAGGATGCCGGCGGCGCCGCGAAGGATGCCGCCAAGAAGGCCGAATAGTCAGCGCAGGCAGGCGTCGAGCCCGTCTCCGGCGACAACGCCGATCCGCCGATTGATCGAATTGCCGTAGCGCCGCGTGAAGCCCCTCGGGTCGATCGCGGCGCGTTTTTTCGGCAAGGGCAGCACCGCGGCGATCAGCGCCGCCTCGCGGTCGCTCAACTGCGAGGCGTCGTGCTTGAAATAACGCATCGCGCCGGCGTTGACCCCGTAAGTGCCGATCCCCGTCTCGGCGACGTTGAGATAGACTTCCATGATCCGGCGTTTGCCCCAGATGTGCTCGATGAGCAGCGTGAAATACGCCTCGAGGCCCTTGCGGAAAAAGCCGCCGCCTTGCCACAGGAAGACGTTCTTCGCGGTCTGCTGGCTGATCGTCGAGCCGCCGCGAATGCGCTTCTTGCCGGTGGCGTTGCGCGCGGCCGCGGCGGCGATCGCCTTATAGTCGAAGCCGCCATGCTGGCAGAAGCGCGAATCCTCGGCGGCGATCGCGGCCCGCGCCATGCTCGGATCGATGCGGTCGAGGCTCATCCAGCTTTTGGTGACGCCGTGACCGCCCACGGCATCGCCGATCATCGTGAAGGTGATCGGCGGGTTGATGAAGCGGAGCGCCGCGACCCAGAGCAGCGAGCCGATGAAGAAGGCGAGCACCGCCTTGACGATCCAGCCGAGGATGCGGCGCTTGAACGGCCTGCGGGGGCGCGGCGGCGCAGGCTCCGGCGCGTCGATGCGCGTCGTTGCCTGCGGCGCGGGTGTACGCGCCAGATCGTCGTGCCGTTCGTCACTCATGCCGGCACGATTGGCGGCGCTGGTCGCTCAACGCAACCGCTTCGTCGTCAATAGGCCGCCAGCAGTCGCTTCTCGCCCGCGAGACGCATCATCGCCTTTTGCAGCTTCTCGAAGGCCCGGACCTCGATCTGGCGGACGCGCTCGCGCGACACGCCATAGACCTGGCTGAGCTCCTCGAGCGTCTTGGGATCGTCGGTCAGGCGACGCTCGGTGAGGATGTGCTTCTCGCGCTCGTTGAGGTCGTCCATCGCGTCCACGAGCATCTCGTGGCGGACATCGGCCTCCTGCGCCTCGGCCACGGCCTCGTCCTGGAGCGGGCCGTCATCCTGCAGCCAATCCTGCCACTGGCTCTCGCCATCCTCGCGCATCGGCACGTTGAGCGACGTGTCGCCGCCCATCGCCATGCGGCGGTTCATCGAGGTGACCTCCTCCTCGGTCACGCCCAGATCGGTGGCGATCTTGGCGAGATGCTCAGGGGAAAGGTCGCCATCCTCGAATGCGTCGAGCTTGGCCTTCATCCGGCGCAGGTTGAAGAACAGCTTCTTCTGCGCCGCCGTGGTGCCCATCTTCACGAGCGACCAGCTGCGCAGGATGAATTCCTGGATCGACGCGCGGATCCACCACATGGCGTAGGTCGCCAGGCGGAAGCCGCGATCGGGTTCGAACTTCTTCACGCCCTGCATCAGGCCGATATTGCCTTCCGAGATCAGCTCGGAGACGGGCAGGCCATAGCCGCGATAACCCATGGCGATCTTGGCCACGAGTCGCAGGTGCGACGTGACGAGCTGCGCGGCCGCATCGGGGTCGCCATGCTCCTGGAAGCGCTTGGCGAGCATATATTCCTGCTCGGGCGCGAGGATGGGGAACTTCTTGATCTCGGACAGATAGCGGTTGAGGCTCGCCTCTCCGCCGAGCGCAGGAATCGTCGCCGGGACGTTGCTGCCATTTGCCATGATCAATCTCCCTTCACTGGGCGCAGCACCACATGGGTTGCGCCGCGAAAATCATACGATGAGCTTATTGAACAGTTCCTGCATGTCCGCAGGCATTTCGCTATCGAACGCCAAAGCGTGGCTTGTCACGGGGTGAATGAACCCGAGATGCGCCGCATGCAAGGCCTGCCGCCGGAAATTCAAGGTTGCCAAAAGAGCACGATGGGCGGGGCGGGTGCTCCCATAGACCGGATCGCCCAACAGCGGATGACCGATCGAAGCCATGTGCACACGGACCTGATGCGTCCGGCCAGTTTCGAGGCGGCATTCGACCAGGGCTGCTTCGCGAAGTTGGCGAAGTTTACGCCAATGCGTGATCGCGTGCTTTCCCGAACCTTCGCGGACGACTGCCATTTTCTTCCGATTCGTGGACGATCGCCCTAGGAAAGTGGAAATCGTACCCTCCGAAGTTGACACTTTTCCCGCGACGATTGCCTTGTAGCGCCGGTCGATCGTATGCGCCTTGAATTGACGGGCCAGCCCCTCGTGTGCGCGATCGGTCTTGGCGGCGACCATCAGCCCTGACGTATCCTTGTCGATCCGATGGACGATCCCCGGACGCGCGACTCCGCCGATCCCCGAAAGCTGGCCGGCGCAATGGTGGAGCAGCGCGTTGACCAGGGTGCCGTCGAGATTGCCCGCCGCCGGATGGACGACGAGCCCCGCGGGCTTGTCGATCACGATCAGGTGTTCGTCCTCGAAGGCGATGTCGAGCGCGATGTCCTGCGCTTCGTTGTGCGCCGGGGTCGGATCGGGCACCGCGATGCTGAACAGCGCGCCGCCCGGGGTCTTTCTGGCGGGATCGCGGGCGAGGCCTTCGGGGCCGGTGACCGCACCGCTCGAGATCAGCGCCTTGAGGCGTTCGCGCGATAGGGTGGGAATGGCGTCGGCAAGCGCACGGTCGAGCCGCCAGCCGTCCGCGGCCTGTGCAATCCGCGCTTCGAGTGTAGTAACCCCCCGTCCCATTCTGTAGGTGTAAATGGGGATGAGAATACGCGTTTCAAGATCTGTACTGATCGGTATCCAACGCATTTCCGCGGATGCCCACCCGCGCGAGGCCTGCGGATTGCTGTTCGGCGGCGCCGACGCGATCACGGATTGGCAAGCGGTTGAAAATGTAGCGGAAGAACCCGAGCGGCGCTTCGAAATCGCGCCCGGCGCGCTGTTCGCAGCGCTCCGCGCGGAGCGCGCCGGTGGGCCCGAAATCGTCGGTTACTGGCACTCGCATCCCAGTGGCGACGCGACCCCTTCGATCACCGACGCGGCAATGGCCCAGCCCGACGGCAAACTGTGGTTGATCGTGGCGCGGGAAGACGCGACGCTGTGGCGAGCGGAGGACCCGGCGCCGTTGCACGGCCGCTTCAGGCGAGTGGAGTTGAGCCTCGGCTGAAGGAATCGACCGGGCTTCCTCGTCGCCTGCTCCTTTCGGGCAGGGTCGCCGGTGGCGTGGAACGTTTCGCCCCCGTGCCACGTTTGCTCTTGATAACATAAGGAGTTCTCGGATGCTCTGGACCATCGTCGTCATCCTGCTCGTGCTCTGGCTGCTGGGGTTCACCCTGCACATCGGCGCCGGCCTGATCCATATCCTGCTCGTCGTCGCGCTCGTCGTCGGGCTGATTCAGCTCTTCTCGGGGCGTCGCGTCGTCTAGGGCGGTGTACGGGCGCAGCTTGCAGCGGCAACGCGGCTGCGCCAAAGAGGCGCTGGGGTAACCGGAGCCATTTCCTTGAACATCAGCCCGACCGACTTTGCGAGCCTTTTGTGTTCAAGGCTTTGTCACGACCTGCTCAGTCCGGTCGGCGCGCTCAACAATGGTCTCGAACTGCTCGCCGACGAGCATGATCCGGAGATGCGCGCGCGTTGCCTCGAGCTGTTGAGCGAGAGCGCCAAGGCGTCGGCCAACAAGCTCAAATTCTTCCGCCTGGCGTTCGGTGCGGCTGGAGGCTTTGGCGAAACCGTCGACACGCGCGAGGCGCAGGCGGCGATCGAAGGACTGTTCGGCGACAATCACCGCGTGACGATCGGCTGGATGGTCGAGGATCCGGTGCTGCCCAAACAGGCGATCAAGGTGCTGCTCAATCTCGCATTGATCGGTGGCGACGCGCTGATCCGCGGCGGCCAGCTCGATATCGGCGCGGAGATCGTCGACGGCTCGATCGAGATCGTCGTGCGTGCCGATGGGCCCCGCATCGTGCTCGATTCGGAGCTGCGCGGGGCGCTGGCGGGCGGACAGGAAGACATGCCGGTCACGCCGCGCGCGGCGGCGGCGTTCCTGGCGCATGCGCTGGTGACGCAGGGCGAAGGGACGCTGCAAGTGAGCCCGCCGGATTCCGAAGTGCTGCTGTTCGGGGCGAGCTTTCGGGTGGGCTAACCGCCAATATCGGTCATTGGCGCGCGGCGAAGCGGACTACAGAAGCCGCCGGGCAGAAACCCGCCCACAGGCCGTCCCTTATTGAGCCGCGCTCGGGCAGGTCGAGGGCTTCGATCGGCGTGAAGCCGTGGCCCTGTTGGGGCGGCTCGGCACTGCGCTGCTCGCGTCCGCCATGCGCCCAGCTCCAGTCTCAACCATGGCCGGCAGCTTCCCGAAACCCGGATTGGAATGATCGCCGATGGCACTCGCCATCGGGCTTTCGCCTTCAATGAAGCTTCAGGCGGGGGCGAATGATCGCATTGACCCTGCCGACGGTCAGGAGGATCGTGCCCTTGATCCACCCGTGCACGGCGATGAGGTGCATCCGGTAAAGCGATTTGTAGACGAAGCGCGCCAGGCGACCCTCGATCGCCATCCGCCCGCCGATCAGATTGCCCATCAAGCTTCCCACGGTCGAGAAACGGCTGAGGGACACCAGTGAGCCATGGTCGTGATATACGAACGATCCGAGTTGCCTGTCCTTCTGGATCCGGTCGAGATTCTCCAGCACCATCGATGCCATCTGGTGGGCCGCCTGGGCGCGAGGCGGGATCGGTCGACTCTCTCCGGACGGAACGTAGCAGCAGCAATCGCCCATCGCGAAGATCCGGTCGTCGGCGCTCGTCTGCAGCGTCGGCCGTACGACCAACTGGTGGCCACGACTGAGCTCGAGACCGTCCATGTCCGACGGAACGGCGCCTTTCACGCCGGCGGCCCAGACCTGGAGATCGGCCCCGATGTCGCCGGCGTCGGTGACGATGGCATCCGGCCTGGCCTCGATCACTCTCCGCCCCGTCAGTACCGTTACCCCGAGATTCTCCAGTTCCGCATGGGCGGCCTCGGCAAGCCGGTCGGGCAATGCGGGGAGGATGCGGGGTCCTGCCTCGATCAGCGTAACGCTGAGACGCGTTTCGTCGAATACTTCCAGGCCGTAATGCCGCAGCGCCGCGGCCGCGTTGTAGAGCTCGGCCGCAAGCTCGACGCCCGTAGCCCCTCCGCCCACGACGACCACGCGAACATGTGCATCCGATGCCGGTCGGGCGCCCATGGCGCGGGACACCCGAAGACAATGGTTGAGCAGCTTGTTCCGGAACCGGTCGGCGGAGGCGCGATCGTCGAGAAACAGGCAGTTGCGCATGACACCGGGCGTCCCGAAGTCGTTGCTCACTGCGCCTACGGCCAATACGAGATAGTCGTAGCGGATCCTGTGCTCACCGATGAGCTCGCTGCCGTCATCGTCGAGCAGGGGGGCGATGATCACTTCGCGCGCCTTGCGATCGATGCCTGCGAAGGTGCCGCAGAAGAAGCGGTAGCCCCAGCGATGGCAATGGCTACGATAACCTACCTCATCCAGATTGGCGTCCAGCGAGCCCGCCGCGACCTCATGCAGCAGCGGCTTCCAGATATGGGTCCGGTTCTTCTCGACCAGGATGATGTCGTGTCGCTTGCGCCCATAACGGGCGCCCAGCTTCCGAACGAGTTCGAGACCGCCCGCGCCTCCTCCCACGACCACGATCTGGCATTTGGTCCCCATCTTCGTGCCCTCTCGCTCTGCCTGTCGGCGGTTCGACCAGACTAGCAGATAAGGTCCCGCCGTAAGAAGGAACCTCGCCAACGCGACGCAGGCGATTTTGAATTTCTGGCGCGCCCGGTTGGATTCGAACCAACGACCACAGGCTTAGAAGCGCCGTTGGCAAGTCAATATGACGCCATATGAGGTTGTAATCAAATAAATTATGTCACTGGTCCAATTGCTGAAGTGCGCAGTAAGCTTCAGGTAGCATCAAGGAAGCGCGCGCTCGCGTTACCCCGCAAGTTACCCGAAGATAATGAGGCTAAAACTTACGGATAAATGGATCAGCAATTGCGCTCCGCCCCGGAGCGGTCGGATAGAGCATTCTGACATCTTGTGCCCCGGTCTCTATCTCCGCGTGACGTGCAAGGGGGTGAAGACCTTCTCGGTTCTTATCCGCCAAGGTAGTCTGCAACGCCACACGCTGGGTCGCTATCCGATACTGTCGCTGGCCAACGCCAGACGCAATGCGGTGGAGCTCATGCGGCATGTTGCTGAGAACGGTCAGCAACCGCCGGCAAGGCCTGTCACGCTCGCGGAACTGATTGACCAGTATGTCGAACTGCATCTGATCCCAAACGTGAAACATTGGACAAACGTGCACTCCAGTCTGTTGCAGATCGCTATGCAGCCGCTCCTCGGGCAGGACGCCGCCAAAGTCAGCAACGTCGGTGCCGTGGCGGTGCTCGACGGGATTGTTGCGGTTGGAAAGCCGCACGCCGCGGTCAACCTGCTCAAAGCGCTACGCGCGCTATACAATTGGGCCGAGGCGCGTGGCGCAGTGCCCGCCAACCCATGCCGCAACATCCGTCCACCCGTGCGCACTACGCAACGTGACCGCATTTTAAATGACGCCGAAATCGCGGCCGTGCTGAATGCATGTGACGCCGTTAATGCACCTTTCGGCGACATGGTGCGAATGCTGCTGTTCACCGGTGCGCGCCGCAATGAAGTCGCGCAAATGAAATGGAGCGAGTTGAACGGCAACGTGTGGACGCTGCCCGCTACGCGCTCGAAAAGCGGGCGCGCAAACGTGTTGCCGCTACCGCCCGCCGCAATGGCAGTGCTGAACAAGCTGCCACGCCATGGTGACGACGGGTACGTGTTCACGACTACCGAGGGTAAGCGGCCAAGCTCTGCGTTCGGCCAGAACAAGCGTGCAATAGATGCCGCCAGCGGAACCAGCGGCTGGACCCTGCACGACGCGCGCCGCACGGTGCGCTCGAAGCTTTCCGAGCTCGGCGTGCCGTGGGAGGTAGCCCGACGCGTTGTCGGTCACAGCGTTGACCAACTTGATGCCGTGTATGACCGCTTCACTTACCTCGCAGAGAAGGGTGAAGCACTCGCGCAATTGGCGGAGCATTTTGAACAGCTGCGAAACGGTCACGCGCTGCAAATCCCGCGTGACTGACGCTGATGCGGCAGAAGCGACGCGTGGATTCCCACGCGAGCCGGCAGAAAAAGCAGCAAATTAAATAGAGTGCTTTTTTTCAGATCCGCTCCTTGCTCGACCTTCATCCGAGGTGCGCCCAACGTGATGAAGCCGTCCGAACAGAGGCGATAAACGGGTCCCACGCCCATGAACGAGGGAAGCAGCCCGCTTACGCGATA
>Ga0209050_1003191_pt1 | contig 12417 bp, 17 predicted proteins | sample Araplavi_mTSA_r2_FD_184276 | JGI IMG/M metagenome (GOLD analysis project Ga0209050, IMG submission 184276) | Arabidopsis root microbial communities from North Carolina, USA - plate scrape MF_Cvi_mTSA_r2 (SPAdes) (version 2) | ecosystem: Host-associated > Plants > Roots > Endosphere | place: USA...
CCGTGCTGGACGAACAGGCGGCCCGGCTGCGCGCCGACCGCGAGCCATTGGCCGCGGCGCTGGCGCAATTGCCCGGCGTCAGGGTATTCCCTTCCGCGGCCAATTTCATTCTGGCCCGCTTTTCCGGCAAGCTCGACGGCAACGCCGTGCATCTTGCCCTGAAAACGCGCAAAATATTGATTCGCAACTTCTCCAATGCCCACCCGCTGCTGGCCAACTGCCTGCGCATCTCGGTGGGCGCCCCGGCCGAGAACGCCGCCTTGCTATCCGCCCTGCAAGAGATCTTGAGTGCTTAACATGCGTACCGCAGAAATCACCCGCAACACCAACGAAACCCGCATCCGCGTGGCCATCAACCTGGATGGCACCGGCAAGCAGACGATCGACACGGGCGTGCCCTTCCTGGATCACATGCTGGACCAGATCGCGCGTCACGGCCTGATCGACCTGGACATCAAGGCCGAGGGCGACCTGCACATCGACGCGCATCACACGGTGGAAGACGTGGGCATCACGCTGGGCATGGCCATCGCCAAGGCCGCGGGCACCAAGGCTGGCCTGCGCCGCTACGGTCACGCGTACGTGCCGCTGGACGAAGCGCTGTCGCGCGTGGTGGTGGACTTCTCCGGCCGTCCCGGCCTGGAATATCACATCCCGTTCACGCGCTCGCACATCGGCAGCTTCGACGTGGACCTCACGCGCGAATTCTTCCAGGGCCTGGTCAATCACGCGCTGATCACGATGCACATCGACAACCTGCGCGGCTTCAACTCGCACCATCAGGCGGAAACCGTGTTCAAGGCCTGTGGCCGCGCGCTGCGCATGGCGCTGGAAGTCGACCCGCGCATGGGCGACGTCGTGCCGTCCACCAAGGGCGTGCTGTAAGGTACGCAACCCAGGCAAGCCATCCCCTTCGCACCGCACCAGGCAGACAGAAGTGACCACTATCGCCATCGTCGACTACGGAATGGGCAATTTCCATTCCGTCGCACGCGCCCTGAAATACGCCGCGCCTGACGCCGACATCCGCATCTGCAACCAGCCCCAGGAAATCGCCGCCGCCGACCGCGTGGTGTTTCCGGGCCAGGGCGCGATGGCGGACTGCATGCGCACCCTGAACGAATCCGGGCTGCGCGACGCCGTCGTGCGCGCCGCCCGCGAAAAGCCCCTGCTGGGCGTCTGCGTTGGCGAACAGATGCTGTTCGACGCCAGCGAAGAGGGCGCCACCACTTGCCTGGGACTGTTCCCGGGCGTCGTGCGCCGCTTTTCCGGCCCCGGCTTTGCCGACCTGATCCCCGCCGACGACGAAGCCTGCCTGGCCGACACCGGCGCGGCAGGTCTGGCGGACACCCGCCCCGAGCGCCTGAAGGTGCCGCACATGGGCTGGAACAAGGTCCGCCACACCCGGTCTCACCCGATCTGGGAAGGCATTCCGGACGATTCGCACTTCTACTTCGTCCATAGTTATTACGCCGATCCGGCCGATCCGGGCCTGACGGTTGGTGAAACCGATTATGGCGTCACCTTTACCTGCGCGGTGGCCGCAGCTAACATTTTCGCGGTGCAGTTCCACCCCGAAAAGAGCGCCGAGCACGGTTTGCGCCTGTATCGCAATTTTGTAGACTGGCAGCCGTAGGCCCCGAGCCCCGTGCGCCAGCCCGTTCAACCCCATTTTTTTTCTCGCTGCCAACCATGCTGCTGATCCCCGCCATCGATCTCAAAGACGGGCGTTGCGTGCGCCTGCGCCAGGGTGACCTGGACGATGCAACGGTGTTCTCCGAAGACCCCGCCGCCATGGCCACCCGCTGGCTTGACCAGGGCGCCCGCCGCCTGCATCTGGTCGACCTGAACGGCGCCGTCGCCGGCAAGCCCAAGAACGAAGCGCCCATCAAGGCGATCCTGGACGCCGTCGGCGACGACATTCCCGTCCAGATCGGCGGGGGCATCCGTGACCTGGACACCATCGAACGCTACCTCGACGCCGGCATCTCCTACGTCATCATTGGTACGGCCGCCGTCAAGAATCCGGGCTTCCTGCAGGACGCCTGCGGCGCCTTCCCCGGCCAGATCATCGTTGGCCTGGACGCCCGCGACGGCAAGATCGCCACCGATGGCTGGAGCAAGCTGACCCGCCACGACGTGCTGGATCTGGCCAAGAAGTTCGAAGACTACGGCTGCGAAGCCATCATCTACACCGACATCGGCCGTGACGGCATGCTGTCGGGCGTCAACGTCGAAGCCACCGTACGCCTGGCCCAGCACGTGCGCATTCCCGTGTACGCCTCGGGCGGCATCGCCGGCATCCAGGACATCGAGGCGCTGTGCGCCGTCGAGGAAGAGGGTGTCGAAGGCGCCATCCTGGGCCGCAGCATCTACGAAGGCACGCTCGACTTCCAGGCCGCGCAGGCGCGCGCCGACGAATTGGCAAAATGACCACATCCAGCAGCACCCCCGGGGCCGGCGCGTCCATGCACAACGCGCTGACCCGCCGCATCATTCCCTGCCTTGACGTCACGGCCGGCCGCGTCGTCAAGGGCGTGAACTTCGTCAACCTGCTCGACGCGGGCGACCCCGTCGAGATCGCCCGCCGCTACAACGAGCAGGGCGCCGACGAACTCACGTTCCTGGACATCACCGCCACCAGCGACGGCCGCGACCTGATCCTGCCCATCATCGAGCAGGTGGCCTCGCAGGTCTTCATTCCGCTGACGGTGGGCGGCGGCGTGCGCCAGGTGTCCGACATCCAGCGCCTGCTGAACGCCGGCGCCGACAAGATCAGCATCAACAGCGCCGCGGTGGCCAATCCCGACCTGGTTCGCGCGGCCTCGGACTACCACGGCTCACAATGCGTGGTCGTGGCCATCGACGCCCGCCGCGTCTCCGCGGCCGGCGAACCGGCGCGCTGGGAAGTCTTCACACACGGCGGCCGCAAGGCCACCGGCCTGGACGCCGTGGCGTGGGCGCGCCGCATGGCCGCTTATGGCGCGGGCGAAATCCTGCTCACCAGCATGGACCGCGATGGCACCAAGTCCGGCTTCGACCTGGAACTGACCCGCACCGTCTCGGACGCGGTACCGGTGCCCGTCATTGCCTCCGGCGGCGTCGGCAACCTGCAGCATCTGGCCGACGGCGTCACCACCGGCCGCGCCAGCGCGGTGTTGGCCGCCAGCATCTTCCATTTTGGCCAGCATACCGTCGGCGAGTGCAAGCGCTTCATGGCCGAACAGGGCATCGCCGTACGATTGGACTGAACATGAGCAACGAACCTGCCTGGATGGCCGACGTCGTCTTCGACGAAAACGGCCTGATCCCCGCCATCGCCCAAGACGCCGAAAACGGCCAGATCATGATGGTCGCCTGGATGAACCGCGAATCGCTGGCCGAAACGGCCGCCACCGGCCGCGCGGTCTATTGGTCGCGCTCGCGCAAGCGTCTGTGGCGCAAGGGCGAAGAATCCGGCCATGTCCAGGAAGTGCACGAACTGCGCCTGGATTGCGACGGCGACGTGGTCCTCCTGAAGGTCCGCCAGCAAGGCGGCATCGCCTGCCACACCGGCCGCGCCAGCTGCTTTTTCCGCCGCCTGGAAGGTCAGACCGACCATGCGTCGTGGGTCACGGTGGATCCGGTGCTCAAAGACCCGGAACTCATCTACAAATGACCGATCAGACCCTGACCGCCGCCGACATCCTGGCGCGCATCGCAGACACGCTGGAAACGCGCCGCCCGCAAAACGGCGGCGATCCCCAGGCTTCCTACACGGCCAAGCTGCTGGCCAAGGGCCCCGACGCCTTTTTGAAGAAGATCGGGGAAGAAGCCACGGAACTGGTCATGGCCGCCAAGGATGGCGTGCCCGACCGCATCGTCAGCGAAACCGCCGATTTGTGGTTCCACTGCCTGGTGGCACTGACGCATTTCAACCTGCGGCCTGAAGCCGTGCTGGCCGAGCTGGCCCGCCGCGAGGGCCTGTCGGGCCTGGCGGAAAAGGCAAGCCGCCCGAAGGACTGACCACGGAAACCAAACCCATGAGCGACAACTGCCTTTTCTGCAAGATCGCCGCCGGCGACATCCCGTCCAAGAAGGTCTACGAGGACGAGGACTTTGTTGCATTTCACGATATCAATCCGGCCGCGCCGGTCCATTTACTGCTGATCCCTCGACGTCATGTCACATCCATGCAGGATATTACGGGCGAGGACGCAGATTGGTTGGGTAGAATGATGTCGTTGGCGCCGCGGCTTGCCGCCGAAAACGGTTGCCGTCCGGGCCCCGATGGCGGATTTCGCATCATGATCAACTCTGGCGTCGAAGGCGGCCAGGAAGTCCCGCATCTGCATTTCCACATCATCGGCGGCTCGCGTCCCTGGAAAGGGCGCGTGGCCCCCACTGCGTAATTCGGAGAATCATCATGGGTAGTTTCAGCATTTGGCATTGGTTGGTCGTCCTGGTCATCGTCGCGCTGATTTTCGGCACCAAGAAGCTGCGCAACATCGGCGGCGATCTGGGCGGCGCGGTCAAAGGGTTCAAGGACGGCATGAAGGAAGCCAACAGCGACAAGCCCGCCGAACCGGTCACGCAGCAGCGCGTTGCCGGCGACACCATCGACGTGCAGGCCAAGGAAAAGTCCAACTCCTGAGCGTCAGCCAGCCTCCCTCCGGGCCAGCCCTGAACGGGCCGGCCCTTATTGCTTCAATTCCCGAGCGGCCGTCGAATGTTTGATGTCAGCCTCACTGAACTGATGGTGATCGGCGTCGTCGCCCTGATCGTCATCGGCCCCGAACGCCTGCCCAAGGTTGCCCGCACCGTCGGTCACCTGCTGGGCCGCGCGCAGCGTTACGTCAATGACGTCAAGTCCGATATCCAGCGCGAAATCGAACTCGACGAACTCCGCAAGTTCAAGACTGAAATGGAAGACGCGGCCCAGGGCGTGCAGCAATCGCTGAACGAGACCGGGGCCTCGCTGCAGGAACCCGTGCAGCAGTTCCGCGCCGAATTGGACGAAGTCGCCCGCGAAGCCAACGGCAAGGCCGCCCCCGCCTCACCGGCCACGGCAACTGCCACGCAGGCGCCCGCCGCGGAGACGCCCGCCGAGCCCGCGCGCACAATCGCCCCGCCCAGCCAGAACCACAATCTGGACCTGGACCTGCCTGCCGCCGAGCCCCAACCCGTGCCCAACGCCAACCCGCGCCCGGCCGCCCCCCAACATCAACCCGCCCCGGCGCCCAGCGCGACCGCGGCTGACGTCGCCGCGCCTGCCGCCAAGCCCGTCTCGCCTTCCGGAACTTCGTCGTGACCCAGGACGCAACCCAAGAAGAAGGCCAGCAAGAGACCTTCATCTCTCATCTGGTCGAGCTGCGCACCCGTCTGCTGCGCGCTGTCGGCGCCGTGGTGGCGGTGTTCATCGTGCTCTTCATCTATCCCGGCGCGTCGGCCATCTACGACGTGCTGGCCGCGCCCATGCTGGCCTCGCTGCCCGAAGGCACCCGCATGATCGCCACGGGCGTCATCACGCCGTTCATGGTGCCCGTCAAGGTCACGATGATGGCCGCGTTCATCCTGGCGCTGCCGGTGGTGCTGTATCAGGCCTGGGCTTTCGTGGCCCCCGGGCTATACCGGCACGAAAAGCGCCTGGCGCTGCCGCTCATCGTATCCAGCACGTTTCTCTTCATCGCGGGCATGGCGTTCTGCTATTTCGTGGTGTTCCGCACGGTGTTCCACTTCATCGCCACGTTCGCGCCGCAGTCCATCACGCCGGCGCCGGACATCGAGGCCTATCTCAGCTTCGTCATGACGATGTTCCTGGCGTTCGGCATCACGTTCGAAGTGCCGGTGGCGGTCGTGCTGCTGGTCAAGATGGGCGTGGTCGAGCTCTCCAAGCTGAAGGCCGCGCGCGGCTACGTGGTGGTGGGCGCCTTCATCATCGCCGCCGTGGTCACCCCGCCCGACGTGGTCAGCCAGTTCATGCTGGCGGTGCCGCTTTGCCTGCTCTACGAGGTCGGACTGATCTGCGCCCGCATGGTCACGCCAAAGGAAAGTGCGTCAGCGGACGACGCAGCGTCGGACTCCCTGACCGAACGCCACTGACCTCGGGCGCATAGCCACCAAGACGGTCCGCATAAAAGCGGACCGTTTTACCTTGTCGGCCTCTGACCGCAGTCCTACATTGCAGTCATGTCGCTTTCTCAAAGACTGCGCACCCTCATGCGGTGGCGCGGCATCCATAGCCAGAACCAGCTTGCGCGCCTGTCGGGCGTGCCGCAGTCCTGCATTCATCGCATTCTTACCCGCGAAGACCGCTATTCGCCCGCCCGCAATACGCTCGTGCGGCTGGCGCACGCCCTGGGCACCAGCGTGCCGTGGCTGACAGACGGCGTGGTGCCCGCCGCGCCCGGGGCAAACCCCACGCCCCGGCTGCCAGACGCCGCGGCCAATGGCGTCGATGGCTACTGCGCCGAAATCTGTGCGCGGCTTGCGCCGCAACCCGACAGCACCAAGCGGCTGATCCTGGCGCTGGTGCGCGAACTGTCTGACAAGCCCGGTACCGGCGTCAGCCCCGGCGCCGCCCGTGCGGCGGCGCGTAAATGCGCCTAGCGCGGCTTTCCCGGTCGCGTACCCACCACCACCGCCAGTTCCGCGGGCTTGCCGCCGCGCAAAATGCCCAGCGCGGCCCGCTGGCCGGGCGGCACCTGCGCAATCTCCGATAGCAGGCCGGTCGTGTCCGCCACCCGCTTGCCATTGACCGACTGCACGATGTCGCCCACGCGCAAGCCGCCGCGCGCGCCCGGGCCATCGCGCATGACGCCGGCGATGATCACCCCCGTCGTGTCGCGCGGCAACGCAAAGGCCCGCGCCAGTTCCGGCGTCACGTCCTGCGGCTCCACGCCCAGCCAGCCGCGCTTGACCGAACCGGTCTTGACGATATCGTCCATCACCTTGCGCGCAATCTCGATCGGCGTGGCAAACCCGATGCCCATCGACCCGCCAGATTCCGAATAGATGGCGGTATTGATGCCCACCAGGTTGCCGTAGGCGTCCACCAGCGCGCCGCCAGAATTGCCGGGGTTGATCGCCGCGTCGGTCTGGATGAAGTTTTCGTAGGTATTCAGGCCCAGGCCATTGCGGCCCAGCGCCGACACAATGCCCTGCGTGGTCGTCTGTCCCACGCCGAACGGGTTGCCGATCGCCAGCACCACGTCGCCCACCCGCAGGCCCTTGTCGGACGCCAGCGTCGCCGCCGGCAGCTCGCGCAAGCTGGACAACTTGAGCACCGCAAGGTCCGTGTCCGGATCCGCGCCCACGACCTTGGCCGTGTCGCGCCGCCCGTCGCGCAGCGCCACCTCGATGGCGTCCGCGGCCTGCACCACGTGATAGTTGGTCAGCACGTAGCCGTCCGCGTTCACGATGACGCCCGAGCCCAGGCTGGTCGAGGCCTCCCGGCGGCTCACGCCCGGCATCTGTCCAAACAGCTGGCGCAGCACCGGGGCATCGGGCAGCGGGATCAACGGCACATTCACGTGTTTGGTGGTGAATACGTTCACCACCGAGGGCGCCGCCTTTGCCACGCCGTCCGCGTACGACACCGCGCCAACGTCGCCGGCGGGCGCGCGCGCGGACGCCGCGGTGGCCGGCAGGACCGCGCCGGGCCCGTTCACCCGCAGCAGGTCGGGCCGCAACGTCGTCACCACGAATAGAATACCCAGGCAGACCGTGACGGCCTGAGCGAAGATCAGCCAATATCGGCGCATGTTTCTGATAGGACTAGCAATGAATAAAGTGGACTCCCGCGTCCTGGCCAGCTGGCTGGACGACACCCTGCAGGCGGCCCGTTTCAAGGACTACTGTCCCAACGGGATGCAGGTGGAAGGCCGATCCGAGGTCGGACACATTATCACCGGTGTGACGGCCAGCGAAGCATTGCTGCGCGCCGCCGTCGAACGCGGCGCGGATGCGGTGCTGGTGCATCACGGCTGGATGTGGCGCAACGAAGACCGCCGCGTCATCGGCACCCGTCGCACCCGCATGGCCCTGACGCTGAAGAACGACCTGAATCTGTACGCCTATCATCTGCCGCTGGATGCGCACCCCACGCTGGGCAATAACGCGCAGCTGGCGCGCGTGCTGGGCCTGTCCCCCGCGCGGCGCGACGATGGCGCGCCCCTGACCTGCGGCCAGGACGGGCTGATCTGGCTGGGCGAGGCCACCGGCCTGCAGACCCTGGGCCAGTTGGGCGAGCGCGTGGCGCAACGCCTGGGCCGCCCGCCGCTCGTCGTGGGCGATCCAGACCAGCCGCTGGCGACCATCGCCTGGTGCACGGGCGGCGCCCAGGGCATGATGGCCGACGCCGTGGACGCGGGCGCAAGCGTCTACATCACCGGCGAAGTCTCGGAATCCACGGTGCACCTGGCGCGTGAAACCGGCGTTGGCTTCATCGCGGCCGGCCACCACGCCACCGAACGCTACGGCGTCCAGGCGCTGGGACAGGCCGTGGCCGAGCGCTTCGGCGTCAAGGTCGAATTCGTGGATATCGACAATCCAGCCTGACCCTGCCGCCCTTGCAAGAAACAAAAGCGTCCGATCAAGGACGCTTTTTCATTTACGGCCGCTTGAGCAGGTCGCGGATTTCGCGCAGCAGGGCGACGTCTTCCGGCGTCTTGGCCGGCGCCGGCGCTTCCTCCTGCTTGTTGCGGGCCTTGTAGATGGCCTTGACCATCCAGAAGATCACGAACGCCAGCAGGACGAAATTGATGATGATGGTGACAAAGTTGCCCCACGCAAACACGTTGGCGCCAGCCTTGGTCAGATCCGCGTAGGTCATCGGACCGGCATAGCCCTCGGGCATCGACAGGACGAGGAATTTATTCGAGAAATCGACCGATCCGCCCAGGATGAAATTGACCAGGGGCATGATGATGTCCCGCACCAGCGAGTCGACGATCCTGCCGAAGGCCGCGCCGATAATGACACCGACGGCCAGATCGACCGCGTTGCCCTTGACCGCGAAATCTCGAAACTCTTTGACGAAACCAGTCGATTTGCTCATAAATCCGCTCCATTCGTGATACGCCTGGGGTAGGCTGGCCTATAATACGCGGTTGCTATGTTGTTACATATTCCCGCGAACCCGATGCCGCAGAAGTGATGCTACTCGTTGAGCGGGCGCATCAACAAGGATAGGAAGATGAGTCAGGATACGCTGGTGCATGACGATGACGGTGCGGTTGATCCCAACCTGCCACCTGATCCTTCGCGACGTTTCTGGGTTACCACCGCCTGTGCTGTGGGCGGCGTAGCAGGTGTCGCAACGGCAGTGCCGCTTGTGAGCACGTTTTCCCCCTCTGAAAAAGCCCGTGCGGCCGGGGCGCCCGTTGAAGTGGATATCGGCGACATTCCCGTCGGCGCCATGAAAACGGTCGAATGGCGCGGCAAACCGGTGTGGATCATCCACCGCTCGCCCGAGCAGCTCGCCGGACTGAAAGCGCTGGACCCCCAGCTTGCCGACCCGCAATCCAAGCGGCCCGGCTTCACCCCTCCCTATGCCGAAAACGAAGCCCGCTCGCGCAAGCCCGAGCTCTTCGTCTGCGTCGGCATCTGCACGCACCTGGGTTGCTCGCCCACCGCGCACTTCGAAACGGGTGGCGGCGGCGGTCTGGGCGCGGATTGGCAAGGCGGATTCCTCTGTCCCTGCCACGGCTCCACGTTCGACCTGGCTGGCCGGGTCTTCAAGAACAAGCCTGCTCCCGATAATCTCGAAGTTCCGCCGTACCAGTACCTCAGCGACACCCGCATCATCGTGGGCGTCGATGAAGACAACAAGGCCTGACGCTCGCGTCGCGCTTTTTTCCCGATCTACGTAAGTAAAAACAATACGCCACGTATTAGAGAAGGAGCCGTTACATGGCTGGCGAGAAAACCGTCGAGACGACAGGCCTGTTGGGCTGGCTGGACCGGCGCTTTCCGGTGACCTCCACCTGGAAAGCCCATCTGTCCGAGTATTACGCACCCAAGAATTTCAACTTCTGGTATTTCTTTGGCTCGCTGGCGCTTCTGGTGCTGGTGCTGCAGATCGTGACCGGCATCTTCCTGGTCATGCACTACAAGCCGGACGCCGAGCGCGCGTTCCAGTCCGTCGAATACATCATGCGCGAAGTCCCGTGGGGCTGGCTGGTGCGCTACATGCACTCGACCGGCGCCTCGATGTTCTTCGTCGTCGTGTACCTGCACATGCTGCGCGGCCTGCTTTACGGTTCCTACCGCAAGCCCCGCGAACTGGTGTGGATTTTCGGCGTCGCGATCTTCCTCTGTCTGATGGCCGAAGCATTCTTCGGCTACCTGCTGCCCTGGGGCCAGATGTCGTATTGGGGCGCCCAGGTGATCGTGAACCTGTTCGCGGCCATCCCGTTCATCGGCCCTGAACTGTCCATCTGGATCCGCGGCGACTACGTCGTGTCCGACGCCACGCTGAACCGCTTCTTCGCCTTCCACGTCATCGCCATTCCGCTGGTGCTGATCGGCCTGGTCGCCGCGCACCTGGTGGCGCTGCACGAAGTCGGCTCCAACAACCCGGACGGCGTTGAGATCAAGCAGGGCCCGAAGGACAAGTACGGCCGCCCGAAAGACGGCATCCCGTTCCATCCGTTCTACTCGGTGCATGACCTGGTGGGCGTGGCGGGCTTCCTGCTGGTGTTCGCGGCCATCGTGTTCTTCGCTCCGGAAATGGGCGGCTACTTCCTCGAGTTCAACAACTTCATTCCCGCTGACTCGCTGAAGACGCCTCCGCACATTGCGCCGGTCTGGTACTTCACGCCGTTCTACTCGATGCTTCGTGCCACCACCGATGAATTCACGTGGGTGCTGGCGGGCGCGTCGGTGCTGGGCGCCATCGTGCTGTTTGCCAAAAGCAACCTGAAGGGCTTCATGCGCATCGCCGTCCCCGGCATCCTTATCGTCGTCGCCGTGCTGCTGCGCGTCATCGACGCCAAGTTCTGGGGTGTGGTGGCCATGGGCGGCACGGTCGTCATCCTGTTCTTCCTGCCCTGGCTGGATCATTCGCCGGTCAAGTCCATCCGCTACCGCCCCACGTGGCACAAGTGGATCTACGGCATCTTCATGGTCAACTTCCTGGTGCTCGGCTACATCGGTACTCAGCCGCCCAGTCCGCCGTTGAACCTGACGTCGCAGATCGGCACGCTGCTGTACCTGGCTTTCTTCTTCCTGATGCCGGTATGGAGCCGCCTGGGCACCTTCAAGCAAGTGCCCGACCGCGTCACGTTCCACGCCCACTGAGCCAACGAGAATAACGGACTAACCATGATCAAGAAGCTGATTGGTGCCGTGGCCTTGATGCTCACGTGTACCGCTACCTTTGCCGCCGGGGGCGGCTATCCGCTGGACAAGGCGCCTTACCGCGTCAACGACATGGCGTCGCTGCAAAACGGCGCCAAGCTGTTCGTCAACTACTGCCTGAACTGTCATAGCGCGTCGTCGATGCGCTACAACAAGCTCAGGGACATCGGTCTGACTGACCAGCAGATCAAGGAAAGCCTGCTGTTCACCGGCGAAAAGATTGGCGACATGATGCACGTTGCCATGACGCCAAAGGACGCCAAGGCCTGGTTTGGCACGACGCCCCCGGACTTGTCCGTGATCGCCCGCGCCAAATCCGTGAACGCCGGCCCCTCGGGATCCGACTATCTGTACACCTACCTGCGCACCTTCTACCGCGACACGTCGCGCGCCACGGGCTGGAACAACCTGGTCTTTCCGTCGGTCGGCATGCCGCATGCCCTCTGGCAGGAACAGGGTCCGCGCGAGCTGACCACGGTCGCTGTCCACGAGGTCGAAGGCAAGGACGGCGCCCCCAAAACCTGGGAACGCGTCACAACGGTGTACGATGCACAGGGTTTTGCCACGGTGAAGGCCGAGCCGTTAGCCAATCACCATGGCCATGCCACCTTCGATGCCAAATTCAAGGCCGCCAACCCGGCCCAAACCGCAACATACGACAACGACGTCGCTGATCTGACCGCATTCATGTCCTGGATGGCCGAGCCCGTCCAGACACTGCGTGTCCGCATCGGCGTCGGCGTCATGTTGTTCCTGCTCCTGTTCTTCTTTGTTACGTGGCGCTTGAATGCCTCGTACTGGAAACACGTGCGCTAACCGTAACGCCCCGCCAGGTTCCCCAGCCACCCCGTCTATCGGGGACGGAAGAGGCGGATAGGGCCGTACGCCTATCCTGCCTGGCAATTGGGGCCAGCGCCTGCTAGATTTAGGCGCTGGCCTTTCGTTTTTCAATAAAGGACTTACCGCCATGATGGTGCTCTATTCCGGAACCACGTGTCCGTTTTCGCAACGCTGCCGCTTCGTGTTGTTCGAAAAGGGTATGGATTTCGAGATCCGCGACATCGACCTGTACAACAA
>Ga0209050_1003199_pt1 | contig 12403 bp, 14 predicted proteins | sample Araplavi_mTSA_r2_FD_184276 | JGI IMG/M metagenome (GOLD analysis project Ga0209050, IMG submission 184276) | Arabidopsis root microbial communities from North Carolina, USA - plate scrape MF_Cvi_mTSA_r2 (SPAdes) (version 2) | ecosystem: Host-associated > Plants > Roots > Endosphere | place: USA...
TGCGGGGCCGCCCACCAGCGTGCCGGTCAGGCGCAGGCCGATCTCGCTTCCCGGCACCGCGCAGACATGACGGGCATCGACGCGGAAAAAGGACGCCGCGACGGCTTCGAGCCGCGTCAGTGCTTCGGGTTCAGGTAGGCGCTGCCAGTCGAACGCCATAGTGGCGGCATCTGGCCAAGGGTGCGGATTGATCCCGGTCGACAAATCGATCCAGTCGCCTGCACCGAAATGACGTCTCGCCGCCTCAAGCCCCCCGCCGTGCCAGGTCCAGGTCGCGCTCACGCCAGATGCGCCAGCAGCAACGCGGCGGCGAGCAGCAAGCTTTCGCCAAGCTCGATCCCCGCGCCGTGCCCATCCCCCGAAATCCCGCCGATATTGCGCAGCAACCACCACCCCCAGAGAAGGAAGATCATGGGTGCGACGAGCAGCGATGGCGAGAACCACGCCGCGGCGACGAGCATCAAGCTCCAGATAATGAAGTCGATCGGCCGTACGGCATTGCGGAAACGCGATCCGAGCCCGGCGTGGAGGTCGGGCAGCGCGCGCGACCATACGAGCGGGCCGATCCGCGCCGCGAACGGGATCAGCGCGATGGCGACAAAGGCTCCGGCGTCGAGCACTGCGTGGAGCAGGACCAGCTTGGCGAACAGTTGCAGCACGATGGTGACAACCGCGAAGCTGCCGACATGCGGGTCGGAAAGGACTGCGAGCAAATGGCCGCGGTCCTTGTGCGCAGCGCCGCTCGCGTCGGCGATATCGCCGAGCCCGTCGAGGTGCAGCGCGCCGGTCACTGCGACCCAGATGATGAGCGAAAAGAGCGCCCCCGTCCACGGATCGATCCGGGCCCCGGCCCAGCCCGCCCCCGCGACGAGCGCGCCGACGATCAGCCCGACCGCGGGAAACCAGCGCATCGACGCCGCGAATTCGTCGCTCGACACCGCAATACGTGGCGTCGGCAGGCGCGTCAGGAATTGGATCGCGACGATCAGCCCCTTCATGGATGGAGCCCCGCGATCTGTGCGCTGGGCCGCTCGCCCGGCCAGACATGGAGCGAGAGCAGCGCCGCATAGGGCAGGTCGAACGCCCAGAGCTGGCGCTGGTCGAAACCGCAAAGCGCATGGAGCGCCGCGCGCATCGCCCCGCCGTGGGTCACAATCAACGTCGGGACCGGAGCAAGGTCGCCTATGGCGGCGGAGACGCGCGCGACCAGTGTCGACCAGCGTTCGCCGCCGGGGGGCGGCTTGGCGTCGGGATCGGCCCAGAACCGGCCGAGTGCCTCACGATCGATTTCGCTGCTCGCCAAGCCATCCCAGTCGCCGAAATCGAGTTCGCGCCAGCGTCGATCGATCGTCAGCGGCAAACCTGTCGCTGCACCGATCGCTTCGCCAGCCTCGCGGCAGCGACGCAGGTCGGACGCGACGAGATGTTCGATGCCAAGGTCGGCGGCTTGCGCCACGCAGGCCGCGATGCCCGCGGCGGTCGGGACCCCATCTGTGCGGCCCATCAGCAGCCCCGGCGTCTCGGGGGCGCCGTGACGTAGCAGATGGAGCGCGAAACTGGTCACAGCGACGCCGAAACCTCGGCTTCGGCAAAGGTCGCCATCCGGTCGTGCGCAGCGAGCGCGCTACGGATGATATTCGCCGCGACCGCCGCCCCGCTGCCTTCGCCCAGCCGCATATCCAGCGCCAGCAGCGGATGGAGGCCGAGCAGGTCGAGCAGGCGCTTGTGCCCCGGTTCGGCCGAGCAATGGCCCGCGATGCAATGCGCGGTGATCGCGGCATTGTCGGCGGCGAGCGGTGCGATCGCCGAGGTGCAGATGAAGCCGTCGAGCAGCACGGGCACGCCGAGCTGGCGCGCGCGCAGGATTGCGCCGGCAATCGCCGCAATCTCGCGCCCGCCGACGCGGCGCAGCGTCTCGAACGCCGAGCGCGGCGCGTCGGCGTGGAAGTCGATGGCTTGATCGACGACCGCCGTTTTGCGCGCGACGCCATGGCCGTCGACTCCGGTGCCCGGCCCGACCCATTCGGTCGCATCGCCGCCAAGGCTGCGCGTGCACAGCGCGGCCGCGGCGGTCGAATTGCCGATCCCCATTTCGCCGAGGACGATCAGGTCAAGGTCGGCGTCGACCGCCGCGGCGCCGCGGTTCAGCGCGTCGAGACATTCGTCCTCGCTCATCGCGGGTGCGACGGTGAAATCGGCGGTTGGGCGGTCGAGATCGAGCGAGACGACGGTGAGTTCGAGCCCCGCGGCGCCCGACAAGGCGTTGATCGCCGCGCCGCCATTCGCGAAATTGGCGACCATCTGGGCAGTGACGCTCGGCGGAAAGGCGCTGACGCCATGGACGGTGACGCCATGGTTGCCGGCAAAAATGGCGGCACGCGCGCGGTTGATTTGCGGACGCGCCCGGCCCTGCCAGCCGGCGAAGAAGATCGCGATTTCCTCGAGCCGTCCGAGCGATCCGGCGGGTTTGGTCAGTTCGCCCTGCCGCACGCGCGCATCGGCTTCGGCATCGCTGTCGGGTCCGCGCAGCTCGGCGAGCGCGGCCTCAAAGGCCTGAACGGAAGCAAAGCTGATCATTCGGCGACAAATCCTGCCGGAGGTGTGCGGGTGATGAAATGCCCTTTGACGCCTTCGGGCCAAAGAGAAAAGGGGACGCGGCCATGCTCGCTCGCGGCATAATGGACCGCATAGTCGAGGATCGCGCGCGCCGATTCGGCGTCGCCTCGAAAGCGGCCGAGGACATAGCCGACCTTGTCGGGTGCGCGCAGATGGATGGTGCAATGATCCGCGCATGCGAAGAGACACGCCATTTCCTGTACCGCGATGCCGGCATAGCGCGGGTCGGCGGCCTTGACGGCGTGCAGCGCTTCGACCAGCCGCGCGCCGCCGCGCACGCCCGCCGCGTCGACCTGGGCCTCGCGGCTGTGGCGGCAGGTGTTGCACACCACCACCGCCGGACCCGGATCGACGCGCGTCAGCATCAGGCGGCCGTTGCCGGTTGCGGCGGCGCCGGAACGCCCGCTGCCACAAGCACGCGATAGAGCGCGTAAAGCCCGATCAAGATCGCGCCGTTGCGCACGAACTGCTCGGCCAGCAGATCGGGCGCCATCGCGGTATGGAGCCCGCCGAGCACGAGCGCCCAAGCGAGGATGATGCCCTTGAACGCCGTGAACCCCGCCGCATAGGCAAGGCTGAGCCGCGCCGCGACGGAACGGTATTGGAGCGCCTGCAACGCCGCATAGCCCGCGAGCGCCGAGCCAACCGCCGCAGTTCCAAGCCCGACTCCCCAGCCGAGCGTACTCCCGTCGCGCGGATAGCCGAGCAGGAAGAAGCCGACGAACTGGCTCGCCGCCCATGCCAGCAGCATCAGTGCGATGCCATCGCGGCGGCGCATATGCACCGCTGCGAGCGCCGCGAGCGCGGGAAAGGGCGTCGCGCAGGCGAGCGCCAGCGTCGTCGCGGTGCTCGCCGCGGTGAGCAGCGAGACCCACAGCGCCGACGCACCGCGGTCCGACAGCGCCGCCATCAGAAGCGGCCCCGGATGCCGGCGTAGATGCTGCGGCCGAGCGAGCCATAGCGGAACGCGGTCATATATTGCTCGTTGAAGATATTCTCGGCGCGCGCGAACAGCTTGACCTCGTCCGACAGGGCAAATTCGGCGCGCAGGTCGACGAGCGTATAATCGTCGAGCCGCTGGGCATTGCTGGCATTGTCATAGCTTTTGCCCGACCAGCGCACCGCGGCGCCGAGTTCGAGCCCGAAATCGAAGCCATAGCTCGCCGAAGCGTTGGCCGTCTGACGCGGACGGCGCGGGAGCCATTTGCCGAAATTGGCCGTGCCTTCCGAACGGTCCTCGGCGACGATCCAGCTATAATTGCCGTCGAGCTTCAATCCGCCGAGCGCCAGCGCCGCGGAAGCTTCGACGCCATGCGCCTCGCTGCGCGCGACGTTCGAATAATAGCCGAACCGCCGCGTCGTCGGGTCGCCCGGCACGAAACACATCGGGTTGGTCGAGGTGCCCGAACAGCTGTTGAAGATGATCTGGTTCGTCGTCGTGCGATCGAACCAGGTCGCGCCCACCACCAGCTTCCGGTCGAACAGCTGCTGCTCGATGCCAGCTTCCCAGCCATGCGCTTCTTCGGGGTCGAGCGCGAGGTTCCCATATTCGCTGAACTGCTGATAGAGCGACGGCGCCTTGAACCCTTCGCCATAGCTCGCGCGGAGCACGGTTCCGGTCGGCAGGCGCCATACGCCGCCCGCCGCGAACAGGGTCTGCCCACCAAAGCTGTCATGGTCGTCGTAGCGAACCCCGCCGTTGAGCGTCAGCCCGTCGAGCGGCTCGACGCTGAGCTGGCCATAGGCGCTGGTCAGTTCGGCGTTGCCGCGTGCGAAAGCGGGGACCGCGGTCGCGAGCGACGCCGAAGGCGAGCGGCTGCGGAAATCCGAACGCTCATTCTCCACCCCGAAGATCGCGGTAATGCGGTCGGCAAAATCGAAGCTGCCCTGATATTCCCAGCGCTTGTTCTTGCCGTCGGCTTCGAAGCTGCGCGGGCGCGCGCGGTCGGGGTTGAAATTGTCGCGGTTGGTGTCGGTGTAGGCATAAGCGACGCGGTTGCGGAACCGCCCATCGACGAGGTCGATATTGAGCCCCGCGTAACCGACGAATTCCTTGTTCTGCCCATAATCATTGCTGTCGACGTTGAAGCCGTCGAATTCGACGCGGCCGCTCGAATAATAGCCGCGCACATCGACGCTGACATTGTCGGCGAGCGCGAGTTCGGCGCGGCCCGAGACGCTCTGATTGCGATAGCCGTCACGCTCGACCCCGCCAAATGCCTTGGCGTGCGACGAGATGCCGTCGGTGGTGAAGCGCTGGCCGCCGATGCGCCAGCTCAGCGGGCCGGTGCGGCCGCCGACGGCGGCGCGAGCGTTGATGGTCTGGCGCGATCCGGCCTCGAGGTCGAAACTGCCTTCGAGCTCTTTCTCGGGCGAGGCGGTGACGACGTTGACGACGCCGCCGATGGCCTGACTGCCCCACAGGATCGACTGCGGCCCGCGCAGCACTTCGATCCGTGAAATGTCGCCGGCGAGCAGGTTGGTGAAGTTGAAGCCGCCGCCGGTCGACGACGGATCGTTGAGCTTCACCCCATCGATCACGACGACGCTGTGGTCCGATTCGGCGCCGCGGATGCGCAGCGACGTCGACGTGCCGTAACCGCCGTTGCGCGAGATGCTTATGCCCGGCGTGCGGAGCAGCAATTCGGTGACGCCGATATCCTGCGCGCGGTCGATCGCTTTCTTGTCGATCACCGCGATCGACGACGGCACTTCGTCGAGCGTCAACGGTGCGCGCGTCGCCGTAACGATGATGCTGTCGCCGTCGGCGGCGTGCGCCGTGCCCGCATCCTCGGCGGACGCGGCAGAGGAGGCCGCAACGGCGGCAAGGCAGATCGAACTTCGGATAATGACTTTGAACATTGGGTACCCCATCGACAAGGCGGCCCACGCGCACGGTCGATGCGGTTGTCCCGGGGACGCACGCCATCGCCCGCGCACATGCGCAGCCAACTTTGTCGTCATGCGGGTTTACCCCCGTCCGCCCGGCACACCCTGTCCGGTCGAAAGACGACGGCGACGGGCAGGTCTCCTGGCTTGCGGGTCAGCGCCGGTCGGCCGCCTTCTCGGGACCGGAATCCCAATGGCAAGTGGCCGATGGCTCGCCGCGTACAGTTGCAGGGGCAGCCGGGATTTTCCCGTTCCCTCTTAGTCCCCGTTGCCGGGGAACCTGTCGCTGCGCGGCCGTTAGCCCTATTTTCGGGCTGCGGTCAATTGCTGCGATGCAGCAGGCGCGCGATCAGAACAGCCCGGGCAGTTCGCGCTGCGCGGCGCTCGGCCGGTCGGGGACCAGCATTTCGGGTTTGGCGAGCAGGGGGGCGCTGCTGCGGCGCGCCGACGCACCGACGCTGGCGTCGGCGATCCGTGTCGTGCAGGCATTGCCGGCGAGGAAGTCGATCGCCGCCCGAACCGACGCTTCACGCGCGTCGCCGAGCGGGAGCGTGAGATCGTCGCTCGCGGCGCAGCTGTTCGCGATCTTGGGCGCCAACCCGTCATAATAATCGCTCTGCCCGGTCGCATTGCCCGTCGCAAAAGCGACCACACGCATGCGGTCGTCGCATTCGGCCTTGTCGAGCGCGATCTGGCCGACGGGCTTGCCGAAAGTGTTGCTGCCGACCAGCGTCATATTGGTGCCGAGGTACGGTAGCATCGAATTGATCACGAGTTCGCTTGCCGATGCGGTCGACCCGGTGCCGATGAAGGCGATGCGCGTCGGCGCGATCGACTGCGCGCCCGGCGCGAAGCGATGTTCTTCATTCTCGGCGGACTTGGTGGCGCGAAAACGGGTCTGCGAGAAGATTTGCCCGGCGCGATTGGCCCCCATCAGGTCGCCCATCAGATTGGCGGTCGAAACGAGGCCACCGCCATTGTAGCGGAAATCGACGATGATATCGGTGACGCCGCGCGCGCCGAAATCGGCAAAAGCCGTCCTCAATTGGTTGTCTGCCGACGCGATGAAGGTGCGCAGGTTGAGATAGCCATAGCTGCGCCCGCCCTCGGTGATGATCTTCGCGCCATAGCGGTCGGAAACCGGATCGAGCGAATAGTCCGCCTTGGCCACCGTGACGTCGCGGGTGCCGGCGGCATCGGTGATGCGCAGCACACGGCTGACTCCCGGGTCGTTCGGGCCGAGCGCATTGGTGATGCCTGCGGTCCCTTCGGCGTTCACGATGCTGGCGATCGTGCGGAGGTTGCTGGCGTTGGTGCCGATCGCGACGATCGCCGTGCCGCGGTCGATTCCCGCCGCAAAGGCCGGCGCGCCTTCATAGGCTTCGGCGATGAGCACACGCTGGTTCACGGCGTCATAGGTCATCCGGACCCCGAAACCGGCACTCGATCCATTGGAAAAGAACGCGTTTTCTTCGGCGATCGACGTGATGTAGGTGAAGAAACGATCCTTGTTCAGCGCGCGGGCCGGGGCGACCAGCGCATCGATATAGGATTGGACATTGCTATGGCTGGCCGGATTGACGCTCGCGACGTCACCCGGGAACAGATACCATTCGTCGATCACCGCCTTGGCAAAGATCTGGCGCGAAGTGAGCGCGCAATTGGGAGTCGGCGTGGGGCTCGGCGTCGGGGTGACCGTGACCGGGCCGCCGCTGCTCAGACTTCCTTCGCCGCCGCACGATGCCAGCATCAGCGCCGCGAGCGTTACAGCCGCGATCGACTGCTTCGACTTGCCCATGAAAACTCCCCCGGTTCGACCCATTATCCGACTATTCCGTGTCCGCCTCCGCGTCATTGCTCCGGCCCTTGAAGCCCTGCGCGATGACATAAAGCTCGGGCGACCCCTTGCGGCTCGCCGGCGGTTTGGCGTGTTTTACCGTTGAAAAGTGTCGTTTTAGTAAAGTCAGCAGGGTGTGATCGGCCCCGCCCGCAAACACCTTGGCGACGAACGCGCCGCCGGGCTGCAAATTCTGCACCGCGAAATCGGCGGCGGTTTCCGCGAGCCCGATCGTGCGCAGATGGTCGGTCTGCTGGTGGCCGACGGTGTTCGCCGCCATGTCCGAAATGACGAGGTCGGGGGCGCTGCCGAGCGCCTCGATCAACGCATCGGGCGCCGCATCGTCCATGAAATCCATCTCGAGGATTTCGACTCCCTCGAGCGGTTCGCAATGGAGCAGGTCGATCCCCGCGACGCGTGCGCGCGGGTTCGCCTTGCGGACGACCTGCGACCAGCCGCCCGGCGTGATGCCGAGGTCGACGACGGCGCGCGCTTTTTTGATGAAGCCAAATTTCTCGTCGAGCTCGATCAGCTTGTACGCGGCGCGCGAGCGATAGCCCTCGGCCTGCGCGCGGCGCACATAGGGGTCGTTGAGCTGGCGCTGCAGCCAGCGCGTCGACGAGACGCTGCGTTTACGCGCGGTCTTGACGCGCACGTGCAGGCCGCCGCGACCGCTGCCGCCTTTTCCGCCGGCGCCGCTCATTTGCGATACTCGCGGCGGGTGACGGGGATGTCGCGGCCCTGCATCGCCAGCGTGCGCAAGATGCCCTCGCGGATGCCGCGGTCGGCGACACCGACGCGAGCGGCGGGCCACAGGTCGATGATGCTTTCGAGGATCGCGCAGCCCGCGACGACCAGGTCGGCGCGTTCGCGACCGATGCAGGCGATTTCGGCGCGGTCGGCGATGCTCGCATCGGCGAGGCGGCGGCTGATGTCGCGCATCGCGTCCGACGGGACGACGAGCCCGTCGACGGCGCGGCGGTCGTAGCGCGGCAGGTCGAGGAAGACGCTGGCGAGCGTCGTGACGGTGCCGCTGGTGCCGAGCAGGCGCAGTTTCTGCCCGGCGAATTGCTCGGCGCGGTCGGCAAAGGCGGAAAAGGCGGTGCGCGTCACCTCGCGCATATGCGCATAGGCGGCCTGGCGCCCGGCGAGGCTGTCGTCGGGAAGCGGGGCGTGCTCGGTCAGCGAGACGACCCCCCATGGCACGCTGATCCAGTCGTGAATCTGGACGTCATGGTCGGACACATCGACGTGCATCAACTCGGTCGAGCCGCCGCCGATGTCGAAGATCAACGCCGGGCCTTCGCCGGGTTCCATGAGATTGTGGCAGCCAAGGACCGCGAGCCGCGCCTCTTCGGCGGCCGAGATAATGTCGAGGACGATGCCCGTTTCGCGGCGGACGCGGTCGGCCAGTTCCTCGCCATTCGTGGCGCGGCGGCAGGCTTCGGTCGCGACGGCGCGCGACAGCGAGACATGGCGGCGGCGCAGCTTGTCGGCGCAGATCGACAGCGCCGCGACGGTGCGGTCCATGGCCGCTTCGCTGATTTTTCCGCTGCCGTGCAGGCCCTCGCCCAAACGCACGATGCGCGAAAAGGCGTCGATGACCACGAGCTCGCCATTTTGCGGGCGCGCGATCAAAAGCCGGCAATTGTTGGTGCCAAGATCGATTGCCGCATAGCTGCGCGGCCGCGTGATCGGCATCGGGCGCGCATCGCCGCCTGCCTTGTTCCGTCCTTTTGCCGCCGGCCCCGTTCTTGAACCTGGCCGCGGCGGTCGCCCTGATGGCGCTGCCATTTGCCGCATGGCTATCGTAACCTGTTCTGCTCACGCGCCCGCAAAAACGCGGGCGTGCACTTGAGGCAAACCTAGGCTTCCTGCGGCATATTGGCAAGCGCCTCCTCCCGGCATGTCATCCAGACAAAGAAAACCCCGCCCGGCGGAGGCCGGACGGGGCAAAGGAGGGAAGGAAATTATTGGGGGTCGGGACTGCCCTTAACGGCAGCCGTCATTCCCCTTGTCGATCGCGCGGCCGGCAATCGCGCCGACGGCGCCGCCGAGGATCGTGCCGACCGTGCGGTCGCCGCGACCGGCAATTTCATGACCGGCAAGGCCGCCTGCAATCGCACCGATCACGGTGCCGCCGGTGCCATTGTCGCACTGGCGATAGTTGCGGCGATCGTTCCGGTAGTTGCGGCGATCGTTGCGATAATCGCGGCGGTTGTCCCGGCGATAGTCGCGGCGGTCATAACGGCGGTCGTCGCGGTCGTAGCGAACATCATAGCTCGAATAGCCGTCGCGGTCGTAATAGCCGTTCTGCGCCGCGGCGGGAGCCGCCATGCCCAGCGTCGCTGCGGACATCAGGGCGGCGATCGAGAGGGTCATCATCTTTTTCATTGTCGTTCTCCTTCGTCGTCGTTTGGCCCATCTGGGCTTTGTCGATGATCATGTTTTGCCCGATTCGCTTTGAGCGAAGCCTGAACATCATTGTTGGCCAATGTTCAGCTTTCTGCGGTGAACCGCTTTCCTTTCGCATGCCCGCGCCCTAACCCCGCGGCGATGCGCCGCCTGCTATCCGCTGCCCTGATCTTTGTCGCCGTCGGTCCGATGCCCGGCACCGTCATGCGTTTTCCCGAAAGCGACCAGACGCAAAGCGCCGCGACGCGCCCGCTCGTCTTTGCGCCGGCAAAGAGCGGGACGATGCGTTTCGTCCGCGGTTGGCGGCTCGTCAGCCCGCACGGCCGGTTCGGCGGTCTTTCGGCCATCGCTCATATCGGGCCAGGACAGTTCGAATTGATCGGCGACAACGGCCATGCCACCTCGCTGACGCTCGATTCGCGCGGCGCGGTCGTCGGCTTCCGGATTCGCGCGCTGCCCACCCCCGACGGGCGTCCGCAGCGCAAGTCGATGGTCGATTCCGAAGCGATGGCGATCGACCCCGAGAGCGGCAAGCGCTGGATCGCGTTCGAAGGAATCAATCAGATCTGGCGCCTCGACCCTGGCCTTTCCATGATCGAATCGCGCCGCGACCTGCCTGCCCGGCTGCATTGGCCGTCGAAACAAGGGCCAGAGGCGATGGTGCGGCTTGCCGACGGGCGAACGGTCGTTTTTTCCGAAGGCGCCGACGCCGACCCGCGCGGCCGCGCGGCGCTGATCTATTCCGGCGATCCGGCGGCGCCGGGGCCGGAGCCGATTCGCTTTTTCTATGATCCGGCGGGCCGGGGGCTGGTCAGCGACGCCGCGGCGCTCCCCGACGGGCGCATCCTGCTTGTGCATCGGCGGCTCGGTTTCGACCCGGTCTTCACGACGGTGATCGCGATCGTCGATCCCGCAGATATAAAGAAGGACGCCGTCGTGCGGTCGCGGACTATCGGCAGCGTTCCCGCACCGCTCGCCGAAAATTATGAGGGCGCCGCGATTTCGGTCGAGCAGGGGCGCACCTGGCTGTGGCTCGTGGCCGACGATAATTTCAACGTCTGGCAGCGCAGCCTGTTGCTGCAATTCGAGCTGGTGAACCTGCCGCCGAAAAAGCAGCCAGGCAGCAAAAAGGCCGCGCGGTAAGCCGGCGGCCTTTTTGTTTCAGCGATTTAGAAGCGCTTAAGCGGCCTTTTCGGCCAGCTTCTTTGCGACTTCCTTCTTCACCTTGCGGGCCGAAGCCGACAACTGGTCGTCGCCGGCTTTCAGCAGCCAGTTGTCGAGACCGCCATTATGCTCGACCGTGCGCAGACCGTGGGTCGACACGCGCATCTTGACGCCCTTGCCGAGCGCGTCCGACAGCAACGTCACATTCTGCAGGTTGGGCAGGAAGGTGCGCTTGGTCTTGTTGTTGGCGTGGCTCACATTGTGGCCAACCTGGCGGCCCTTGCCGGTCAGTTCGCAGATGCGCGACATGGTCTTCGTCCTCGTCAAAAAAATTTCGGATCGGCGTCCGGGCACTTCCCGTAAAACGGGCAGTACAGAACCGGAGTGAGCCGGGAAAGGCGCGCGCTTATCGGCTTGCAGGAGATTCGTCAAGCGCATAGGCCGCTTTTATGGCCTCATTCCCGCTCCCCGAACCCATGCGCCGCGCGCTCGATTTGGCCCGCATCGCCGCAGAATGGGGCGAAGTGCCCGTCGGCGCGGTGATCGTCAAGGACGGCGCGATTATCGCCGAGGGCCACAACCGTCCGCGCGAATCGCACGACCCGACTGCGCACGCCGAAATCGTCGCGATTCGCGCTGCGGCGGCAAAGCTCGGCAACGAACGTCTCGATGGCTGCGATTTGTATGTGACGCTCGAACCCTGCGCGATGTGCGCCGGCGCGATCGCCCATGCTCGAATCGCGCGGCTTTATTACGGCGCCGACGATCCGAAGGGCGGGGCGGTCGTCCACGGCCCGCGGACGTTTGCCCAGCCGACGATCCACCATCGGCCCGAAATCTACGATGGCATCGGGGAAGGCGAGGCGGCGGCGCTGCTCAGGGATTTTTTCGCCGCGCGGCGTTAGAAGGATCGTCCATCGATGCTGCGAACAGGAAGGGTCTCCCAGATCTCGGGTGGGAACATGCGGATATTGACCGACATGCGGTCGGGCGGGGTTCCCGGAAGCGGGGTCCAGTGGGTGCCGACGCCGCAGGTGCGGCAATGCCAGATCGCGATCATCCGGTCGCCCCAGATATAGGCGTCGCACGCGTCGCCGCCATTTATGCTGACATCGGCCGGGTTGTAGTAGCTGCCGAGGAACCCGGTCGCCATGCACAGGCTGCAGTTGCACTGCGGCACTTCGCGCGGCGGCGTCGGCACCGCGATCGACACTGCGCCGCAATGGCAGCGCCCCACCAAAGGCTCGGTCATGCTAACATCTCCTCCACCCACGCCGGCACCAGTACCCCCGCCGGCCCGTGCCGCGCTTCGTCGAACCAGTGTGACCCTTGGCTCGGCTCCATATTGAGTTCGAGTGTGCGGGCGCCCGATGCGCGCGCTTCGCGCACAAACCCCGCAGCGGGGTACACCGCACCCGACGTGCCGATCGACACGAACAGGTCGGCGCGGTTCAGCGCGTGATAGATGTCTTCCATCCGGTA
>Ga0209050_1003201_pt1 | contig 12396 bp, 8 predicted proteins | sample Araplavi_mTSA_r2_FD_184276 | JGI IMG/M metagenome (GOLD analysis project Ga0209050, IMG submission 184276) | Arabidopsis root microbial communities from North Carolina, USA - plate scrape MF_Cvi_mTSA_r2 (SPAdes) (version 2) | ecosystem: Host-associated > Plants > Roots > Endosphere | place: USA...
GGGGCATGTACATCATCGCTCCACGCAACATGACACAGGCTGCGGGATTCTATAACACCATGCTGCGATCCGATGATCCGTCGGTCATCATTGAATGCCTGAACGGCTATCGCCTCAAAGAAAAATTGCCCGATAACATCGGGGAGTTCACGGTGCCGCTGGGTACGCCGGAGATCCTGAAAGAAGGAACGGACGTTACCGTGGTCACCTACGGCTCCATGTGCCGCGTGGTGATGGAAGCGGCAGAAGAATTGGAAAACTACGGCATCTCCTGTGAAGTGATCGACGTGCAAACCCTGCTTCCGTTCGACATCCATCACAGCATCCTGGAGTCCATAAAGAAAACCAACCGTGTCGTGTTTGCCGACGAGGATGTGCCGGGTGGCGCAACATCGTTCATGATGCAACACGTGCTGGAAGAACAAAATGCTTACGCGTACCTGGATTCGAAACCAGTGACCATCACGGCAAAAGATCATCGCCCGGCCTACGCCTCCGACGGCGACTACTTCTCGAAGCCCAACGCAGAAGAAGTATTTGAAAGAATATACAACATCCTCTCCGAGGTGGAGCCTTCGAAGTTTCCGTCGCTTTATTAAATAAGAATCGATACAAGCAAAAAAGATGAAGGGACTACTCGATTCGAATAGTCCCTTCTTCTTTTATGCCAGTATTGCTTCGCGAAATGCGTTTAATCTTATCGCTTAAAGAATTATCCTCCCCGCTTGATGTCGTCCAGGGTAAAGTCTCCGGTGTCGACCACATTGCTGGTGTGCAGCGCGCGGTCCCGGATCTTGACAAGCAGCCTCATGGGTTTGGTTGTGAAAATGGACCGGATACCGGTGGTCACCATAGCATAGGTGAGTTTGCCCTCCAGCGGACCAGCGTTGGAAGCCAGTACGGGGAAGCGTTGATTAAAGGAGATCGTGCAGAATTCTTTTGACCAATCGAATTCAACATAATCTTTTGTAAGGTCGCTGCCTGTTCCAACCTTGTAAAAGAATCGGACATCGATGTTGGCGTAATTTGGGTTGGTGCGATAGAAGAATGTATCCAGCAACACGTACGCAGGAAGGGGAGGTCTTCCGGGGCTGGGGTTCTCCAGCAACAGCGTGTCTTTGATATGAATGTCTGTTCCGGCGAAGATGCTTTTGTAGGCGTCCTCTACGTAGAGAGAATCGTACATGTAGTAGAGGCAATTGTCGGCATCGGTGTATTTGGGAAGATAGCTGTATTCGGCACTTTGCGTCGACCGGTTGGTGAGCAGCTTGCCTTGTGCGGAGGATACATCCAGGAACTGGGGAAGATCATACGGCAGTGTTTTCTTTCCCACGGGTATGGTATCGCCGTCGTTGCCCAGGTACATGTTCACGTCATTGAAAGGCGAGTCTGTCAGGTCGGAAGAAAGCCCCAGGTCGCCGTCGCCGTCTTTGAAATTGATTGTGATCACCAGTGAGTCCTTTGTGCCGCCACCACCGCCGTCGCGGAAATAGATGTCGCCATCATAGGTGATCTGTGGCGCATCCGGAAGTTCAGGAGGATTAAAGCACGCCCCAGTGACCAATGCCAAAATTGCGAATAATAATAGGCTCTTTAGTGCTTTCATCTGTACATTTGAGTCGGTCAAGTTAAGGAACGCTTGGAGACTTTTAAAAGTTTTGAATCAAAATTATACTCCGTAAACGACCATTCCTTCACGGATATTGCGCTGGAATTGTTCCGCTTTCAGGCGGCGAACAATTCCCTCTACAAAAGCTTCATCCACCACCTCTCTATTGACCCAAATGGGGTTAAAACGTTGGAAGACATTCCCTTTTTTCCCATTTCTTTTTTTAAAACGCATACCGTGCAGACCGGAGCATGGCAACCGCAAACCGTGTTCACCAGCAGCGGTACGACGGGAAGTGTGACCAGCCGCCACCTGGTTCACGATCTCGACTTTTACTTGCGCCACGCCCAGCGCTGCTTCGAATCTTTTTTTGGGCCCCTGACCGACTATCATTTTCTGGCTTTGTTGCCATCCTACCTCGAACGGCAAGGTTCGTCCCTCATCGCCATGATGGACCATTTTATCCGCGAAAGCCAGTCGCCCTGGTCGGCGTTCTATTTGCAAGACATCGACAAGCTATTGCGCGACCTGGAGGCCCTTCGCCGCGACCACCACAAGGTGATCCTATGGGGTGTTTCCTTTGCGTTGCTGGACCTGGCCGAGCGTTCGCCGCGCGACCTGCGCCCCTTCATGATCTTTGAAACCGGGGGCATGAAAGGCCGCAAAAAAGAGATGACCCGCCAAGAGCTCCACGGCACCCTTTCGGAGGCCTTCCGGGTGGACGCTATCTATTCCGAATACGGCATGACCGAACTGCTGTCGCAAGGCTATACCCGCGGTGGGACCGCGTTTCTAGGGGCACCTGCCTTGCGCGTTATTGGTCGTGATTTGACCGATCCGATGCGCAAGGGGTTACTTGATGAAACCTGCGGCATTAATGTCATCGACCTAGCCAACGTGCATTCTATTGCCTTTATAGAAACGGAGGATTTGGGGAGGGTATTTGCAGATAAAACGTTTGAAATTTTGGGCCGTTTGGACAACAGTGACGTGCGGGGATGCAATCTTCTGGTGGGATAAAAGGGCAGTCACACCGCCTGAATTATCGTTTTGCGGATTTGTTTTCTGTTGAAAGAATGATATTTTTGTTTTACCAAAGCCATCGAAATGAAAAAGATTGTAGCCTTCGTTGTTTTAGCAGCTTTTATCTCTGCCTGTAGCCAGTATACGTGCCCTACGTATGCCAAAAAGGAAGTGCCTGCTAAGAAGAACGCAGAACAGAAGATCTGATATCTTCCATCCCGGTTCAGAAAAACATATTTCTCTTTTCTGAGTATTTTAGCACCAGTCTCCCTTAGAAGCTGGCTAGCGATATACCTATTGTCATCGTGCTAAAATTGTTGAACGTGTTGGAGTTGGCATCTTTCAAACCTTTGTCCTTCTCAAACAACGGCGTCAGGTTGTAATACCCAAACAGACTGAAATTCCCAATGCCGATGCGTCCGGTAATACCATACCGGAATTTAGTCAGGTTGAAATCCTGTTTATCCTTGAACTTCTTCGTTTCTCCATTCTCGCTGTATTTCACTTTCGTGAACGAATCGAACAGGTAGCCTACGCGGCCACCGACACCCACCTTGAAGCTACGGGCCGGGTCATCAGGGTTCAGTGTCCAGCGAAGTTCCAGGGGAACTTCAAAATAGTTGGTGATGATCTGCGAGCGCTTGATGTTAGGAATCCCCGTGTTGCCCGGGGGGATCAGCGAGGGCGTTGTAGCATTGGTGGAGCTGTAGTCCAGCACATAATTGTTGGTAAGCTTATAGCGCTCCAGACTAAATCCAACGCCTGGCACAAAGCTGAATTGTGATTTCAGGATCCTGAATTCGTATTGATAATAGAAGTTGATCGTACGCGACCCCCACAGACCCTGTTTGAATTCCGACGGCGCGCTGAGGGCGCGGTTCAGGCCCAATTCGAGCACAAAGGCACCCGGTATGTCGGGGCGTGCCGTGGTCTTTTTGGTAGTGGTAGCGGCCTGGCTAAAGGCCGCAATGGAAATGCCCGAAAGAAGGACGATGCACGCTAGTTTCTTGATCATGTAATACAAAATTCAGTAAATAAAGGCCCAAAAATAGCTTTTTTGTCGGCAGGGCAAAACCGTTTATTTTGTTGAGTGAAATTATTCTTTACATTTGCACTCCCATTTCCACACCCACACAACGGAAACACACATTTTGGACCCGTAGCTCAATTGAATAGAGCATCTGACTACGGATTAGAATGCGTAAAAAATTTCGGGGCCTGTAGCTCAATTGAATAGAGCACTTGACTACGGATCAAGAGGTTTGGGGTTTGAATCCCTACAGGCCCACTGAAAATCAAGGAGTTGCAAAGAAATTTGTGACTCCTTTTTTTGTTTATTTTCATCCGTTTTTCCCTTTAAATCTCCCTGTTTTTGAGTGGCATGTGAAGTCCCATTTTCATTTCCCCCGCGGACTTTTAATTTCCCATTAGCGGTTCTATCCAAATTGTGTACGGCAATCCAAAGTCGGCTAGATTGAAGTTCACTTTTACCTTAGATGATTTAACCGAATAACTAGTTCTAATTCTTTTATAATAAATTTTCTTGATTCAAGACAAGACGGGAAATCCAGCCTTATCCTGGTGCATATTTTCAAGGCCCTTATGCAGTAACGAAGCCGTTATATTAAAAATGATCAAGTCAATTTTGAAGGGGATTTGAAAGGGCATTAGCGATAATACGAAGAGCCCCTAGTAGTGCAAAATAAGGTGGTCAACTACCGGGAATCTCCACCTTACACTCTTCAATAGAACTAATCTACTAGAAACAAGAAGCTCGCATCTTTATATTCCGGCTTGTTTACCTGGCTTCTTAAATTACGAAAGGTCTCCATTGGACCGCGGGTAGCAAACAGGTTAATCAGCCATGCCGGAATCGAACCACCCGGATGCACGTGAAGTGTAAAGACAATATCGAGGTATTCATTCCTTGGCGTTACCGTCCAGTTACTCTTGGTGTGCATAATGCGTACGACATCTTCTTGCTCCTTTAGGTAATGGGGCAGATTTTCTCCGTCCACCGTCAGCTTTTTGGTGATACTGTCCTGTTCAAGTTTCACGCGCACGATGAAATCGCGGTTGCTAGCCGGCCAGGGTACATCAATTTCCGAATGATAGATTAATTCCGAAGAAGAAATGGTTTTTTGTACCCGACAGAATTTCGTGGCATAGATCCACTCATGGCTGGCAGGAATATCCAGTAACACGGCTGTCAGCTGCGAAAGTGTGGCTTCAATCGTGCATTCTACTTTAATGGCTTTTATGTCTGAGTTTTCGACCCTGCGCGTGTACACCTTTATTCCATCTTCTTCATTCTTAAGTTCCCAGGATTGGGCTGTTAACGAAAAGGAAACCAATAGGAAACCGATCGTCAAGACTCTTCCAACACGGTTACCTGCAACTGTAAAAACCATTGCGCAATGTAAGCAGTTTGTGTGATTTTAATGAATTTGAATTAACCTGACCTTTGTTCGGAGAATTCCGTTAAGTTTTGGATAAAATGATTCGATATCCGCGACCTCGGTGAGTGACCTTCTCCCAATACCGAAGCGATGTAATTTATAGCTTCGGGCTTCATTAATCAGTTTGCTCTGCGGCTGAGAGGATGATTTTTCCGGTAAATCTCCCAGGTGATTCACGTTATCAAAAATCATCGTCGAAGTTAGTTTTAAGTAGTTATAGCTGATAGATGTAAGATGTATACGCTTGTCCGTAATAAATATTACTTATACCGTCCGGGCACCTGTTTATCCGATTAATCTGAGTGTGGACCATTATGTAATTATAAAAGGACAAGGGCAATCAATTCCGGACCGACTATTTCCGACTTGGGATTTTCGACCCTTCCTAAATTTAAAATACGCAAACTCGCTTTTAACATAACTTATTGATAATCAAAAAAAAGAATGAAGTTCCCCGCGAAATGAATTGCGAAGAACGGCATCTCATTTCGAATTTGCACGTTGCGAAATTTGCCCGGTGGAAGTCCTATTATGTGCTCTCGCAAAAGAATGTGTCGCTGTGGATTGCGAGAAAAATCAACTGCTCGTGATGACGAAAAAAGCGTGGAAAAAAATATATGAACACCAGATGCGGCCAGGGATTTTGATCGATATGAAACTTCTCGCCCAACATTGGCACATGGTTTGGCATGGCGTGGCATGAAAGGCGGGTGTTACATGCCCGTTGATCCCTTTCAATCCAACCAGAATGGTGAATGATACTTCCGAATTCAAAATTCTTATGGTCGACGACCGTAGCGAGAATTTGCTTGCCTTGGAAACTATACTCCAACATGAGCACTATACTTTAGTCAAGGCAAATTCCGGCAAAGAAGCGCTTTCAATTTTGCTAAACGACGTTGATTTCCATCTTATCCTGCTGGACGTGGTCATGCCCGTGATGAACGGTTTTGAAACCGCCGAATTGATATACAACCGCGACAAGCTTGTCAATATTCCGATCATATTTCTGACCGCCATGGATATTGAGGGCAATGTTTACAAAGGATACCAAGCCGGAGCCGTCGACTATATCCGCAAGCCGATTATACCCGAGTTGTTGAAAGCAAAAGTAAAAGCGTTCGTGGAGTTGAGCGAGAAGAACAGGACGTTGATCCGGCAGGACAGGGAACTCCGTCTCACCAATGAAAAGCTGCAACTTGAGATCGCGGAACGCAAAATATCGGAAGCGAAAATAAAATCATTGAATGAAAACCTCCAAAAGCGACTGGAACAGGTGGAGTTCCTTGATTCCTTTAATTCGTCTATCTCACATGACCTGGTGAGTCCCTTAAACAGCATCATCGGGCTCACCTCCTTGTTGCGGGACATGCCGATCGACGGTGAAGTGCTCGAGTTGGTAAATCTTATTATGCGCTCGTCTGACCGGATGGCAAAATTGATCCGGGACCTTTTGCACTTTTCACGGCAGGCGCACGAGGAGGTTTCCCGGACTGCGTTTGGCATGAATGACCTTGTCGATGAAGTGATTCGCGACGTTGCCCTGAGCATGCCGCTGGATAAGACAGAGATCATCATTCACGACATGCCCGTCGTTCAGGGCGATAACAGCATGCTCAAGCAGGTTTGGACAAACCTGATCTCAAATGCGGTGAAGTATTCGCAAAAAAAAGAACGTCCGAGAGTGGAGATCGGGGCGACGCAAGAACAGGGCGACGTCGTGTTTTTTGTCAAGGATAATGGCGCCGGTTTTGACATGAAGCACTATGACAAGTTGTTTGAAATATTCCAACGCCTCCATAGCGAGAACGAATTTAACGGAACCGGTATTGGGCTGGCGATCGTGAAAAGGATTGTCGATAAACACCATGGAAGGATTTGGGCTGAATCGGACCTTGGCAAAGGCTCCAACTTCTATTTTACACTCAGTGACCGCCCGCAATAAGCTTGGTATGTGGAACATTTTTCCGATTGCTGGTGAAATGGAGCTTATCACGCCTTGAATATGGGAATTTAAGGATAAAACTCCCCTTGTGTGGAGAAAAATACACAGGAAGTAGAGTACTGGTTTGTGGGATGTGTATCCAGGAGCGCCCTATGGAACGCTTGCGTGCCTTCCGTCGCCCGGTGTTCAAGCGGAGATTGGAACGCGTTTGTCAGCAATAAATAAATGAATGAATGAACAGGAGGAAGGGTTAAACGCAAAAAAATCGCCCGATTTGTCTTTGGCCGCCGGGTTGCCGGCATTCATTGCCGGGAAGGGCTTGCCCAGCCAGATACACTTTTGTCAACAATGATACTCAAAAGTGGTGGCGGTGCGATACGACGGCATGACCTCGGTTTTGATGAGGGCTTATCCCAATCCTTCCGCAGGAAAGAAAATAACCGTGGAGATCAAAGGCTTTAAAGGTGTAAACGACATACCGATTCAGATATACGACATGCTCGGAAAACCGGTTGTCGAGCGAATCCTGACGACAAGCAAATCAGGATCGCTGAAAGAAGAATTGGTTTTTGATGAAACACTACCGGCCGGGCTGTACATTCTCAAAGCGGGCCCTTCCCTGAAGCTGATGCAGAAAATAGAGGTGCAATAGCGGTCAACGCTTATTCCAGTGGCCGATCCGTGCAACCGGGTCGGCCACTTTTTTTGTTTTAGATCGGAATTCACGACATTTTTGACAACGCGTGAAAGTACAATTCATCCTCCCGCCTTTTGCCATTTGGCGACTTCATTCTTCCGCTCGTTGCCAAGCGACGATCGTTAACTATAGGGCGATGCGCTGAGGGGTGGTTTTTAAAACCTGCTGCGTCCCGGATAAATCCGCGTAGGTCTGCTGATAACCAGAGAGTTGTAAATTGGATTTTACAACTCTCTTTTCATTTTGTTGCCCCAGGTTGCCTCAGTTAACTGTTCTGGAGAGGTTTTTAGCTAATAATTTTGGAGATTGAAGCGTTCTAAACCCGCAGCGAATCTCATGGGCGATGCTGTTCGATGAAAAACACGAGCCGTAGCGGTGGACAATGATTCTCCCCTGGAATGAACAACTACCGGCAGATTGATTTGTTTGTATCATACAACCCCCTTAACAGATGAATTGGTGGCAATTAGAGACTTCGGAAATTATACAAAAAATGGACTCGTCGGAGGCTGGTTTGACCGACGATACGGTCAACTCGAAACGCACGGCCTTTGGCACAAATGAACTCCTGGAGAAAAAGCGCAAGCCGGAGTGGCAGATCTTCCTGAATCAGTTTAAAGATTTTATGATCCTGGTGTTGTTCGCCGCAGCGATAGTGGCTGGCGTAGCCGGCGACTTAACGGACACCTTCATCATTGTGGTCATTATTATCCTCAACGCGGTCGTTGGATTTGTGCAGGAAAATAAAGCAGAGCGGGCCATGGAAGCGCTCAAGAAAATTTCCGCCTTGCAGGCCCGGGTGTGGAGGAATGGAAAAGTGGTCACGCTTCCCTCGTCAGAGCTGGTGCCTGGCGATATCATAGAATTGGAATCGGGCAACGTCGTTCCGGCCGATATCCGATTGTTTGATGCGCATGGTTTGAAGGTCAACGAATCGGCACTAACCGGCGAGTCGGTGCCTGCAGAGAAAAATGACAAAGTAATTCCGCGACAGGATCTCCCGCTGGGCGACAGGCTTAATATGGCCTACAAGAGTACCCTGGTGGCCAATGGCCGGGCGAGGGGAATAGTTATCGCTACAGGGATGTCGACGGAAATCGGGTCGATTGCCAAGCTGCTTCAACAGGCGGAGGAGATCACACCCTTGCAAAAACGCATGGCTGATTTCGGAAAAAAGCTCTCTTATCTCGTATTGCTAATCTGTGTTTTGTTTTTTGTGGTTGGCTACCTGATGAAGGAAGACCCGCTGAATATGTTACTGACGTCCATCTCCCTTGCGGTTGCGGCGATCCCCGAGGCGTTGCCCGCGTTGATCACCGTGGCACTTGCTTCCGGAGCGAAACGGCTGGTGAAAGCGAACGCGCTGATCAGAAAGTTGTCGGCGGTGGAAACGTTGGGTTCAGTAACTTTTATTTGCACCGATAAAACGGGAACGCTCACACAAAATAAGATGAAGGTCGTCAAGACGGAAGACGATGGCGGCAAAAAAATAGAGATGGATCTCAGCGCGTTTGATACCTGTATGGCGCTGAATCATGATGTTAAACGATCCGATACCAAATTCCACGGCGACCCCACAGAAGTAGCCTTGGTCGAATATTTTATCGAAAAGCATTCCGAAGACAGGCTGTTGCAAGTGGCCGACCGGTTGCCGAGAATCGCAGAGCTCCCTTTTGATTCTGAAAGAAAGCTGATGACAACGGTTCACCGGTTAGACAATCGTTTTTTAATTACCTGCAAAGGAGCTGTCGAATCGATCGCACCTGCCTTGGCCGATCAACGTCACAATCCGGCTATTCTGGACAAGGCTGCCGCGCTGGCCGGCGAGGGCATCCGGGTCATCGCGTTTGGGTACAGGCTATCCGATACGTTGCCTGAACCCATTACCAGCGATACGATGGAGCGGGATTTGATTTTTGCAGGCCTGGCGGGCATGATTGATCCGCCCCGTGAGGAGGCGCGGCTCGCCATCGAGGAATGCAAAACGGCGGGCATCACCACGGTGATGATCACGGGCGATCACCTGGCCACGGCCTCGGCGATTGCGCGGCAGTTGGGCATATTGGGTGAGAAGGATCTTGCCGTCACGGGCGAAGAACTGGAGTCGATGAGCGAAACGCAGCTTGAAGAAAAGGTTGAAAAAATTCGCGTGTATGCGCGCGTTTCGCCGCACCAAAAACTCAAAATAGTCAAGGCCCTTCAAGACAAAAAGCATTTCGTATCCATGACGGGCGACGGCGTAAACGACGCGCCTTCCTTAAAGGCTTCAGACATCGGTGTGGCTATGGGAATAAACGGAACCGATGTGAGCAAAGAGGCCTCCGACATGGTATTGCTCGACGATAATTTTGCAACGATTGTCCGGGCGGTGAAGGAGGGAAGACACATTTATGATAACATCCGGAAATTTGTAAAGTACATCATGACCTGCAACAGCGCCGAAATCTGGACGATGTTCCTGGCGCCTTTGGTAGGATTGCCCATTCCGTTGCTGCCGATCCACATCCTTTGGATCAACCTGGTCACCGACGGACTGCCCGGACTAGCCTTAGGAAGTGAGAAAGCAGAAGTCGACATCATGAAACGCCCGCCGCGAAAATCCAGCGAAAGTCTTTTTGCGGGCGGCATCGGCATTCACATCGCCTGGGTAGGTGTACTGATGGCTTTCACGACCTTGGGAACCGAGGCCTGGGCGGTAAGCCATGAGATGCCGCATTGGCAGACCATGGTGTTCACCGTTTTGTCATTGTCCCAACTCGGTCACGTCATGGGGATCAGGAGCGACCGACAATCGTTGTTCAGCCTCGGTCTTTTCAGCAACAAGCCGTTGCTGGGCGCCGTGGTGCTGACTTTTCTGCTTCAGCTGGGCGTTATCTATTTGCCCTTTGCCAATCACATCTTCAAAACCCAGCCGTTGTCATTCGGTGAGTTTGCAACCTGCATTGCCCTGTCGTTGGTGGTTCTGGCAGGCGTTGAGATTGAAAAATTAGTGAAGAGGAGACAGCCCTGAGTGGTACGCGCAAACAAGAAATAAGGGATGGTCAAGGCACTACGGCGGTTGCCGGCGCAGGCGCAGGGTTCGCTTTCCATCGCTTGTGCTTCGTGTGAAAGTACACCATCGACCCGCCGATCAGCAGGCTGCCCGCTGCCGAAACGGCATATCCCGATAAAAGAAAGAAATCAAGCCAGCTCACATTGGCAAAGCCAAACTCTTTGAACAACACCACTCCCAAACTCCCGAGATAGCCAAACGAATCGGCGATATACATAATGAACCCGACGGTGCCCACGTAGCGGAAGGCTGCCAGCAGGCGGTCGAAGAAGATGCTGTTGAACGGCACATATCCTAAATACAATCCTAAGCCGATCAGGATCATCCAAAGGGTGGGGGAGATCAATTGCTGTTGAAACAGGAACGTGCTGATACCGATCAGCACCATCCCGATAAACACGATAAGATGATTCACCATCAGGGCAACCTTGTTGTTTTTGATGAGCATGGTGCTGCCAATAATAATGAGCACGGCGATGGACACAGGGGTCTCGGTTGTAGCAAAGATCTCCGGCGAATTTCCATACCCCAATGATTTCCAAACCTCCGCCGAAAAATTGTCGCGCAGGTCGCGGAAGGTGGTGAGCAGCATGTAGCTGAGGGTGAACAGGACGATGCCCGGTAAGAAAGTGGCAACAAAATTTTTGCGTTCGGCTGCATCCATCGGTTGCCGTTTGGTGCGCAGCTGCTCATCCAATGCCGACGGTGGGGGGAGTTTATCCAGCAAATATAAAAACACCAGCAGGGGCACCACGAACACGCCACACGCTGCGAAAGGCATCCACATTTCGGGAACACCCCAATCGCGCATGATAAAGCCGCCGACCGACTTGGCAAATCCTGCGGAAAAAATGAAGCTCACCGAGAGGCCGGCCCCCAGCACTTCCGTGAAGCGCCGCCCTTCCAAATACCCGAACACCATGCCCCACACGAACCCCAGCGGGAATCCATTGGTAAAGAGAAAGATCATATTATAAGGCGGTGGCACCAATGCAAACAGCAACCACGACAAACCGGCCAATCCCACCATCAGCAGAATGCCCATGGCCCGCGATGCGGCCTTTAACTCGGAGATGATCTTGATGCCTACAAACTTGGAACAGCCATAGCCCACCACCTGAAAAATGACCAGCCAGCTCTTATAGCTCAGCGCTCCTACGCGCATGCCATCGAACGTGGCCACGGAGAAAGCTTTGCGGAAAGCATAAATGCAAGTGTAGAGACAAAACGCCATGAGGGTGGCATACAAAGCAAACCAAAAGCTGTGGGTATGCTTTAACCAGCGGGTGATGGGCGACTCAGTAGATAATGCCATGCGTGTTGAATGAAAAGGGTTTCCACCGGCCTTCGTGCAAACAGGTGATGGTCTTGAATCCGGCGCTGTGCAGAAGTGACGCCGTTTCCGGGAACTGGTTGGTCAGGTCCTCCGGACGATGCGCATCGCTGTTGATGGTGATGGGAATATTTTTCTCCGCCATCGTCTGCAGCACCCACGGACTGGGATAGGGCTCGGTCAATTTCTTATGATAAAGCCCGCGCGTGTTCACCTCCACGATGGCGCCGCTTTTTTTTATGAGGTCGAGCGTTTGCCGGAGCTGATCCACATACCAG
>Ga0209050_1003205_pt1 | contig 12379 bp, 7 predicted proteins | sample Araplavi_mTSA_r2_FD_184276 | JGI IMG/M metagenome (GOLD analysis project Ga0209050, IMG submission 184276) | Arabidopsis root microbial communities from North Carolina, USA - plate scrape MF_Cvi_mTSA_r2 (SPAdes) (version 2) | ecosystem: Host-associated > Plants > Roots > Endosphere | place: USA...
CCGAGACGCTGAAAACGAACGGCGAACTGCCCGTGAACCTGATCTTCCTCATCGAAGGCGAGGAAGAGATTGGCTCGACCCATCTCGAGGCATTTTTGCAAGCCCATCGCGAGGAGTTAAAGTGCGACGTTATCGCAGTCAGCGACACCGGCATGGTCGCCCGCGGCGTGCCGACCTTCACCTATGGCCTGCGGGGTATCACCGCGCTGGAAGTCCGCGTGCATGGGCCAAAGACGGATCTGCACTCCGGCATCTACGGCGGCGCCGTGATGAATCCGGCGACCGCTGTTGCCCGACTACTCGCCAGCCTGCACGCGACCGATGGGCGCGTGCTCGTGCCCGGCTTTTACGACGAAGTAAATCCCCTCGCCGACTGGGAACGCACCGCCTGGGCTGCCCTGCCTTACGGGGATGCGGAAATTTCCGCCGTCACGGGTTCGCCCGAGCTTTTCGGCGAAGCTGGCTACACCAGCGTGGAACGCACCTGGGCCCGCCCTACCGCCGAAGTGAACGGTATCGGTGGCGGCTTCCAAGGCGTCGGCACCAAAACGGTGCTGCCGCGCGAAGCCTTCGCCAAACTCACCTTCCGCCTCGTCCCGAATCAAACCCCGCACGAGATCATCGAAAAAGTCTCCGCTCACTTGCGCGCCCACTGCCCACCCGGCGTACGGCTGGAACTGCTTCCGGGCCATGGCGGCGAACCGTATCTCACCGACCCGCACTCGCACTTCGGCAAAGCCGCCCAAGCCGCGCTCGCCCGCGCCTTCGGCACCAACCACATCGCCCTCATCCGCGAAGGCGGCAGCATCCCGATCATCAACACCTTCAAGCGCGTCCTCGGCGTCGACACCCTGCTCCTCGGCCTCGCCCTCCCCGATTGCGCCGCCCACGGCCCGAACGAGAACTTCCCCGTGGAAAACTTCTTCGCCGGCATCCGCCTTAACCAGGAACTGCTCGCGGAACTTGGGAAGGCGTAGTTTTTCAGGAGCAGGTTTTTCCCAGCCCCAGGTCCTCCCATGGTTGAGCGGCGCCCCATCCAATAAGTCGCTCCAACTGACGAAGCGCCACCGCCACCGCGCAACCGAGGCAAATGACGTCCTTCCACAAAGTCCGCTCAGCCCACCGCCGTTTCATCCTGAACTCCGATCCGTTAGGCCACTCATGCTGACCGCTCCGTTTGCACACTTCCAGCACAAGGCACGCATCTTCACGCGTGAGGAAGACGCATTGACGTTCTCCGAAGCCACGATTAGTCGGCTGCTACTCGCAAACGCCGACTCGATTATTCGCCGCTGCCGCAAAACGCTTAATCGGGAATGGGGCTCATTTGAACAAGATCACGAAGTGGATCCGTTCGACTCGCATGCCCGCATTGAGCTGCACATTGACGAGACAAACCTTTTTACCGGGAGTTGGCGGATGTGTGTGTATTGGGTTCCCGACAACGAGGACTGGGTTGGAATGCATCTTCATTTCAACGGAGTTTTTATTTGGCCACTCTTCGTCACGCCTGTGTATTGACAATACTAGGTGGCCTAAACCCGATACGCTACGAACCGATTCAGCTGTCACGGCCCTTGCTTCCAAACTCCACCTCCGAACGTAGCTTCGCCCTTGGGACGTTTCCTAGCCGTTCATGAAATTCCCGCTTTTAGCTCTGTGCGGTATCGCGTTCGCCGCGTGCAGTCCTACATCGCAGAAACGAACTCGCAGCGAGATTGAGGGTACGCAGGCGGAGCGTGTTGCACGCGCCACAAAGATCCTTGTCAAGTATTGCCAGCTACCCGGCCCGTTACTCGACGCGCATATGGCCGAGGACATCGCGGACAACAGCGGCGGTATGGTTCCCGGCCCATCGGATTCCTACCTTGCAGGCGTCATGACCTTCCCCCCATCCGATCTTTCGAGATGGCGTACAGCTCTTTCCCCTCAGCTTCCCGACACCCGTGTTGCGGAGTTTCACAGCGTGCTAGCCGCCCCCGGCTGGTGGCCGGCTTCAGCCGCATTCGCCGATTGCGAGTTCTACGAACCTCGAAAGCTCACTGGCCGCCCGAACGGCTTTGTCGCGATCTCGCCCTCAGCGTCGGCCATCTATTTTTCGACCTTCTAACCGATGCGACCGGAAACGCCTGACCATGCAGCACAATTCATCGAAGTTCGCAGGGGCATCGCAGAGGTGGAGTCCAGAGAGGTCGAGCTGATTCCTGGGGAGCAAGCGCTCGCCCGTGTGCGAGAGCTCGTCACCTCTGCGTACGTCGCAACCCAACGGCGACGACCTACGGATTTCATCCGGACACGCCGTTCGACCTAATCCAGATCGTCGCCGCCCTTATCGTTAGTCAGGCCGCGGAGTTTGCCGTGGATGAAGGGGTCGATTTCCCCGTCCATGACGCCTTGGATGCCGCTGGTTTGGACGCCGGTGCGGAGGTCTTTGACCATCTGGTAGGGCTGGAAGACGTAGCTGCGGATCTGGCTGCCGAAGGCGACTTCGGCTTTTTCGCCGTACTGGCGAGCCTGCTCGGCGTTTTGTTTGTCGGTCTCCAACTGCTGGAGCTTGGACTGCAGCAAACGCAAGGCTTGCACCTTATTGTGCGATTGGCTGCGTTCGCTCTGGCAAGCCGCGACCAAGCCCGTGGGGATGTGACGAATGCGGACGGCGGTTTCGACCTTGTTCACGTTCTGTCCACCTTTGCCACCGCTTCGATACGTGTCGGTTTCGATGTCCGCTTCGTTGATCTCGATCGGCGCGCTTTCCGGCAATTCCGGCACGACATCGACCGCGGCAAAGCTGGTATGCCGGCGTTTGTTCGCATCGAAAGGCGAGATGCGGACGAGACGATGCACCCCCCGTTCGGTGGCGAGATAACCAAAAGCATTTTCACCCTGCACCTTGATCGTGGCGGACTTAATCCCGGCCTCGTCACCGAGCTGGATATCGACAATGGACGTCTTGAAACCGCGCCGTTCGCACCAGCGCTGGTACATACGCAGGAGCAGATCTGCCCAGTCCTGAGCCTCGGTGCCACCGGCACCGGACTGGATGGAAAGGAACGCGTTGCAACGATCGTTCGGCCCACTAAGCAGCGTGCGCAACTCAATGGCATCGAGCGCTTCCACGATCGCCTGATACTCGCGGGCGACTTCGGCCTGCGCGGTGATTTGATCGACCTCCGCTGCCGCCAGTTCGATCAGCACTTCAAAATCATCGATCTGCCGTTCCACTGCCTGGAGCGGCTGGATTTTGCCACGCAGCGAAGACACTTCTTCCACGGCAGCCTGGGCTCGCTCCCGGTTATCCCAAAAATCGGGCGCGGTCATGCGCGCCTCGATTTCACTCAAGCGGTTTTGCAGCTTGGGGAAGTCAAAGAAACCTCCGCAATTCAGCCGCGCGGGCTTTCAGTGCAGAGGGCGAGAAGTTGGAGGAATCGGAGGCCATGGAAAGTTGAGGGGCGAAAACTTAAGCAGCAAAAATGAAACGGCAACGAACGGCAACGCGTGGGGCTAAAGACGCATCAGGCCGTGGCGACGAACCGTGCCACGGCCGGAGAATGCGTTCAGGGAATTTTCCGGAATTTGCTCGGATCGAGCTTGGCCGGATCGAGACGATAGATCGTCTCGCCTTCCTTCATGAGGTCCAGTTTGTCGCGAGCGTACAACCCGGCGTATTCCGGGTCGCGGCGGAGAGCAGACTCCTCCCGCGTAAAGCGCGCCAGCTGGACCTTCTGCCGTTCCAGCTCGGTGGTCAGCGTTTCGATCCGCTGCCGCTGTTCCTTGCGCTTCGACACCTCGGGGAGGAACGAATACGCGACTGGAACACTCGCGCTCAAAAAGATGAGAACGAGGACGAGCTTGTTGAGGGAATGCCAGATTCCCTCGTCAGAGCGGGGTCGGAGATCGCTGGCAAAGGCGCTCACTAGGCACGGAGTTTACCGCCGTAAACGGCGTTGTCACCAAGTTCTTCTTCGATGCGGAGAAGCTGATTGTACTTGGCGACGCGGTCCGTACGGCAGAGCGAACCAGTCTTGATCTGGCCCGCATTGGTCGCGACCGCGATGTCGGCGATGGTCGTATCTTCGGTTTCGCCCGAACGATGGCTGATCACCGCCGTGTAGCGGTTTTCCTTGGCCAGCTCGACGGCGTCGAGCGTCTCGGTGAGCGAACCGATCTGATTGACCTTCACGAGAATGGAGTTCGCCACGCCCTGGTCGATGCCCTTGCGGAGGAATTCGACGTTGGTGACGAACAGATCGTCGCCGACGAGCTGGATCTTGCTGCCGAGCTTGTCGGTGAGCTTCTTCCAGCCGTCCCAGTCGTTTTCGCCGCAGCCGTCTTCGATGCTGATGATCGGGAACTTCTTGGCCAGGTCGGCGTAGTATTCGATGAGTTCTTCAGCGGAGCGCTTCGAACCATCGGATTTCTTGAAGACGTACTGCTTCTTGGCCTTGTCGAAGAACTCGCTGGCCGCGACGTCGAGGGCGATGAAGACTTCCTTGCCGAATTTGTAGCCGGCCTTTTTCACGGCCGCAGCGATGGTTTCGAGCGCGTCGTTCGCGTCCTTGAAGGCCGGGGCGAAGCCGCCTTCGTCGCCCACCGCGGTGGCGAGGTGACGATCATGCAGGATGCTCTTCAGGGAGTGGAAGATTTCGGTACCGGCGCGGAGCGCGTCGCGGAAGGTGTCGAAGCCTTTCGGGACGACCATGAATTCCTGGAAATCGATCGGGGCGTCGCTGTGCGCGCCGCCGTTGATGATATTCATCATCGGCACGGGCAGGACCTTGGCGTTGGGTCCGCCGAGGTACTTGAAGAGGGGCTGGCCAAGCGCCACGGCCGCGGCTTTCGCGGTCGCGAGCGAAACGGCGAGGATGGCGTTCGCGCCGAGCTTGCTCTTGGTCGGGGTGCCATCGAGGGCGAGCATCGCCTTGTCCACGGCGACCTGGTCGCACGCGTCCATGTCTTCGAGTTCGGCTGCGATCAGCTTGTTCACGTTGGCGACCGCCTTGGTCACGCCTTTGCCGAGGTACACAGCCTTCACGCCATCGCGCAGTTCGAGCGCTTCGTGTTCGCCGGTGCTGGCACCGCTCGGGACCGCGGCCGTTCCGATCGCACCGCCGGCGAGCTTCACGTCGGCTTCAACGGTGGGGTTGCCCCGCGAATCGAGGATCTGGCGGGCACGAACGGCAATGATGGAGGTAGAGGTCATGAGTGGTTAAAAGGTTGAACGGGACACTAAAATACCGCGCCAACACAGCTCGGCGCGCGTCGTTCCGGGAAAGAAGGGCGCGGTGATAAACTTTCCGCAGACGCAAAGCAAGCACCGAAGCAGAAACCCGCCCGGAATCCTGCTTTTGTGCTGGAGGATTCCGTGGGAATCGGTCAGGCATCGCCGCTGTGAAGATTGCCATCGCTTCGGATCATGCCGGCTTTGCGTACAAAGCCAGGATCGCCGCCATGCTGCAGGAGACGGGGCATGAAGTCCTCGATTTCGGCACGCACAATGAAGAGCCGGTGGATTACCCCGTTTTCATCGCGCCAGCGGCGGAAGCGGTCGCGGCGGGCGAATGCGATCGTGGGATCGTTGTCGGCGGCTCGGGCAACGGCGAACAGATCGTCGCCAACAAGATCCGGGGCATCCGCTGCGCGCTCTGCTGGAGCACCGATACGGCGCGGAATGCGAAGCAGCACATGGATGCGAATATCATCTCCATCGGCCAGCGCACGGTCTCGATCGAGACGGCCCTGGAAATCGTGCGCTTCTGGCTGCAGGAGGAATTCGACGGCGAACGCCACAGCCCGCGGGTGCAGGAAATCGCGGGCCTGGAAAGCCGGGTCGCGGCTGGCCCGATCGCAGGATATGCGGTGCATGAAAAGACGCTGCTCATCCGGCCGGAATATCTGAACCACCACGCCACGGCCTTTGGCGGGTACATGATGAAATGGGCCGACGACATGGCCTTTAGCTCGGCCTCACTCACCTTCCCCGGCTCGAAGTTCGTCACCCGGCGGTTCGATGCCTTCGATTTCGCCAACCCGGTGCGCAGCGGCGATATCATCAAGGTCTACGCCCGGGTGGAAAGCGTGGCCAACACCTCCTGCGTCACCGCTGTCTGGTGCCTGAACGCCGAGACCAAAGCGACGATCTTCCGCACCACGGCTGTGATGGTAAACATCGGGATGGACGGCAAAAAGGTGCCGATTCCCCGCTAGGTTTCCGCCCAGCCCCTCTCCCGGCTCACTTTCAAAACACGGTGATTTCGCGGAGGAAGAAATCGCTGAGCAAGCCGGTGGCGCCGGGCCCGTTGGCGGCAAGGGCAAAGACGTCGGGGGCGGTGCTGGCGGTGTCGGGGCCTTTGACGAATTTGAAACTCACGCCGCCGACTTTGGCTTTGTTGATTTGCTCGGCCACGATGCCGAAGGCGTCCGTAAACGTATCGGCGGTGCCAAAGGCCTGGCCCTTGATCGTGAGGCTGGCAACGGTGGCGATGATGGCGGAATTGTCGCGGATGCCGCCGCCGCCAAGTTTGGTTTCGTCGCCGGTCCCAGCGAAGGAGTCGCCACCCACTGCGACGCCGGCGAGCAGAGTGCTCGCGCGCCAATCGGCGCCGACGGTGACCGCGCCGACGGACGCGTCGGCATTGGCGCCATTGAGCGCGAGGTCGTAGCCGGCGAGCACGCGGAGGTATTCCACACCGCCGGCGACGTTGAGCGACTTGATCGCGAGATCGCTGCCTTTGGCGGGAGCGATGGCTTTGCCAAAAGCCGAAATGACGACCGGAGCTGCGGCGGTGCCCACGATATCACCGCGCACGGTGACCGCGCCGAGATCCGCGCCCGCACTGAGTTGGCCACCGAGGAAGGAACCGCCGATCTTCACCGCGCCGATGCTGGATGAACCAAAAATGCTCGCGCCATGGATACTGGATTTGACGGTAAGCGCGCCGAGCTTGCCGGTGATATCGCTGCGGAGGTCACCGCCGACGCCTTGGGTGCTGACGCCGAGGGCGCCGAGCGATTGCACGGTCAGCGATTTTACCGCGCCGGCATCGATCTGCCCGAGATCACCCGCGATGGTGACGGCCCCAAGATCCGTGCCGATAGCGGCGAGGTGGCCGATATTAGCAAAGCCGTTCCCTCCAAGCGGGCCGCGTTTGGCGGTGATCGTAATATTAGCACCTTTGAACGCGGACCCGAGGTTCAGCTGGCTCAGCACGGCGCCATTTCCGCCGAAGCCAGGGACGAGGACCAACTCGTCTCCCGTGAAGCTGCCGAGGCTGGTCTTCACCGTGACGGTATCGCCATCGGGGTCGGTGAAACTCACGGTTTTGCCCTTGGCGCCAAGAGTGAAGGTGGGGATCAGCGTGGTCAGTTCGACGTCGTTGCCATCGCCGCCCACATAGCTGAGGACGAAGTAGCTGGAACCGACGGTGATGACGGAGCCCTCCTGGAGGCCGGCAAAGGTGCCCTGGATGGGATCGCTCCCGTTGTTGGTGAGGATCACGAAGGAGTCCTCATTCGCCGGGGTGAAAGTGGGGGCGAGCTCCAGCGTGCCACCGAGGGTGACGGTACCGATGACAGAGAGCACATCGTAGCCGGACCCAGAAGTGAGACTCGTGAGGTCGATGGCGGTAACTGCGTTGGGGCCGAAAGTGAGGCTGCCTCCGGAGTCACCATTCATGTCGGCAGCGAGGACTGCGATCTGTGCGCCGCTGGTCCGCAGGACGGCGTTGATGGTGAGCGCATCGTCGCTGGTAAGCGTGATTGTGCCTACCACGCCGGTGGAAGTGAGGCTGGCATTCACGAGGATGGAACCGTCCGCACCGCTGTAGACGGTATCGACCAGCAGACTGCTCGCGGTGATGGCGGCTTCGATGGTCGCATTGGCGCCGCGGATGATCACCTGGCCCGTGGTGGTGATGGGCGCGGAGGCAGCGCTGAAAAAATCGCCGACCCCACTGTAGCCAGCATCGGCCTGCAGGATGACCAAGCCGCTCCCGACGGTGATGGCGCGATTGAGCACAATCGAACCGCCGGTGGTGATCGAGACGGCGGCATTTCCGCCGGGGCTGCTGAGCACGCCGCCGATCCTGATTTCGTTTTCCGCCGCGCCCAAGGGGCCGGTTTTGATCGTGATGGCTCCACCGGCGGTGGTGACGGTGCCGGCGGCGTTGCTCTCGAAAGGACCATCGGCGTCCCCATCGCTATCGGAAATGGCGGTGATGCCGCCGGTGCCAACCGTGGAGAGGGCGGCGAGCACCTGGAGTTCGCGCTCCGCCACGACTGAGATGGCGCCATTGCCGCCAGTCGCGGTCACTGGTGCATTGATGATGAGGGCGCCGCTCTGGGCGTTGAGGGAGATATCTCCGCCACCGGTATTCGTGATGGCTTCGTCGATGGTGAGGGACGCGTTGCTCGTGAAACCAATGTGCCCACCGCCCGCGCTCAGCCCGGTGAAGGCATCGCTAACCCCACCGATGGTCGGAGTGGAGGAGCCAGTGTGAAAGATGAAGATGCCGCCGGTGGTCGTCGCGGCCTCGGCCGAGACGAAATTGACTATGAGTGGGGTGGCGTTGGAGCCGATGCCGGTACCGGCGCGCAGAAGAAGTTTGGCCTCCTCGAGAGAACCTCCGGCGCTGGTGATGGCGCCACCGGTGGTCACTTCCAGGCGGGAGGCGTAAACGGGAGAGATCGCCGCGCTGAGCGAAATACTTCCGGACACCATGGAGCCGAGGTGGAGTTCCGCGGCATCGATGGCGTCGATCTCCGCGCTGGTGAGGCCGAGCTTGTTGAGTCCGTCGGCGCCGCCGAGATCGATGAGGGTGCCCGCGGAGAAGGGGCGCAACGCACCAATGAAAGCGGGAGAATTGACGCTCGCCCCAGTGCCGAAATCCATGTGGTCGGCGACGAGTTCAAACCCGCTGACGCCACTGATCCGCGCGCCGGGAACGAGGATCAGGGCGCGATCGAATCCGGCCGCGCTGCCAGCGGTGAGGGAAAGCACGCCGCTCTGGCCCGCGTAAAGATCGTTGCTGGCCGACGTATTCTCGATAGTGAGGTCGCCATCGATCGTGGCGAGGGTGATATCGCCATTGCTCGTGGTGATACCGTCGGTCTCGGCGAAGTTGCTGCCAATGTGACTGATGGTGAGAGCGCCCGCGTTCGTATAGCGGAAGGCGCCGCTGGAGAAGGCGGAGAGAATCCCGACGTTGTTGAGCCCGCTCTGGAGCGTGAAGGAACCTGTCCCGAAAAGCTGGAGCTTCGGCGCGATCAGGGCCGAGCCCGCGGCCTGAGTCACGGCGCCCCCGCCGCTGAGGAGAACGATGCTGTCAGGCGCGGCGCTCAGCATGGAAACCCCGCCGGCGATCCCGTCCACCGCGTCCAGCGTGAAACCGTTCGCATCCACATAGGAAAACGTTTTTACCCCGATGCCCGTGACCGAAGCGGCCAGGGCGCCAATGTCATTGCCCGGATCGGTAAGGACGACATTGCCGCCGGTAACGATCGCGACCTGCTGGACCATCAAAGGCGCGCCTTGGGTGATTCCACCTGCTTGCAGCGAGAGAGCACCGACGCCCGCGGGAGCAGTGATGGGGCCGACGATGGCGATATCCGCCGTGGCCCCGTTCCCAATTTGCACGACTGCGGCCGTGATGAAATCCAACTCCGTATCACTTACCGCCAGCCGACCACCGCCATCGGCGCTACCGCCGAGATCGATGCCTTGAAAGGAAAAGATGGTGTCCACCAAGACGCGCCCGCTGCCGGCATCGACCGGGGCGGTGAGCGCCAGGGAACTCGTGTGGATTTCGACATTTCCGCCGGCGGTCGTGACCGCGCTGCCGATAGCCGCCTCGACTCCGACGATGTACACCAGACCAGCATCCGCCATCACCGGGCCAAGGATGGAAATATTGCCATCGGTGGTGCCATTGGTGGGGTAGTCCCCCTGGAGCAGAATCATCCCCGTTCCGGTGGTTGAGATTTGCGCCGTGACGACGAGATCATCTTCCGCCTGCACCATGATATTCCCGTTTCCACCGGTGGAAGTGATGGGGGCATTCACCGAAAGAATAACAGCGGCAGATGGATTGTTATTATTGACCGTGATCGAGCCGCCGCCGGTAGATGAAATGGCCTCCGCTACGGTGAGATCGCGGGTACCAAATACGGAGATGTTGCCGCTGCCCGTCCGGATTCCGCTCAGCGAAGCGTTGACGCCACCGATGGTCAGATTGCTGCCGCCGGAGGAGTAAAGGAAGACGCCTCCGCCCGTGGTCTCCGCTTCGACGTTGGCGACATCCACCGAGAGCGGCGTGACGGCGTCGCCGATCCCAAAGCCCGCGCTCAATCCGAGCCGCGAGGTGGTGATTTTTCCCGATCCCGTCGTCATGATCGAGCCGCCGGTGAAGACCTCGAACTGGGGCGCGCCTGCGAGATTGATCGCGCCGGTGACGAACACGTTGCCGCTATTCGCCGAGCCAATGCGGATGACACCGGCGGTGATGAAATTAAGCTCCGTGGGGGTGAGCCCCAGCGTCGGTCCGCTATCGTCGTGACCGAGATCGATCTGCTGCCCCGGGGTCAACGGGCGCAACGTCACGGTACCGGTCCCGGCGTTGATTCCATTGCTGATACCAATGGCATCTCCGGTCACCGTGATCGCTCCACCGCTGCTCGAAACCGAGCCGAACAAGACCACATTCGCCCCGCCCAGCTCCAGTTGCCCGCCGGCGGTGCTCAAGCTATCGCTGGAGTCCAAAAAGAGAAACTGCCCATGCGGTGCCGAAAGCGTCACTTTCGCTCCCGGGGCGGTCTGGAGGGCCAGCGGGGAGGAGAGGTTGAAAGTGATGCTGAACGGTGAAGTGACGCTGATATCGGTCCCCGCAGCGATCGCCTCCAGCGCCCCGCTCGAGAGCGTGCCCTGAACGGCCAGGGAGACTTCGACTTCCGTCACGACGCCGTCCGCGAGCGCTCCGTCCAGATCCCCGGAACCCGCGGCGCCGGTGAAGATGCTGATCGACACCGCCGGAGCGATGCGCGTTTCGAGGATTTCAATCAAGGCACGTCCGGAGCGAGGGGAGATTTTCATCGGCGTAGCCCGGAGGGTGAAAGGAACCGAGTGGCGCTGGAAGCACGAAACCCGTATCGTCCAAATTAGTCCGGAAACCCCGCAAATTAGAACCGGGCCCGATAGGCGGCTCATCCAAATCGCCTTCGGATTCGCGCTCGACATTAGAAGGGGGAAATGCTTGATGGCATTCTATGCCTGCGACGACGCTATCCCGAGTCGGAGCGCGGCGGATGTCCCCCATCCCGCCGGAAGTCCTGTCTTCCCTCAACCGCGGCGAGGTAGAGTCGCGGACGCTGGTCGAAGGGCTGGCGGTGGATTTCGCCATTTTGCTCCGGGCGGTCTGCCCGCAGTTGCCGCGAACCGCGACCGAAGTCATGCGGGCGGCGCAGGCCGAAGAAATCGCGCCGCGCATGATGCTGGCCGGGCAAATCATGCTCCAGCAGCTCGGGCCGACGGGTTATCTCACCCTGGCGCGGCATCGTTCCGACACCGTGCGCAGCTGGGCCGCCTATTTGCTGGCCGCATCGCCGGACTTTTCCTTGGGCGAGCGGCTGCAACTCATTCGCCCGCTGGCCAACGACCGCAATGGCGCGGTCCGCGACTGGGCCTGGCGGGCCTTGCGCAAATACGTCGCAGCCAACGTCGAAACCGCAATCGTCCTGATGGAAGCCTGGACCGTCTCGGCGTCTCCTTTCCTCCGCCGGTTTGTCATTGAAGCCACCCGCCCCGTCGGTACCCATTGCGAAGAAATTCCCGACCTGCTCGTTGAACCGAGCCTGGGTTTGCCTCTCATCGAGCCCCTACGCACGGACCCGCATCAATACGTGCAGGACAGTGTGGCCAATTGGCTGGATGACCTTTCGCAAGCGCAGCCCGACTGGGTCGGCGACCTCTGCGAACGCTGGCTTGCCGAAGGTCCGCACCCGAGCACCGAGCGGATCTGCCAGGGTGCGCTGCGGAATTTGGGTTAGCCGCAGCCGTCGAAAAGCACCGCGCAAAGCGCGCATTTCTGTCGCGCAGCGACGGTGGAACGGCCTCTCCGAGGGCGTTTTTGAAAATCACACGCGAGCGAGAGCGAGCCATTTCCGCCCAAGAAGCGTGGCGTCGCTTTGCGACGCTATGGTTTCAAAAACGCCCTCGGAGTGTATAGACCGGAGACCTCGCTGACAGGTGTTCGGGGACATCGCTGACAGTGGGTTTTGATTTAGGTGAAGGAGGCAGAGAGGGGAAGCAAAGGTTGGAGTTGATGTTTGGGCAGGGCGGCAGAGCGCAGGTCGATCAGGCCCAGGAGTTGGTGGCAGAACTGGACGGTAT